>Ga0209919_1000039_pt1 | contig 70451 bp, 109 predicted proteins | sample SalPon2A_C_D2_MG_FD_185721 | JGI IMG/M metagenome (GOLD analysis project Ga0209919, IMG submission 185721) | Soil microbial communities from South San Francisco under conditions of wetland restoration - Salt Pond MetaG R2A_C_D2_MG (SPAdes)... | ecosystem: Environmental > Terrestrial > Soil >... | reverse complement strand
TTTCTTGACAAGAGAAGTATATAATTCTTTTAATGTGTTTTCAGCCTGCCCAATTTCATCAGTTCTTAGATTCATATCATTTCACCTTGTTCTATAACTCATAATCATTGACGGATAAATACGTTTGCAACCTAGACAATTAATCAAATGATTGCCAAATTCAGTGAGTCTAAATGATACCCGGTATTGTTGCTTTTGTTTGGCATATAATTCAACACCTAGCCAACTTTCAAATAGTTGCATCCGATGAATAAAACACATTACTGATAATCCAGTATTTTTTGCTGCCATGTAAAATGAACCAGATTGCCACAAAAAAGCAAAGGTTTTTTCAAGCAAATCAGGAGTCAGTCTCAATTTCCCTTCTCCAAGAAACAATAACTTCGTCAATATATGGGAAGATAACACCAAGCAAACCGCCTTTTTCTATTTTACTTTCATCAAAATAAATGAATCTAGTTGCCCGTACAATATCACCACATCGGCAAATTACTTGAAAATCAAGATGCTCTTGTTTTATTTCAACTTGCCAAACATTATTTGTTTTTTCAGCAAGATAGCCAATAATGGCATAATTAAGTACATCAATGGCCTCAACAACACTTGTCAGTTCTTCTTTTGATATTTTTGGCACTTTGGGAATATGTCTAGGTATTGAACCGTTAACGGGAACATGCCCCCAGTATCCATGTACATTATCATAATAAATCTCACCTTTACATGACTCGCAATAAGTAGCCATCAATCCACCTCGTAACTTTGCACCGCGCCAATATGATTAAATACTCCCCAACCAGAAATACTAGCAGGTCGCCATATTTTAATCTCATTTTGTTGTCTGAAACGATAATCAAAATCAATCTCAACATCACCGGGAGATGGCTGGATATTTTCATTGTATAAGCCAATTGCCTGATTCAGCCGCTTATGCCGCAAATGAGGATTGCCACTAAAAGCGTATTGTGGCTTATGATCCATTTCTAAATAGTGCCGCCCGTCATGGCCTTTTACATGGCAAATCATGCCAAGTGTCAAGGTTCCAAATCTCACGATGCCCACTTGCTCATTTTCCTGTAACAATTTGACGTAAGGTGTAATGTCGAACGGTTCTGGAAGTAACCAATCATCTTCCATAACTAGCACATAATCAGACCATTTATAACATTCAACTAGACCACGATTCCAATTTGCGCCGGGTGTCATTTTTTCGCAATGTATACCGATAGTACGCTCGTTTTCAAGACTGCTAAATAATTGGTCAAGTCGTTCACTGTTGCCAAAACCATCAGCAATATACCACGCCAGTTTACCATCATAATGCAGGTTTTTAATTAAACCCTGTATTGTTTTTGTGGCATATTCTAGCCTGTCATTATCTCGCAGATAAACAAGTAAAAGAATTGTAATGTTAGGATTCATTTCACCACCCAACATGCCAACCATTTACCATAATCCCAAAACTTATCATAATGTTGCTTAATTAGTTTCCTCAACAATAAATCCTGTAAAGCATCACCATGAAATTGAATCATCAAATAACGCGGCATAATGTTATTTTCCAGCATATAAGGCACAAGCTCATATTCGTATCCTTCGATATTTATCAGACAAACATCTATTTGCTTAACACCTGATTCGCGCACCACGTCAACAATATTACGGATATAACCCGTACCTTTCTGCCGTGTATCTCGCAAGAATGAACAACCGTCAGTACCAAATTCACCCATAGGCAATTCTTCATCCCGAACGCCTAAGCCGCAATTTCTAACAACTACATTGTCAAAATCACGCAAAACACGCCTTGTAACTTCACATGCCCACAATTGCGGCTCAAAACAATACAACTTTGGGTTATATCGTTCAGCCATTTGTAATGCCCAGCGACCCTTGAAACTGCCAATTTCCCATACAACAGAATTAGAATTTAGCTCAGGCCAATCAATCGCTTTTCTATCCCATTCGTGTTCAGGATTAGCTGCCGCTTCTCTTGTCTCTTTTGCCCATTGTTCTAGTTGGCTCATTATTCACTTTCTTTAGTACGATCCAAAAATAAAAAAACATAATCCAAGTTTGTTCGGGAAAACGCAAAAATTTATAGCGCGGTTCAAAAAGATATGTGAAGCGGATTTTGTAACCGAATAGATGAAAGGTCATCTGCGTCTAACTTGCAAATTACTAAAGTTGATTTCTATCACGGTAGAGCTGTTGCCCAATTGATAAGCCGCAATATTAATTAATTGCCGCAATGTTCCAGCTTTACTTCTGTTAAACGCCTCAGACAATAAGCGAAGATTTTCCTTTTCTTCTTCACCTATTCTAAAGTTAAAAGTTTCTGTTTTCTTTTCCATTACCCCACCTACTGTCCATAAAGTCATTTGTCAAACACCTGCAAATTGCCTAGCCACCAATCCCTACTGGGTGCAGGAATTAAAAGATTAATTGCCACTTGCATAACTGTCGTATAGTCATGTCTATATGACAATCCATGCTTATAAAACATATCACGCCATACGCTACCCAAAACACAATTTTTATGCTCAATTCCATTTTGCCCTGGCCCCGCTGCTGAGAAAATGAGGATTGAACCCGGTATTGTGTGGCGTGCAATTGACTCAACTAAAACAGGCCCGAACTCTGGTTCTAAATGTTCAGCGGTTTCAATACAAGTAATTAATTGATATTTTCGCTGATGATCAAACGGTTCTCTGAGGTCATGGTGATAAATGTAATCACTAAAACCCGCCATAAGGTCAATACCCCATGCCTCGATGCCCATTTCACGCGCTGCTAAAACCATTGCGCCCGTGCCGCTGCCAACATCTAAATAGCTGGCAGGTTGACCAAAATAAGCCATGATGACATTAAGCAATCGCCTATTCCAGCGGTCGAATTGAGTTAGTTCGGTTTCAAATTGTGGATTATGGTCAGTCATTTATTTCATTTACCCAAGCAAATTTACCAAACAATTTAACGGCTTTTTCATTATATGCCCTCGCCGCCTCATGAATATCATCAAAATAACCAACATGTTTATTTTTCCCATTGCAATACACTTGTACTCTATACTTGCCCTTTTCTTCGTGAACACCCTTGTATCCAGTTTTATTGTTTTTTTGCGGGCCTCTGTTTGCTTGGTTTTGGGAATAATTTGCCACTCTTAAATTGTTGCGTTTGTTATTTAACCCATTCCCATCAATATGATCAGTCAATTCATTGGAGCTTAATTCTTTGCCGATTATTCTGGAAAGAATTACTCTATGCATAAGACTTGTTGTGCCGTCATTGTTGCTTCTTTGTGCATATTGTGTGCTTCTATCCGTTTGATTTTTACAGCACCAATTTTTATTATTTAGATCGGCATCAATATCATCAACTATTGCATAAAATCCATCGCTTAGTTTTATTTTAATTGTCATCTTTCAAATCAAAAAGCGCAAATGAACCATTCAAATAAACATCCCCTACATGTACAATGTTTTTTACACCATACACAATCGAAGCATTGTCAAGCCATGTGCCTTTATCCCCAAATTTAGTTTTAGGCGTGACTTTGCAGGAAAACATGCCTAATTCGTGAATGACAATTCTGTCATGTCCCACTGCTTTTACTGCGTCAATTATATTTTTATCTAGTCTCATTTTTTGGCTTTACCCTCTCAATTGCCTGCTCTAATTCCGCTTTTATAGATTCACTTATAGGATACTCCTGACCACCTTCTAAAGCAGATTCGCAAGCATCTCTAAGAATCAAAATGCTATTTCTCAACCATTTCAACTCACAATCGCAATCGCTTTCTTTTGCCCATGATTTCATACTGCATAGGCAATTATCAGCGTGTTTTGCTTGATTTATTCCTGACTCCCATCCCCATTCATACAGCTTCATTTTTTACTCGCAATTGCTGCTGAAAAAAACATGATGATAAATGATAGAATTAATCCACCCAATGCCGCGCCTGTGCCGCCTTTCAGAATTAAATACCACAAAATGCCAATGATATTTAATGCCATAAAAATGGCAATGATTGCGCCCATGAATCTAGCCACTATTCCACCCATCCAACCATCTGGTAAAGCTCATTTTGGTCAATCCATCGTATAGGGTTGTTGCTTTGATACCCGGTATAGTGGGGCGAATCCTCAGTAATTGTACCAACATTAAACCCGCTAGGATAAAGTAAAAATGCCCGTTCATTTTCTAAAACCAACGCCCTGTGAACTTCCTCTTGCGTTAAAAGCTCCTCGTGAATCTTTTCCCCAGGTCGCAAGCCGATAACTTTTTGCTTTGCCTCTGGAAACAAATATGAAGCCATTTGTCCCATGCTCAAAGCGGGTAGCATTGGAATGGTAATGGTTCCAGGATCTTGACGTAAAGTTAATAAAATCAAATCAACAGCCTGATCGACTGTTAACCAGAATCTTGTCATGTTAGGATCGGTTATGCCTATCTCACCTTCTTCTTTGAACTGTTGCGACCATAAACCCAAAACAGAAGCGGTGGAATCTAACACATTACCATACCGGGTTAAATAAAAGTTAGTTGGATAATCCCACAATTGCGCCTCTTGAAAGATGCCTTCCATAAGGTACTTAGTGGCCCCGTATCGGTTTACTGAGTGGCAAACTTTATCCGTGCTAATTCCTATCACTTGCTTAACACCAGCATAAGTCGCTGCCTGTGCAACATTCAAAGAACCAATAACATTATCACGAATGGTCTGCACCACGTTGAACTCTGCCACTGGGATAATTTTTGTAGCTGCTGCATGGATGACAACATCATGTCCAGTCATGGCCGTGACAAGATGGTCAAAATCACCAGCCACATCACCCCGTATGGTTTTTACGTGCGGGAATTGTCGCTTAAGTTTGGCGTGTTTTACTTCGTCACGGCTGAAAACCGTAATGTTACAATCCCAATTTTCATCTATTGAACGTTGAATAATGCCACGTCCTAAAAATCCAGCACCGCCAGTTATAAAAATGTTACCTTCTATCATTATCGTATCCACTCCATCATTGATTTGCGTTCCACTGGATTAGTCACCCAAGACGGCAATACCGGGTCAAGCTCCAAACATTCCTTTACCGTATAAAGTTTAGGAACGTATATTTTTTGCTCATAACCCCGTTCGCTAATCCAGCGAATCATTTTGTTGTTACGAATCCATTCTGCCAGTTCTAAAGTTGACCGAACATCATCACCTAAATAGGCCAAAACCGCATCATACTCGCCAGCTTTCCATAAGCCGGGAGCTTTACCGCCGCTCATGTCAGTTAGTTTTGTGCCATCTGATAGGGTGACATCGTGAAGTTTACCCTGTATGTTTGCGCCTTTTGCCGCCTTGTCTAGTCCTAGAAAATGGCCGCGTAACGTAACAACCAAAAACATTAAGTCCACATGGTTTAAGGCAAGTTCAGCACATTCTTTATACATGCCTGACTCTTCAGCAAGGACATCAAAATCAAAACTGAGCGAATTCCACCCGACAATTGTATGACCGTGTTTAACTGCTATCATTAAATCATTGACCACTTGCGCGGCATATCGCTTGGTCATTTTATTATTCATTTCCCAAAATTGAATGTAATCACCATAATGAACCGCCGCACAAGTAATCCCCAATGGCCTATGATTTTTCCAGTCGCTTCTGAACTCGTGAATATTGCCAGTTTTGCCACAATCTTTGCACATTGCGTCCTTATTATTTACTAGCACGTTTTCAGACAAACATACCGGGCATTGCTTATCAGGTAGCTGCGCTGCAATCTCTAGATCAAAACTTGCCAATCGTTGCATTACTGCCCCAATGCCAATGACACAACCCATGCGCCCAACCAACCAATAACAATGATGACAAGTCCAGTTATTAAAAGTGCTGTAAGTTCTAAATTATCTTTGCTCATGGTAAAAGCTCCATTAGAGCCGATCCTATTTTATTATGGTCATAATGAGTGGTAACTTTTCCATTTAGCAATCGGCTATAAGCAAGTCTGAGATTGCGTATATCACCATCGGATTTAATGCCATTATTGAATAACAACGTAAAATAATAGTTTGCATGTCGTTGCATTGCTTCCTGCCTTTCAATAAATTTTTGTTTGTTCATTAAAATTTATCCTCCCGCAAAACAACATTTTTAACAGCATCCAATCTGTCTTTCAAATTGTTAACACGCCGCTGTAAGCTATTATTTTTAAGCCGCAATTCTCGATTGTCTTTAATGACCATCAGAACATCATGCAGTTCACCATCATATGAATTAAGGGACTTCTCAGCCGCATTAATTAATCTATCTTCGTAATCATCCATTTTCTTTTTTCTCCTGTTGAAAATCTGATAAATCATCCCGCCGTTGCTCCACTATTTGCCCAAGCAAAAATAAACACTCTCTATTAAATGAGCGTAAATCTTTACCCGCTAAATGTTGGATTTTTTCGTAAAGCTCTTGGGGGATGTATAAATTATGACGTACTGTTTCCATAGTGCCATTGTAGCACAGGTATATTGTAGATTGCAACAAAAAAGCCACCATGTATTGGTGGCTTATTTGATCATAAGATTTCAAAAGAAAAATCGACTTATTGATCTCCCATCATTGCATCAATGGCATAGTAGATAATTTGTCGATAAACGTATTCGCTCATTCCTGGTTTTACTATTAAGCAGTCTATTGCATTGTCGTTTTCTAGTTGTGCCTTTACCATTAGTTCTATCCATTGAAGTTTATATGGAGTGAGTGTGTCAAGGGTTACAACGTCAATTAATTTTTGAATAGGAATTTCGCTTTTGTCTGGCATTACTACCAATGCTTTTTCGTATAAATTGCTCACGTTTATGCCTCCAAAAACATAATCTTTGCTTTGATAACTTGACTACAAAGAGAATCGTAATCTGAGCCGCCGTTATGACGTAGAATAAAATCTTCTGCGTTTTGCAAAAATTCTGCTGCTTTTCCTGAGTTTAGCAGACCAGACTGAAATTGATTAACGATTGTTTGAACGTATTCTTGATTATCTTTAATTTGCTGATTCATTTTCATTTCCTTTTATCTGATATTTTTATCTCTCAACTGCCCTTAGTATATACTAGTTTATAAACTATGTCAATACCCAAAAGTACCATGCAACAAAAAAAGCATACCCATTTGGATATGCTTAATTCTAGTTATGACCGCTCACCCCTTCAATCATAGCTCACCAGGCTCGGCTATTCGGCCCCCCTCTTACGCTTGGCCTTTCGCTCGGTATACCCAAACTATTACGTTTGTTAGGATGCAAGCCCAGGGCATTGTGAATTTGATTTCCCTGGACAATATCAGCAGTGGACTAGACTCGCCCACTGGCGACCTGTTTAGGATCGCGGGTGCTGGTGTTACTCATATTCAGTTGTTAATTACTCAACTAAAAACAGTATACAATCTAATTCTGACAATCAATCTGACAAAAAGAAAGGCACTGCAAGAACGCTAGTGCCTTTCAAATTACAAAAACAGGAGAATTTTTGTGTACCAATAAGATAACATACAACCCTATATAAGGTCAAGATTCCCATGCAAATCTATAATTACGCCCTGGCAAACTTACCCCCTTTTTCCGCAAAAATCGCATGATGCAATTATGCGTATCTTTGCATTCTTTACCATGCGCCGTTATTCTGATTGTTTCATCCTGACTAAATTGTTTGCCGCAAGTGCGGCATGTCTCATTGTGTTTTGCTATTGTATCCATAAAAACAGAATAGAATAGCAACCTTACATTGTGCGTTAATAGCACGTTCTTTAAGACAAAAAAAGAGGACACCCCTTTCAGCGGTTTGGGATGCCCTCAAAAAACAGGAGATAAAAATGTATCAGAATGTTAATAGGGTAACATAACCCGGTATTGCGTGTCAACTAGCTAAAAAACCCTGAGTAGAGCCTGATACTTCTGTACCCGCGCCATCAGCCACAGCAACAAGCCTAACATCTGAATTTTTAGGAATAATTAAATAAGGTGCAAATTGCAAAATACCAGCGGCATTATTACTTGCGGTTACATCTTCCACTTCCCGAAAAACCCCACCAACTGGTCTAACTTCCAAGGCCACATCTGCAAATGCCGCCGTCTTTTCAATTACCGAACCCCTAAATCCGGTCACTATCCAATAATCTGTACTAGCCAATGATGTACTGGCTTTTTCTGATTGATTTCTTCCAGCAGCTACCGTTAAATGTATCTTAGTAGTATCGGATGGCTTTCCACTTACAATTGCCGTATCTTCATATACATAAATCTCGCCCACTAAATTTGTAGCAGATTGTCCCGCATGATATAGCCGCGAACATCTATTCAATGGCGTAGCAAGTGTAGCTTTGTTTTGACCTAATAGTGTAATATTTTGAACAACAAAAGTACGATTGCCACCCGTCATTGTATGGCCTTCAACGGTTACAACTTCCGTATCGCTTCCACTATTAGAGCTAACTGTATCAATTGAATTTACATTATCAGCAACATATGTTTCATTTGCTTGATCTTGCCCGGTGTACCAGATGGTAGCACGAGATGTTCCAACGTTCGGATTTAGACCAAACTTTAATAATGATTTTGCTTTATTTTTTACCGATACCGAATCGCCATAATCTGCCAATATGCGATTAAGCGCATCGGCAATAAGCGGGTCACTATCAATTGAATTTAATGGAGAAGTGGCAAAGGTCACACCATCTTTAATGGAGCGAATATTGACGGAAGTTTGTGCCTGTTGTAAAACTTTGTCTAGTAAATCTTTTGCCATAAGTCACCTATTGTGTCAACTTTTCTTATATCATAAATCATTTTAAGCAAAAATAAAAATGGAACCCTGTATGATTTGTGGAAGTAATGAGACACGGCATAGATTGCCCCAAATTCGCCGCGTAAGCGATTTTAAGCATATCACATAGGAAAACACAAGCATGTAGTGCTAGAAATAACCCTAGTGTTTTGAGCACCCCCCATGTGTGTTCTTACCTAAAAATGGCAAAATTCGTTACAGCGCATTCTAGGGGCATTTGAGAGGGTTTTAACATTTTACACGGTATAGTGTTGAATTAGGACTTTTGGTAAAGGTCATTTTAGATGGAACGCAAAAGAATAATCCCCTTTAATTGGGCTAAATCACAAAAGAGAACTAGAAACAAATTAGGACAATGGGAATAAAAAAAGAGTACCCCGAAGGGTACTCTTAATATTTGAAACTTGAATACTATTACGCCGGTAGATTCCAGTCTGAGAAATAGCTTGGAGCTGCTCTCTCTGTAGTTATGCCACCATTTACAAAATAGTAATCATCCGGAACCGCGTCACGGAAATGCTGGAGAGGTTCGTAGCAAACATTCTGCAAACGTCCTGCGAGTTGAGGCGTTCTCAAAATCACACGAGGACGAATCTGAGCATTCCATTGTACACAGGACTGCGTAGGCGGCTCTTTATGCCATAAGAAACGGCCAGCGTCAGACCAAAAATCTTGGCTTAGGCGACCGCCAGAAATGGCAGATTGAAGCGCATCATTGCCGTAGTTGAACACTTCCCAGAAGGTCACAGGAGTGCCACCCCGTACGGTCATCGGAATAAGATAGATGTCACTTGCAAATTGACCATCTACCAAATTCGCGCCAGGAGTGCCGCTAGATTCTTCAACGATAAATGAATCCTGAATAACCGGAATGCGCTGCCCGTCAATTAGCAAGAATGAACCGTTACGCATTTCATCACTAAATCGACGCTGTGCATCACCGTCAACAAATACCCGCGCATTGTCGCCAATGACCTCGCAACGGTCGGTATTGTATTGGCAAGGCCAAACGTCGGTTAATTCAGTAAACAAGTTTGGGTTCATTGTGAAAACCCAGCTAACCTGCCCGAAATTCATTGTCCTTGCATTATAACGGACATAACGATATATCGCATGAAGTGTACGAACGATGCCGCTGCTTAACGTGGTATCATCCACACAACCATAATTGAAGTTCTTAATGTCGGAGTCAAGCGCAGGACAATCAGTGCCAGTCAATGCGTCAACTTTGCTAGTACCAACCAGCAAATCTAGGCCAGGGAATTCGTTACCCGTTCCCGTTCCGGCATAAACCTGTTCGCCTAATTCGCGCTGGAAACTTACACCAACTTCAATCAGTCGTGACATAAAGTCCATTGCCAAAACATTAGCCTGTCCACTTGGCAAACCGCCAAACAAACCAGTAGCAAAATCATTTACCAATGGGCTATTTACGATACGCAAATCCATAAACTCGCCACGATCAATTACTTCACCTAGCCGATTCAAATCAATGGCGCGTGTCTCAAAACCGTAACGGCCAAATTGTGCCGTCTGAATACAGTTTTTGATTGCACCAGCTACCGGAAAAGCTCCACATGGATCGGTTGTTGGGTCTGGCTGTGAACCATTAGACGCTTGAAACCCTGTAATGTAGCCATAAAGAGGATTAGTCTTTACAGACAAACTAACAGGCAACATTGAAGCAATCCCATCGCCATTGATATGGCTAGAGAAAATGTCACGCTCTAAACCAGATACGCCAAACAAACCGCCAGGGCCATGCAAAAATGGCACACCGGGAGTAGATGGAGCGGCCTTATACCCCTGCGGAAAGCTGCCCCATTTTTGTTGATTACCGCCTGCCATACTAGCCAGGGCAGTAGCCAACTGATTTACATCAATCATATTGCTCATATTTATCCTCCACCCAAATTAAATAGGTTACTTGCCCAGCTTTCATCTGGTTTAGAATTCTTAAATGTTTCTTTTTCTTTTTCAGTTACAACGGTTGCTTTTTCAGCACTTGCCCGAAAACCACCCATCCAGTCAATACCGGGTACTTTTGGTGCAAGTTCATTAGCCATCTTTTGATCGTCAGAAAGTTCTAAGGCTTCCAACCGCTTAACCACATTTTCAATTGCCGTTGCATTGGCAGAATTAGACTCATTAAGCGTTTTAATTGCCTCATGCAGTCCAGCGGGATTAAGCTGCTTTGTTACCAAATCGGCTACGCTTTTTGCTAAATCTGCGGTATTAAGAACAGCTTCAACTTCTGATTCAGTAGCCTGAATTTCCTCTACCAAAACAGCATCGGCGGGAATTTCCTTACTGCCAGCAATCGAACCATCAGCTTTACCACCACCAATTGCGCCATCTTCTTTTTGCTTACTTTGAATTCCTGCACTTTCGAGAACTTCTGCGCGTTGCTTGGTTCCATCTTCCAGCGCATTGGCAAAATCCTCGCCATGCAATTGTGCCAGCATTTGACGCTGGTCATTTGTGAGTGCCATATTTCCTAGCTCCTTAACATTAAATTCAGTCCACGGATTAGCCGCTGCCCTGCGAGGTAAAACCGTAGCCTCAAAAGTTCTGTACTTATTAATCAAATTTTGTTGCTTGCCCAAAACGTAAAAACCATGCGACATCCCCAAATCATCGCTTACGTTATCAAATACCTTTGCCTCTTGTTCTGTCAGTTTCCCCCCAAGAATTAAGAAGCCATTTAGATATGCCCAGAAGTCTGCTTTGCTTTCCCTCTGCGTCCCTGGTGTATGATAAGTCCATAGTTGCGGCGCGGCTTTAGGATGTGCGTCAAGCCATGCGATATAATCTTTGTGCGCTTCATCGGTAAGAATCTCCCCTTCCCGATCCATAAACTTATTTGATACCCAACCTAGCCAACGAAATGAGCCGTCAACAGCTTTTAATACTTTGAACCCGGTATTGTGAGGTGAATCAAAAACAGACTCATTGCGGGAAACGTCTGCCGTTTCTTTTGAGTCTTGCAATTTCTGCAAATATACCGGGTCTAATTTCCCGTTAATCGTTGGAATGCTGATGGTACGCTCCCCACGTTCAAAATCAGCATCAAGGCGCATACGCATCTCTTCTGTTAAATTTCGCAATGCCGCCGAGCGGTCTGTCGGGTCAATGGCTGGATTCTGAGTAATGTTACGCGCCAGTCGCATGAAGTTGTCAACAATTCGGCGCAGCTTGCCATGTTGTTCTTGCGCCTGTTCAATAGTGTCTAATTCAGAAAAAGACATTGCGCCCATGACAGGATCGTAATAGTCCATGCTTTCACCTATGCCATGTTCCATTTTTGAAGCGTCAACATACGCCATTCCAGCATTTGTTGTTGTCACAGATTCAACCTTTGCTGTTTGTTTTCCAACTTGAACAAAATTAGCAGAATCTTCTGTTTGCTTTTCGTTTTCAGTATCCATAGCTTTTCCAATTGAAGAACGGCATATAGCGATAGCTGCGCTTTTGTCTGTTTCACCACCTGCCATAACGCGCTCTACGCATCTATCTATTTTGGCCTCTGCGGCTGAACCTGCCGGTATTCCTGAATATGGCATATAAACAAAAAAAGCACCTATTCGCCTGACGAATTAGGTGCAATAAATAATTGGTATTCAATTAGTCCTGGCAATCCCGCTACTGCCACCGCGCCTTAAGGCTCTTGTCTGCGTTTCACACTGTCGTAGCTAGTCAGATTGCCATTACGATAATAACATAATATCTGGTTATGCGTCAACAATACTAAGCAATCTTGAAAATTAGTACCGTAGACTATTGACATAGTTTGTAAACTGTGATAATATTAAGGCAATTCAGAGATAACTAACAGGAGATAAAAAATGTACGAAAAAATCACGGTATCCAAAACAGTATCAAATGAAGTAGGAACAATTGAAATTGTAAAGTTTAAGAAAGTAGGTACAAAAAGAACATTCTGGGCTCCAGAGTTTGAAGGAAAACGAATCAATAGCACAATGTACGGCGAAATGGGACAAGCTACCAAATTAGCTAAAAAGTTTTTAATCTGGAAAGCAAATCAATAAAACAATTAGCCACTCGCAAGAGTGGCTTTTTTATTGCCCATTTTCTTTTATCCTCACTGGCGAATTAACCTCCCGACAAACGACACGCCCTCCACCATTTGCCCCAACTGGAACCCATTGTACCAACATAAAAAACGGCCGTCCGCTGCTATGTTCTTTGCGGCATTGTCGCCACGCTTTCAAAATGTCTTCAAATTCTTTTTGGCTTATTTGGGTATTGCTCATTTATGAGGATGCCTTTTTGATTGCTTTGCGAACTTCTTTTACTAATTCAGGTTGTAATTGCTCTGCTATTACAATGTCAAATTCACGCGCCGTTGTACCGGGATGATGTACTATTTTTGCACTTACCATTCTGCCCGAACTTCCTCCACGCCTCGATCCAATTTTACGCGGTGTCGTTTTAGAAGTAAAGCCAGTTTGAAAACGTAAAGCAGGAGCGCGTTTAGGCGTAATAACATGCGGCTTAGTACCTCTCACAACATAGCCATAAATCTCATCCATCGTCGAAACGACAGCTACCAATTTACTTGACGTTGCCCTGTCAACCTTAAAGTCTGGCTTTCGTTTCCAAGTGGCTACTGTTTTGCCAAATTCACGCTCTGCTTTTTTGATAATATCGTTTAGGGTTTTGGCAGACTCCCTATCAAATTTATCTAGGTCGAATATTTTACCTTTTGGTGTAATTGAGCGTAGGATTATTTGTGCCATTAAACACCTGTGAGCGGTTCATCAGTTTCTACCCAACTACATTGGCACAGCCAGCCGCCGCAATCTAATTCGTGACTTTTTGGATATGTTCCTAAAGCTCGCCATTGACTACGGGTGAGAACACGCTGGCTATTATCTAGGCAAGAGTTACAATGATCGGTTGGCCCTAAAGCCCAACCAATATGATCTTCATCATCTCCACCACGTAAAAACCCAAGCGCGTAAACAGCCAGTAAACCAACTCCCCAAAGCGTTACACGATTATCAATCAGTTCATCAGTAGGCGTATCCTCATCACCACCAAAAGCAACAGCCGATAAATATAAACCCGGTATAGCGTCAAGGTTCACTTCTGTTTGGTCTGATATGATTTGCCGATCCTCATCTGTCAATTGCGCTATGGTTTTGCCGCTTGCCAAAAGATACGTATTAATAATTTCAGCAGCAACCAATGATTCAGCTTCAATTCTGAACTCATCTTCTGTAATTGTACCATTGGCAGCTTCCGCCATTAAGTCAGCTAATTCTGATTCATAATCCGCTGTATCAATTTGTTTGGTTGTCTTTTTTTTTATGGAACCCTGTATGGTGGTGTGGCTCTCCCCCTTGTCAGAATAAACCAACTCGCCAGATACGCGCATACCATTAAGAGGATTGTCAAGTTTTAGGTATTTCTTACCCATACCGGGTTTAAGATATGCAATAGTCATATGTGGATTGTAGGTTGGATGTGTATCCTCGTTTGGCAACTGACTAACAATTGCATTCATTTGCCGTAATTCTGCCCCGTCAACATTCAACTTCAATACATCAAAATCATCATTCTGGAATAATGCCAAATTGCCAATTTTTATAGTAAGTGGCAATAGTTTTTGAATCTGTGAAGTAATTTGCTTTGGTGTCACACTATCCAAAAATCCATACTTAACTGTTACATGGGAATCTGTCACAATTGGTGAACTTGACCATGATTCTGGTGGCTGAAACAAATCATCACTATCTAAATTAGCAGCAATTAACGAAGCGGCATGTCTAATATGATCAGGCATCATTAACATTAAGCATCCATATTCTTCATTTTCCTTCGCTCTAATTTCCGCTGGTATCTGTTCCGGTTGCATTTCTGCCGTATCGGTTGACGGCGTATTGTTTGCCTCATTTAGTTCTGATTCAGTTGCGGCTTGCTCATCATCCGTTGCCACAATATCGGGTGTCACATCTGTAGTATTCAAAAGTGCCATGTACTCAGGCTTTAAGATGCCTTGGTCTGCCATCATTTGATGGATAACTGGCAACGACAAAATGCCTTGACCCTTATCATAATAAGTTGAAAATGTTTTTGCCTGTTTATCTTCTAATTCAGCAGCTTGAATATCTGACTCAATGTCTTTTTCATCAAAAGCAAATGTCACCGATTGCGGCATGATGCCATTAAAATTTAGTTTATGTTCCCATAGCTTGACATCAGTTTCGCGCCCTTTGCCGCGTGACTTACGGTCTAGCACGTCACTTTGTTGACCGCTGCCCAAGCTGCCAGATGATAATGGCGCAAAATCCTGATAATCAGCACCAGCGGCCATTGCAATTTGGGCAATGTACCAGCGCAATGTAGTATCCTCGTCGAATCCATCAGGAACACTACGCAAGTCGATTGAAGCCGTGCTAACAGTCGAATTAGGGTCAAGACTACCAATAATCGTTGGCAACATGAAACGGCTATAGCCTTGATTGTCGGCACTCATTTGGTCATCGGCTAATTTGTCGTTGATTAGTTTAGTCTGAACACCTGAAACAAAATGTATCTCGCCAGGATTACGCCCTGCTATTTTTTCCCGTTTATAGATTCCAAAGTCTTTTATAATTTGGGCTGCTCTTAAGACGCGACTTAAGAAGCAAACCTGCAAACTATTCATTTCCTCAATTGGCGACGGCATATCCTCAAAAGTCAATACCTGATACCATGCTAATTTATGCTCTATGCCATCACGATCCCAGTAAATGACAGGGGTTTCGGGGATGCCAGTTCTTACGCATCTACCTGCGTCCAAATGCGCTAGATTCAATACCGGGCTATTTGGCGCGTCTTCTTGCCGAATGACTTCTACAAATGCGCCATTGTCTTGTGTTAGTTGGTCAGTAAGTACTTTAATTCTTAGGTCAAGCCAGCCTTTGCCCAAGTTGGATGACTGTAGCATACGCTGCAAAATGCCAACCGTGCGAGGAGGCCCGTCAAGCGACCATGACATATTGGCACGCGCTGCCACAATCGTTTGAATGGCACTTGCTATAATCGGTTCAGTAGGCCAAAACCCCCGCAGCTTCCTATCACGTAATCTGACATTGCGTCCCCAGGCTGGCAAGTCATCAGCAAATGACGAAACATTGATAACAAAAACATCACTACCCGGTATTGTTTGTTGGTCTGGTATCTTTTGAACCGTACGATCCAATATCCGATCATCTATGAGTGCTTTTTCTTGCGTACCATTTTTGGTCATAAACTTTACCAGTAAGCGCAAATAGCCTAACCCCGCCTGACGGAGTAGGCTATTAATTTAATCCAATATAATTAATATATGATAACACAAAAAAAGCTCCATCGTAAAGACAGAGCCTGTAAATATTAATTAGAGTTTTGGATCGTACAAACTACCCACGCGCCTGTAGGATAAACTTGGCGTTGAAAGTTAGCCGCTTGTGAAGTAGCAAACCACCCACGCGCCTGTAGGATAAACGTGATTTCGTGCTACAATAGCTCATGATGATTCCAAACCACCCACGCGCCTGTAGGATAAACGAGGAGTGAGAAATGGAAAATGTGACAACTTTTCAAACCACCCACGCGCCTGTAGGATAAACCCTTGAGTATTACCCCTATATACAGTTGTTAAGTGGGTGTACATATGAGTTACCCCATATGTGCTGGTGGTCTTAATACCGAAGTATGCCACCTTCCTGATTCACAGTGAGCGTTCACTACCGCCCAACTCCACAGGCAATTCCCCGCGCTTCACAGGTTCAGCTAAAGCCGCTAAATTCATAGCAGCATTAAGGTCTCTATCCATTTCTGCCCCGCAATCAGGGCATTTATAAATCCGCATGGCTAATGTCAATTCAGAATTGATACAGCCACAGGAGCTGCATGTTTTGGAAGATGCAAACCATCTATCCGCTTTCAAAACCTCAATCCCATTCCATGCTGCTTTATATTCAATTTGTCGGTGCAATTCAGACATTGAAGCATCACTAACGGCTTTAGCCAGATTGTGATTTTTAACCATGCCCTTAACGTTCAAATCTTCAATGACTACCACCGAAGGCCGTTTATGTTCGGTTACATACTTGCTTACATTGTGCAGGTTATGCGCCCGTTTGTTAGCTATCTTTTGGTGAAGCTTGGCAATCTTAGCTTTTGTTTTGGTCCGGTTAGAACTGCCTTTTTCACGTCGTGATAATTCGCGCTGTAAACGGGCTAACTTTTTCTCGTATGTTTTCAGCACCTTGTCATTAGGAAACTCTTTCCCATCTGAGCAAACCGCCAATGATTTAATGCCAACGTCAACGCCTAGCGGTTCACCCATTGCCGGTACGGGTTCGTCTGTTTCTTGTTCGACTTGAAAGCTAATAAACCATTCCCCGGCACTTTCCGAAAGTGTCACAAAGTTTATTTTTACATCCTCTGGAATATAATTAGATTCAGCTAAATTTACCCAACCAATACGGGGTAACTTAACACGCCCATTTTCAACACGAATAGAACCACGTAAAACAAATGATTGCTTGTCTTTGTATCTGCTTTTGAATTTCGGAAATCCTGTTTCTTTGCCGCCTTTACCCTGTTTAATGCGACGGAAAAAGTTTTGATAAGCAATGTCCACATGGTCAAACTCTTCTTGCATTATGCAATATGGGTATTCACGAATCCATGGACAAATCTCATCTTTGGTAGCATTAAAACGCCTCTTTTGCTCAAACTTGTTTGGTTTACCGCCAGCTTCATAAGTGGCGATCCTATCGGCCAACGCCCAATTAAAAACATACCGAGCAGCTCCACAACAGCCGCCAAAATAACGCCGCTGCTTTGCGGTTGGTCTAAGTTTTGTCTTGTAGGCTTTTAAAATCGTGATATGATTTATCATGCTTCGATTCCTTTTCAATCGGAGGGCTAGTGGACGTTACCGCGTCGCGACTAGCAATTTCTATTATTATAACAAACAACACAGTAAAACACAAAAAAGCCCTTCGGTAAAGAAGGGCTAATTTAACTAATTAACTTTACGCCAATCAACACTTTCAGAGTAATAACCATTTGAACTGCCATACCAACGGATAGTTACATACCCTTTTACAGTTGCCAACTTGTAAAAAGTCCAAGTTTCACTATAATCACGATATTGAATTTCTGCATTTTCTGGCTCATCTGCATTACTAATTTCTTCTGCCATTAGAATAGGACTATTTACCAAATCGTCTAAATCTCCGATAATATCTTCAATATAGACATATTCACAGCAATCTTGCTCATGATACAATTTATAAATATCACCATTAACAAGCGTAAAAACCAATTCCCCATTCTCTTTATTCTTAACACTTGCTAAAACTTCCCCTTTCAAATCTTCAAATTTTTCTAACATTTTCATTTCTCCTGCCCATTAGCTAATCTATTAATAATTCTTGCCACGTTTTGCAACTGAGCATCAATACCGGGTATCCAATCTCCCATTGCCCATTGCGGCCATGAGGAAAGGTCAAGCTCAAAGTTTGGCGACATGCCGCGCCGTTTCATTTCATCACGCAGTTGCCCATGCCGTTGCAGTAGGTAGCTGCCCTTATCGTAAAAGAACAAAACATGACCTTTACCTAGCCTATAGCTACTTACACCCGTCTGACGTGGCCGCGCATGGCGCAGACGTAACATCTCGCGGTATTCGGCAAGTAAATGCTTGGATGTTAAGCGGCTTGGTTCAATGCAGTTAATGCGGGTCATTTTTACTCACAAATTCTAATTCAAAATCCCCACTTTCCAACATTCCGATCATTTCATCATACCCATGACCATCCCGGCCATGTTGCATAATGCCGCACTTTTGCGCCAATTCTTTGAGCAGGTCATAAGCGGCTGTTTTTCGTTGCATTCCGATTTTGTTTTTTTCGCTCATTGTTTGTGGAGGCATTATAAATTCCTTTCCGCCGCTGTCAGTGACGGGTCATTAAGCCATCGTTGCCAATAGGCATATGTCTTTACGTTTTCATGCGCTTCATTCTCGCATGTACCATTAGCACAATCATCACAATGATTCAGCCAGTAGTTTTGAATACTTCCCGCACATTTGCCTCCGTTTGGCCGATGCGGGAACGGGTATGCTGGACAGTTACAAACTTTGCTCATTCCATCACCTCATTAATTGCGCTGTCTAGGTCGCCGTACATTTCGCCGATGGCCTCGTATGTAGCTTGACCCAAATCCTGCAAACGATTCCAGACATATTCATCAAAGCTACTACCATTTTCGTGGTCAAATGCCAAACCGCTCATTTCATATTCTAGATAGAGCTGGTCAAGCATATTTTTAATCAGATTACTTGCTAAATGTTCCTGCGTGATGATTTTCATTGTTATTTCTCCTGTTTTCTAATTTGATTAAAACTCGCCACTTTCAATAATTTGTTGAGCAACTAAGCTAACCAGTTCAGCATCCTCAACGATGTAATAAGCTTTGCCGATAACAACTTCGTATTGACCATTGCCATTCTGTAAAACTGTGTAGCTGATTCCCATATGTTGCTTTTTCATTTCTAGTTCCTTTTGTCTGGTTTATTGTCTCAACTGATAAGATTATAAACTATTAGAATGCAAACTGTCAACACCAAAAGGTACTATACGCGAAAATGACCATCTGGGGATAGATGATCATTTTCTTGCCAGTCGTATGTCGTGCCAGTTGAGGGGGGAGTTAAAAGGGGGAGTGTTGAGAAGTATCCTTGCAAGGTCATTGTAGCATAAACCAGGTATGGGATGCAATAAAAAAAAAGACCGTTACCCATTTGGATAACAGCCCTTTAATTTTTAGCCTGCCCAGTAATTGCCATTTACATCTGGGATTAAACCGAGATAGTACAAAATCCAATCGAACATATTAGCACCTCCTGTTAAGTTTGTTTGATTGTAGCAAACTATACAGGGTTTTGATAGGTGACGTTTGTCATGAATTAGGTAGACAATAAAAAGCTCAACACCATCAGCCATCAATAAATAAGAGTAGTATAAACATTATCTGCCACAAGCAAGATGCTATAACAATCAATAAAACTTCAACAAGTATCTGATCGCCAATGAAAAACATGGCATCTTCCCATTGGCTTCTATAATCGCCGTCTTTCTTAATTTCCTCAATGAAATGGCGTATAGTCAGGGCATAAATAACCCAACCAATCAAATGGATAACAACGGCATAACTATAAAATTCTAAACTAACTAGGGCGAAAAAAGAGCAAAATAGAATCAACCCAACCGCATCCCCCCACGTCACCCCATCGATTCTAGGCGAATATAGATATAGGGGCATTTTTCTACCATTGACCTCTATCACAATCTCAATTTTATTCCACTTTAGCCTCACATTTGCACCTCGCCATTACCATATTGTTTACACTGCTATATCATAAATTGAGTCGAAGTACTTCATTTGAAGCCATTGACAAAGCCACACAAAGATCGACTTTCAAATGAGCAGCGCGTTTTACAATGCGGATTTTGCTATCTTCACTGTCGATTTTTGCACCTGCATTTAAGACGTGTTCAGTCAATACCGGGTTACCATCATGCCTCAAACGTTTTTCACGAATAAGTATTCGTAAACCAGAATCGGCCGTTAGCCGTTGGCTACCTTGGCTAAAGGCAAAAAACCACGCCACACCCTCTCGCCCTAGCCTGTTAGCCATGTCCTCAAGCTGGTAAGGGTCATAAGCTACCATAACAACGTTATACGCCTCGCAGAGGTGCCTAATCTCTCCCTCAGGCGTATCCCTGTCGTTTGGGTTGTCTGGATTCGTAAAACTGATTTTACCGCCTTTAGGGGGCAACCATCGACGGCTGTACACCACGTCAACACCATCCGTTCCCCATTTCCTTACGCCACACATGGCAAATGAGTCATTGCTTACACCAGCATCTAAGGCCAGTACAATTGTTTGACTCTTGTCCAAGGTTGGCAAATCGGCTTGGCAACTATGCCACCATTCGGGAGGGACGAATGTGTCTGTTGAGCTTGTCCACTGATTGCGATGCACGCGGTTAAATTCGTTAGGTGTCAATACCGCCGCTTCACTGGCATAATATTCGGACGTTTGCCAGGGGCATCGTGGCCTAGTATTCCACAAGCAAAGTAACGGCCCATTAGCATAAACTTCTAAATCGCTTAAGTCATGATACTTGCCTTGTTTGTCGGTATAGCTTAAATCTAATGGCTTGCCCTCTTTTACACCCTGTATGTAGAGTTGCTCCAATATTCTAGCCTCGCCCTGATTCCCGGCGTAAGTTTCAATCCACCTTTGCGAGTAGCCAAACTTCGTTGGTGAAAGTGTCATTTCTGTCCAGAACTGTTCCATCGCTTTATGCTTTGCTGCCCACATCTCAGAGAACACGAGCAAGTCATCATTGCCGCCAGCTTCCCCGCCAGGGTCAACAGGAATGGCCTCAACTACTGAGTTGTTACCCTGTATTGTGGTTTTGTATCGTACCTGCTTTACGGTGTCTACCATGCGGGGATTAAGTTCGATAGCACGGCGCAAATAATAAGCTACCCGACTATCAGCTTGCTTTAGGTCATTAGCGATTATTTTAATGCTTGCCCACTCGCGCAGATGTGCGATGTATAAAGCCATTGCCGCTGCTATTGTAGACTTTGCCGACTTCTTAATGTCAGACCAAACCACAATGCTATAGATAAATTTACCATCTTTGTCTTTTCGTTGGGATTCGCGTAAGACTGCTTTTTGATAAGGCTGGAACTCAATTGGCCCTTTCAGTTCTGGGATGTAGAAATTCTTTTCTATCCACAATACAGGGTCTAACAATTCGGCATGTTTGTTTTGCCGCACTATTTCGCGCAGTTGCCTAAGTTGCAATTCTTCTTTAGCTTCTGGGGACAACAAATCTTCTAAAGCAATCATTTTATACTAGCAATCAATTGGCGCGTCCTGTCATTGTCGCCTAAAGTTTTCAACACCTGTTCGGCCGTTATGTCGCCATTCTTAAGAAACTGCAAAACTTCACTTTCAAGCGGGGATTGTTGAATCTCAAATTTATCCTTCCACATGGCGTAATATTTGCCGTGCAATTCAAGTGCTGATTTAGCATCATGAAATTCATACACTCGCCCATACTTCGTTTCTTTAATGCCTTTAATCAAATGAGCATTGCCATCATTTACCATTTTTTTAATGTCAACCGTCCCATCTTCTTTTACATAATCAGCATGGGCAGATTGTCCCATTTCAGCAAGTCTAGCAAGTATTTCTTCTGTGCTTAAGATTCTAGCCTTAAGTGTCGATTTGATTGCAGCCGCAATCTTAGGATTTCTTAGAAGAGCGGATGCACTTGCCGCTGCTGAATTATCCCCCATACTTTCATCATAAGTAGCCTTATAAGCCCGTGTCCCATTCATATTGAGCTTAAAGTAATTAGCTACAAAATCAGCATGTTTTGGTGTATCAAAATCACTTGGTTTCATTATGCCACCTTACCACAAAATACAGGGTTTAATCAACTACCCCCATTGATCGGCCATTGCATTTGCAATTCCCTGATATGTCATTGATCTTAACTTCCATCTATCTTTATTTGGAGGCAATTTCCACATAATCTGTTTTCTTTCATTTACAATATTTGTAGGCTGTAATTCTGACAATCCTTTTAGCCATAAACAAGTAGCTTTTGACTCGCCATGTCCAAATTGCCAAGGTTGAATTTTTTGAGTATATTTCTTGCCTATTCTTTCAACTGCATATTTATGCGGTATCGGATTTTCCACACAAATTAAAGGAATATCGGCATAAAGAAACTGCCTAAAAAATTCAGCCGCTTTATCTAGTTCATTCCATAAACCACGCTCATGCAACCATCTTACGCCACTATTAGCAAGCCGGGTACATGGCGGGTGAGCTATCATCATATCCCAGTCATCATTCAGAATTTCCAACACATCACCCTGTATGTGTTGCCCCAGTTGCTCAGTTGGCAATAAATCACATGACCAAGCATCATGCCCTTTTGCTGCAAATGCTTCTCTTACTATTCCTGAAAACTCACAAGCAATCAATATTTTCATTTTTCAAATACTCTCTACCCTGCCAAGTCAACCTATCATAATCATACGGCGCAAAGATTCTAAAGTCTAGCTGCTTTTCCAATCTTTGAACCCGGTATGTTGTGGCACATGACGTAAGACGCAAAGTCAATGCCGCGCCCTTCACACCACACTCAGCAACCAATCTAACAGTCCTAATCAGTTCCGATGTTTTCGTTTTGTGATTCATTGGTTTTATATATCAAATCGCTATCTAGCTTCTAAATACCAAATATCATTAGCTTTATAAATCTCAAAGAAGTTTGTTTTTGAAGCTGCTACTTTTAGTTCAGCAACATCCTCAAGACTCCAATCAATACCCAGATTTTCTATTTGTTCTTTTACCTTTTTTGCCTGTAATAAGCTACGGCAAACAATCATTCGTTTACCTGTTGCCCGGTGTGTAATTGTATAGGTAAATTGAAATTCTGAATCGCTGCCATCTTTGCAAATAGGCGTTCGGTGAATTACTAAATTATCACCTACAGCATTTACACTTTCGGTTTCAATTGGACCTATTCTATTATCTTGCGTCAATATTTTAATTTTCTGAATCATTTTCCACCTCTCTATTTTGATATTCTTTCACGGCAGCTCCAAAAACTTCATCCCTGCCTGCCTCGCTCCACTTGTTAGCTAAATAGGCTTGCCAGTTATCCGTGTCGGCACCTTCAAGACCAAACGACGGAAACAACTTAACAATCATACTCATCTCAAATGCCAGATTGCCAATGTCATCACGGCGTTTTAATTGTTGCTGCATATATTCGTAAAAGGTCATTCTGCTGTCCTTTCCCATCTCTATATATGGGCAAGTTTTACCCTATGTTTTTTACTGATGACAAAAATGACAGTTTTTTCTATATAACTTTATATGAAAATTTATAAACATTGAAAAAAGTAATGTTTAAATCGTTTCCCATACGTATATAAGGAATTTTTGTCATATTTGTCATGAGACATTTGTTAAAACTTTCTACCAGAGTAAAAGATACATTACTATCACGAAAAACCCATGACAAAATGATTTTATTTTTGTCATGTTTTTGTCATAAAACGCTGTTTTTGTCATGGATTCGCTTATTTTTGGTAGTTATGTCTACTTTTTGCCAATTTTGACTTGGTGACATTTCGGTGACATTCTTTTGATACAAAATATCAATAACAGCAAAATGACAAAAACCATGACAAAAACACCCCAAATTATGACAAAACTGAAAAATTTTTGTCATGGATTCATCCCCCCATATATGGGGTTTGCTTCCTTAATTCCCATAATTGCCCGTGCATTCATTTTCCGTTCTTCTTTAAATCCCAGACGCTCAATTTCCCGTTTGAAGTTCTTGCGGCTAAATGGTTTGTACCCACTATCATTTGCCCACTTTTTATAAGCAGCATACAGAGGCATGATAGTTGTGAAACATTGATCGTCATTCGGGTCAACTGTGCATTCGTCTTCAACAAACATGGCAACGGTATTTGATTCCAATTTGTATTTTGCCGTGAATTCTGTTACCTGTCTGGATTCAGTAAACTTTTCATCTTTATAAAGCCGTTTAAGCCCAGCCATTGCCCAATTGAAAATACCCGGCAGCTCCTCTATCAACTTATCTTTCAAATCAGGGTCAGCTTCAGTTTCATCAAAAACACGATTGAAGGGAATGATTGATACCCGTCGCCAAAACCCATGCGAGGTATCTTTCACATGCGGAAAATCATTCAAACTAATCCAAACTTTGCCGATACTATTCAAAACGAATGGCTGTTCCCTAATCCTCCTTACCTGGATATTGTCGCCACCCGTAACGGCTTTAAGCATGGCATCGCCACTAAAATCAAAATCACGCTTGACCTCTGTACAATAGATTAGCCGTTTCCCTGCCAATTCTGCCAAGTGGTAAGTGTTGTAATTCTGGTTCAACATATCCAAATTAAAAGCAGTGGCCGCGCTCCCACCTAATTCTTGTAAAATGTGAAACAATACGCCTTTACCATTTGAACCTTCACCTAAACACCAAAACATCTTATGATGGCTCATATCAGCAGTGAGTGAATACCCAATAGCTTCTTGAATGAAGTCGATTAACTTTTCATCATGATCCCACTTGCCAAAAACATTAGGCCCAGGCTCAACTAATGAAGTTCGCAGATACCATACCCAAGTCGGGCAAATGGCGTATGGGTCATAATCGAATGGCAATTGAGTAGTAATATAATCCGTTGGATCATGTGGCAATAATCGCTGTTGTTCAATGCAGAAAGTACCATTTTTCATATTGATTAAAGTGGGATTCATGTCTAGCAGCTTGTCATCTATGACCACTCGCTGCTTTACCATTTCAGCTATGCTTTTCTGTTGACCATGCGTAAATGCGTATCCGTCTGACTTTTCCAATTGTTCTAGCAGATTGCCTAAATCGCCTAGAAATTCTAATTCAGGCCAAATGCACCATTTGCCATTTTCGTATCTGTGATAGTCTGACCTAGCATACAGGGTATCATCAGGATGATTCAGCAGGTATTTTTTTGCAATCTCAATATGGGTCAATATACTGGCAGAAGATGCGCTTTGCTGCTTTTTTAGTTTTTTGACCTGGCTAATCCAAGTTCTAATCTGACTAGCTGCGTAATGTGGTCGCAATGCAGCATCAATTATGGGTAATTCGTTATCCTTTAATGCCTGACCTTTAAGCAGTGTTTTATTGTCAAAAAGATATGTTGCTTTTGCTATATCGTCGCCTGATTGTGGGATACCCTGTATGATGGTTGGGATTGACATTATCTGGCTAACTCCCTAACTGCTGCACTTCTGTCCACATTTTTTAATAGTGCGTAAAAATCAATAATATCAATTCCGCTTCCCACGCATCCAGCCTGACAACCGAACCGATTACGCTGCACGTCAAGCCAACCGCTCTCTGAATTATCCTGATGAAACGGACATAAAACCTTAAACCAGCGATTCCCGCCGCTTGGCTGTGCATGCGGGAAAAATTCAGTAATTGAGCGATTTTGTTTTATCCATTTGATTGGGTCTTCACCCTGTATTGTGGGAGTGACTTGCCAGGGGTCTAATTCCCTGTGACCATTGCCATTGATACAGGGTATCTCAACCTCTTTTGATGCTTTTTCAAGTAGACTTTTTGGTAAAACGCATTCTAAAGACTCAACTGTCATAATGTCAGATGGCTTGCCTAAGGACGTGTATACATGCCCTGTTGGATGAATCGAAATAGGAGCGGCGCAATATCCTCCGGCTGACTTTATATCAATATTGCCTATTTTTAGGGTTCGTTCAGGTGGATTTTTAATAAAAAAATAAGCATGAAAACCTCTGCGAGTTTGTACTAAATAGGTTTTTTTTAGCATATCTGGATATTTAGCAGTAATCCAACTTTTCCACAAACTCCAAATATCTAGATTATCAAAATCACATATTGTTAATCCGTTGTAATTCGTGATAACTGCTAAATTTGTGAATTTTGACTGGAACCATATCTTTAATTTTTCTTCAGCAGGTAATTGATCTTGGTACTTTTTCCAACTAACACGTCCATGTTCATCTAAATCATTTGTATTTTTAAACGCTTGAAAATTTGGTCGTTTTCCTCTGTATTGTAAGGGGATCGTTGCCACACCTAAGCTATACCAATGTTTTGCAATGTCTATATTGTTCATCTGTAGTCAATTGTCCTGTCTTTTTTTCTACAATTGCAACTCCGACATAATGGTTGAATATTTGATATATTAGAACTGCCGCCCTTTGATATTGGAATAATATGGTCAGCAGTTAGTTTTTTACTTTTTTTGCAGCACAAACATTTATTGTCATATTTTTTGCATAAACTACTCCATTCATCTGGAGTATAACTCCCGCCATTTTTTGCTTTTTTGGCGCGTCTTTTTTGGCGTAATGCATTTAAAATATCTCTATTGCCATTTGCCCATTGCCTTCTTTTTTTAGCACGTCTTTCTTTATTATCTTCATTCCACTTTATTTTGTATTGGTAAATCTTTTCTTTATTACGCACATAATAATTATGTTTGTATATTTTTACTTTTTCTGGATTGTCTTTTTTCCATTTCCTACTTAGTTCCCTGACTAATTCCCGATTTTTAGACCTCCACCTTTGAGTATATTCTTTTTGTTTATCAGGATTATTTTTATGCCACTGCCTTTTTATTTCATGTAATTTTTCCCGATTGTTTCTATCCCATTTTCTTTGAGAAATACGCTGGCATTCTTTGCATTTTCCAGTTTTATACCATGCGCTTGTTTTACAGCTTTTACATGGAAGCCTGTCTTTTGAGGTCAAGGCAAAAACTCCTAAACATAGTATGTAAATAAAAAAATACCCCGTTTGTAGTGCCTACCTAAAAAGAAGCTATTTGGCCGGGCTTCGAGCTAGATAAGTGCCTAGATAGGCACTACAGACAGGGTATTCCTGATAAAAACGTATTTGGTTGTATTATCTAGCTTGTTACACCGCCCGGCCAAAGGTGTGTAATTGCTTACTTGTCCCTTCATTATAGCACAGCCCATATCCCAACACAACTAAATTTCCACCCTAATCAACTTCCCAAATGCGGCCAATTCTTTTTCAAGTTCAGTCATGTAGGCCTCGCAATTATCACCCTCATAAAGCAAGACTGGCACGAGCCGATCCCGATATGCAGAAATTCCCTCGACAAAATTTCCTCGCTCAATAATAGAAATAAGATTTAATATGTTGACTAAGTTTCCATACGTATCTTTAATCCACATCTCAATCACCTCCAAAACTAGGTATAAAATCATAAGGCAAGTTGCACCCGGTATGCACTGAAATAAAATCTAAATACCAATGATAATCTTTGCTACCAAACCATTGCCGCGCTTTTTTGTCGCCTTTTTCAGCATCCAATTTAGCGCGTACAATGACCTGAATAGCCAGCATACAAAGCGGGTCAAACTGGCTTAATTGCGGTGTAAGTTGCATTGTTTTATTCTCCCGCTTTGAATCCGTAAGCGTACCAGGGATAGCCATTAAACGGCTGAGTACCACTTAAGATACAAATCAACTCTAAAGAAGGATTTTCAAAATACTGGCGTAAATAACATTCGATTCGACGCGCCGTATTTTTTTCACCATATTTTTCTTTGGCTATGGCAAAAGAAGCAGCGGCTTTTTCTCTGTCCCATTGTTGCAACCTATCGGCATACTCCCATTGCAATCCATCTTCTTTTTTACCAAAAATCACGGCTTCTTTTTTGAATGCCGGGTCGCTGTAATGCGAATGCGCCAACTGATAATCTTTGTCATTTGTATGATAATAATAACTGCCCATTGTTTTATTCTCCTATTTGAATTGTTCCGCCACTGGCAAAAAACCTATCAATTGCGAGTTGGAGGTCTTTACTTTCGATTAATTCACTTGCTTCAACAACCATACCGGGTGCAACTGTTAATGTTTTTGGCTCATTGCCAAACTTTACCCGGTATGCGTTGGTTGCTTTTTCAATTGCCAATTCTAATTCTGGCAATTCGACATTGTAGATTATGATTTTGTAATCACTCATTTTCCATTACCAAAGATATGCCATGTTCAATAATTTTGATCAACGTTTCTTTTTTGGCATCAGCAGCATAAGCAGCACAAGCATCATAAGCAGCACAAGCAGCAGCATAAGCAGCACCATAAGCAGCAGCATTAACAACAGCAGCATAAGCAGCAGCGCGTTTGTTTCCCGCAGTTGGGTTTTCAAGATAGGCTCTTATTGCTTTAATTCCATTTTCTGGCCGTTTATCATCAGGATATTTTTCCGTAAAAATATGTAATACCAACTCTGCGGCGAAAATGGCATATTTCATTCTTTGCTCTTTGGTCATAATTTGAGCAATGTACCAATTGGCCCAATCGAGATGATTTTCGTTTTTAGCAAGCTCGAAAAGCTCATAGAAATCATTTGTACTTTGTTTGTTGAGCCATTGGATTGCGTCTTGACAAGCGTTCATTTTTCCCAATTTTTTAACTGTTATCTTTGACATTTTTCAATTCCACTTTCAGCAGTTCAAGAGAAACATTAGCCGCATTCTCCCTGCCAATCTTGCTTTCAAGTTCGGTATATTTTTCATATACCATTTTCGTGATAGTGACAATATCATTGACGGTCATTTCGCCAATTTCTCCTGAATCTTTGCCAGTCGTAAAATGCTGGCTTCTGAGATGCCAGAATACACGCGTACTGATATATCAAGCCCTATTCGCTCTTGAATACAAGCCTCATGAACAATTTGCAATCGCTCTGTGTGGCCAATCGGATAATGAGCATAAAACCGCATTGATTCTGTAATACTGATAAAGGTAATTTTACGTTGTTTCATTTTGATTCTCCTATTTTTAATAAAATGATTTACAAAATTTGCCGCTACGGTGGCATTCTAGCCAATTCAGGGATTTTAGTGGGCATTTTCCCAATCTACCCGTCTTTTAGTCCGTAATTGTTTATTTATTCGAGCGGCAAAATTGTTAAAATGATTTACAAATCTTTGCTCCATATCAATTGTGCAATATGAAGCAAAAATCTATCAATCACTATTCATCTAAGCTCAATACCCCTCCGATTCGTTCTTCTTTATAAAAAACATCTTTTGCAATTGGAACATTGACATCATCAGGATGTTTTTCTGTATCTGTTTTCAAAGTTACCTGAACTGTTTTTCCGGCCAATTCCGGTACATTTAAGCGTCGTGCTTGGTCTTGAGTTAATACATGGTCTTGCATTTTAAATCTCCTTTGATTTAACTAAAATGATTTACAAACTACAGCCTACCAACCAAAGCTGATAAGCTGTATGTTTGGCAATCACCTCCTAAAATATTGATATTCTTGAATACATTTGAAAATAAGCGTCAACAAAATCATTTGTAAAATCTGGCACTGGTTCCAAATCTGCCAATTGAGCATCTTCAAACATCATATTTATTATTTGTGCGCTCATATCTTTGCCGCATCAAGTGCGTTTTGTATGATGTCTGCTAATTCCATATTTATAATCGGGGTTGCGGCATACACTGAAGCCGCTTCCATTTCTTCTGACACTTTTTCTAACGCTGCCAACATCTGTGGAGCTGCCGCAATAAGGCGGGCATTGGCTAACATCTCTGACTCCAGTCCAGTATCGATGACTTTTGCCACATCTGGATTCATTCTATTTTTAACGGTGCTAATACCAAAACCATCTCTTGTAATATGCCAATTCATTTTATTTTCCTTTCCGCGTGTGAGATGCGCGGCCCCTATAAGGATTTAATTTTCAAATAGTTTGATGCACTTCTCGCAAGTTGCGAAATGTTCGGTTGTTTCTTCGTTCTGAGAGTTGCGAACGTTGCACAATGCCCGTCCGCTGATTGTGGCGTGAATGATGCCGCTTTCCAAGTTTCGCATAAAAGTCACTGGTAACATTTTGTTGATTAGTTTGGCATAGCCGTCATTGTCGCTGTAAGTTTCTTTTTCATTCTGAAATGTAACCATGCCGCCATTATTTTCAACTACCAAATAAGCTGGCATTCCTGCGCGAGTTTCTACAACCATACCGGGTTTTAATTCGCATACTGGTAAAAATGTCATTTTTGAATCTCCTGTTTTGTTAGTTCTATTTACCTAATGTGAAAATTCTTAAGGATGCAATTTTATCTTCTGCGTCTGCTATAACTTTTTCTTGAGCTGATGTCACAATGTCAGACACGTTGTCATAAATGATAGATAACTCATCCTGGTTAAAATTACCCGTGCCCTCTAAATTTCTCATAAATTCATTGATTAATTGGTTGGTTGTCTTTTTCATTTTGTATCTCCTGTTTTGCTATGTTTTTCTCAACTGCCCTTATCTTAGCAGATTATAAACTACTTGTCAAGTGTTTATATAGACAATTTTCAAGTTGACATGATAATCATACTAATGTACTATATTATTATGAACGAACTCACAATAATTCAAGCAAAAGAATATGCAGGTTACAGCTACCCGACTTGGCTTAAATGGCTAGATAAGGGAATTGTAAAAGGTAGGAAAGGTGAAGGGGAAAAAGACGCATGGTTTATTCCTGCTGATGAAGTTGAAAAAATCAGATTGCAACGATTTGAGCAACTTCAAAAAGAGATTGAAGCAATTTCCATACCTGTTCCAATGGGGAAATAAACATGGACGCACTAACTAAACTCCTAGCTGTTGCCCTTCCTCTTTTAATGTTGGCATTGCTTGGCATGGGCATGTTGCTCATTTATCTGGCTGGTAAAACCATGCTAGAGGCAAAAAAGATTGACCTTGTTTCAGTGGCAGTTGTCATCCTCATTTTGCTGCTCATTCCTGTCGGTATTCGTGAATATCCACCAATGCTCACTGATGCCTTTATCGACGCATTTTCATCCATTTGGGGCAGGTCTGGCGATATTGAAGCCATTACAACTGAAATTATTAATGAGTCATCTAATAAGTGGAATAGCAATAATGACGATGCTCCTGTCATTATTTCTACACCAGACGGCGGATTCCCAACGGCCATATCTGTGACACCTACACCCAGTATGTTTGAAGCCACGGCTACGGTATTTTTTGCTACAGCATTGCCAGCGCAGCCAACTGAAACACCGCGTCCGATGATTCAGCCAACACAAACGCCTGTATCATTGCCGACTGTTTTTGTATGCAAAAATGCAACTTCTGAGGATTATGCGCGGGGATGCGCACCCCCCACGCCAATACCGGGTAACTAATTATGAAGCGAGTAAACCAATTCAGAACAAATCCAGTAATGCAAATTACTGAACCTAGAAAACAGGTGCAACAGACTGAACAAATGACCGTTGTCACGTCGCCACCAATACCGGGTAAAAACTATTGGAACCTACTAAAGGAATATGAAAAACTATCATTGGCTTTTCTTGTCGGTGCAGTTTTTGGATTAGTGTTTTTAGGATGGTATGTTTTTCCAGTTGAGTGGACAGGTGGCAGCTATGCCGATTTGACACCAGAAGACAAAGGCGTACTGGTTCAAATCGCCAGTGACCTAAATGCCTATGACCAAAACAGCCCAGCGGTTTTGCAGCTACGGCAAAAGTGGCCCGAATTAGACGATCTCGCCTGTTTTGTGGCAAATAATCAACCGATGGCAGAGGATGAGAAAATTAGATTAGTTTCGCTGGCTTATAAAATAAATCAGAGGGGATGCGAACAATGACCGATAAACAGAGATTTATTATTTTTGTTTTTGTAATTCTTGTTTTAATGATTGCATTGCCATATATAGAACATGCTATGTATCTATATATTCAGCAACAACTAATAGACCAAAAAGAAACATATCAAATTTTACAGCAAGTAATTAGATAATTTTTAGATAATTTATAGAATAAATTAGAGGGGATGTGAATAATGAAATGCGCTCATAAAAATATTGCCGTCAGAATTAAGCAGATATTGTATTCTGAAATATGTGATGGTGGAGTACATGATGGCGATCCTACAGTAATTTCCTATGAAATAGAATGTCCAGATTGTAAATTAAATACAAAATACCATAAATCGCAAATGCCAAAATGGTTAATAAAATATCTTAAAAGCGTAAAATGAATCAAACCGATACAGGGCAACCAAACCAAGCAATTTATATTTACGCATTAATAGCGGGTCTAATTGGATTTTGGCAATCAGAATCCATTGGAACTGGCATTATTTTTGCGGCTGTTTGCGCTGTTGCTATTTGGATTGCTCACGAGGAACGATATAACCTGATTTTATTGCCTATTTTTTCATGGCTTAAAACCCTGTATTATGCGCTCAGAGATTGGCGATTGCCCGAACAAGAAGCAACTAAAACAGAGCCTTATGTTATTTGTCCCGGCCAGGATATAGAGTCCCGCCAATATCTGATGACTGATTTACAGGAGCTTGGCAGCTTTATGGTTGTCGGTATCACTGGCAGCGGCAAAACTTCATTCGTGCATAGTATCATTCACCAGTTGCTTCTTAATAGTACACCGCAAGATTTGCGCCTTGTCATTGCCGATTTGAAAGAGGGATTGGATTTTCGTATTTATAAGCGGCTTCCCCATTTACTTTTACCCGTTGCCACATCTGCCAGCCAGGCCAATGAGCAAATTAATCATCTATTATTGGAGATGACAGAACGCGCTCAACTATTTAAGGCAATTCCGCAAGATCGCATTTGCAATAATTTAGATGACTATCATCGGCTTGGTAATGCGCTTGGTTTGCCCCGCTTGCCGCGCATTGTGATGATTGTTGACGAATTCCAAAACATCACAAACGAATCCGAACAGGCATTAAACGGTATGGTCAAATTGGCAAAAGAAGGCCGCGCTTTTGGTATCTCATTAATTCCAGCTACCCAGCTTGGCAACGTGGCAGCGGTTCCAACTGCGCTAAAATCGCAGATGAGCAGTATTTTTTGCGCTTACCTAAAGAATCCTAGCCACTATTATAAAATAATGGAAATTGCTAAGGAATACTGGGAACCATTCCACGCCAATGGCAAAATCAGAGGCCGCTTCATTGCCGATATTGCAGGTGAGATAAATATCATCCAATCACTTTATGTGGCAAAGCGGGAATTAGAGGAAACGGCGCGGCAATGGTCTGAAAATAGAACTGAACCAGAATGGCCCAAAAAGCAGATGAAAACGGCAAACCAAAACCCGGTATTGTGGCAAGGATCGGACGATGAAAAAACGGCCATGATTACAAGTTGGTTCACTGGATTCGATTCGATGCCAACTTTGGCAGAATTTCAAGAAAAATTTGATAAAAGCCAGGGAACTTATTACAACTGGATTCCGCGCTTATGGCAAGAAAGATGACATTTTACCAGAGGTAGAAAGTTTTAAGGTTGAGTTTTGGGAATTAGTACCCCAAACGCTTGACACTGATATACAACTATGCTATACTTCTTCAAGTGGCAAGCAATTGAGCAAGCCAATAGGCCGAGAGCCAAAGGAAATTGAAAAATGTTTACTTACAAACGCGATGGTATTCAGAGATATGTAGGAACACATCCAGAAAACGAAAATGATACAAACGAAGCGCACGTATTTGGGATTCATGAGGACATCGACTCCGATCCTACATCGGCTCCAGACCTATGGGGAGCATCACTATACTATAACGGAAAACTAACTCAGTCATGTCGGCGCACCTCAAAAAAAGCGGCGCAGGATTGGTGCAATCGTGGCGGATGGTAATACCAAATCGCGGACGCGAGTCCTGGAAATCAAGCTAAAAATCGCCAACGAACCCGCGACGGGCAACCCCTCGACCATTCGCCTCAGCAACACCGAGCGTGAATGGCTAGACAAACTGGCGAAGGCATACAAGGTGCCGATGGCCGAAATATGGCGGTTGCTTTTGCAGCAGGCCATCACAGATTATATTTGCGACGGGGAAGTTTTGGCTCTGCGAAAAGAATATTAATCAATTAGCCTAGTGCGTAATGCGCTAGGCTTTTGTAATTTGGACGTATGGGACTCAACTCGACTGGCATTTTACAAAAAGTCCCATAAATTTTAGTTTTTACAACGGCATTTTACAAAAAATAGGTGACTCTTGACTCCGGTTATAAAGCTAATTTTAATCATTTTTCTACCCTGGATTGTGGCCTTTTTTGCATTGCGGCATAGGTTGCGATTTAGGCTATTTTCTTTTGCCGGTATCTTCGCTGTGCAGTTGCTTGCTATTGCACCTATGGCCTATATTGCCGCTGGAACTATTGCCGATAGACAAGAAATGAATAGCAATGTGCAATTAGCATCTATTTACAGCGCACAATACCGGGTATCACAGCAGCAATTACACGGTCTTACAGGTTGGCAAGGCGTAGATATTACTGCCGGTTGTGGCAGTCCGATTTATGCGCCATTTAGTGGGACTGTGACCTATGTAGGCTTAGATGGCTACAATCATGTAGATGATCGCGGCGTAGTTTGGGAGCAAGCAACCATGCTCACAATACAGGGTAATAATGACCTAGAATTGACATTGTTACATGGCGATTATTCTGCACAAATTGGCAGTGAAATAGCAACAGGTCAACAAATTGGCAAAGAAGCCAGTCACGGATGGTCAACAGGTTGTCATTCGCATGTCATTTTGAAACAAAACGGCCAAACTCTCAACTTTTTGGACTGGCAAAATGAACAAAAACAAGACAGGCACCTTGCCATTATCACTACAAGCGACAAACCGCTTAAAATTAGCTGGTACGATCCACTTTTAGGCGGCATTAATTGTGATTCAGATTGCACCACAATGGCAAGTGGTGTAAAGGTCACTGAGGATAGGTATGGCAATACGGCAGCGTGTTTACGCGAATGGATAGGCCAGACGGTTGTAATACCCGGTATTGGCGAATTCAAGTGCTTAGATACAGGCGGGGCAATTATTGAACATCCTGACTATATTTATATTGATCTGCTTTTGCATGAACCATTACCCAATGCGCCTTGGGGAACGATGATTTACGATTGGAGTCTGGAATGGCGGTAAAGCATAGGAAACAAGAGAAAACAAAAAAACGAACTGGCAATCGCTCTGAGTATTGGCAGGAGTGTGGCAAAAAGCTGAAATACACTACAAAAAAAGCTGCTGAAAATGCCGCTGCTCATGTGAAACGGGAGCGCGGTGTACACTGCAGAGTTTATCATTGCATAAAATATTGCGGGAAATGGCACATTACAGCAGATGATAGCTAAATTTTGCAGATGGTACTTAGATACCACTAGCCAGCCGGCCGAGCGGCTTATTTTCAGTAAACGATTCAGGTACTATCTTTGGTGCAGAGATAAGGGCAGATGTCAATATTGCAATAAAGAAGTTGAACCTAATCACGGATGGCACATAGAGCATATATTGCCCTATTCAGCCGCAAAAAACTGGCCGTATATCAATGATGAGCAAAATCTAGTTGTAGCCTGCATACCGTGCAATATGGCAAAAGGAACCAAGCTGCGATTACCAAGAGGATATTATCAATTGCCGCCGCGTTTTTGGCGCAATGTTTTGAAAATCTTATTTAGGAGCTGGACATGGGACAAAAACCAGTAATGAACAGAACAGGATGTTTATGGGCATTATTTTTTAGCATTATTTTTTGGTTGGCTGTTGCTTTTATTTTAGGAGTGATTTTATGAAAAAGTTAAGACGTTTTTATTTTTATATCAAATACAGATTGGTATTTGATATTCGATATGGCGAAGGAAAATGGGGAATTATTTATGAGAAAATTGGCAATCGGTTTAATCCGATAAAACCTGGATTTTGGCGACGTAATAAGCCGCCTAAAATTGATTTACCAAAAGAATACAAAAAAATCGTACCAATTGCTTATTATACTGGCGAAGGGTGGGATTTGCATTGGGGAGCTTTATACGATGGCAATGATTCTAATGTGTGGGATGAAATGTATCCTGAGCCACTTTGTGATATTACGGGATTTGAAAATCATACTGATTACTCGATTTACGAATGGCCGTTTTTAATTCCATATGCAACTGGTGAAAGATTAGAAAAAGCTGGTTTTTATCTTGTTTAGGAGTGATTTTATGAAATGGTATTCAGAACAAAATCTAATTGACAATGTAGCTCGGTTTGTCCCTTGGCTTGCGCCTGGTATTCCGGCTATGTTTGCTTATATTAATTCGCTAGTTTATCTAACAGACAAATGGTATTTTGCTTTGTTGGTTGCTGCTGTTGTAGAAGGATTAGGGCTTGCATCCGTTCATACCGCTTTGAGCTTAATTGAATATACAAAAACTCACAAGCAAAATCAACCCAAAACAGAATCAATAATTATGGTTTGCATGGCTTTGCTTTACTTAATTATTGTTGTTATGGTTAACATCATTTTAGACCTGGAAATCCAACACAAAGTTATTATTGCAAAAGCTCTTTTATCTCTGGTTAGCATTCCTGCCGCTGTTACTTTATCCATCCGACAAATGCACAAAATGCGCCTAGCAAGTGAAGCTGAATACAAAGCAGAAAAAACAGCACAGGGCAAACTAGGCGCATTAACAAAGAGATATAATGAACTTAAGCAAAAGAATACTGAATTAGCCAAAACAATACAGGGTTTACAGCAGCAGATTGAAGAGCAAAATAAGCAAGCAAAACCAGTGCAAGCGACAAACAAACCGGAGAGCAAACCGACAAGCAAAAGCAAAGCAGAGGCAAAGCAAAAGACAGAACAAATTGCTTGCCCAGATTGCGGCAAAATGGTAAATGGGATCAAGGGCTTGAATGGTCACAAGGCTTGGTGTAAGGGTACAAAGGTAGAGGTGTATTCAAATGGTCATACTAAAGAACTTGCATAAGCTATTTGCTTTTCTTTTACCCCTCATACAGGGCAAAAAACTAACATCCCGCACCTATACCTATAACCCGGTATGGTTTGAGGATTTTAGCTGCTTCTTAGACGCTATCGGATTAACCGTTGCAACAGTATTCACGCCTTCACAAATGCGCCCCGGTCGCTATTACGTATCAATGTCAATTTCCCTATGAGCGCACAAATAAGGTATAATCAAGCAATGCCTACCTTATACCCTGAATGTGAAGGCCCATTTGTTGTTTGGTCAAAAGATGGCTCCGGCCATTTGCAACCTCGCAGTGTTGAAAGTTTTGACCGTGCTGTTGATTTGTATCTATCGGACACGCTGCGTTATGTGGCAATTATGGAGGTTATACCCATTGTTGTCTCAGATGGCCGTCAACCAGTCCAGGGACACGCCTCAGGCGTGAATGGCCGTACCGTGACAGTCGGATTAGATGGTAATGGCGAAATTGTACACGCAGCACTAAACCGTTTTAGAAAACGTGCAGAAATTGAGCAGAAAACATTAACATGGATTGCAGGGGGATTACTTGTGAAACAAGTAAAACTTTCGGAGATGCCAGACGATTACCCAAAATCAAGAATAGAATTTTTGAACGAATAAAAAAACCCTCGATTAAGAGGGTTTTTATTTCGGATTTATATACTTCGCAAACCCACATTAAGGCCAGTTGTGGAAATGTTGACAACACCTATTGTATAATGTAAAGTGATTATATGTTCTGTTGCGTCCTCAAAATGCAGTAAAAGTCGAATCTTAATCGTTTATTTAATGTAACAGGGGTAGGATGAGTGTCTGTACGCAATGATACTTTATTTGAAACAATAGACCCTAGAGGGCGTACAGTAATTTGCACAAAGCGTTGCTGGTATGAACATATCTTAGCTAGTAGAGCTTGGATGGAGAACTGGGAACAAAGGATTATTGCAGTAATTAAAGCCCCCACGTATGGTATATTTCAAGACCCCGATTTTGAAGATCGGCATGTTTATTATAAACGGCAAACAAAGAAAGGACGTTTGCTAAAAGTTGTAGTTAAGGTTTCAGATACCGAACCAGATCAAGTGATAACTGCATTCCCGACAGATTCGACAAAAGAAGGGGAGGTTTGGATATGGCCCAAGAGCGATTAGTTGATACCGCATCCTTGAAGACAACAAAACTCGCAAAATATGTTGAGCAAGGTCAGTTTACGTTTATGCGCTATGATGCATATAGTGATAACTTAATGTTGACCTTTGTACCGAATACGATTGAAACAGTTGTTCATTACATCGATGATCATGTAGCTCTTTTATATCGACCCGATACAAAAGAGGTGGTCGGCTTTCAAGTAGAAGCGTTCCTTCATAGCTTTGTGAAAATGAAAAAGCCATGAATGCTATTTTAGACAAAAACGATCAGAAATGATCGAGGGATTTTTTGATCATTTCTGATCAATTTAGATCATTTAGTTATTGACACTGATCATTTCCGATCCTTTCAAATCAAAAAAGAAACGATCTGTCAATGATCTGTGTTGACCCTTTACATCAAAACTTTGGGAAGTACAATTGAGGTGTCAAAACAAAAGCCTCGCACAGGGCGAGACTCTTATAGCGGGGTGATTAAAATCACCATATGCTTTTTGCTGGTCACACAAAGTATATGGAAGTGCATCACCATTGTCAATAGTTTGTAAACTGTTGACAGTGCCACGCGGTTTTAATCCTCCAAACGGAGGTGCCACCGTGTTAATCCTCGTGATTATCACACCAACGGCCGTAATTATTGCGGTCATATCGTCGCTAACCCCCACTGGTTGATTTTTGGCTAGTGGGGGAACAAACGGTAAGGGCTAGGATTTACACCCTTTAACTAATATGCACCTATTTTAGCATTTTAGCTTGGTTTTGTCAAGTATATAATTCCGTTTTATTTTGCTTATTTCTCGTTATTTTCTAAATCCAGCCGTGACCGTCCTTTAATTTCTCTGCATTGGCCGCATCAAGCTCATCTACTGTAATGCCCAACAAATAAGCCGCAATAACCACGTTGTAAAACAAATCTCCTAACTCATCAATCATTTGCTCCCTAGTGATTTTCTTAGATGGTTTATAGGCTTGCTTATCCACTAATGAGGCAAACTCACCCGCCTCGCTTGCCATGCCGATGGCTACATGCAACATATGATCTTTCATTGGTATTTTGTCATCAAACCACGTTGTTAGGCATCTTTTTTGGTATTTGTCTGGTTGATTCATTTTCCATTCCATGTTGGGTTTTCTAAATAGCTAACGGCATTTTTCAGAAGTTGTAAATCATCTTGAAATTTACCTAATCCCATATTGCAATTTGAGCAAAGCAATCCTCTTACCTTGCCAGTATCATGACAGTGATCTACATGTAATCTGTGTTTTCTTGCATCAGCTTGTGTAGCTCCACAAATAGCACATGTGCCATTTTGTTTTTCAAGCATTTTTTCATAATCTTCTATGTCAATTCCAAATGCCGATTTAAGTCTAGTGTTTATTCGGCTACGTTTGCTTCTGTTTTTTGAGGCTTCTAGGCACTTTTCACGATATTCAGGATCGTTTGCATATCGTTCCCTTCTGCGCCTATTTTTCTCTTCTTTGTAATCTTCTTGCCATTCTACCCATCGTTCTTTGTTTTCTTGATAGTATTGGCGCATGTATTTCTTGTTTTCTTCTGGCAAGCGACTTTGAGCCTTTCGCCTAGCGCGTTCCTCTGGATCGGATTGATATTTTTCTCGTCTACTTTTTGCGTATTCCGGTTTCCATACCATCTTAATATTTTATCATATTTGCCAATTCAAGACAATAAATCTATTCTGTATTATTTTTTGTAAGCAACACATCAAATAAGTTTTGTTGACCTGGATTTTGCTCTTTCATTAATGTGGGAGAAAACCCATATGCCTTAATTTCTTCACGGTATTTGGTGTAGTCATCAACCCACTTTTTCCCATCGGCATATAAATTTTTATCTATTTCAAAACCATATCCCTTACGTCCTAAATTTTCAGCCGCAATAATGGTAGACCCACTTCCAGCAACCGGATCGATCACTACGTCGCCTTCGTCTGTAAAGATTTCAATCAACCGCTCTAACAGTTTTACAGGCTTTTGGGTCGGATGTATCTTGCGGTATAACGGACTTTTCGTATCGTCACTAATCCAGTTCATAACATTAAAAACCATCTTGCCGTTATTGTTAAACTTTGGCAGCTTGTCACGATAAAGGATTAGCGCGTACTCTGCATTACCCACTACCCGCATATTCGCCTTCAGCACCTGCGCACTAAAGTTTTTGCGAAAAACAAGATTAATATAATTATTAATGTCGTACTTTTTGGCTAGCTCTATAATTCCCGGCTGTTGCTCAAAGGAACAAAAAACAATCATGCAGGGGGCTTGCCCTCGTTCTTTTGGCTCCTTCTTCATCAGCTTACTACAAAAGTGCATGAACTCATTTGAGTTAAAGTTGTCATCCGTTGCAAAAAACTTTTTACCCGCAAGCTCGGATTGCCCATTGCTATTGTCGCCATCGACATACCATTGTGGGTTAGAGCCGTAGGCGTCAATCCCTATGTTGTACGGAATGTCAGCAATTACCAGTTGAGCGCGTGGTATTTGGTAGCCTTTGAAGTTTTGAAAATGATCTCTAATTAGCATTTTAACCTTTTAACAACAATTCTACGCCTGCCCCCAACATACCGGGCGCATCCGCTTCAAACCGCTTCCCACCCGTAACACTCATAAGTTTGTCTAAAAACTCTTGACCACTGCCACCTTCACGGCCAATGTAAATACAATCAATCCGGCTTGTAAAAGTAGCCGCCACTTTCAATGTTTCCCGTTCATCATTTGGCGCACCATCTGACACTAGAATGATTTTTAAACCACAATCATCAGCTACTTTTACAAATTGCAATGCCTTAGCCATATCGGTACTGCCACCGCAATATTGCACGTCGCCATGTGGACAAAAAACAACATCATCAGCAAAACAAATCAATGCAATTTTGCCGGGATGTTGTTTTTGCAATCGCTTAAGTTCTGCTTTTGCAGCTTCTTTTCTTGACATGTCGTTTGGCGCGTCTTTTGTTGTCATGCTTCCAGAATCATCTAACAGGATAACAATTTCCGCACTCAAAAACGATTCGGCCAATGATTGATTTTCTCGTTTTGCTATGTGTGAGAGGCTACCCGGTATGATTGCTTTACTCATTTCATTCTCCTGTATAAAAAACAAGCGGGACAATATGTTTTTTAGACCGCCAAGTCTTACATATTGCCCCGCTGTTTAGGCGTATGCGGTTGTACAACAAACTTTATAATCTTTGATTTTGGTTTAGTAAATTAAAAAGTCTGTTAACTTGGCGGTATTGTGCCATTATAGCACCACTGGTAAGCCATTGCAATACCTAAATCCATTCTTCAACAATTGACTTTGTTGTCTTGTCGAATGACGTAACAAGCTCCATATAGCCGCGCTTAATTGGCTCCCATTTCATAATCTTCTCGATTACAAAACGTCCAACTTCCTCTTTCCCCGTTGCCATAATTAAGCCACAGCGCAACGGCGGACGGTAAAAGTTATCATTTTTTTGCCAACCATAATCAGGCTGATTTTCAAGACTGGCAGTCAATGTCAAGCCAGCATCATATTTACGGCGCATCATTGGATTAGATAAAGTTTCATAGGCATCTTGCACTTTACGAAACATTTCATCAGCATCATCATCTTTGCATACGTCGGGATGGAATCGTTTAGCCATGCGCCGATAACCTTTTTTAATTTCATCATCCGTTGCATTGCGGGAAACAACCAACAAACCATACAGGGTTTCGTAATTAGATTTTCCAGTTTGACCACCAATGCCACAATCAAACCAATCTCGCAAAACATCCTCTGAAAATACAGTATTCCAATTGCCATCAAAATCTAAAGCAAATGATAGATTGTTACCACCGCCGCGATCTTTTGGTGCGCCTATGTATTTCACTCGTAAAAGCTTAACAATCGGCCCTGTGTTTTCCGGTTTTGGCACTCCGATAACATCAGGATAATTGCCGAAATGAACCATGCTCAAATCATCCAAAAGTTTCTTATGGCGGTTGTGAACCAGCCAATGACTAAATTTACCATTGACATATGCAGGTTGCCTTTCATTTTGCGGTATTTTGCTTTTCAGGCCGGCAACTAATCCCTTGTCATAAGGCGAGTAGTATTCTATACCCTGTATAGTGTGTCTAATTTCTAGTTTCATCTTTTCCCGCTTCATTCCATTTTTCAATCGCCATTTCCTGGCTTTCCGCATTTGGCCCATAGCATCGGCATTTTGAGCAGTGAACACAAAAGGCCAAATGTCCAATATCTAACACGTCATTTCCGTCTTTTGGTTCATTGCAAAATGGGCAATTATTTATCTTCATTGCATCTCCTGTGATGATTAGAGCGGTTTTAATGGCAAACAGGATAGATACCACCCATAGGCCACAAAAACCGCTCTACGCATTACCCGCTATTGTCTCTGGCCTGAAACAACTCATCCAAAGCATTCATAATTCGCTTCTCTGCGCTGTTTAGAGCCGCTTCTACATCGTTAACCGCCTGAATGGTAAAACCATCCGCATGTAAGTCTAACATGCCCCTAACGGCATTCTGCAAGCTGCCAGGATACTTAATAATTCGCCAGTATTGTTCCTGATTTTTCGCATCTTCACTAGGAATAACAAGTTGCTCAATTTGCCACGCTTTATAATTGTAATGCGTAGTCCGGTATTGTGGTTTATCGTCCATTCTTTCCTCCATATTCGCAAATATCCCAAAATCCACAATATTTATGATGACACCACCAATTAGCCGGATCGGTCGGTGTGAATACTTCTTTTTGGATTGCTTGCCACACTTCATTAACCAATCCATACAGGGCAAAAACATCCTCATGCGTTCGTGTTGTTTCCAGAATTTGCACGGCTGGATTTTTCGTTTTGGTGAATACGATATAGCGAAATGTGGCAGGCAATTTAATCATTTGTAATTGTTCTAAAGCTGCTAGGTAAAATGTTGGTTGCAAACTGGCATCGGCTTGCTCTTGTGACCATTTTTTGCCGCTGGTTTTAATATCAATTGGAATGCCGTCTTTTTGAATCATGTCAATGTAGCCAACAATAGGAACCGATACGCCTGGTATATGTAGCTCTGTTTTCATTTCCAATGATTCTGGATTGATGCTTAAACCCTGTATGGTTTGCACAATATCGGGTGAGGTAAGCATTTTTTGACCTAGCAGATTCATTTCCTCAGTTAGACCATTTTCTAGCGCATTTTCTTGCCAAGTATCTGCCAATGTAACATCATGCTCTAAATGTTGCCTGATTAATTTATGCCACGCGCTGCCAAACAAAAGCGCATCGCTGCTTTCCTCTTGCAGCTTATCCAAATAACGATATTTCCATTGTTTGCCGCATTTTAGATATTTACTGATAGATGAGTATGATAAATGGTCAATCATTGGATTCACCATATTTTTCACCGCAAAATGGGCAAAATGAAGCCATTACCTTTTTTGCACTGCCGCGCTTACTACTGTCTATTTTCTCTGTAGTAACAAGCGGTTGATCTGGTCTACTTTTTTCCCCAGTGTCCATATTGACCATAAATGGTATAACAATACGGGTATTATGTTCTGCCATTTGTTTATTAAATTGTTCAATACATTTACACATTAGATTCGCCCTCACTCAACTTTTCATAAACCGCTGCCATTTCTTCTGGTTTAGGAACACTCCCATTATTTGCATCTAAGATTTGTTTGAGAGTAAACCCGTATTTTCCCGTTAAGTCATTTAGGGTCATTTCTTGCGGCTCATGTACTGAAAAACTACCTTCAATAATCGGACTGCCTTCACTGTCAACTTTCATTCCTAGTTCCTCAGGAATGTAAAGCGGCATTCCAAAAACATCAGGTGCATAAAACCGATAACCATTCGTAATTGCACGGCCAAAAAGCATATTTTTAGGATATTGTTTCCACACATCCTTACCTAGCAATCCCGCACTTTTGGCATCATCAATTGTAAATGTGGACACACCAGCCACGCCCCATTCACCACTGCGTCCTAGTCGCCAAATCTCAATTGTGCAAATCTTGTCAGTATGTTCTTTAATCTCATAATCGTAATTCGGATGTTGACGCAATTTTGCCGCGATTGTATTTGACTGAACGGCCAATTTGCCATTTACAATGTATAACCCTGTATTGGCTGTTGAAAGATGCAAACCAGCTTCAAGGCAAAACAGCAGTTTAATAGTCGCTTCCCCAGGTTTGGTAATGCCAAATTTGCGGCTGTCATAACTGGCAAGTGCGATCTTTTCTAGCATCTCATAAACATCTGGCGTTAATTTTTGCTGCGTGATTTCTAATGCTTTATCGTTCATTTATTATTCTCCTGTTACCACTGAAAAAAGTCTTTTAGATTTTGTGCTGATTTTTCACCCCAGCCCGGTATTGTCTTGGCACTTTCTGGGCTGCATAGCATCATGATTGATTCGCCCAAATTGTTGTCAAATAGCTTCAAATAATCCACTGCTTTTTTCACGCCAATACCGGGTAAAGATGCCAGCACAGCTTCTTGTCCACCAAATACATAGGCATTGCGAACTGGCTTAACTTTAATGTCGCCACGATTGCGCTTCGCTAAACGCTCAATACAGGGTGCAAAATCATCCTCGCCATCGCAAAAAATAATCATGACACCCATTTCTTGTACGGATAACAATGCACCCCAAATAGAGGCATATGTCCATTTGCGCCCCGCATCGTCGATAAAATTTGAATCATCAATTTTGCCAGTGACAACGACATAGCACCAGTTGCTAACTTGACGCATTTTGGCAGCTTGATTAAACAGGCGATTGTCGGCAATACTGGCAAGTAAATCATTAGGAGCTTTACGCTCTATTGTAATCATGTTGTCATCTTCGCACTTTACCCAAAAATCCCCCATATCATCTTGCATAGCAAATATTGGGTATTTATGTGCGAAATATTCCCATATTTCAGGATGGTGTATTTTTTCATTTCGGCTCATCATGATTGACTTAATTGTCATAATTCTAATTCGCCAGTTAAATTCATTTGTTTGATAGTTTCTTGAATAATCTTTATTGCATCAAAACAAGAACCATCAGAAATTGTTTCATCCTGTTTATTGTGTAGGATGTGATTTAGTATTTCTTCTGTATTACACGTATAGGGTAAATTGCAATTCCAATCTTCCTCATGCTGAAAACCAATACCAATAGTGAAAAACTTCGGGAATGCTACAATGGATTGATTTTCTGATAGTTGTACGCGAAATATCCAATAGTCCTCATCAAGAGGTGGTGTAATTGAAAGTATTGTATTGCCAACCTTTAATTCTGTATTTGCTTTTATAAATTTTTGGTTTATTTGTAGTTTCATTTTTATCTCCTGTCAAAACAATACAGGGCAACACGCCTAAAACGCATTGCCCCATATTGAACTAAAAATTAAAACGGCGGTTCAGTTTCAGCGTCATTAATTGCATCCTCAACTTCTTGACTTTGCACTGTAAAATGCGCTTTCAGCACGTCGCTAGATTCAATCAATTCTGCCAATTTGTCACGGTCAACTCTGCCGTGACTCATCATTGCCATCTTCACAAATTCAGGCAAAAACAGCATGGCAGAACTTTTGTCATCGAAACCAGTTGGTTTTTCTGTATCATCAAAACCAGGAATATCGCTGGTGATATTATAAAACTCATCATGTGCAGAAACAGCGGCATTTTCATCAGTAAAAACGTCTACAATTTTACTCGCCCATTTCGTTTTTTCTTCACCAGTTGTTTTACTTGTATATTTTCCAATGTCAACTAATTCGCGGGCAATATAGCCGCCGCCATGCTGGACATGAAAAGTTTCGCCAATTTTTTGGCTGACAGCCGCATCGTCAGTCATGCCCCAATACTCTTTGAGGCTATTAAAAATTTCACGCCATTCGCGGCTGTTTTTTGAGGATGTACGAGTGATAACCTGTCCCTTAGTTCCTACGGGAATAAAGGAATACTCATAAAAAATTGTCAGTCCTTTTGCTGCCAATTTTTTATGTTCATCATTTTGATCGTCGTATCGCTCTGGGCGAGGATTCCATACACCTTGCCATCCGTCAACCTCAAACAAATCAAAGTACCGAGTTTTTTGATCTTCCGGCACTCCACCAGCACCAAATACATTATTATCTACATTACTATCTGTCATCTTGTTTTATCTCCTGTTATGATTGATTTTCTAAATCTGCCAGCCGCGCATTTTCTAATGAGCGGTTGACATTGCCAATATAATTTTTATCAGCCTGCCGTTTTTGACCAACGAACATATTCACAAGTCCAGACATTCCAACGCCTGTGCGTTTGCTTTCAGCGCGTAGCCAATGCCGATTTTCATCCGATAAATAAACTGTAATTTGTTGACGCATTTTTTACCTCCATAAAGATTTTTTTAATTAGACAATTGCATTGTAACACCTTAGCACGTGTGGCACAAGTGTACCAATCTTAAATTTTTTCCCAAAACAAAACCATAAAAATCAACCCGTTACCGTGTAAAATGTTGCAAAATGGCAAAATTGCCTGTAATGCCTCTAAAATGCGCTGTAAGCGTTTTTATCTTTTACATAGGGAAACACAAAGGGGGTATGCTCAAAACACTAGGATTGTTTTCAGTACTATACATTTATGATTTGCTATGCAAACAGCGCAAAACGCAGCACAGGCCATTCTAGGGGCAATTCAGATAACGATACAAGCCACCCGCAAACAATACAGGGTAGATTTTTTTAAGGTTGCCTAGAATTGTTAAAAATTGGTTGTTTTTTGACACGGACTGACAGAGGATGAAAATAAAAAACCCTGTATGGCATTAGGGCGAACACCATACAGGGTTATAGGGAGGGGGTAGAGTGCTATTTGTTAGGCTTAATCAACTGTCCTTTGTCGGGCAATAATGTACTTATAGGCCAATTCTAGATCAATGTGACCGCGTTTAATTCCTTCCATTACTGCCTCTGTTTTGTTGTGTACATTATAAATCCTATAAATAGAATGCAGATTATTTTTCACAGTTTGATGATTGATTTTGAGTATAGCAGCTATTTCCCTGTTGCTCAAACCACCAGCAACAAACTGCAAAATCTTTTGCCGATGGGGGGTTAGTGTTGGCATTAAAAATAGGGCATTGGGTCAACTACGTTTGCCACGATATACCCCGACAATCCATAATTGGGAACCTGTAAATTGAAATGAACGTGTTCACCAAACGCATTACCCGTACTGCCAATTTCGCCTACGCCGTTACCTTGTATTGTTTGGTCAAACTCTCCGACGTACACTGCGTCAAGATGACAGTACCATGTATAAAAGAGTGAACCGTTATTCTCATGTTCAATTATAACACGATTACCATAGCCTGAACTAAACCCAACATTTACAACCAATCCATCATAAGCGCACAATACAGGGTTTTTATTATCAGCACTCCCGCCAATAACATCAAAATCTGCCCCTTCATGTTTATCATCCACTTTGCCACCAAAAGCAGAATAATTACGTGGTGCATTAAATGGTGATGTCATCACATAAGGCGCATTAAATAGCTGCCCCAGTACCAGCCCAATTAATGGATTACTGGGGATTATAATTTTGGGTCAGCAAACCATTGAACACTATTCCATTGTGGTACAACGGCATAATAAACGCGTCGTTCGCCAGTTGTCAGGCTCTCAGCTGCCATACATGCCCGTTGGATGCCGTCAGATGGTGTATACCAAAATTCAGATTCAACAGGTACAAATCCATCTGCAAAAATAGCGGCTTGTAATGATGCCTGAGGATTTAGGCTAATTGTTTGTCGCTCAATAGATTTATCCCATAATTCGGTTTGCCATGTCATACTCGGTACTCCCGGTACATAATTTTTAGCTAAATTAGCAATTGCGTCCATTTCTGGCTGTTGAGTTTGGAACCATTCCCAACCGCCGCCACTGGTGAATAAAACTTCACCCAAAGCGCGGTTTTCATGCGTTTGATTCCATGCCGTTTTTTGGTCAAGCCAGTATTTAATAATAGCTAAATAGGCATCTTGATCGGCATTGCAACAGCCATCCATACGCCAGCCGCCTTGAGGGTCAAGCGAATTTGTAAAGCCGCCACCTGTATCTTGATCGTAACGAACCGGGCCACCCTCAGTGAATAGCCATTGCACCTTGTAGCCAGCCGCTACAAACCGTTTATCCATTTCAGTCCAGCGACCGGCATAATTAGGCCATTCGCCCGGTAAGATTGCTTTATCTTTTGTTGGCACGTATGGATGATAGCCAACTAGACAATCATACTGGGCAGCAACTTTAGCAAACTCAACGGGAATATCATTTCCTATAGCGGTATTGGCAATAACTAATTTGATGTGGGCATATTTAGCCTGATTGCGATATTCGTTTTTCCAGACACTCGCCGCCGCTGTTACCCAGTCGATGCGCTGTTGCATCTCTGTGGCATTTTGCGAATTGGCTAGATATTCATTAAATTCTTCGATAGCGTCCACATTTGGCGCATAATTGTCAAAAGTACCGTCAATAAATGTTGCAAAAAATTGACGCGCTCTGACTTTATTGCCTTCGATACCGCCGTCAAATTGTTGCCCGGTATCGTACCAATGACGCAAAACAGTCTTGATGCCGCTATTCACGCCCTTGGCTTCATTTAGCAATTGAACATTGTCAACAGCTTTAACCCAGTATTCAGCAGGAAAAACAGCAACGGCACGCGGCCAGTCATTTACAGGTGTCAAGAAGTGGAACATTGATTATTTCCGCCTAAAATACCAAAGCAGGAGTGTAACTAAAGCAATAATTACAACCCCTGCAATGATAGTTATACCAATGGCATTAAGCCAAGCTAAATCTGAAAAGCTCATTATACCTTTGCTGGCTTTTTGGCAATCTTGTGAGTAGTCTGGTTGCCAACAATGGCAAATACAACCGCGCCTAAAAGCTCAAACAATCCGTCAGTGGTACACTCAACATAAACCCAGGGCGTATTAAAACAGGATAGACCATAAACACCAGCAGCAACGGCCACAATTGCGCCTAACATAACTAGCCGTTTTACAGCCTCATCTTTTGCTTCGTACCATCCAGACAAACCCGGTACATATTCAAAAAGTAATGATAACAATGCACCTGCTAATGTTGCTAATTGTAACTTATCCATTCGATTAACCTCCATTTAATGTTTTTACAATTTCAAAAATAATTTGAAAACCTAACCCACCGCCTAACAGCGGCCCTAGTATTTTAACCCATTTTTCCATTCTTTGGAAAATTTCTGTGCGCTCTTGTTCTCTAGCCTCACGAATATCATGCTCTTTTTCACGCTGTTCATTTTGCTGCCGTAACTCAACAGCTAAATTTTTGATTAGGTCTGATTGTTGCATAAACTTATTCTCTATTCTCTCTAATCGCCACAAAACGCCAGATGAAAATGCTATATTTGTATCACCATTTAAGATGACATGATTGCGCCGCACCTGTTCACTTAGGTCATTTATCATCACTTCTAATTCTTCGATGCGCTTTTCAGTGATAGCCATAAAAACATTATACACTAATGCCAAATAGCGGAGCGGTCATTTGAAAATAAGCATTGATAAATTGATCTGGTATTGCCGCCTGTGCTAAAAACACTAATGCAATACTACCATCAAAAAAACTACTACCGCCGCCATTCGCCCCAATCGAGAATGGATTAGCTACATTAGCAATTGATGCCGGAATACTGGTTGTATTTGTGTATGTTGTATTGTTTACCCATAATTTCTGCTCTGTTGACGGATCAAATCTACCAGCTATAAATGACCACCCACTACCTACTGCTGCACTGCTCACATTAATTGGCGTAACACCATCGCTAATCCACAAATTAACCAGCCCCGTTGTTCCTCTGCTAATTAAATATGCGCTTGTCCCACCCTTAGTAATAATCTGTTCTGTGGCCACTGGCAGAGTGTTGTCAGGGAATATCCACGCGCCCATTGTTAAACCTCGAATAGTTGTGGCAATATGCGCCTCCGTTCCTAAAATATCAAATATTGCAGCATCGGCATGGGTATAGTAATCTGTGGAACCATTAAAACTCACAAAGTTCCGCAATTGCGCGGTGTTAAAAACAGGCGATCCGTTTCTAGTTAAATGTAGTCCATTACCTGATGTATCTACCAGCATGTCTTGATTACCACTGCCACCACCCGATAAACTACCAGGCCAAATTCCCACAATACCAGGAAACATTTGCAACATGCCAATTGCATCCGCCATTGCATAAGTCGGATTATAAAGCAGTCTAAAATGCGCCGATAAAAGCGATATTTGATCTTCATTCTGATTTTGCACCGCATATCCTGGCATTTAGACACCACTCCCTATTCCACCTAATCCCAACTTAGCTAATTTCTGGCTTAATTTATCAGTCTTTCCACCCTGTATGGCAAGTCCCCACGGCATTGTATAAGTCAACGATTCGATAAAAATCATACGCGGATCAAGTCTCAATGTAGTTGGTTGCACTTTTCCAATTAAAAAGTCAGGTACAAATAGCCACTTTCCAGCCGTTACATCCCACGGCTTGACCTCGATTCCTTGTGAAGTTTCTACCCTTTGCGCCGGGTCGCTTAATCGCTGCTGATATTCAAAATCAGTCGGGATGACTTCGTATGTTGGCACTCTACCATTATAGATACCAAAAATATAACGATTGTCTGAACTATCACCACGCGCCACTAAACCCTGTATGAGGCTCCAGGCGTTGGCATTGTCATTCAAATATTGCTTAACTGCTAAAGTATTGGCTGTTATTTTACTGGTTGACGTACTAAAAATGCTATTAGGATCGGCGGCAATAATAGCCGCTAAAACAACATCTAAATCATTAGTTCCCGTGCTGGCCGTTTGATTGTAAATGTATTTTTTGAACAGGTGCGAGTAACCCAAACAATTTAGACTTAATGTAATACCGCCGCCTTGACCAATGTTTAATTTTTGGCTAGTTTGCGGGTCTTTATTCTCATTCAAAAAGACATCACGTATTGTTGTTGCTTCTGTTGTGCTGACTCCACCCGCACTCAAAACAGACTCTAAAACACCATACAGGGCTTGGCTATCAGTATCACCGCTAAACGCCGTAGTCGCCCTCATACCAATGGCAGGAGGGGAGACAGTAGTGTCTACTGTTGAATAGGTCAAGGCGACATTATTTGAAACTTGCAAAAGTGGCCCACGAGTTACCGACAATCCGCCTAAAATAATATCAATCTGATTTACGAATCCTTCCCAAATTTTTACCAGTGAAGGATTATAAACTTCAATATGTCGCATTAGGCCATTAGCGAGCCAGTCCTCTAAATCAATCTGCGAATCGACTATTTTAATGAGTGCTGAATCATAGCCACCTAATGCGCTAATCGTATGCGAGTATGTACCGCTGTCTAATTTGTCGCCTAGGGAATCATCTACCAATGAACTGCCCACAACTAGCGGGTCAAATGCACTTATTGATAGGCTAACCGATTGATGAAATGTGCCAATAGTAGCGGCAAAAGTTGGCAGTATTGTTGTACTGCTTGTTGATGTGGTAGTAGTGCTAGTCGTCGTCGTCGTCGTTGTTGTCGTCGTTGTCGTCGTTGTCGTCGTTGTCGTCGTCGTCGTTGTCGTCGTTGTCGTCGTTGTCGTCGTTGTCGTCGTTGTCGTTGTCGTCGTTGTCGTCGTTGTCGTCGTTGCTCCACCACTTGCCAACAATTCAATAGCAACGATAGACCATTCATCATTTGTTGAAGCTGTAAAATCTAATGTGTCACTTCCGCCCGTTGCGGTTTCATCACCATCTGTGTAACTAATATCAGTTGAGGTTGAAACGCCAGTAGCACCGTCACTACGTTCAGTTGTACTAGTTCCAGGTGTAAATGGCGTACCATCACCGCCCAAGAAATTAGCACCACCTACAATTAGACTAGTAGCTGCTCCGGTTGTAAATGTACACGTTGGATTTGTATCCGTCCCATCGGCTTGACCAACATTCCCACCTACGCCATTATTTGCGCCCGTGTAACTAATTGCCGATATTTCACTAGCAACTGCCGTTCCAGTGAGTGTAACAGCAACAGTATTTGAACCACTAGCAGGATTATCTAATGTCCAGATTTCAGTAGTTAAATAACGGTTTACAGTGTAATTATATTCACGCTGGACACGCGCCGTTAATGTCACTCCATTATAGGTAATTGCCGTAACTGGATTTGTTACGGTTGAAAACAACTTTACAATAACAACTAATGTCCTATCAGTTCCGCTTGTAGTATGCGAAAATGACGCACTACTGCGATTTGCGCTACTAGCATCAACTGTTATTGCATCAAATGTCGGCATTTATTTTCCCAATATTGGCAGATAGTTGCAATGATTATAAAAACACCCGGTATTTGTGGCGGTTGGCATAGGTGTATTTGTTGGCTGTAGTGTTGGTTCCATTGTTGCATTACTGGTAGCTGTTGGCTCTGGTTTTATACCAGGATAGATAGTTTTGAAAATTGTGGCTGGTACATTTGCCGTCCCATTGCCATTAGTGGAAATTGGCCCATGCTTCGCAGCATACCGTCCCTCGCAATCCTCTGGTATTAGATTTTTAGTACCACCTGCCACAGATAGCGACCATCCAACATCGGGCAATTCCCATCCCGTCAAACCGCCATTCTCAAAACAACCATTAGGAATTACAACGCCATCTATTGCAATTCCTTTAATTTTCCAGCCCAACGAATTTTGAGGAAATTCACTGGTAAAACCCACTCGCAAAACATCACAACCAGACAAGTCAACATCTATAGAATGTTTATTCCAGCCACCCGGCTGAGACATGCCGTCAAGATGTTCAATAGTGGTTATTTCACTATTACAATCTACCCAGACATCCATATACGAGCCGCGCACAGTAATTACCCAGTATGAAATGGTTGAACTTTCAGCACTTGCCGATGAAAACAGCCAGATTGCCAAAAGCAAACCAGCAATAAAGCCAATTGATTTTAAGATTTTATTTGCCATTTTTCCTCATATCGTTTCTTATTTGCCATAAAAAACTCATTCATGTTTTTGAGTTTGCCACTGGTAGCATTTCCCGCATGGTTACACCATCCTGCCTTTTTCATCGTATAGCCAGCGGCCAAAACACGTTGCCAATAATCCCGATCTTCAAAATAGCCAAACTTATAACCTTCATCCAGCAAACCAACATCAACCACAATACCGGGTTTTGTCATCCATAACGCACCAAACATAGTACCAACTGTTGCATCTTGCACACCCGCTTTATGTTCAGGATCGTGCGCATGTAGGTGCGAGGATATTACGCCCGTCTTTTCATCCCACGCGCTTGACATATACTCAAACCAGTTAGGCAAAAATTCTATATCATTGTTGGCAACTACAATCCAGTCAGCATCCATTGATATTTTTAATCCCTGATTGACTGCCCTTGCAAAACCATAATTAGACGGATTACGCCGATAATAGCCACTGGTTGAAATTGCCATCAAATAGCCAGTTCCCATTTGAGAACCGTTATCAATAATTAAAACCCGGTATGGTTGAGATGTATTTTCACGCAATGATTCAACGCATCGCGCTGTCCACTTAAGCAAAGCATTATTGTTATCAGGCAGCAAATAGCAAGGAATAATTACGTGAATCATGATGTTTGCCTTTTGCCAAAACCATGCCGTTTTTCAATCGACACCCAAAGCTCATGAGAGTCGAGCGAATGATAATCAATCTCATATGATTCCTTACACAATGCTTTTTGCCATGTATACCATGCCTGATATTTCACCAGCGAAATAATACCATTTGAGCGATTGTATTTTTTCAATTCATTTTGCCGCTCACCTTGCCAACCAATCCTTGCTTCACTGGCTACAATCTCATGTACCGGTCTGCTTACCATAATAATGGTTGCATCCAACTCATGAATGACATGACAAATTGCTGGACATTGCAAAACAAATTTATCTTGAGTTTCAACCATCTTTTTGGCAGCTTCAAAACTGCTAATATTGATATGTTCCTCAGTGTAAAAATTGTAGCCCAAATCATGAGCTAGAATTTTAGCGCATATGGTTGTACCGCTTCTTTGCGGCCCTGTTACCAAGATTTTTGAACCCTGTATGGTTGGCATTATATCTAAATAGTTCATGATAATGCGGCTGCTAATTGGCAGCTAACCGCCTCTAAGCTTTTCACCTGTCGCACTCGCACATGCCCCGCCAATACAGGGTTATTGCTCATATGATAAACAATCTGATTAGCAATATTTTTCATGTACATTTTGCGATCTGCATAATTCGTTTCAGTTGTGCCGAGTAAACCAGTGGTGATGTCAATATTTGCGCTAAATTTGCCCCACACCAATTCCTGCCACTGGTGAAACGGACGTAAGTCCATATTCAAAACCAAGCCGCATCTAGCCCATGCCGCTTCAATGGCTACAATTGAATCAGTTTCGGATCGGCTAGGATGTACCAGAATATCACCATATTCAAACAGTTCACGAATAACCTTATGAGGCACATGGTAAGGTGCATAATCTGACATAAAAATGACAGGCGTTTTAATTCCGGCCATTTGGCGCAATTCATCACGGTAAGTCTTTTTATCACCGCCTGTTGAGTGAAAATCTGCCACAACGACAGGCGCATAAAAACCCATCTCGTTAAGTTGCTCAAAAATTTCTATAACGATGTGTGGCTGTTTCCCCCGGTCTAATCGGCACGGGTAAACTGCTATCATGTCGGCTTGCCATAATTTATTGTCGGCAATTACTTTTTTTGTGAGTGGCTCATAATATTCTGTAATGTCCAGCGTATTAGGCACTATCGCTGTTTCATCGACTTCGTAGCCATACAACCCCGCTTTACGTATCTTTTCCTCATTGTCAAAAACCGCCAAAGTTGAATGAGGAAACTTGCCTAATAATTCTTTCTGATATTTTCCAGCTTGCCTAATGACATCCATTTTAGTGGCAGAATGAACCAAATGAAGCCATTTTATATCAGGATTTTCAATAGCAAACCGCCGCGCTGCTACGTGCATTTTCCACATTGCTGGCTGGTAAATTAAGTCATTCGTTACGATGGCATCAAAACCCGGTATGGTGGTCATGAGTTCGTTGTAAATATGCTCAATTTCCGATTCTGTATCATTGTCAATTTTGACAACATTGTCACATTTGCCCTGATTTATCTCAATTATTTTAGGATTGCCATATTGACGGAATGAATCATCATAGCCATTTTTGACAACCAATACAGGGTTATAACCGCGCATTTGCAGCATAAGCAATTGGTTTTTCACGGCTCCACAAATGGAGTATGCCGGGTCATAATTTAATAAATCTGTCAGTATTGCAATTTTCATCGGTTGCCTCGGAGGGATAAATAACGCTGCACAGTTTCAAGTTGCACAGACATCATTAACTCGGTTCCAATTTGCCATTGCGGATTAGAAGATCGTCGCATAGTCAAAAAATATAGCCTTTGCTGCTTTCCAGACTGTAAAATAAATTGACCATTGGCAACTACTTGTAAATTCATAGCTACATCATTATTAGTAGTTTCGCGCACGATACCAGATGGCGAATTTCTACCTTTTCTTACTGATATTGAATCTAAATATCCTATATTAGCATTGCCTAAAATTCTATCAGTATTAAATGTTCCTGCGGGATAAAAATCAGCAGCGTATTCATCAATTGGCATTAACCAAACTTGCCAATAATTTATTGTAGCGGTACTAGCATAAACAATATTTATTCGTATTTCTATTTCATCAGGATCATTAAATTCAGTGGGAGCTAAAATCAATTGCCCTAAATCAATTGCAAAGTTATCAGAAATAGTTATGGCTTCCCTTCCAACAGAAGGCAATTCAACAGTTGACCCGGTACTGCCAATAGTATATTGAATGTAAAATGTCGTGTCTACAGGAATGCCCGTACCAGTAATAAGCCAAACATGATATGAACCTAAATACTGACTAGCCAATGTTTCATCTATTGTAAATGCGATTACCTTTGTGCCTGTCGTTGTTGATTGTGCAGCGCGTCCGGTTGGCGATTCCGAGTCGTCAACAAAAGATGCTCCGCCCAATGCTATCGATATGCCTGCTGGATTTTGTTCATCTGCTACATTCAGAACTGGCGTAAAATCAGCACCGCGATCCATGCTACGCAACCCGACAATCACCCTTTGAATACGGCCAATCCCGTTTAGGTCGTTAATATCAATATAGCGATTTTGTACAATGCTTTTAACCAATGCAGGAATATCACCACCGATAATATTGCTTTGAATTTCTACATACGGCCAAACAACGCTATACGGTTGTCTATTTTGGATAATTACCGCTTGTGTTGCATTTGTTGTCGCATATCTAAAACGAATAAAATATCCATCTGTCACACCAATTGGCGTATTTGTTGCCCAGTCGTTAGGTTGCTGAAATGAAACAACCCTAACGCCAGTATTCAAAAATGAATCTGTCTCATCTCTGATAATAGAAAGTGCAGTCCATGCACTACCATCCCAATATTCCCATACACCACCAGTCCCCCCAACTTGCGCCTGTGAAATATCAAATACAATATTAGAAAACGGCCCAGAATCAGTTAAGCTGGTATCAATTCCGAACTCGGTTTCGTTACTTCCTCCAGTCCCCACAATAGTATACGGCAAGGCACTTCCCCAAATATTTGCCGCTGTTGACTGTTGAATTGTTGTAATATTTGCCACATTTCTACGGTTGGCAACAAAAACATCAGCAGTTGTAACAGCTTGCCTTACACCAGAACTATCTACATTGCCATACGAATTGCTTTCATAATCCTCAACAGAACTAATTGCAATTGCATTACTAGAACCCGGTATCTCTTGCAACCACTCGCGCCGCTCAATTGCCAGCGGCAAATCTCGCATAGTGGTTTTAATGCCTGTAAACGGTTGACGATAGTAATTTTGGTCATTTCCCAAGCGACCCTTTACCACCAAACAATACCGGGTATTAGTCTCACATTTCGCTTTTGCCTTTAGATAAACAGGTGTATTCTGCCAATCAGTTGTCCAGTAAGCATTTGCCTTTTCCAGCAACCGCCGCAACTCTTGCAAATTATAAGCAACATTGTCAGGATTTTGACCGTTAATTGTCAGGCCAAATTGCTCCTGTGCTGTTGCCCATTTTGCCACGCGCAATTGCCGCCAGTCGGCTAACGGCGGGTCTTGAAAAATACCGCCGCCTTTATAATCAGTAATAGCAGGAACCCAATTAACCAGATGAAAACCGCTTGATTCGTCAATCAAACTAATATAGGTAGTGCCATCTGTTATCCTTAAAATTGCATCCGTCATTAGATAGCCTCTGAAACTTTCTGCAAAATGAAGTCACCCAAGAATTGTAAATCCATTTCATTCCCAACTTGCATACCAGACATATCAACTTGTGCTGTTTTGGTAACGGTAGTAGTCGATGGCTGATTGATTACCGATGGCATAGCCGCCTGACTTTGCACAGGTTGTACCATGCGATTTATCATTGATTCCATAGCCTGTGCCGGACTGGTAGAGGTTTGATCAATGCCCTCCGCCAAACCAGTTGTAATGTATTTGCCAATTTGTTTGAATACGCCAGATGGTGAGGCAATTTGCAATTGGTCATTCGCCTGTTCAATAATTGCCTGAATTGCACGGGTCATGGCCTCGACTAATCCTTGTGTATCTGCCCCCAAGCCAAGCTCCAAACCGCCTAAAATATCCTTTGCATTTAGCCCATTTTCGGTAATCAAATCAAGTAATTTTTGCTGCTGCTCTAAAAATGCAAGGTCGGCTTGTGCTTTTTGCAATGCCACAATGCTGGCTTGTGCTTGTTCATATTCCGCTGTTGCTCCGTTTAATTCACCCTGTACGCGCCAAATGGACTCAATATCTTTTTGCATTTCAGTATTGCCGCTATGAATTGCGGCAAAATACGCATTGACCAAACTCGTCGGATCGGTTTCTATCCCAAATTTATCGGTAAAACTAGACATCAATGAATCAAGATTGAATTGCCTATTTTCAACCGCCGCTTCTAATTCTGGCAAAATATCATTTTTCAATTGATTAACAAAACCGCCGCCAATTCCACCCAATGCACCGCCAATATCAAATAAAGCAGCGATTGATTCTTGCACCGATGGCGCAATAGCATTAATGCCACCAATCAAACCTAGACCGATATTTGTGCCAATATCATAAAATACCTTTGATGGAGAGTGGGAATTTAATGCATCTTTTGCGGCATCAATAGCACCCTGTATCATATCGCCAATGGCACCTGCAATAGCTGCGGCTCCATTAGTAATTGCGCTTACTACACCATCTATAATAGTTTGTCCCAATGCTGCCCAGTCAATACTATCAAACCAGTCTTTAATTGAAGTCCACCATGCCTGAATTTTAGGCTGTGCATAAAACCAGAATTCACCCAAACCGACTACCATATCGACAATCAGATTGATTGCCATTTGTTTCCAGTCGGTTTCGGTTACCCAGTCAACGAAATTTTGCGCCCACTGATCAAGTGTTGCTGGTACTTCCTCATTAAAGAATTGAAATGCATCAATAATAAAAGTGACAATATCATAGCCGATCTGTTTCCAATCGATTGATTCTACCCAGTCAGCAAATGCCTGATACCATGTGCCTAGAGTTTCGGCTACATTTGCTACAAAATTTACTAAACCTTCGATGACAAACATCACAATATTTAGGCCAATTTGCACCCAGTCAACACTATCCACCCATGTTGTAAACGAAGTCCACCAGCCCGATAGTGTTTCCCCAACGAATGAAATAAAGTTATTCAAGCCATTCAAAACAAATGTGACAATTGAATTGCCAATTGCCAGCCAATCAACCGACTGAACCCAACTGATAAATGATTGATACCAACCCTGTAAGACAGGCAATACACCAGCAACAAAACCAGATAAAGCATCTAAAATTGAGTTTAATAAATCTAATCCAATGCTTGCCCAGTCTTGCGAGTCAGAGGTTCCTTTGAAAAAATTAAATAATCCCGTAACTGCCAATGCAATTAAGCCAACCGCCCCAGCTATAGCATTGCCAATAAATGTAATGACACTTTCACCTACTGCTATCCAATCTATGTTATTTATTGATTCAGTAATTGATACTAAAAGGTTGCCAGCCCATGTTCCAAAAGACTCGCCTAAATTAGACATTCCCTCTAAAAATTTTGTGATTAAATCTTGCCCCAAAGCGGCAAAGTCAGTTTCAGTTATAAAATTGCGAATGTTTTCAATAATCTGCTGAATACCGCCAAAATGAGATATTGCCGCACCAAGTGCAGCAAATCCAACAATTAGCAAGCCGATAGGTGAAATTAAAGCAGCAATTAAACCGCCAATTGTGGTGAGAACGGATACGATAATACCAGCTCCCAAAACAGCACCGATACCAACTAATGCGCCCTTAAATTCTTTTGCATGGTCTTTTACAAATTCTATAATTGGCGTGACAAAATCATCTATTGCTTTAACCGCATCTTTTAATTGCTTAATAAAATCTTTTGATATGCCGCCTTTTTCCAGTCCACCAAAAAAAGCATCTAGTGGCGATTCGCCATCTTGCAATAAACTAACAAATTCACTAATACCACCTGATATATTTTCAAATGCTTTTACCACCTTTGGCCCGACATTCTGAACAAAGACCAAAAAATTATCTGCCAAATCTCTAATAAGCGGTAAAAATGCTTGTCCAATTTGTAGTTTCAAACCGTCAATAACACTGCTAATAATTTCCATTACACCAGCAACAGAATCCATTCGTTCCAATGCCGCCGCTGCTGACTTTGTTTCCGACATTGACGCGGCTAATTCTGCAAAACCATCTGCCCCTTCTTTGGAAAGAGCAATAGCAGTACCTAAAGCGTCTGCCCCGAATATGGTTTCTAAGTACGCGCTTCTTTCGGCATCAGTTAGGGTATTAGTTGTTTCGATTAAATCACCCTGTATGGCGTTTAATGGCCCCATAACCGCCGCCGTATTGGCAAGTTGTAATTGCAAATCTTCTAATTTATTAGCTCTGGCCTCATCTGATAAACCAGCACCTTTTACCCCTGTTTCATAATCCTGAATTGAGATTAGCGTACGATTATAAATACCTTGTAATCTAGCAAGTTCTTCATTTTGCGCTGCCGTTCGACCGCCCACTTCAACCATTGCAGTGGAGGTGCCAAATAGTGCATTTTCCAAAATGCCGCTTACTTCCGCCATGCTTTTCAATTGCCCGTTGGCATCAAAAAACATATTAGTACCAGCAGATGTAACTAGCCCCAATTGCTGCATGGCCTCTGCTGCTTTGTCACTAGCAGGCGTTAATCTGGTTAGGAAATTCCTAAACCCAGTACCCGCCTTCATACCGCTGCCCATTTCATCAGCACTAGTAGCAATTACAGCATTAAAATCTTCCATTGACACATTCATAATAGCCGCTGCGGCTCCACCATTCCGCAAAGCTAGGCTGTAATCGTCAATGGTAAACTTTGAATTAGTCGTGACTGACACTATGCCGTCAACTGCCCCTTGCATGTCCTTAGCTTCGATATTAAAAATAGCCATTGCATCAGTAGCAATATTGGCCGCATTGCCAAATTCAGCACCCGTCGCATTTGCCAGCAAAACGGTAGACCTTGCCGCGCCGTCTAAGATTTCCTGCATGGTCAAACCATTACGCGCCAATAGTTCTATAGCATTCGCAGCTTCTTCGGCTGTGACTTTTAAGCCGGGATCAATACCTAAATCAACAATCAAATCAGATAGCGGCTGAATATCATCTTTCGTGGTATTCATTACAGCGGCAATGTTGCCCATTTGATCTTCCATGTCGATTGCCGCTTTGATACCACTACCAGTAAAAGCAATTATGCCAGTCGTAGCCGCTGCTAATCCAGCCACCAACGCACCCGCCGCAATGCCGCCAATTTTTAACAGCGAATCACCCATACTATTTAAGCCAGGGACAATACCATCAGCAGAACGGCCAAAACCACGAACATCATCATCCATCTGGCCTATGCCGCGCCGGAAAGATGACAACCCCTCAATTGTGGCTTCAACCCCTATTTTCTCTAGTGCCATTCTTTATAAATCCTTAAAATAAAATACCCTGCCAACATACAGGGTATCTATCATTTCTTTTTAGGCTTTGGTATGCTGACATCCGTTTTATGAGCCTCTATGCTGTTGTGCAATCTATGCCATGCTATTACCCGCGCTTTGAATTCAGTCGGATACTCATTGCTTTCCCACTGCCACATATTAAGTCCAGCGGCTGTCCCAGCTTCCCACTCCTCGAATTCTGGTACAAAACCCGGTATGGTTAGCCCAAAATGAATAGATGCGTTTAGGCGATTCCTTAATGGAACCGCCAAAACATCAGAACCATTCCACTTAACTCCGAAATTGCGCCGCCGCGCTTTCCACGTCCTCCTGTGCAATATTGGATTTACGGCCAATGATTTGGAAAAGTTTTGTAGAATCCTTTTCTGTACACGCCACGCCACGCAACCATTCAAGATAGCAGGCACGCGGATTGTCAGATAGGTTGCTCATTAATTCCATCTCAAAACGCCACTCATCAGAATCATATGTCATCATGCCATCTGGAACCGATACTAATTCAGTACCACGCAGCAAAATAAAGTTACTAATTGCCATTGACATGGATAGATTCCACGAAGTAAGCGCGTCTTGAAAATCAGGATCATCGTGATTTGGTTCTTTGCGCCCTTTACTTTCAATCATCACAATCGGCGGCTTGGGTTTTTCACGCAGATATTTGTCAGAAATGGAGCCGAGCGATTGACGGTTAACCGCCTTAAGACGTAACTTAACCCCGTATGATGTGGTAAAAGTGTCAGGACTTACACCATTTTTACTTGCCTGTATTTGGTCAACTTCAACAGCCGCCGCTACAGGATTACTAATTTCGTATTGTTTTTCCATAGTTAGCTCAATTTCAGCAAAATGCCATCTGAACCATCAGCACCTAGACCGCCAGCATAAATTGTATTAGCCGCGATACTGGGTGAAGATTTTGAACAGATACCAATGCTATTAATGTAATCGTTGTCGGGAATTGCGCCGCTGCCTTCTGGCATGACGTACCAGCTTTTACCACCGTCAATTGTGGCTAAAATGCGTCCAGCGGGAGCAGATAAACGAGCGGCCAAATAACCTACTGAATCAGTCGGGAAAACAATATCGTCAATTTCATCAGTAGAAATTGGTAGATTACGCTGCGTCCAAGTAGTTCCGGCATTATTCGTGTACCATAATGCGCCATTAGCATCACCAACTAGCCATGTGTCTACATCTTTCATCCAAACCGCCGTAAGATTTACACCGACAGCAGGCCCAGTTACACTTGCCCATGTTCCGCCGCCGTCATTCGTATAGACCACTGCATTTGATGCACCTACAGCGACCACATTTTGAGAATCATAAGCATGCACATCTGCTAGATTTTGGGCAGTTGCTACGCCCTCATCTTGCGCAGATACTCCCGCCGTTGGGTCATTCGTGTAGTAAATATAGCCACCATCTCCGACGATCCAGGTATCTCGTGCAGAAATTGACCAAATGGCATTCGGTTCACCACCAACGGCAAAACCAGTAGCAACTTCAACCCAAGTTTCAGTACCCAGTAAAATGTCACCCGTATTGGCATAATTCAGAGAACCAGCATCATTTGAAATGACTACTAAATTATCGCCAATGCAAGCTGCGTCAGATGGTTCCTGAGAACTTGTCAAGGTATCAATAAAAGTCAGGCCATTTGTTTGAAGGCCATCATCGCTATAAATTACAGATGGGGATACACCGGGGGAATTGCCAGCCGCCAATTGAACAGAGAAAACACGTTGGCAACCATCGGAGGGGGAATCGCAATCACCGCACTCGTTGCTATCACAAACACGAACAGCGACCACTTCGTTAAATGTGTCGCTTGTAGCACGTTCGGCAAAATTCAAACGTACTCGCTCATACCATCGTGCGGCATTGGTATCAGCAGATTCGTTTGTTGGATTATCTTCACCAGATTCAATTGCACCAAAGTTTTCAATTGAGTAATTTGTCAGTCGGGTAGCTTCAAAAAAGATAACTTTTTCCCAACCACCGTTATAATCTTGCGGGTCACGACAGCGACCAAGATGCGCTTGAATGTCAAGCTGGCATCGTTTTTCTGCAAGACGTTTCATATCTGATTGGGCACGTGGGTAACGTCCCATAATGCCAAATGATACCCGCTCTTCACTACCCTGCATTTCGTCAATTTCGATAAAACGTCCCGCTTGATTAGGATCTGGTATCTCAATTTTTGTTACATCGCCTAAGGATTGACTTGGGTCATTAAACTTCATTAATCCCTGATACGTTGCATTGTTTGCCGGATTCGCACGATTTTCAATAAACCATACGCGAATATCGCTACTTTTGCTTATTACGCGGTCAATTCCCATTATTGCCTCCAAAACAAAAAAGCCCTCAACTCGCCTGACGAGTTAAGGGCTAAAAATATTTATGTTTATATGTCTATCTGATTATAAATTAAGCAGGGCTATTTGTAAAGTTACCCGGTATTGCGCTTTGTTTTTTTGCCAAACCAAATAACAAAGAAAAAACAGAGAAAATCTAAAGATGCAGAAAAACGCCAATTACTATATTTAGTCGTGGCAATCTGAAAACCAACACCCCATGAAGACATTTCACAAAGCACATTGGCTTCAAATAATTTAGTTTTCATCGCGGTATTTTCCTGCCTTCCTGATTTGCCCGTTTCCAAGCATACATTGCACCTTGCCAACTGCCAAACTCATTACCCAAATCAGCAAACGTTTTATTAAACGACCTCGCATCCGTCATTGACAAATCACGCTGCCAATGTTGCCAGAAAACGATAAGCGGCTCACACTCGCAGATTTCACGGTCTAGCAAAGCAACGGCAAAATAAGCAATTGCTTTTTCCCAGAATGGATCAAGCTGTTGCCACGGTCTATCCTGACTTTTATCTTGCCAGCCAGCCATATACCATAATCGCAATTGGTCAGGGTCGCGACATTCTGAAAAAGTGGACTCAGTAAATGCACCATCAGCATAAGTAGCAGGTGAATAAGCAAATCTGCCAAGGCGATAATCGCGGGCAAGCAAACAACCATACTGGGTTCCATGCTGGCAAACCGTACAAGTCCCAGTATCGCAAGTACAATTTGGGAATGGTTCCCACATAAATTGTACTTGCGTTTCAGGGTCATTATAAACCCGGTATGCGTCAACGGTAGTTAGGAAATTGGCGGCTGTATCGCCGTCGATTCCTGTAGCGTCCAATTCCTCTAACAAATTAGGCAATGGTATTTGCCAGATTTTGAAAGTGATAACAGCATTGCCACCTGAAATGACTACGCTGTTAAGCGGTCTAATTTCCCACTCATCAGCAGCAGATTCACCGGGATAATATAATCTGATTTCATTTTCATCTGTAACTGTCGTTGCTACTGTAACAGTACACAATTCATCATACCCATCACCATCAGCATCCGAACGTGTAATAGATGCACCTGCTTCAATTACAGTTTTGGCACGTTGCCCACCAGAGATAACATGATATTTATCTGTTCTAATTGTTTTATATTGGCCCCGTATGTTGAATCCAGAGGAAAAAAGCGTAGGGTCGCCTGGGGATTGCGTTTTGTGCCGTTCGTCAATTTCCCAAGTTGGCAAAAGATTATAGCCAACATAATTAGCAATCTGACTTTCAGCATCTTGAATAGCTTCAGCTAAACTTTCACGGCTAACATGCTGCGCATCTTGCCAGTCATATTGAAGCCACATATCATCACAACCTGAACGAGTAGGTCGTAAGCTGGTATAAATGCCATTCGTATGAAATGGATCAGCTCCTAAGATTTTGAAAAACCGGTCTAAGGGAAGCCATGTGTAGGTACTTGCTCTAGCCACGCGCCAACCTCTCTATCAAAATTGCACCTGCGGAAAGTGCAAATGGTAAAAACAACACAACCAATACCGGGTAAAACCACAAAACAATCCCCACAAACGCACCTATCCAAACCGATAAACACCAAATGCAAGTAAACAATTCGGCAAAAAATGAACCATCATCCGTTACAATTTCGCCTGTATCATCATGCACAATTCCAACCAATTCGCGTAACCAAATGAAGATATCAAATGGCCCCGCTTCATAAGATAGCATGGCAGATAGCCGCCATGTGGCGAGGATAGCAATTAGTAATTTAATCATCAGATTTTGGACATAAGACAACATCAAATCCGCGCTCGGATTTGTTTAATGGAAATACTTCGTAAATACAATTTGATAATCCGCTACTGCTGTCTATTATCCAAACATTTCTGTCATCAAGATCGAGAGGTATCATATTAATGATTTTCCTCAGTTCCCCGATGGTTAGATCGCCATCTTTTGCCGTATAAGGAATACTCAATTTATCCATTCAACGCCCGATTAATTTCTTTAATGATGGTCTTGCGCGGCTTATCCTGATTTTTCTCAGTTGTCAAAACAACCAATAAATCCTCTGGTTCTGGATTCGTTTTCATCCAAATACGAAAATCATCAATGGTATCAAATTCTGGAACCATGACATTTAACGCTGCTTCAACATTGCTTGAATCAATGCCCATGCCAGCAGCTTTAACTGGTACATCTGCCCAAATGTCATCCATAACAATATCATTGACAGGCAATTTTGGCGCATTACTTTTAATCGGTTCAGTTTTTAATGTGGTATTTCGCTCTGGTAAACTAAACTCAACCCATAGCGGTTGACCTTTTCGTGTACGTTGTTTCAATGATTCAGCATCTTGAGGATGCACATCAAAAAGCAACATGCCATCATTCGTTAGCATTGTTCGATAGGACTTACCACTTGCCCCGCCTTTTACTGTAAATTTGCCAGACATCGGCCCTTTGTATTCAAGTATCATACCATCTCCATTTCTAGCTACGAGTGCCTCAAAATCAGATTGTGGCAATTCTGCCAGTGCTTTGTTATACGGTTTGCCTTGTGGGCATTTTTTGCATGCCATTGGTTTGCGCCTCTTGTAATAATCAATATGTTCATTATAAAGTATTTTCTTTAGCTTGTCATTTTCTGCTTTCACAGCAGCTTTTTTTTCTGGACTTGCTTCCTCAAACGCTGCATATTTGCGCCTTAACCCGGTATTTGGACGATAGGCTAAAATGGCTTCCTCAACTCGCAAACCACATAAGCCAATTTGGGCATACATCTTAATCTGATAATCCCAATCTTCCCATGCTGGCATTGTGATATTAAAACCACCTATTTTTTCATGCGCCCATCTGGGATATAAAGCCGTTACCGGGTGAATAATCCGTCGCAAAATTACATCATCGCTGTTTATGTCACAAGTAAAATCATAGGACTTGTAATAGTCTGGCAATTCATCGCCTTTAGGTACTAGCCAGTCGCCATAAACTACACAATTGCCATCCGTCGATTGCCACGCTTCATACAGGGTAGACAATGCACCCGGCAATAAATAATCATCAGCATCTAAAAAGACAATCAATCCAGACTTGGCAGCTTTTACACCAGCATTACGCGCTTCACCCGCACCACGCGCATCAGGATGTTTTTCTTTTGGTGTCACAATTCGGGCATATGATGCACCCGGTATGGTTGTCCACTTTTCGCCAGTATCATTTACTACAATGGCTTCCCAGTCTTGGAAATCTTGAGCTATCAAACTATCTAAAGCGTCAATAACATATTCTTTATGGTTTGGCCCTACTGGAATTATCACCGACAATACCGGGTTTTGATGGTGTCTGACATTCCAATATTTACCGTATCTTGCCCACGAACGAGGCGGCAAACCTTGCGCCCCGAATGGTACTATCTGAGCATTGGGAATTTCGCCATTATGCCGCTGGCTTATTTTCTCACCATCTTTAGCTTTATCGGCAAAGCGAAATGGCAACCATGCTAGCCAGTTCGGTTCCTTGCCAAACTTACGCATCTCATTAGCTGATTTACTGTCACCACGTAGGCGGTAAATTAAAGTTGATGCCTGCGTAACTTTCTTGGCAATATAACCATAAGAGGTAACACGCGCCCAAAAAATAGCATCCTCATTACGTGAATCTCGCACACGATACCCGCCGCTGTTTTCTAGCACTTCTCTACGCATCATAGCGGCATATGGTAACTGATTCAAATGCGCCAATTGCCCACGCCAACTATATTGTTCAGGCGGGAAAAAGTCTTTATCTTTATTAGCATTACGCCGCTGGTTCGTGCCGTCATCGTTGATTAAATCTAAATGACCATAGGCAATATGAATGCCTTGATCTTTATCCAATTCGTTGGATAAAACCTCTAGCGCATTTGGAGCAAGCATATCATCAGCGTCTAAATAGATTATGTATTTGCCTTTTGCATGGGTGAATCCAAGGTTTCTTGCACCTGATAACCCTGTATTTTGTGGGGTTTTTAGATAGGTAATTTGCTTGTGAGGATTGTACAATTCGATTATGTCTAAACTGCTATCAGTTGAACAGTCATCGACGATTAAACATTCATAATCGGTAAAAGTTTGATTCACAACTGAATCTAAGCAACTTTCAAGATATTTTTCTAGGTTGTAATTCGTAACAATAACACTTACTTTTGGCTCTTTTGGCTGACAATGAATATCATAAACCGACTTAAAAACATCGGCATATTGTTCAATCTTATCCCGCCATTGCCACCGTTCAATAACATCTTGCCGTGCGTTTTTGCCAAGTTCATCGCGGTTTTTTAGAGCAAGCCGAATAGCTTTTTCTAGCTGCTCATAATCGCCCTCTGGAACCAGATAACCCGTTACACCTTGCTTAATAATTTCTACCTGTCCACCAAATGCCCATCCAACTACAGGCACGCCACAAGCCATAGCCTCTAATGTGCCAATGCCGAAAGTTTCCCGCGTCGTTGCCAAATAAACACCGGCTTTAGCAACAATGCTTTTCATGCGCTCATATGGTACAGCATCTAAAATCTTTACATTTTTCCGCTCACCCCCATACGTGGTAACAAATCGCACATCAGGCATAAGACGCGCCAATTCATTTAATGGAGCTGGATCGGATATAGGGTCAACCCGTGCCTTATTCCACAATACCCAGTCGGCTGGATTGTCATCAGGTGTAAATTCATCTATGTCTACACCGTGATAGATGACTTTTGGGTCAATTAACATGCCCCGTGTAATGGCATTGCGTACCCAGTATGAGGGTGCAGTCGTTGCTTTTGCCCGTTTCATTGATTCGATAACCAACTGATTAACGCGGTGCATTGTTGCACCCCAATCATAATCTGCCCAATATAAACCATGACATGAGCTTACAATTGGCTTGTCAAATTTAGTAACCGGCATTGCCCCATGTGCATTAATAATATCGGCTTCTTCTGGTGTATTGACAATCTCAATACCAAATTCAGGCAAGTATTTTTGCATGGCTTCTATTACCCGCCGAATGCCGCCGTCTGGTTTGTCGCCTTCTTGCCCTGTATAGTCAGGAGAAATGTAAAGTTTTATTGTCATGTTATGCGCCAAACCGTCCTACTTGCATCCCTACCGTGTACGGGAATTGTTACCAATTTCTCAACCTTGCCATATTGCTTAAGCATATTGTAAACGTCATCATCTGTTTTGTGAACACCTGGGCCATCTCCGACAAGTTGAGTCTCAAAGAATAATTGATCTGATTTTTCAATCAACCGCATAAGGGTGTATTCTGCCCGATTATAACTTTCATTCCTGGCAATATGGGCAAATACTGACATAAAAAATATAGTATCAGTTTTATACTTTATCGGACTAGTAGAAACAACATTACCATGACAAATAGGCCAAACGATATTACTTGATTCCACCTCTCCACTTAACCATACTTCTTTTAAAGCATCGTTGCCATATTTAGGAATACTAACATCTCGATCCATTCCCCAAAACCTGCCCATATCCCATGATGCTTTTTCAGTTAAAGCAAAAAGTAAATAGTCACCCTCAGCACATCCAAAATCTATTAAAGAGTTACCCTGTATGCAGGGTCTTATTGCCTGCCACTTACGAATATGACGCGATGTGTCAGGCGATAATTCCAAAGCAGCTTGCCACAAATTAAAGGCATCACCCTCCGGTCTTTTATCTGGCCCCGGTTCATTATCAAATTTGCTTTGGTGAAAGTCAATCAGCATTGGCTTATTGTTTTTGACAATGATGTTTTTAGTTGAGATGTCACCATGACGGATGCCGTGTTTTTTGAGAGTGTAAAGAAGTAAAGCGCAATTGCGACGGAAAATTGTTTCATCTGTAACTGGTTCGGACTTACCTAAATCTTCAACTATTAAATGAGATAAACTAGAGGGAGCATCACTATAATCAAATTTGATAAATTTCGGAGTAAATCCAGTACCATCTAAAGCCTTTAAAAATCTAGCTTCATTTTGAAGAAACATATTTTCAATACCGGTATAAGCATGTTTGATTATTGTATCAGCATCATGTTGTATTTTTATCCCCTTCAATCCACCAGCCACAAAAGCAGCATCGCCGTCTGTTACTAAATCAATTTTGCTCATAGCTCTTTACCAGTAATTTCTTTATACGCTTTAACAATAGAATTAATCTCATTTTGCATTTGACTTTGCACCCGGCTAAGCCGATTAGCTTCTTCCCTAGCAGTACTATATTCTTCGTCAATCTTTTCTTTTTTCTTGACAAGAGAAGTATATAATTCTTTTAATGTGTTTTCAGCCTGCCCAATTTCATCAGTTCTTAGATTCATATCATTTCACCTTGTTCTATAACTCATAATCATTGACGGATAAATACGTTTG
>Ga0209919_1000037_pt1 | contig 70834 bp, 56 predicted proteins | sample SalPon2A_C_D2_MG_FD_185721 | JGI IMG/M metagenome (GOLD analysis project Ga0209919, IMG submission 185721) | Soil microbial communities from South San Francisco under conditions of wetland restoration - Salt Pond MetaG R2A_C_D2_MG (SPAdes)... | ecosystem: Environmental > Terrestrial > Soil >... | reverse complement strand
TGGTCGGTGGTCGAGGCCGATGGCGCGCCCCCGGCGGCGGGCAAGGGCGCCCTGGCCACGTCGGGGCTCAAGATGGACCTGGACCCGACGGCCGAGTGGAAGCAGATCTTCGGCGAGGCGTGGCGCATCGAGCGCGACTACCTGTACGTGGCCAACCTGAACGGGGCGGACTGGCCGGCCATCAAGACGAAGTACGCCGCGCTCCTCCCCTATGTGCGCCACCGCGCCGACCTCAACCAGCTCCTGGACGAGATGCAGGGCGAGCTGTCGATCGCGCACAGCTTCGTGGGCGGCGGCGACCTGCCGAAGGCGGACGCCGAGCCGGCCGGGCTCCTGGGGGCGGACCTCTCGGTCGACCACGGGCGCTACCGCATCCAGAAGATCTATACGGGCGAGAACTGGAACCCCGACCTGCGGGCCCCGCTCTCCGCGCCCGGCGTGGACGTCAAGCAGGGCGACTACATCCTGGCGGTGAACGGGCACGAGCTGCAGGCGCCCGAGAGCCCGTACGCGCCCTTCGTGGGCACCGTGGGCCGGCAGGTGCAGCTCCGGGTGAACGACCGTCCGACCGAGGAGGGCTCGCGCCTGGTCACCGTCGTGCCGGTGGCCAGCGAGGCGGCGCTGCGCACGCGCGACTGGATCGAGTCGAACCGCCGGAAGGTGGACAGCCTCTCGAACGGCAAGCTCGCGTACGTGTACGTTCCCAACACCGGGCGGGGCGGCTACACGAGCTTCAACCGCTACTACTTCTCCCAGCAGGAGAAGCAGGGCGCGGTCATCGACGAGCGCTTCAACCACGGCGGCAGCATCGCCGACTACATGGTCGACATCATGAGTCGCAAGCTGCACGGCTACTTCAGCCAGCGGCTCGGGAACCGCTACGACGCCGTGACCGTCCCCGCGGCGGCCATCTGGGGTCCGAAGGTGCTCCTCATCAACGAGATGAGCGGGTCGGGCGGCGACATGTTCCCGTACATGTTCAAGCAGATGGGCATTGGACCGCTGATCGGAACGAAGACGTGGGGTGGCCTGGTGGGCTGGGGCGGCGAGCCCCGCTTCGTGGACGGTGGCTTCATGTCGGCTCCGAGCACGGGCTTCTTCGACCCCCAGGGCCACTGGGCGGTCGAGAACGAGGGCGTGGCGCCCGACATCGAGGTGGAGCAGACGCCCGCCCGGCTGATCGCGGGGCACGACCCGCAGCTCGAGCGCGGCGTGGCCGAGGCCATGAAGCTTCTCGAGGAGCACCCCTTCGAGCGCAAGCCGGTGCCGCCGGGCCCGGACCGCGCCCACCCGGAGAAGGGTGGGGCGGCCGGGGGAGGTCGCTAGCCGGCGGGCGAGCCGCTCTGGTGTAGGACCTGAAGGGGCCGCGACGAGGTCGGACACGCGGTTCCCCCCGGGCCCCGCGCGCCGTGCGCGGGGCCCGCGAGCCGGACGTCGCGACCCGAAGAGGAGGCGACCATGCCCAGCTCGTCCGAGGTGAACTTCGTCCGCCAGCAGGGTCTCCGCGGGGCGGCACCAGCGTCCTGCGGCCTCCACTACCGCGCCCTGGTGTTCCAGCCGCGGATCGTCGGCGTCGTGCTGGCCGCGGCCGTCGTCCTCCAGGCGTGGTACCTGTTCCTGCCGCTCGGGGCGCTGCTCTGGTGGAACGCCGTCGCCCCGGAGGCCAATCCCTTCGACGCGGCCTACAACCGCCTGCTGGCCGAACGGCGGGGGCGGCCTCGGCTGGAGCCGGCCCCGCCGCCGCGCCGCTTCGCGCAGGGGATGGCCGGCAGCCTCATGATCGCGATCGGAATCGCCTTGCTGGGCGGGGCGACGGTCGTGGCCCTCGTCCTACAGGCAGTCGTGGTGGCCGCCTTCGCCGCCCTGCTGTTCGGGAAGTTCTGCCTGGGCTCCTACCTCTTCTTCTGGATTCGCGGCGAGGGTGACTTCGCCAACCGCACGCTTCCCTGGCGAAGAGAGGGTGATCCGCGTGGATGATACCGCCGCCCGTCCGCTTTCCGAGCCCGTGCGCCGGCAGGTCCGGCTCCTGACCGTCTACGCCGCCGTGTCGACGATCGCGCTCCTCGTCCTCCTGTGGGCGGCGTTCCTGCGGCCCCCCAGGACCGACTTCGGACACATCCGCGCCCAGCGGCTCGATCTCGTGGAGCCCGACGGCCGGCTGGCCCTGGTCCTCTCCGACGAGGCGCGCCTGCCCGGTCCGATCGTGAACGGCCGCGAGGTCCAGCCGCGGCACGGCGCCGCCGGCCTCCTGTTCTTCAACGCGAACGGGGACGAGACGGGCGGACTCGTATACGGTGACACCCGGTCGGATTCGGTCCTGGACCACGAGGTGCACATGTCTTTCGACCAGTACGAGGACGACCAGGTCCTGGTGCTCGACCACTCCCAGAGGGGAGGGCGGGTGGCCACCGGGATCCGCGTCCTGGACCGACGCGCGCCGTTCACCCTGGCCAGGATGCTGGAGGAGCAGCGCCTGTCGAAGGACGGAACGGCCGATCAGCGAGAGGAGGCGAAGCGCTGGCTGGCCGAGCACGGGCGGGAGTACCGCGTGGCCAACCGCGTCATCCTCGGAAGCTACGGTCGCACGGCGCTCCTCCAGCTGAACGACACGCTCGGCCATCCCCGCATCCGCATGGTCGTGGATTCGACCGACGCCGTCCGCCTGGAGTTCCTGGATGCGAGCGGGAAGGTCGTGCGCCGGCTGCCCTGAACGGGAAGGGGCGGCGGCCAGGCCGGCGCGCCGCCCCTCTCTCCCGATGGTCCTCTGCTTACGGCCTCTAGTCCGAGCCGACCTTCCCATCCATGGTCAGCGTCCTCACGTTCGCCACGTTCAGAGCCCGGATCGGCGCCTCGATCTTCGAGCGGTCACCGACCACCACCCAGATCATGTGGGCGGGCTGCACGACCTCCCGGGCGGCCGCGTTGGCCTGCTCGAGGGTCACCGAGCGCACGCGATCAGGGTACTTGCTCCAGTAATCCATCGGGAGCCCGAATTCGACGAGCTCGGAAATGTCTCTCCCCACCGCCTGGCTGGTCTCCCAGCGGCCGGGCAAAGTCCGCGTCGCCTGGTCCTTCACCTTGCTGAGCTCGTCGGCCGTCACCGGCTTCTGGCCCACGATTCCCCGGAACTCGCCCAGCGCCTCCCGGATCGACTCGGCCGTCTTGTCGGTCTGGACGGGGGCGTAGAGGATGAACGGGCGCTGTCCGTGCGCGTCCAGGAGCAGGGTCTGGGCCCCGTAGGACCAGTGCTTGTCCTCGCGGAGGTTCATGTTGACGCGCGAGGTGAAGCTCCCGCCCAGGACCGTGTTCATCATCTGGATCGGGACCTCGTCCGGGTTGGCCTTGGGCGGAGCCACCTCGCCCGCGAAGATGAGCGACTGGGGCGAGCCCGGCTTGTCCACCAGGTAGATGGTCGGCCGCGCGGGGGCGTCGACGTGACCGATCTCCTTCTTCGGCACCGTCCCCTTCCTCCAGTTCGCGAACAACCGCTCCAGCTTCGGCTTCAGCTCTTCCATCGAGGTGGGACCGACCACCACCAGGGTGGCGTTGTTGGGGACCAGCCACGTGTCGTGGAACTTCTGGAGGCGGGCCCGGTCGATCCTGGCGATCGACGCCTCGGTGCCGGACCCGGTGAGCGGGTTGCCGTAGGCGTGGTTCTCTCCGTACAGGAGTCCCGGCAGGAGCCGCAGGGCCATGGTGATCGGCTGGTTCTTCTCCTGTGTGATGGAGGCGAGCAACTGCTTGCGCTGCCGCTCCAGTTCCTCGGAGGGGAAGCTGGGGCGGAGGAGGATGTCGCCCAGCAGCTCCAGGGACGGATCGAGGTTCTCCTGCAGGACCGACAGGGTCACGAAGGAGGCGTCCAGGTCCGAGCTGGCTCCGATCCGTGCTCCGAGCTCCTGCTCCCGCTCGCTGATCTGGAGGGCGTTCATGTTCGTGGTGCCCTCGTCCAGCATGCCCATGGCGAGACGGGCGGTGCCCGGTATGCCCAGTGCGTCGGACGCGTAGCCCGCGTCGAAGATGAGTCGGAAGTTCACGACCGGGACGGCGTCACGCCGCGCGAAGAGCACCCGCAGGCCGTTGGAGAGGGTGGTCCGCTCGATGGCCGGGAAGCTCGGCGCGGGCGGCGCCCCGGGCACGGGAACGCCTTTCGCACGGTCCACCGGACTCGCGCCGGCCGCGAAGGAGGGGAAGGGGCGCACGGTCAGGATGAACACGCCGTCCGACAGCCAGTCGCGTGCCACCTTCTGCAGGTCCGCCGCGGTCGCCCCGGCCACGTCGGAGAGCTGCTTCTTGTAGGTGTCGGGGTCGCCCCTGTAGGCCTGACCGCGAGCCAGGATGTCCGACTTGCCCCCGAAGCCCCCGATGCGCTCGATGCCGCGGAGGAAGTTGGCCCGGTAGCCCGTCTTCACCCGCGCGAGCTCGTCGGCCGTGGGGCCCTCGGCCAGGAAGCGCGCCATCTCTTCGTGGATCTCGGAACGAAGCGTGGAAGGGTCCTGACCGGGCTTGGCGGTCGCGATGACCATGAACTGCCCGCCGATCTCGTTCAGGCTCGCGAACGCGTTCACGCTGGTGGCGATCTGGTCGTCGTAGACGAGCCGCTTGTACAGGCGGCTCGCCTTTCCGGTCGAGAGCACGTCGCTCACCAGGTCGAGGTAGGTGGCGTCCGTGGACCCCCACTCCGGGATGTTCCACACCTCGTATACGCGGGCCAGGGGCACGCGGTCGTCCATTTCCATACTGTGTGTGCCGGACATCCTGGCGATCCACGACCCCTGGTGATCGACCGGAGGCCCGGGCGGGATGTCGCCGAAGTACTTCTCGACCTCCGCCTTCACCTTCGCCGCGTCCACGTCCCCGGCGATCGACAGCACGGCGTTGGACGGCCCGTAGTACTGTCCGAACCACTCCCTGACATCGGCCACGCTGGCCGCGTCCAGGTCCTCCATCGAGCCGATCACCGTGTGGTGGTAGGGATGCCCGACGGGGTACGTGTTGTGGGCAATGTAGGTGAAGACCTTGCCGTAGGGTTGGTTCTCGCCCTGCCTCTTTTCGTTCTGCACCACGCCGCGCTGCTCGTCGACCTTGGCCGTGTCGATGGCGCCGACCAGGTGGCCCATGCGGTCCGACTCCATCCACAGGGCCATGTCCAGCGCCGTGTTCGGCACGTTCTCGAAGTAGTTGGTGCGGTCCTCGTTCGTGGTGCCGTTCATGTCGGTGGCGCCCGCCCGCTCGAACGGCTTGAAGTACTCGTCGTCGAAGTTCTCCGAGCCGTTGAACATCAGGTGCTCGAACAGGTGGGCGAAGCCGCTGCGGCCATCGGGCTCGTTCTTGGAGCCCACGTGATACCAGATGTTCACGGCCACGATGGGCGCCTTGTGGTCCTCGTGGACCAGGAGGGTGAGACCGTTGCCCAGCACGAACCTCTGATAGGGGATGTCCACGGCGGCCGCCGGGGAACCCACCGACCCCCTGTCGGAGGCCCTTGAAGCCGCGGCCGTGGCCGTCGACTGAGCGGCCGTGGGTCCGGGCAGCACGGTGGCCGCCGCGAGTCCGAGGGCGACGAGCACGGAGCACGGGAAGCGACGGAGCATGGCTTCACCTCGCAGCGAGATTCTGTCTCCCCCGGACGGAGGTCCGGGGATCGATGGTGGGCGTACGGATCAGCGCGTCCGATGGCGGTCGACCTTAGAGACTGAAAAAATCTCGACGCCGAGCGGTCCGCGCAAGGCGCTGCCTGGAAGACGCCCTCTGCGACACCAACGTGTGGTCGGGCCGGGTCGTTCCGCCGCCATCCCCGCCCTCGTTCTCGGCGGCTTCCTCGCCTAGCTTGAGCAGCCATGGACTCCACGCACTTCGTCCTCGCTCCCGACGCCCCCTTCGACTTCGAGGGAACGGCATACTCCCACGGGTGGGTCGTGCTCGCCCCCAACGCGTGGGACGAGAGCAGCGGCACCATGCACCGGGTCCACCGGCTGGCGACGGGGCGGGTCGTCCGCCTGGAGCTCCGCGCCGGCGAGGGGTCGCGGAGCGGGGTGGCCGTCCGGGTCGAGCACCGCGGCCGGCTCCCGGCCGCGGACCGGCGCGCCCTGGAGGCCGATGTGAGGCACATGTTCCGCCTGGGCGAGGAGCTGCGGCCCTTCTACGCCCTGTGCCGCGGGCGCGGCCGCCCCTGGAATCGCGTGTGCGGGGGCCTGGGACGGCTCCTCCGCTCTCCGACGTTGTTCGAGGACACCGTCAAGACCCTGTGCACGACCAACGTCCAGTGGGGCGGCACGAAGCGTATGGTGCGGGGCCTCGTGGACGCCTTCGGCGATCCGTGGCCGGGGGATCCGTCCCTCCGCGCCTTTCCCAGCGCGGAGGCGCTGGCCGCCGTCCCGGCGGCCGAGTTCGACGCCCGCACGTCGCTGGGCTACCGGTCGGCGTACGTGCGCGAGCTGGCGGGGCGCGTCGCCTCGGGCCACCTCGATCTCGAGGACCTGGCTCGATCCGACCGCCCGACCGTCGAGCTTCGGGACGAGCTCCTGGCCATCAAGGGAGTGGGGCCGTACGCGGCGGCCACGCTCCTCATGCTGGTGGGGCGTTACGACGAGCTGGCCGTGGACAGCGTGTTCCGCGAGTTCGTGGCCGAGAAGTACTTCGCCGGCGAGCGCCCGTCCGATGCGCAGGCCCGGGCCGTGTATGACGGATGGGGCGAGTGGAAGTATCTGGCGTACTGGTTCGACCTGTGGGAGGGGGTGACGGAGGGGCTCTAGCGGCCCCTCCCCCGGCGAGCCGGCCTAGCGAGCCGGCGGCAGTGCCGGGAAGCCCGGCGGCGGCCGCCGGTGATCGGTGGCCTGCTCGTATGCATAGGCCAGCCTGAGGATCGTCCCCTCGTCCCACGGCCGGGCCAGGATCTGGAGGCCGGCCGGGTACTTCCCGTGGGAGAATCCCATCGGCACGGTCCCCGCCGGCATCCCGGTGGGCGGGGCGATGAGCTGGCTGTTGTCGCCGCGGTATTCGGCCGCGGCCCGGTCCAGGTGCGCGGGTGGATACGTCCAGGTCGGATACACGATCGCCTCGACCCGGGCGCTGTCCATGGCGGCCACCACGTCTCGCAGGAAGCTCTGTCGACCCGGGTTCTCCGCGTAATCGGGGCAGGGCGGGTCCCACTTCGAGGGCGGCACGTCGGCGGGGTACTTCGCGAAGTACTCGAGGTCCTGCTTCACGTAGGACGAGTACCGGCCCGTGTTCAGGACCTCCATCACGTCGTGTATGGGGGCCTCGGGCCCGAGGGAGGCCAGGTACTCGTGCATGTCGTACCGGAACCGGGGGCAGAAGTCGTCGTCCTTCAGGTGCGCCGCGAGGTGAGGGACCACGATCGAGTCGACGATCACGGCGCCTCCCGCGCGCAGGTCCGAGACGGCCTGGTCGAACAGCCGCAGGACGGAGCTGTCGCTGTTCGAGGGATCGGCCAGGGCGCGCAGCACCCCGATGCGGGCGCCCCGCAGTCCGTCCCGCTCGAGGAAGTTCATGTAGTCGGCCGCGACGTGGCCCCGGGAGGCCGCCGTGTAGGGATCGTCCGGATCGGGGCCCGCGATCACGCTCAGGACGCGGGCCGCGTCGGTGACCGTCCTCGCCATCGGCCCGGCCACGTCCCGGTCGAAGGCCAGCGGGATGATCCCGGCCCGGCTCACCAGACCGAGGGTGGAGCGGATGCCGAACAGGTCCAGGTGGGAGGACGGCCCGCGGATCGAGTTGCCCGTGTCGGTGCCCAATCCCACCAACCCGAAGCTGGCCGCCACCCCCGAGGCCGTCCCACCGCTCGATCCAGCCGGGACGCGGTCCAGCGCGTAGGCGTTGGCGGTGGTGTCGAACGAGGAGCTCACGGTCTGCTTCGCGCTGAACGCCCACTCGGCCATGTTCGTCTTGGCCACCACCACCGCGCCCGCCCGTCGGATGCGGCGGACGACCGTGGCATCGGTGGGCGGGACGTTGTGGAGCAGGGCGATCGAGCCACCCGTCGTGGGCAGGTCGTGGGTGTCGTAGTTGTCCTTGACCAGCATCGGCACGCAGAACAGCGCTCCGAGGGAGTCCCCTCGCGCCAGCCGCGCGTCCAGGGAGTCGGCCCGCTGGAGGGCCCGCGGATTGATCACGGTGATGGCGTGGAGCCCCGTGGAGTCGTCGTAGGCCCGGATGCGGCGCAGGTACGCCTCGACCACCATGTGGCAGGTCGTCCGTCCCGAGCGGAGGGCGGCCTCGACCGCCGGAATCGTCGCCTCGACCACGTCGACTGGAGCCGGGGCCGGTTTCCGCGAGCACGAGAGGACCAGGGGCACCAGGATCAGGGCGGCGAGCGGGCGGCGATGTCGCACGAGCGGCTCCTCCGGGGCGGTGATCGTGTGCGGCCACGCGGGCCGTGTCCCGGGAAGCTAGGGCGACGTGACGCCGGCGGGAAGCGACCGGGCCACGCCCGGAACGGAGGTTTCGAGGCCCGCGGACGGGGCCGAGAGGGAGGCTAGCGGTAGAAGCGGACCACGCCGGCGAGCCAGTCCACCTCCAGCGTCTCCAACTGCCCGAGGAACGACTGGCCGAGCAGGATGGAGCGCGCCGGGAGGCCGATGCGCTCGAGCACGGGCAGCACGGCCACGGCCGCGGGAATCGCTTCGAAGCGAGCACCGCCCAGGTCGAGGGCCTTGAGGGTGTCGGGCCAGGCCGGGATCGCGGCGCCGTCCAGGCCCGAGAGCATGGTGGGCTGGCCCGTCACGGGGAACATCCCCAGGTCGCTCGCCAGCTCTGGAGTGACCAGGGTCGTGGGCGAACCCGTGTCGAGCACGAGGGGGACCGTGTGACCTCCCACGACGCCCGGAATGACGATGAGGCCGGCCATCTCCACGAAGGGAACCTCGGCGCGAGCCCGGGAGCGCGAACGCCGGGCCTCCTCTTCGGACAGGAGCTCGAGCGATCCGTCACGGGTGGCCGTGGGCATGTGAATGCGCACGACGTCGGCACGGCCGAGCAGGTCCGTGCCGACGACGCCGGCGAAGCTGTGACGCTCGAGGGCCGGGAGATCGTCGAGCACATCCACGGCGGCGTCACGGAAATCGACGCCGCCGACCCTGAGCCCGGCCACCTGGATCGCGTTCACCCGGGACAGCTCGCCGCCCAGGGCCCGGGTGCCACGGTCCCGGCGCAAGTGCGGCAGGCGCAGCGCCGCCGGCGTCATGCGGGCCCCGCTCGCCATGGCCAGGATCAGGGTCGACAGCGTGGTGCGGTTGGCACCCAGGTCCAGGATCGCCTCGCCGGTTCCGCCCCCGGGCACCGACAGCGTGCCGGTGAGGTAGGGGCCCACGCCACGGATCGGCACCGTGCCCTCGACGACCCCCGGACCCCGCGTGCGGGCGTCGCTGGCGACCACGATGCGGTCGGGGCCCAACGCGGCGGCCGCCCTCTCGGGGAGCACCGGCGGGACGAGCGGATCGCGGGCCAGGGTCCGGCCCTCCCGGAGGAGGTAGCCGAGGAGAACGCCGTCTCCCAGCACGGTGATCCGGACCTGGCTGCGCCGGAGATCCGCGAGCGACACGCGAGGTGTACGGGTCGCGCCCAGGTGCTCGTCGCGGTAGGTGATCGACACCCAGCCATCGCCGCAGTGGACCGTGGCGGCGGCTCCCGGGCCGGGGTGGGCGCGGAAGGCGCGACGCTGCACGCCCTCCACCGGCGGAAGCAGGACGGCGACGATGCCGCTCCGATCCCCGAGAGGGAACGCCTCGATCGAGCCGGCGGCCAGCCCGTCCACGTCGAGGCGCAGCCCGGCCCCGTCGCGGCGCAGGAGGAAGAGGGGGCAGGTCGCCGGGCCGGGCCGAGCGGCCGGTCGCGGCCCGGGGGCGGAGCCGGGCACCGCGGCCCGGAGGTAGCTCCCCTCCCGGGAGCCCGGCCACAGGAGCGCCGCCGCGGCGACCAGCGCGGCGACCAGGCCGCGGAGGTGCCCGGACGCGGCGAAGCGCCCCGCCCGGGCGGCGGCGCCATCGATGGCGGGACGCGATGTCGTCTTGCGCTCGTCCATGACCACTCCTCCCCCAACATACAGGAAGGGGCCTCCGGATGCTTCGCGGGCCTTCTGCGGCGGATCGGTCGAACCGCGGGGCGGCCTGCGACTCGGTGCGTCGAGCGGCGTGGCCGATCGGCGACGCCGCGGTTGACCGTCGCGTGGCGGGCGGCGTACGCTGCCCCATGGACGCTGCACGGCGAGTTCGGCGCTACAAGGACGCAAGGGCCTTCCTTGCGAGGGCAGGCTCGTGGCTCCTGGAGCGCGAGGTCGAACACACGCTGCTTCTCGGCGTGACCCACCGCCTCGCCCGGTCGCGCCGGCCGGGGGCAGCGCCGACGTACCTGGCCGTCATCGAGGGTGGCGGGGGGCTGGAGGGATGCGCGCTGCGAACGCCGCCGTGGCCCCTCCTCGTGACCGAGGCTCCGGCCGAGGCTCTGTCCGCTCTCGTGGAGGATGTGGGCCGGGCCTACCCGGAGCTGCCTGCCGTGATGGGCCCGAAGCGCACGTCGGCGGCGTTCGCGCGCCGCTGGGCCGAAGCGCACGAACTGCGGGCGACGGTGGGCGTTGAGGAGCGTCTCCTCCGTCTCGATCGATGGCTGCCGCCGGCCCACCCGGCGCCGGGGCGCGTGCGGGAGGCGGCGGCGGCCGACCGCGACGGACTGGTCGCGTGGCTGGAAGAGTTCGCCCGCGAGGCCGACATCATGCTCCCGGACGCCGCCGCCACCGCAGACCGTCTGTTGGAGGAGGGCGCCGTCGTCCTCTGGGAGCATGCCGGCCGTCCGCGGTCCATGGCCGCCATCGGGGGCGAGTCTCCGCACACCGCCCGCATCGGCTACGTATACACACCCCCCGCCGAGCGGGGGAGGGGCTACGCCACGGCCTGCGTGGCGGGGCTCAGCGAGCGGCTCCTGAGGCGGGGCGTCGAGGCCGTGGTACTGTTCACCGACCTCGCCAACCCCACGTCGAACGCCCTGTACGCCCGCCTGGGCTATCGTCCCGTGGAGGACTCGACCCTGTGGAGATTCGGGCCGTCCCGCGCGAGAGGCGACGCTCGCATCTCTCATTCAACATGAGGTGAACATGGCCAAGATGATACGCTGCAGAGATCTTGGACTCGATTGTGACTACGAGGCACGCGCCGACGACCCGGAGGCGCTGCTCGAGCTGGTGCGTCACCACGCACGGCGGGTCCACAGCCTGGAGGAGATGAGCGAAGCCATGGTCGAGAAGATCCGAGCGGCCATGCGCAACGTGGGCTGATGCGGCGCAGGCCGCGCCCCGTCGCCTAGGACTCGACCCGTGCCAGCCTCAGTGAGTTGACCGTCACGCCGAGGGCGGCGCCCATGTCGCCCACGATGACGGCGAGGGCGAGGGACACGAGGCCGAGCGGCACCCCGGCCGCGAGGAGTCCCTTGAGCAGGAGCGAAGCGCCGATGTTCTGCCGGATGACGCCTCGCCCGCGGTGGGCCAGGCGGACCGCGTAGGCCAGGCGGGAGAGGTCGTCCCCCATGAGCGCCACGTCCGCCGTCTCGAGGGCCACGTCGCTCCCCGCCACGCCCATGGCGACGCCCACCCGCGCCGCCGCGAGCGCCGGGCCGTCGTTGACGCCGTCGCCGACCATGGCCACCGCGCCGTAACGCTTTTCGAGCCGGCGCACGATGTCGACCTTCTGCTCGGGGAGGAGGTCGGCGTGTACCTCGTCGATCCCGACCTCCGCGGCGATGGCCTCGGCCGTGGGCCGGTTGTCGCCCGTGAGCATGACGACGTGCTCGATCCCGGCCTCGCGCAGGCGTCGGATGGCGGGAGCGGCCTCGGCACGTGGCCGGTCCGCCACGGCCAGCAGGCCGAGCACGCGGCCGGGGAGGCCGACCAGCACGACCGTCTTTCCCTCCTTTTGGAGTCGCTCGAGGCGGGTCCCGTCCACGGACGCGCTCTCGAACAGGTCAGTGCGGCCGATCAGGTACGGCTCATCGTCCAGGCGGGCCGTCACGCCCAGACCCCGTATCCCCTCGAACGCCGCCACCGTACGAGCGTCGGGCTCCACGCCGCGTTCGCGGGCGCCGCGCAGGATGGCGCCGGCCACGGGATGCTCCGAGCGCTGCTCGAGCGCGGCGGCCAGGGCGAGGATCTCCTCTTCGCTCTCCCCGTGGAGCGCCACGACGTCGGTGAGCTCGGGATGTCCGTGGGTCAGGGTCCCCGTCTTGTCCAGCGCCACCGCCCGTACCTGGCCCAGGGCTTCCAGGTGCGTTCCGCCCTTGATGAGCACGCCCCGGCGGGCGGCGGCCGTGATCCCGCTCACTACGGCGACCGGCGTGGAGATGACCAGGGCGCACGGGCAGGCGATCACCAGCAAGGTGAGCCCGCGCAGGATCCAGGTCGTCACCTCGGCGCCGAAGGCCAGCGGAGGCAGGGCGGCCACGACCAGGGCCAGGACCACGACGCCCGGCGTGTACCAGCGGGAGAAGCGCTCCACGAACCGCTCGGTCGGGGCCTTCTTCTCTTCCGCCTCCTGCACCAGGTGGACGATGCGCGCCAGGGTGGTGGCCGACGCCCGCTTCTCGGTGCGGACGCGCAGGAAGCCGCCGGTGACGATCGTGCCCGCGAACACCTCGTCGCCGACCTCGCGGTCCACCGGCATGGACTCCCCGGTGATGGGAGCCTCGTTCACGGCCGAGCTTCCCTCGATCACCCGGCCGTCCACGGGGACCTTCTCGCCGGGCCGGACGACCACGACCTCGCCGACCCCCACGTCGTCGGCCCGCACGGCCTGCTCGGCGCCCCCGCGCTCGACCGTGGCCCGGTCGGGGGCGAGCTCCATGAGCGCCTCGATGGATCGGCGGGCGCGGTCCACCGAGTAGTCCTCCAGGAGCTCGGCGAACGAGAACAGGAAGGCGATGGCGCCGGCCTCCAGGAACTCCCCCAGTCCGGTGGCTCCCAGGATGGCCACCGTCATGAGGAAGTTCATGTCCAGGGAGAGGGTCCTGGCCGCCCGCAGCCCCTTGGGGAAGAAGTTCCAGCCCCCGACCAGCGCCGACGCCAGGAAGGCGAGGTCCCCGGCGTGCAGGGCGTGGCGGGGGAATCGGGCCAGGACGGGTCCCGGCGCCAGCCAGCTCAGCAGCAGGCCGACGGCGAACAGCCCGGCCGAAACGTAGGCCAGGACCGCCTCCCGGCTCCGCCAGGTCCCGGCTGCCGGCGCGGCTCGCCCGCGCGACACGCCGTCGCCCCCGTCCTCGAGGGCGTCGGCCACGTAACCCAGCCGCCCGACCTCGGCGCGGATCCTCTCCGGGGTCAGCCGCGCCGGGTCGAACTCCACGACGAGGCGTCGCGAGACCGGGTGCCCCTCCGCCTCCGTCACGCCCTCCAGGTGGATCAGCCGATCGCGGATGCGGCGGGCGCAGTCGGGGCAGTCCATGCCGCCGACCCGGAGCTGAAGGAGGCGGCGGCCGGCACCGTCGGCCGGGCGGCCGTCGGCGTCCCGCGCCTCGGTCGCGGCCGACCTACTCACGGACATGCTGCAGGCCGATGGCGAACAGGGAGGCGATGTGCTCGTCGTCCAGGCGGTAGTAGGCCATGCGGCCGTCCTTCCGGTAGCGTACGATCTTCATCTGCCGGAGCTGCCGCAGGTGGTGGCTGACCGCGGACTGGCTCACGCCGACCACGGCCGCGAGGTCGCACACGCACAGCTCTCGCCTGGCGAGCGCGTCCACGATCTGCAGGCGCGTCGGATTGGCCAGGATCTGGAAGGTGTCGGCCAGGTAGGTGAGGTGGTCCGCGTCCTCCTGCTCGCGGAGCGCCTCGTGGACCGCGTCCTCGTGCACGAGGTGCACGTCGCACAGGTCTTCGGCGGGAGCCTCATCGGGGTCGGTCTCGCTGTTCATGTCGCGTCTCGCTTCTCCTCTCGTCGGACGCTCCCGGCGGCGAGCCCCCGGAGTAACCGACAACGTATGAATACATGTTCAGATGATGAAGATTACGGCCTCGTCCTCGTAGGTTCAAGCGACCTGGGACGCGGGGGGGCGCTTGGCGGCCACGGAGGACCGGTCTAGCTTGAGGCCATGCCGCGCTCACGGTCGTACGCCGCCCTGCTCGCCCTGGGCCTCGTCGCCTGCGGCGGGGGAGGCTCCACCGTCGGGCCCACTCCGGCGTCCGAGCCCCGCACCTACGAGATGGGCTGGTCCGCGGTCCCGCCGCGGCCGAGCGAGGCGTCCTTCTTCGCCGCCACCAAGGCCGCGGCCGAGGTCTCCGACGTGGCCATCCTCCAGCAGCCCGTGCCCTGGGCCCAGCTGCTGGCCGGGGCGCCGATGGACTCTCTGGTCGAGGACCGGGGGGGCGTGGCGGACTACCTGCGGGCGCTGGGCGAGAAGATCGTCTTCCTGGTGGACCCGCTCGATGGCCTGAACCGGACCAGGGAGACGCCGGAACTGCTCGCCGTCGGCCGCAGCATCCTGGAGGCGGACATCCGCGCCACCCACGAGGCGTGGGTCCGGGCCATCGCCACCCGGATCCATCCCGAGTGGATGGGCCTGGCCTCGGAGATCAACACGCTGGCCGCGCACGGGGACTCGACCCTCTACCGCACGCTGGTCGGCATGATCGACAGCCTCGCGCCCGAGATCCGCTCCCTGAGCCCGGACACGAAGGTGTTCGTGTCCTTCCAGGTGGAGGACGCGTCGGGTTACTTCGGCGGGCAGGGCATCGACCAGTTCGCACTCATCGACGACTTCGACATCGACGCCCTGGGACTGTCCTCGTACCCGGTGTTCGTGTTCCCCACGCCGGCCGACGTCCCCGACGACTACCTGCAGCGCTTCCGGGACGCCACGAGCCTGCCCCTCATCATGGTCGAGGGGGGGTGGAGCTCGCAGAGCACCGACGCCTTCCAGTCCACCCCGCAGGAGCAGGTCGACTTCTTCCGTCGCTACGAGACGCTGCTCGACGGCGTCGACGCGCGCCTGTGGGTGATGCTCGTGTTCGCCGACCTCGACATCCCCTCGCTGGGCCTGCCGGCGGACCGCGCGGCCGGACTGGCCCCGTTCGCCCACATGGGAATCGTGGACTCCGACCTCATCCCGAAGCCGTCGTACGAGGTGTGGAAGGAGATCCACGACCGACCGCTGGGGGGGTGATGGGCCGGATCGTGATCCGGCCCCGGCCCGGGATGCGCGAGAGGCCGGCCGCACCCACCGGTGCGGCCGGCCTCTCGCGTCGAAGCCCGGTCGGCCGGAACCCGCTCACGCGGCCGGTCTCCCGGCTCGCCGGTCGTCAGGCCAGTTCGGCCACCTCGACCATCCCTCCGTGCTGGGTCAGGGTCCCGAGCACCTCGTCCTCCTCGACGGTTCCCGCCGTGTCCACCGTGACGAGCACGCCGCCCTCGGAGACGGCCTCGGCATAGGCCCGGGCCTCCTCGGGGCCGTACTCGGCCTTTTCCTCCAGCAGGCCGGCCAGCGCTCCCGTCGTGCCGCCCACGGCCGCTCCGGCGGCCGCGCCGCCCGCCACCGACCCGATCCAGCTCGTGAGCACGCCAGCCGTGATGAAGGGGCCCACGCCGGGAATGAAGGCTGCTGCGATCCCCATGATGGCGCCGGCGCCGGCGCCGACCTCGGCACCCCGGGCCGCTGCCTTCGCGTCTCTGTGCTCGCGATCCTCGCCCGAGTGACGGGTGAGAAGGCCTATGCGGTCCTCGTCGATGCCCTCGCTTCGCAGGTCGTCCACCGCCGCCTCGGCCTCGTCCATGTCGTCGAATATCGCCGTTACTCGCTGCATTCTCGGCTTCTCCCTCTCGAGTCGCTGTACTGCTCGCACTCGACATCGAGGAGCAACGCATGTGCCATCATTGATGAGTCGGACCGAATCCTCGCGCTCGCGTTGACCCTGCCGCGGCGCGGATCTAGCTTCGCGCCATGTCAACCACGAGATCGACCATCGCGGAGCTCTCCGGGCATGCCGGAGAGGAAGTCGAGCTCCTCGCCTGGGTGCGGAACTTCCGCTCCAGCGGGAAGATCGCCTTCCTCATCCTGCGCGACGGGACGTCGCTTCCGGACGGTACGCCCGAGGTCCAGGCCGTGGTCTCCCGGGGCGACGTCGACGAGGAGAGCTGGGAGGCCGCGAACGCGGCCCACTACGAGGCCAGCGTGCGTGTGCGTGGGCAGGTGCGCGCGGACGCCCGCGCGCCGGGAGGCTACGAGCTCTCGGTGCGGGAGCTCCGGGTGCTGGGCCCGTCGGCGGACTATCCGATCCAGCCCAAGGAGCACGGGCCGGAGTTCCTGCACGACCACCGGCACCTGTGGCTCCGCCATCCGCGCCAGGTCGCCATCCTCCGGATCCGGGACGAGGTCGAGAAGGCCATCCGGGACTTCTTCTACGATCGGCACTTCACGCTGATCGACACGCCCATCCTCACCGGCTCGATCGGGGAGGAGGCCGGCGAGCTGTTCGAGACCGAGTACTTCGACCTCGGCACCGCCTACCTGGCCCAGACCGGACAGCTGTACGTGGAGGCCGCCGCGGCCGCGCTCGGCAACGTGTACTGCTTCGGTCCCACGTTCCGGGCGGAGAAGTCCAAGACCCGGCGGCACCTGACCGAGTTCTGGATGGTCGAGCCCGAGATGGCCTGGACGGACAGCGAGGGCAACATGGCCGTCCAGGAGGCGTTCGTCGCCTTCATCGTGGGCCGGGTCCTGGAGCGCGGCCGCGCCGAGCTCGATGTCCTGGAGCGGGACGTATCGAAGCTCGAGGCCGTGACGCCGCCCTTCGACCGCATGAGCTACACGGAGACCGTCGAGTACCTGCGGGGGAAGGGAAGCGCGATCACCTGGGGCGAGGACCTGGGCGGCGAGGACCAGACCCTCCTCACCGAGGACCGGCCCAAGCCCGTGTTCGTGTACGATTTCCCCAAGGAGGCCAAGGCCTTCTACATGAAGGAGAACCCCGAGGACCCGCGCACGGTGAAGTGCGACGACCTGTACGCTCCGGAAGGCTTCGGGGAGGTCATCGGGGGCAGCCAGCGCGAGGACGACTTCGACCGCCTCCTGGCCAGGATCCGCGAGGAGGGCCTGCCCGAGGAGGCGTACGGCTGGTACCTGGACCTCCGCCGCTACGGCACCTTCCCGCACTCGGGCTTCGGCCTGGGCCTCGAGCGCACGGTGGGCTGGATGTGCGGCGTGCCCCACATCCGCGAGGTCATCCCCTTCCCGAGGACGATCAACCGCCTGACGCCGTAGGGCGCCATCACGAACGAAGGGCCGGCCGGCGGACGCTTCCCGCCGGCCGGCCCTGGCTCCTCGCTCCGGCGACGCCCGGGTGGGGTCCGCCGGACGGAGGGCGGCGCGCTACCGCCCGTCCATCCCCGCGCCCACGGGTGATCCCACCTGCTCGTCCGCGCCGGTTCGCTCGTCGATCGGCACGTACGGCCGCTCGTCCGCCCCGGTGTAGACCTGGCGGGGCCGGGCGATCTTCTGGTCCGGATCCTCCAGCATCTCCTGCCACTGCGCCAGCCAGCCCGAGACGCGCGGGATCGCGAACAGGACCGGGAACATGTCCACGGGGAAACCCATGGCCTGGTAAATGATTCCCGAGTAGAAGTCCACGTTCGGGTACAGCCTGCGGCTCACGAAGTACTCGTCTTCGAGGGCGACCCGCTCCAGCTCCAGGGCCAGGTCCAGCAGCGGCGAGCTGCCCGTCACCTCGAACACATCGCGCGCCATGGACTTCAGAATCCGGGCGCGGGGGTCGTAGTTCTTGTACACCCGGTGGCCGAAGCCCATGAGGCGGAAGTCGCCGGACTTGGCGCGGTCGACGAACTCCGGCACCCGGTCCTTCGTCCCGATCTCCCGCAGCATTCGGAGGACCTGCTCGTTGGCCCCCCCGTGAAGGGGTCCGTACAGCGCCGCCGCCGCCGCGGCCACCGACACGTAGGGATCCGCGTGGGACGAGCCCACCGATCGCATCGCGGTCGCGGAGCAGTTCTGCTCGTGGTCGGCATGCAGGATGAAGAGGACCTCGAGCGCCTTCTGGAGCACCGGGTTGGGCGGCTGCTTGGGCTCCCCGATGCTGAACATCATGTTCAGGAAGTTGCCCGCGTAGCTGAGATCGTTGTCCGGGTACACGAACGGCAGCCCCTTGGAGTGCCGGTACGCGAACGCGGCCAGCGTCGGCATCTTGGCGATGAGCCGCACGATCTGGGTCCGCCGGTTTTCCGCGTCGGAGATGTCACGGGCCTCCGGGTAAAAGGTCGACAGCGCCGCCACCGTGGAGACGAGCATGCCCATCGGGTGCGCGTCGTAGTGGAAGCCCTCCGTGAACTTCTTGATGGACTCGTGCACGTACGTGTGGAAGGTGATCTCGTGGGTCCACGCCTCGAGCTCGTCGCGCGTGGGCAGGCGCCCGTGCACGACCAGGTAGGCCACCTCCAGGTAGCTGCCGTGCTCCGCCAGCTCCTCGATCGGGTAGCCCCGATAGCGGAGGATGCCCTTGTCGCCGTCGATGTGCGTGATCGAGCTGTGGCACGAAGCCGTGTTCTTGAAACCGGGGTCGTAGCCCAGCAGACCGAAGTCGTCCTCGGACGCCTTGATGTTTCGGAGGTCGGCTGTCGGAATGGAGGCTCCGTACTCCGGATACGTACCGTAGGAGATCGGGACCTCGTACTGCTTCCCGGTCCGATTGTCCGTGATGGTCAGGGTATCTGGCATTGCCGTACCTCCTTCTGGATCTCGTGCCGCACCGGCTCCTCACAGCGACCGGCCGGGATCGTGTGCCCCCGCCGCTCGTCCGCGCGCTGCACCCAATAATACCGCAATCTGCGGGCCGCTCACCATGCGATCTGTAGGGAAATCACGGACCGTGGCGTGGGGGAATGCTCCCCGGCAGGCGTCGGTCGCCGGGTCGGGCGTCCCCGGCCGCCTTCACCTCGTCCCACAGGGCGTCCAGGTCGGCCAGGGACGCCGATGCGGGGTCGAGCCCCCGTTCCGACGCCAGCGCGAGCAGGGCGCGGAAGCGGGCCTGGAACTTCCGGTTGGCGGCGCCGAGCGCGTTGGAGGGGTGCACGCCCGCTCGGCGGGCCAGGTTGACGGCGGCGAACAGGAGGTCTCCCAGCTCTTCCTCGAGGCGGGGATGGGCGGGACCGGGGAGGCGTCCGCCGTCCGCGCCCTCCGCCGGCCCCGCACCGGCCTCGGCCAGCTCCGCCTCGAGCTCGTCGACCTCCTCGCGCACCTTGGCGAGGGGGCCGGCCACGTCGTCCCAGTCGAAGCCGAGGGCGGCGGCCCGCTGCTGCAGCCGAAACCCACGCGCCAGCGGCTCCAGGGTCGCGGGAACGCCGGCGAAGGGGTCGGCGGCGGTCCCTTCCGACCGCTGGCGCTCGGCGGCCTTGACCGCCTCCCAGTCCGGCGGCTCCTCCTCGTCACCGTAAACGTGCGGATGGCGGCGCCGCATCTTGTCCTCGAGTCCCGCCACCACGTTCGTCGCGTCGAACGCCCCCCGCTCCTCGGCCAGGACGATCTGGAAGGCCACGTTGAGAAGGAGGTCCCCGAGCTCCTCGGCCAGGGCCGCGTCGTCCCCGGCCGCCACCGCCTCGGCCGTCTCGTGCGCCTCCTCGAGCAGGTAGGGCCGCAGGCTCTCGGGCGTCTGCCTCGCGTCCCACGGGCAGCGCTCCCGCAGGAGCCGGACGAGGGCCAGGGCCGTGCCCAGCGAGCCGTCACCCGGGAGTCCGCGGGTCGCGTGCAGGGTCTCGCTCACCGGGCGTCGCTCCGGCCCCGCAGCACGCGGTCGAACCAGCTCGCCGTGGCGCGGTCGGCCTCGAGCCAGCTGGCGTAGCGCAGGAAGTCGTGGATCTCGTCGGGAATCACCAGCTCCTCGAAGCGGACGCCGCGGTCCCGGAGCCGCTGGACCAGGTCCACCGTCTGGTGGAAGTGGACGTTGCGGTCATCGTCCCCCTGGACGAGGAGCACCGGGCTCGTCCACCGGTCCATCCAGGCCACCGGCGAGGAGCGCCACGCCACGTGGAGGGCACGCTCCAGGTCGCCCTTCTCGTAGCGGAGCTCCCGGTCGGGGAGGTCGAGCCAGCTGCGGAGGGTGTACGTCCAGTCGTGCACCCCATGCATGTCGACCCCCGTCGCGAACACGTCCGAGTTGCGCGCCAGGGCGAGCGCGGTCAGGTATCCGCCGTAGGAGCCGCCCCAGATGCCGATGCGGGCCGAGTCCACGTCGGGGAGCGAGCGCAGGTAGCCGGCCCCGGCCAGCACGTCTCGGTACTCGGAGGCGCCCCGCCAGCCCGCGTCGGCCGGGTGGTGGAAGGCGCGGCCGTAGCCGATGCCGAGCCGGTAGTTCACCGAGAGGACGACGTAGCCGTGGTCGGCCAGGTACTGGTTCACCGCGTAGCTGTTCGAGTAGTACAGGAAGTAGTGCCACCCGAGCAGCATCTGCCTCGGCGGCCCCCCGTGCACGAAGATGACGGCGGGCTTGCGGCCGCCGTTCCCTCCGCGGTCGAACAGCTGCCCGTGCACCAGGACCCCGTCCTCGGCCCGGAAGGTGACGTCCTTCGGAACCGCCAGGTCGGCCGTCGGAAAGTCGGACGAGATCCGGTCCCGCCCCAGGAGCTTCGTCGGGCCTCCGGACGCGGGCACGACCGCCGCGAGCGGAGGCCGCCTGGGGCCCGCCGACACGAAGGCCACGCCGGACCCGTCGCCCGTCACGACCGGGTAGTAGGAGAGGTCCGCCCCCGAGGTGAGCGCCCGTGGCTTCCCTCCGGCGGGCGACACGCGGAACAGGTGGCGGCGATCCACGTCGCCGGGCGTCCCCCCGGCGTCGGCGTTGTAGACCAGGAAGCGCCCGTCCGGGCTCGCCGCCACGTACTCGACCATGAAGCGGCCGGGGGTGAGTAGGGTCGGCTCGGCGCCGCCGTCCGCCGGGACCGAATACAGGTGGGGCCATCCGTCCAGGTCGGCCAGGAAGGCCAGGCGGCCTCCGGCCATCCAGTGCAGGTTGGCCTGCCCGGCGGTCCCGGGGTAGGAGCCTCGCGGAGTGCCCGGCGAGGCCCACACCTGCCGGCCCCGCCCCGTGGCGGCGTCGGCCACCCGGATGGACCACGGCGTCGGGGTCTCCTCGAGGATGGGATCCGGTGGGCCGCCGCTGCCGTGTCGGCGGACGAAGACGATCCGCGTCCCGTCGGGTGACCAGCGCGGGCTGCCGTCCAGGCCCGTGGACGGATCGAGGAAGCGGACGGAGTCGGAGCCCATCCGGTACAGGCCGATGAAGGCGTGGTCGCCCCGGCCGCTCTGGAAGGCCAGCCGGCGCCCGTCCGGGGACCAGCGGAGGTCGCGGTCGCGTCCGCGGTCGTAGAACAGGGCGGCCGGCGACGCGGAGTCCCGGAGCGCGACGGCCCACACCGCGCCATCCTTCAGGAAGGCGAGGGTGTCGGACGTGGGCGAGGGGGAGGGATCGTCGCCCTCGGCCACCTTGCGCGGCTTGCCGCCCGCGAACGGTACCGCCCAGATGGCCACCTCGGGCCGCCCGGTCGAGGCATCCGGGTTGGGCGGCACCGGTTCGGACCAGTTCCCGCCGTGGTCGCCGCCCCGCACGTACAGGATCGTGGCGCCGTCTCGGGTGAAGGTGAGACCCGTGAGCTCCCGACCGTCGTCGGCCACGTAGTCCGTGACCCGGCGGGGCGCGAAGTCTGGACCCTCGGCCACGTACACGTTGCGAACCCCGCGCTCGTACAGGATCCACGCGATGCGGCTTCCCGTGGGCGAAGAAGCGATCTCGGAGGGGAAGGGAAATCCCAGGACCTGGCGTAGCGAGAAGGTGTCGGATCGCGCCGCGCGCGGGAGGCCGGTCCGGGTGAGGCGGCGTCCCGCCGCCATCGCCGCGGCGCGGGCGGTCCCGCCGCGCGCCGCCGTGGCCCGAGCGGCCGCCGGTCGCGGCCAACCGCCGGCCGCGAGGAGCGCGAGCAGCGCCAGCCCGGCCGCGCGCGTACCCCCTCCGTGATCGACCCGACCGTGCATGGTCCTCCTCCTTTGCCCGGGAACCCGTTCCGCCTGGCGACCGCCGCGCGAAGATGGCGGGCCCCGGGGCTCGCCGACAGGGCGAACTCCGGTTGATTGGCCCCGAGAGGCCCGGTATGATGGGCCGACCTTGAACACGGCACCGGAGGACGAGACGCGGCGCGCCTGGGTCGAGGTTGACCTGGGTGCGCTCCGACGGAACTTCGCCACGCTCGCGGAGCGTGCCGGAGGCGCGTCACGGCTCGTCGTGATGCTCAAGGCGGACGGTTACGGCCTGGGCGCCATCCCGGTGGCACGCGCGCTCGGAGACGCGCCGCCCTGGGCCTACGGGGTGGCTACCGTCGAGGAGGGAGCCGAGCTGCGCCGGGCCGGGATCAGGGGGCGCATCATCGTGTTCTCGCCGTGTCCACCCATGGACGCGGATGCGTTGGCCGCGGATTCGCTCGAGCCGGCCGTGTCCTCGCTCGACGCGCTGCGACGCTTCGGGTCCGCGGCGCGCGAGGCCGTTCCGCTTCCGGTGCACCTGGAGATCGACACGGGCATGGGCCGTCTGGGCCTGCTGGCCGAGGACGCGGACCGGTGGACCGGCGCGCTGGTGGCGGCCCTGCGGACGTACCCCCTGAGGCTGGCGAGTACCTTCACCCACTTTCATTCGGCCGACTCCGACCCGGATGCGACGCGGGAGCAGGAGCGACGCTTCCGGTCGGTGCTGGACGCCCTGCGGGCCGCGGGTGTGGACCCGGGCCTCACGCACGCGGCCAACAGCGCGGCCCTGTTCTCGGAGGGCACCTCGGACCACGATCTGACGCGCCCGGGCCTGTACCTGTACGGCGGCGGCCCGGGCGGCCCGGAGCCCGTGGCGTCGGTCCGTGCGCGGGTGCTGGACGTGCGGACGCTGCCCGCCGGCCACGCCGTGAGCTACGGCGCCACCTGGCGGACCGCGGGGTCCGCACGGCTCGCGACGCTGGGTATCGGGTACGGGGACGGGCTGCGGACCCGACTGTCCAATCGGGGGTTCGTCCTCCTGGGCGGCCGGAAGGCACCGATCCGGGGCGCCGTGTGTATGGATGTGACCGTCGTCCAGGCCGCGCCCGATGTGTCGGTCGCGCCGGGCGACGGGGCGACGCTCCTGGGGACGGACGGAGAGGAGAGGATCACGCTGGCCGAGCTGGCAGACGCGTACGACGCGATCGAGTACGAGGTGCTCACGGGACTGGGCGGACGCCTGTCCCGGGTCTACCTGGATCGGCAGCCTTGAGCGGGGCGGAGCGTGCCGAGCTGCTGGACCTGGCGCGGGAGGCCATGCGCTCGGCCTACGCTCCCTATTCGGGATTCCGGGTGGGGGCCGTGCTCGAGGCCGAGGACGGACGACGCTTCTCCGGCTGCAACGTGGAGAACGCCGCGTCCTCGGTGACGGTGTGCGCGGAGAGGGTGGCGCTCGGGACGGCGGTGCGCGCCGGAGCACGGCGCTTCCGGCGGCTGGCGCTGTGCGCCAGCGGCGCGCGCCCGGTGTCGCCCTGCGGCGTGTGCCGACAGGCTCTCTCGGAGTTCGGGGTCGAGACGCGGGTGGTGAGTGTGGCGGACGGGGGCGACGTGGCCGAGTGGACGCTGGAGGAGCTCCTGCCGGCCCGCTTCGGCGCCGGAGACCTGGGCTGGCGGTCGGTCGTCCGGGACACCGGGGAGGGGGCGTGAGCCCGGCGTTCTCGCCCGGCCCGGGGGCGCGCCGCGCACGCCGCCGCCGGGTTCGCGGAGCCGCGGCCATCACGCTCCTTGTACTGGCCGCGGCCTGCACCGAGCGCTCGATCACCTCTCCCAACGAAGGCTCGGCTCCGGGCTCCGGCGCGCCGACGGTCGAGATCACGATCCCGGCCGATTCGATGACGGTGTGGCGGGACACGACGTACACGGGCTTCGCCACGCCGGGGAACGTCGCTTTCTGGATCGGGGCGAAGACCGACTCACTCGAATCGCGGCCCTTGCTGCGGATCGCCACCATCCCGGACACCCTCACCATCGACTCGCTGGCCTTCGTGGCCGACACCTTCCGCGACGCCCAGCTCCGACTGACGTACGACACGACCGACATCGTCATTCCCGCGGGCGGTACGACCTTCAAGGCCTACGTCCTGAACCGGTCCTACGACGCCTCGCGGGCGACCTGGGACCAGGCCGCGGACGGGCAGCCGTGGGACAGCGCGGGCGGCGAGCTCGGACCCCTGTTGGCCACCCTGACGCTCAAGCCGCTGGGCTCCGACTCGGTGGTCAACGACACGATCACGGGCGACAGCGAGCTCCCGCCCGACTCACTGCTCAAGGCGTGGCGAGCCTCGGGCGGCGGCCACGGGATCATCGTCGTGCCCCAGGACGCGGGCACCCGGGTCCGGTTCATCCAGGCCGTGCTGGCCAGCAACTTCGACGCCGTGCACGGGGACTCGGTCCGGAAGCTCTACCAGTACTTCCCGGCTTCCGGGCAGACGTTCATCTACAGCCCGTCGCCTCCCGCTCCGTCCCCGTCGGAGCTCCGCGTGGGAGGCGTTCCGGCCGGCCGGGGCTACTTCGAGTTCCTGCCCCCCGACAGCATGGAGGGCTACCGGCTGCGCGGCGCGCAGATCAGCCGGGCCGAGCTCGTGTTCCAGCCCCTGGGGGCACCGGCCGCGCCCTTCCGATTGGAGCGGGCGGTCACGGCCCGGCTCACGGCGCTGGCGGCCGATTTCTTCCAGCTGGGTCCCAAGACGCCGGTGGCCGGCTGGTCGAGCGCGCCCACCTTCAGCATGGACCCGGACTCCCTGGCGACCGGCATGCCGGTGCGACTCGACGTGACGACGCTCCTGCGGAACTGGGCCGCGACGCCTGCCGACTCCACGCCGCAGAGAATCCGGCTGGGACTCGAGCTGCTGCCCGACGGGCAGACGCTCGGATACTGGTCGTTCGGGGGCGTGAAGGCCCCCGCCGACGCCCGGCCGCGACTCCGCCTTCTCGTCACGCCACCCGTACCTTTCACCGTGCCATGAGCCGGACAGGAAGAGGAATGTTTGGCGCCGCACACGCCCGGACCCAAGGCCCGTCGCGCACGGGGCGGCGGGCGTCCCGCCTGGCTGTCCTCGGCCTGGCGCTGGCCGCGGCGGCGGGTGGCGTCCGCTCGGCGTCCGCCCAGGCCGTGCCGACCACCGCGCTGGGCCTGGGATACCCGACCCCGCCGCTGGACGCCCGCGCGGCGGCGCTCGGGGGCATCGGCGTCGGCCTGCTGGGGGGGACGCTGTCGGTGCGCAACCCGGCCGACCTCATCGACTTCAGGGTGCCCGTCCTCAGCGCCACGACCTCCCCCCAGAGCGTGACGCTCAGGGGAAACGGGCTGAGCCCGACGCACGACGGCCGGAGCAACTTCCCCGTCCTCGGGATCGCGGTTCCGATCAGCGGCTTCGCCTTCGGGATCGGGGTGGGATCGGAGCTGGACCAGGACTGGTCCCTGAGCTTCGAGGACACCCTGCACGCGGCGAGCGGTGAGTTTCCCTACGTCGACCGTCGGGAGCACAACGGTGGCATCAGCTCCATAAACCTCGCCGCGGCGCGCCAGTTCGGGCCGCTGTCCGTGGGGCTCGCGTACGATCGCCTGGTCGGAAGCCTCCGGGAGACGTTCACGCGCCAGTTCCAGGCCGGCACCGACAGCACGGTGAGCCCCCCGGGGACCGTCAGCGACCGGGCCCAGTGGAACTACCACGGCTCGCGCTTCCGCGCCGGCGCGGGCGTCCAGCTCGGCGCCCTGGCGCGGGTGAGCGGCGTGTACTCGTGGACCCCGTCGCTGACGGCCGAGCGGGACAGCGTGGGCACCACGCGTACCTTCGACATGCCCCGCTGGTTCGCGGTCGGGGCGAGCGCCCGTCCGTTCGCGAACCTCCTGCTGACGGCGGGAGGGGGCTGGTCGGGATGGTCCGCCGCCGATCGGGAGGTGAGCGGGATGCGGGCCCGCGACGTCCACTGGGGCGGAGCGGGGCTGGAGTTCACCGGATGGAAGATCGGCGTCTTCCCGCTCGCCCTGCGGGCGGGCGCGCACTTCACGCAGCTACCCTTCTGGCAGATCGGTCACCAGCCCCTGGACGAAAAGGCGGTGTCGGCCGGCATCGGGACGCAGTTCGCCGGAGACCGGGGGCGGCTGGACTTCAGCCTCGAAGTCGGCAAGCGGGGGAACGCGCCCGCCACCGGGACGGCGGAGACCTTCCGGCGCTTCACGCTCACCTTCACGCTGCGCCAGATCCCCACGCCGGGCTTCCTGCCTTGATTGAAGGCCCGTTGATGTCTCCCGGGCTACGTACGCGGGCGTGGGACGCATGACACGGCTCCTCCCGCTTCGGCGTCCGCGTCGGTCCCCCGAGCCCGGCGCGGGTGCGCCGCGCCCGGCGGGGCCGCGCGTGTACATCGAGACGTACGGCTGCCAGATGAACATCAACGACACGGAGCTCATGGCCGGAAGGCTCGCCGAGCGCGGGTATGTGCGGGTGGAGGATCCGGAGCGGGCCGACGTGATCCTGGTGAACACCTGCGCGATCCGGGAGCACGCCGAGCGGCGGGTGCGAGGTCGGATCGGGCAGCTGCAGCGCTACCGGCGCGCGCGTCCCGACCTGGTGCTGGGGGTGACGGGCTGCATGGCCCAGCGCATCGGCCACCGGCTCCTGGAAGAGATCGACGGGGTCGACCTCGTGGCCGGACCCGACGGCTACCGTGACCTGGGCCGACGCCTGGACGGGATCCTCGACGGCGCGCTGGAGCGCGGACAGGCGCTCCTGGACCTCGATCCCGCGGAACACTACGAGGGAAGCCGGATCGCGCGGGAGAAGGGCGTGACCGCATGGGTCACGGTGCAACGGGGCTGCGATCACCGGTGCACTTTCTGCATCGTGCCCTACGTCCGGGGCGACGAGAAGAACCGGGAGCCGCCCCGGATCCTCGAGGAAGCGCGGCAGGCCGTGCGGGAGGGGTACACGGAGGTGACCCTCCTGGGCCAGACGGTGAACTCGTACCGGCACGGGTCGTGGGACTTCCCGCGGCTCCTGCGCGCCGTGGCCCGGGTGCCGGGCCTGAGGCGGGTTCGGTTCACCTCGCCCCACCCGAACGACGTGACCGAGGAGCTGCTCGAGGTCATCGACCGGGAGCCGACCGTGTGCCGGCAGCTGCACCTGCCCGTGCAGTCCGGCTCCGACCGGGTCCTCAAGCGGATGGTGCGTCGCTACACGTCGGCCGACTTCCTGGCCAGGGCCGAGCTCTGCCGCAGGAAGGTGCCGGGGATCGCCCTGAGCACGGACGTGATCGTGGGCTTCCCCGGCGAGGGGGAGGAGGACTTCGAGGCCACCCTCGCCCTCATGCGGGCGGTGCGCTTCGAGGATGCGTTCCTGTACCGATACTCGCCGCGCGAGGGGACGCCGGCGACGCGCTTCCCGGAGGAGGAATTCGTTCCGGGGGATGTGGCGCAGGATCGGCTGGAGCGGCTCATCGACCTGCACCGCGGCCTCCAGCGCGAGGTCAGCGAGCGCGAGCTGGGGCGCACGGTCGAGGTGCTGGTCGAGGGCGCGGCGCGCTCCGAGGGCGACGTGCTGGGCCGCACCGAGGGCAACAGGGTCGTGGCGTTCGCGGGCTCGACGGACGAGATCGGATCCTACCTGGGGGTACGGCTGGTCGGAACCTCGGGGGCCACGTTCACCGGAGAGCGCGTCGCGTGAGGGGAGAGTCTCGGTGAAGAACTGGGTGCGCATCCTGAACCTGATCGTGGCGGCGGCGCTGGCCACCGCCTTCGCCATCGCCAACGGCGGGCAGCACGTCACCGTGGAGCTGGGGCTGTTCGCGCTGCGCTCCGTGTCGCTGCCGCTGGTGGTGTTCGGGGCCGTGCTGTTCGGAATGGTGGCCGTCCTCCTGGCGGGCCTCCGCGGCGACCTGCGGAACCGGCGCCAGATGGAGAAGGCCCGCCGCCTGTTCGAGCGAGAGGACTAGCCGGGTCCGCCCGCTGCTCCCGGTGGCCTCCTAGACCGGCGCGCCCCGCGTCGCGGCCGCCGTGAAGGCCCCGCGCAGGCGACAGCGGAGCCCGGTGAGCCGGGCGCGGCCCGGTCCCCTCCTCCTCGGCGCGCTGGCGCTGCTGGCTGGCGACCTGTCCGGCCTGGCACCCGGCGCCCCATCCCTCCCCGCCATCCCCCTCCTCACGGGGGCGGCGTTCCTGACGCTGGCCCTCGTTCCCGGCTGGACGGCCCGGGGACCCGGCGCCGTCCGGGAGACCCTCGGGCTCCTCGGGGCCTGCTTCCTGGTCGGCCTGGCCCTCGGCGGCGGGGCCGCCGCCGCGGCGCGGAGGGGATGTGCGGCGGGCCTCGCGTCGGGTGACACGGTGGAAGCCCGGGGCCGGCTGGCCGGGCGGCCGGGCCCGACCGCCGGCGCGGGCGCACCGGGCCGGCGCGGACCCGCGCTCCTGCGCGCCGAGCTCACGGAGGCGCGGATCTCGTTCCGTGGCGGTCGCTGCCGGCTCGGGCGCCTCCGGGTGAGCCTGCCGGCGAAGGCCGTCGCCGCCTCGAGCGGGAGCTCCGGGCTCGCGGCCGGCACGATCCTCGAGGTGCGCGGCCGCTGGTGGAACGCGGGAGGCGGCGACCGGTGGCCCCGGTCACCCGGCAGGGCCGGGGTGCTCCTGGCCCGCTCGGCTCGCACCGGACCGCGCACCACTCCGGCGTGGCGCGTGCGGCTTCGGGCCGCGGCGGCGCGGCGCCTGCGCCGCCGGCTCCCGGCCGACGTGGCTCCGCTCGGCCTCGCGCTGGTGCTGGCCGACCGGAGCGGCCTGGACCCGCGGCTGGCCCGCCGCTTCGCCGAGGCGGGCCTCGCGCACCTCCTGGCCATCTCGGGCCTGCACGTCGGCATCCTGGCCGCCGGGGCCGCCGGACTCCTGGGGCTCGTGGGGCTTCGCCGCAGGCGGCACGCCCTCGCGGCCCTGCTCGCCCTTGGGTACGTGGCACTCCTGGGCTTCCCTCCGGCGGCGCTCCGGGCGGCGATCCTGGTGGGGGGCTGGGCCCTGGCCCGGACGCGCGGGAGTCCGGTACGACTGGGAGAGCTCCTGGGACTGGCGGCGGCGATCACGATCGTACTCGCTCCGCTCGCCCCGCTCGACGTGGGCTTCCAGCTCTCCTTCGCCGGCTTCGTGGGGTTGGGGCTCGGGGCGGCACTCGTGCGCCGGGTCCTGGCGGCGGGGATGGCGGCGGGCGGGCGCGTGGCGACGGCGGCGCGCCGCGGCCGTCGGCCGCTGCTGCCGCTGGCGGCCGGGGCGGGCGCCTTCGGCCTCACCGCGCTCCTGGCGGCGGTCCACTTCGGACGGGCGGCCCCGATCGCCGTGTTCACGAATCTGGTCGGCGTCCCCCTGGTGACGCTGGCACTGGCCGGGCTCGCCGGAGCCCTGGTCCTGCCCGCCTTCCTGGGCGGGGGCCTGGCGGCGGCCGCGGCGGGAGGGGCGCTCCGGCTCCTGGAGGGCGTGGTGGACCGCTTCGCGGCGCTCCCCTTCGGCCACGCCGAAGTGGCGCCGCCCGGGCCGCTGGCGTGGGTGGCGGCCGCCCTCCTGGTCGCGGCGGCCGTGCAGGCGGCAAGGGGACTCCCCGGGCGCGCGTGGATCCCCCTCGTGTGCGGCGGCCTGGCGGTGCTGGTGGCCGGCCCGGGCCTGTATGCCCTGAGGGCCGGTCCCGACGCGCTCCTCTGCTCGCTGGACGTGGGCCAGGGTGACGCGGCGGTGCTGAGAACGCGCCGCGGACACTGGCTCGTGTTCGACGCCGGGCCGCGCTCGGGCTCGTTCGACGCCGGACGCCGGGTGATCACGCCGTTCCTGCGCCGGCGCGGGGCACGTTCCATCGCACTGTTCGTGCTCTCGCACCCCCACCTGGACCACCTGGGCGGAGCTCCGGCCCTGCTGGACGGATTCCGGGTCGCGGGCGTGCTGGATGCCGGGAACCCGCTGCCCACGCCCGCGTACGCCGACTTCCTGGAGGAGGTGTCGGAGGAGGGAGCCCGCTGGCTGCCGGCCGGGCCGGGCGAGCGGATCCGGATCGACGAGGTCGAGCTCCTGGTCCTGGGTCCCGACCTCGAGGCCGAGCGGACCCGAGAGCAGACCGTCTCACCCGACGCCGCGGTGGAGGCCAACGAGGGGAGCGTGGCGGTCCGCGTGCGGATCGGGGGCTTCACCTACGTGAACCCTGGAGACGCCTCCGCGGTGGAGGAGCGCTGGCTCCTGGATCGCTGGCCGCCGGACTCGCTGCGGGCTATCCTCCTCAAGGTGGGACACCACGGGAGCCGGGGCTCCTCGAGCGCCCCGTGGCTCGCGGCCGTGGCGCCCCGCATCGCGTTCATCTCCAGCGGAGCCGGCAACCGGTACGGCCATCCCCACGCCGAGGCCCTGGAGCGGCTCGGGCAGGCGGGGATCTCGCGCATCTGGCGCTCGGACCGTCAGGGAACGCTGTGCCTCGAGGTCCAGGCGGACGGGGCGTGGCGGATGCCGGGCGGGAGCTGGAATCCGCCGACGCCGGGGCGGCCGGTGGCCGACCCCGACACCGTCATCGTGACACACACGCAGGAGCGTCGCTGATGGAGAGGTCCGTCATCACCCTGAACCGCTTCATCCTCGAGGAGGAGCGGCGGTATCCGGAGGCCACCGGGGCGTTCTCGAACGTGCTCCAGGACCTGACGCTGGCGGCCAAGCTCATCAACCGGGCCGTGAACCAGGCCGGCCTGGTCGACATCCTGGGCGAGACCGACCGGGAGAACGTGCACGGCGAGCAGGTGCAGAAGCTGGACGAGTACGCCCACGAGGTCATCGTGGCCGCCATGGACCACGGCGGCCACCTCTGCGTGATGGGCTCCGAGGAGGCCGAGGAGATCGTCCCGATCCCGGACCGCTTCCCGGTGGGCGAGTACGTGCTCCTGTTCGACCCGCTCGACGGCAGTTCCAACATTGAGGCCAACATCTCGATCGGGACGATCTTCTCGGTGTATCGGCGGGTCACCGATCCGGCCGTGACGAGGAACGGGACACTGGAGGACTGCCTCCAGCCGGGGACCGACCTGGTGGCCTCGGGCTACTTCCTGTACGGCTCCTCCACCATCCTCGTGTACACGACGGGCCGGGGCGTGCACGGCTTTACCCTGGATCCCTCGATCGGAGAGTTCCTGCTCTCGCATCCGAACATCACCTTCCCCGACCCGGGACAGAAGGTGTACGCCATCAACGAGGGCTACTTCGGGCGCTGGAGCGAGGCGCAGAGGAACCTGGTTCGGCGGCTGCGGGGTGATGCGGGGGGGGACGACGGGGACGGCTTCAAGCTCCGCTACGTCGGCTCGCTGGTGGCCGACTTCCACCGCACCCTCCTGTACGGCGGCCTGTTCATGTATCCGTCCGACAACCGACATCCCTCCGGCAAGCTGCGGCTCCTGTACGAGGCCGGCCCGCTGGCGTTCGTGTGCGAGCAGGCGGGAGGGAAGGCCACGAACGGCGAGAAGCGCATCCTGGAGATCCGGCCCGAGGAGCTCCACCAGCGCACGCCCCTGTTCATCGGGACGGCGGAATGGGTGGAGATGGCCGGCGAGCACCTGGCCCGGGAGGCCGCGGCCGGGGCCTGAGCGCGCCCCCCCGTCAGGGCAGCCAGGGACGGAGGGCTCCCTCATCCACCCCGACCCGCTCGGCCACCCGGGGTCCCACCTCCTCCAGGAGCCGCATCTTCTCGGCCCGGTGCAGGAAGGCGCTGCGGAAGCCGTCCAGCACCATCACTCCGATCTCGGGCAGGGTGAAGCCCAGGTGCTCGCGGGCCCGCACGTACTCCTCGGTCACCGTCGTGCCGCTCATGAGCCGGTTGTCGGTGTTGAGGCTGACCACGATCCCCGCGTCGAAGTAGCGCCGCAGGGGGTGGGCGGCGAAGCTCTCGACCGCCCGGGTCTGGACGTTGCTGGTCAGGCAGATCTCGAGCGGCACCCGGTGGTCGGCCACGTACTGCATGAGGTCGAGGTCCTCGTAGAGCCGCGTGCCGTGCCCGATGCGGTGCGCGCCGCAGTAGTGCAGGGCCTGGTGGATGGACTCGGGGCCGTAGGCCTCTCCGGCATGGATGGTGGCGTTGCAGTTGGCGTTGAGCACCGTGTAGAAGGCGTCCCGGTGCTTCTTGGCCGGGTAGTTGTATTCGGCGCCGGCCAGGTCGAAGCCCACCACGCCCCGTTCCTTGTAGGCCACCGTGAGGTCGGCCAGGTCGCGCGACACGTCCGGGTCCATGTTGCGGATCCCGCACACGATGAGCCGCGACTCGATGCCGAGCGCCTCCCGCGCCCGCTCCAGGCCCCGGAGCGGCGCCTCCACGGTCTCGGGCAGCGGCAGCCCCTCGCGCGTCATGAGGATGGGGGAGTAGCGGATCTCCATGTAGCGGACGTTCTCGGCGGCCGCGTCCTCGCACAGCTCGAAGGCGATGCGCTCGAGGGCGTCGGCGTGCTGCATCACCGACAGGGTGAGCTCGAAGCGCGCAAGGTAGTCCTCGAGACTGCGCGCGTCCCGCACATGCAGGTAGTCCACGAGCGCGGCCGGGTCCTCCGAGGGGAGCTCGACCCCCTGCTCCCGGGCCAGCTCCATGAGCGTGGCGGGACGGAGCGAGCCATCCAGGTGCACGTGGAGATCGGTCTTCGGGAGGGAGCGGACCACCTCTCGCACCTCCCGCACGGATTCCCCGGTCGGGTCGGAGGCCGCGCGCTCCCGGCTCATCGAGCGCTCGCCGGCGCGGCCGGGCAGGCGGTCGGAGCGGAGGCGCGGACCGGCACGGCTCGCCAGCGGTCCGGAGTCGGCGCCCGCACGGGCTGGGGCCGGTGCGCGAGGTAGCCGACGAGCGCGTCCAGGTCGGCGATGTCGGTCGGCGAGACGGACCGCGCCTCCCGGAGCATCGCGAAGCCCGAGCCGCCGCCGGCCATGAAGTCGTTGACCGTCACCGTGTACAGCGAGTCGGGTCGCACGGGCCCGCGCCCGTCCACGTGGATGGACAGGATCCGGCGGCCGGCCGGGGCGGAGGGCTCGAAGCAGATCGTGAGCCCGCTGACGTGGGCGTGGGGCCCGTCCTCCTCGAGCGCGTGCTCCAGCGCGCGGCGCAGCACCCGGCCGCTCAGCCGCAGGCGCACGAGCGCGTTGCCGAAGGGCTGGAGCTCGAACAGGTCGCCGTAGGTGACCGGACCGGCCGGGAGGCTCCGGCGGATCCCCCCGTCGTTCATGATCGCGGCCGCCGCGCCCGTGGCGCTGCGCTGGGCGTCGGCGATGAGATCGCCGAGCGCGTATTCGGATCCGCGCGTCCCCCTGGCGAGCGGCTCGGCCAGGACCGCGACGCGTCGCTCGACCCGCCCGGCCACCCGGGAGCGGAAGCGGTCGACCAGGCGGGCCAGAACCGGATCCGGCCGTAGGTCGCCCGGCCACGCCGTCGTCACCGTCGCGAGCTCGGCCTCGGCCGAGTCGACCTCGCCCCCGGCCAGACGCTCGCGGGCGAACGCGACCCCGTTTGCGTAGGACTGGACCACGGGCCGTCCGCGGACCCGGGTCCGGATGAGGGTGTGGGTGTGTCCCGCGATCGCGTAGTCCCACCGGGAGCGAGTGGCCCGCAGCGCGTCGAGGGCCTCCCCCTGGCAGGAACGACCGTGGTCCCGGCAGAAGCCTCCGGCGTGCAGCAGCACGACCACGAAGTCGACGTCCCGAGACCGCAGCACGGGGACGTAGCGATCGATGGCGGCGGACAGGCTCCGGAACTCGAGGCCGGCCACGTTGGAGGGCATGGTCGTGACCGGCGTGGAGCGGGTGGTGACCCCCACGACCCCGACCCGGACGCCGCCGCGCTGCACGACGGTCCAGGGACGATCCCACGCGGGGTGCCGGTCCGTCCCCTTCACGTAGATGTTGGCGCCCAGGAACGGAAACCCGGCCTGGTGGACCCGCGCGACCAGCGTGTCGATCCCCCAGTCGAACTCGTGGTTGCCGAAGGTCGCCGCGTCGTAGCCCATGCTGTCGAAGGCGGCGATCGTGGACCGTCCGCCGACGAGGTTGGAGATCGGCGTCCCCTGCATGAGGTCCCCCGCGCTGAACAGGAAAGTCGGGCACGGGGAGACGGTCTCCTCCCGGCGAAAGTACGCCTCCAGCAGGGCCGCCCCGCCCAGGGCGCGCCCGTGCGCCCACGCGGGCGTCGAGGGCAGGAGATGTCCGTGCGTGTCGCTGGTGGAGAGGATCAGCGCACAGGGAGAGGGGAGAACGGCGCCGGGCGAGGGGATGGGGACGCCGATGGGCGCCAGGAGGGGCCACGCCAGCAGGACAGCCCCGAGGAGCCTCCCGGCGCGCGGGCCGCCCTCAGCACGCACAGCTCTCGATTTCGTAGCCCGCCTCCCGGTCCAGGAGGGGCGCCTTGTAGTCGCCCGTCCAGCACGCCTCGCAGAAGGGCCCGTGCCCCTCGACGGCGGCGCGCATGCCCTCCAGCGACAGGTAGCCCAGGGAATCGACGCCCAGGTGCTCGCCGATCTCCTCGATCGTCTTCTGCGCCCCGATCAGCTCCTCGCGCGTGGGCATGTCGATGCCGTAGTAGCACGGGTAGCGGATGGGCGGCGAGGCGATCCGGAAGTGGATCTCCCGCGCCCCCGCCTCGCGCAGGAGCGCCACCAGGCCGCGGCTCGTGGTCCCGCGGACCAGGGAGTCGTCCACGACGACGATGCGCCGATCCTCGATGAGCTCGCGGACGGGGTTGTACTTGACGCGGACCTTGAAGTCGCGGCCCGACTGGGTGGGGTGGATGAAGGTGCGGCCCACGTAGTGGTTGCGGATGAGCGCCAGCTCGAACGGGGTCCCGGACTCCTCGGCGTAGCCCAGCGCCGCGGAGTTCGAGGAGTCGGGCACGGCGAACACGCAGTCGGCCTCCACCGGGTGCTCGCGAGCCAGCTGCCGACCGAAGGCGCGGCGGGCCCGGTCCACGCTGCAGCCCCAGATGCGCGAGTCGGGCCGGGCGAAGTAGACGAGCTCGAACAGGCACGGCGCCGGCTCGGCCGGCGGCAGGGGACGCATGCTTTCCACACGACCGTGGCGGATCCTGAGGACCTCGCCCGGCTCCACGTCGCGGACGTACTCGGCGCCGATGATGTCCAGGGCGCAGGTTTCGGAGGCCACGATGGCCGCCTCGGCCAGCCGGCCCAGCACCAGGGGGCGGAAGCCGCGCGGGTCGCGGGCCGCGTACAGGGTGTCGCCGACGCTGAGGGCCAGGGAGAAGGCGCCCTGGATCTGGGAGAGCGCGTCATCGACCTGGGCGCTCTCGGAGTCGCGGCGCGAGCGCGCGATCAGGTGGATGACCACCTCGGAGTCGCTGTCCGTCTGGAAGATGGCCCCCTCGGACGTGAGCCGGTCCCGGAGCTCGTGCTGGTTGGTGAGGTTGCCGTTGTGCGCCAGGGCGAGGGGCCCGCGGCGGTAGTCGACCAGGACGGGCTGCGCGTTGCGCAGGTCCGACGCTCCCGCGGTCGAGTAGCGGACGTGGCCGAGCGCCATCGAGCCCATGAGCCGCCGCATGGAGGCGTCGTCGAACACGTCGCTCACCAGCCCCATGCCCCGGTGCGAGCGGGCCGTGCCGTCGGCCCCGATGGCCACGATGCCGGCGGACTCCTGCCCGCGGTGCTGGAGAGCGTACAGTCCCATGAAGGTGAGGGCCGCGGCATCGGGCGAGCCGCTCACCGCGAATACGCCACACTCGTCGTGCGGCTTGTCGTCGCCTTCGATGATCGGAAGGGGTCGGTTCACCATGGCCTCGGGCCCGGTAGGGTTCGTCTCACGTGGTGAGCCCCGCCTCGTGCTCCATGCGGCGGGGAAGGGCACGGTCGTACACGGAGGCCGCCTCGGGGGCGTCCACCGCGGCGGTGCGGCCGGCGGCCGCGATGCGGATCGGACCCCCGCGGGGACCCACCCGTCCGGCCCGGGCGGCGGCGACGCCGCGGCGCCCGGCCAGCTCGAGCAGCGGCTCCAGGTCGCCGGGCGCACACGAGAGCGCCGCGCGCGACTGGCTCTCGCCGAACAGGAGCGCGGCGGCCGAGACGCCGTCGCCGGCCAGCTCGGTCTCCACGCCCACCGGGCCTCCCTCGGCCAGGATGGCGCATTCGGTCAGGGCCACGGCCAGGCCCCCATCGGAGACGTCGTGCGCGGAGCGCAGGAGGCCCCGGCCGGCGGCCTCGACCAGGAAGGCCACCAGCGCGGCGGCTTCTTCGAGGTCCAGGGCCGGAGGCTCCCCCGCCACCAGGCCGTGGACCGTGCGCAGGTACTCGGACCCGCCCAGCTCCTCCCGCGAGGTACCCACCAGCACCACCTCGTCGCCGGGCGCCTGGAAGGCGGACGGCACACGAGCGGTCACGTCGTCCAGGACCCCCACCATGCCGATCACGGGCGTGGGGTGAATGGGCCCGGCCGGCGTCTCGTTGTAGAGCGACACGTTGCCGCCCGTCACCGGCGTGCCCAGGGCGCGGCAGGCCTCGCCGATGCCGGCCACGGCCTCGCGGAGCTGGTGGTAGACGGCCGGCTTGCGCGGGCTGCCGAAGTTGAGGCAGTTGGTGACGGCCAGCGGCCGGGCGCCCGAGCAGGCCACGTTGCGGGCCGCCTCGGCGACCGCGATCGCGGCCCCCCGGCGCGGCGACAGGTGGACGTAGCGGCCGTTCCCGTCCACGCTGGCCGCGATCCCCCGCGGCGTGCCCGCCAGCCGGAGGATGGCCGCGTCCGAGCCGGGCCGCACCACGGTGTTGGTGCCCACCGTGGTGTCGTACTGCTCCCAGATCCAGCGCTTGGAGGCCACCGAGGGAGCGTCCAGGAGGGCCAGGAGGGCGTCCCGAGCCTCCTGGTCGGACCCGAGCTCCGCCGCATCCGTCAGGTCCCGGCCGCGCAGCCGGCCCACCGCCTCGTCCTCGCGCGCTTCGTACGTCACCATGGGAGGCTCGCCCACGAGCGGCGTGAGCGGGATCTCGGCCACGACCTCGCCATCGTGGCGCACGCGGAACAGGCCGTCGTCGGTGACCTTCCCGATCACGGCGCTCCCCAGCTCCCACTTCTCGAGCACCTCCCGCACCGCGTCCTCGCCGCCCGGCTCGGTGACGACGAGCATGCGCTCCTGCGACTCGGACAGGAGGATCTCGTAGGGCGTCATCCCGGTCTCACGCACGGGGACGCGGGCGGTGTCGATCTCGATGCCGGCCCCGGCGCGCTCGGCCATCTCGGTGGCGCTCGAGGTGAGGCCGGCGGCCCCCATGTCCTGGACGCCCACCACCAGGTCGCGCTCGATGAGCTCGAGCGTGGCCTCCAGGAGGAGCTTCTCGGTGAACGGGTCGCCCACCTGGACCTGGGGGCGGCTGTCGGCGGTCTCCTCTCCGAGCTCCTCGGAGGCGAAGGCGGCGCCATGGATCCCGTCCCGGCCGGTGCGCGAGCCCACCGTCAGCACCACGTTGCCCGGCGCCCCGGTGCCGGCCCGCGTCAGCCGGTCGAGCCGTACGAGCCCCAGGCACATGACGTTCACGAGAGGGTTGCGCTCGTACACCGGGTCGAAGACCGTCTCGCCGCCCACGGTGGGGATGCCCACGCAGTTCCCGTAGTCGCCCACGCCGCGGACCACACCGTCCAGCAGGTAGCGGGAGCGCGGCGAGTCGAGGGCCCCGAAGCGCAGGCTGTCGAACAGGGCGACGGGCCGGGCACCCATGGTGAACACGTCGCGCAGGATCCCGCCCGAGCCCGTGGCGGCGCCCTGGTAGGGCTCCACGGCCGAGGGGTGGTTGTGGGACTCGATCTTGAAGGCCAGCCCCCAGCCGCCGCCCACGTCCACGACCCCGGCGTTCTCGCCCGGTCCCTGCACGACCGCCTCGCCCTCGGTGGGGAGGGTGCGGAGGAGCGGCTTCGAGCTCTTGTAGCTGCAGTGCTCCGACCACATGGCCGAGAACACTCCCAGCTCGGCGAAGGTGGGCTCGCGCCCCAGGATCTCCAGGATCCGGTTCCACTCGTCGCGGCTGAGGCCGTGGTCGGCGGCGAGCTCCGGGCCCATGGCCGGGCCGGCCGTGGCGGTGCCGGGGCTCATGAGGCGGCCGCGGCCGTGGCGGCCAGGGCCGAGCGGAACACGCCGAGGCCGTCGTTCGAGCCCAGGATGGCGGCGTAGGCGCGGTCGGGGTGGGGCATGAGCCCCACGACGTTCCGGGCCTCGTTGCACACCCCCGCGATGGCCCGCAGCGAGCCGTTGGGGTTGGCCTCCGGCGTGGCGTTCCCCTCCGCGTCCACGTAGCGGAAGACGACGCGGCCTTCCTCCTCCAGCCGGTCCAGGGTGGTGGCGTCGGCCACGAAGCGCCCCTCGCCGTGCGAGAGCGGCATGCGGAGGACCTGTCCGCGGCGGTAGGCGCCGGTGAAGGCGGTATCCGTGCGCTCGACCGACAGGTGGACGTCGTGGGACAGGAAGCGCAGCGCGGCGTTGCGGGCCAGCGCTCCCGGCAGGAGGCCGGCCTCGCACAGGATCTGGAAGCCGTTGCAGATCCCCAGCACCGGGCCGCCCGCGCGCGCGAAACTCTCGACCGCCTTCATGATCGGGCTGAAGCGAGCGATGGCGCCGGCCCGCAGGTAGTCGCCGTAGGCGAAGCCGCCCGGCAGGAGGATCGCGTCCGCTCCGCCCAGGTCCCGGTCGCGGTGCCACAGGTAGAAGGCGTCTTCTCCCAGGCCCTCCTCGACGGCGCGGTGACAGTCGGCGTCGCAGTTGGAGCCGGGGAAGCGGACGATCCCGAACCTCATGCGCTCCCTCCGCCGGTCGCGGCGCTACCCGCGGCCGGCCGCACGGCGACCGCGAAGTCCTCGATCACGGGGTTGGCCAGGAGCTCCTCGCACATGCGCTCGGCCTCGTCGCGCGCCGCGGCCTCGTCCTCGGCCTCCAGCGACAGCCGGATGAGGCGGCCGGCCCGCACGGCCGAGGCGCCTCCGTAGCCCAGCTCCCGGAGCGCCCGTCCGATCGTCTGGCCCTCGGGGTCCAGGATCCCCTGGCGGGGCACCACCCGGATCTCCACGTCGAAGATGTCTATGACGTCCCTCCTTCCACTGGCTACGAGTCGTAGTCGGGGAGCTCCCGACCCGTCAGCCGGCGGTACGCGTCCAGGTACCGCTCGGTCGTGGCCCGCACCACGTCGTCCGGCAGGTCCGGGGCGGGCGGGTTGCGGTCCCAGCCGCCGTCCCCGACGAGGCCCTCCAGATAGTCGCGCACCGGCTGCTTGTCCAGCGAGGGCTGCGTGCGACCCGGCTCCCACGTCTCGGCGGGCCAGAAGCGCGAGGAGTCCGGCGTGAGCACCTCGTCGATCAGCAGGATCTCTCCGCTCCGCAGGCTGGTTCCGAACTCGAACTTGGTGTCCGCGATCAGGATGCCCCGCTCGCGCGCCGCCGCCCTGGCGAACCGGTACACGGCGAGGCTGAACTCGCGGAGGATCTCGGCCGTGTTGAGCCCCAGCAGCTCCCGCATGCGCGCGAAGCTGATGTTCTCGTCGTGGCCGGACTCCGCCTTGGTGGCCGGCGTGAAGCGAGGCTCGGGGAGCTCGTCGGCCTCCCGCAGCCCCTCGGGCAGCGGCTCGCCCGCCAGGGTGCCGTGCTCGCGGTACTCCTTCCAGCCCGAGCCGGCCAGGTAGCCCCGCACCACACACTCCACCGGGAACGGCTCCGAGCGCTCGACCAGCATGCCGCGACCGGCCCACGCCTCCCGGCTGGCCTCGAGCTCCGAATGCAGGCGAACGATCCGGTCGGGCTCGGCGGCCAGGCAGTGGCCGTGGACGATGTCCGCCGTCTCGCCGAACCAGTGGCGGGAGATCTGGGTCAGCACCGTGCCCTTGCGGGGGATCGGCTGCGGCAGGACGCAGTCGAAGGCGCTGATCCGGTCGCTGGCCACCATGAGCAGCGTGCCCGAGTCCACCTCGTACATCTCCCGGACCTTGCCCCGATGCAGGAGGGGCAGGGGGAGCTCCGTCTTCCGCACGACCGCCATCTCGCTCCTTACGTCGTCTGAGCGCGCGGGACCCCCGCGCGCGGCTGGTGCCGGTGCCGCAACGGCCTTCTACACCCGCAGGGTCACGGTCTCGCCGCTGCCGTCCGCGCCCTCGAGCAGCGGGTCGACCCGTATCCGCAGGAAGCGATCCACCTGCTCCGGCGCGCGGCCGACCAGGCCCTCGGGCCGTGCCAGCGCCTCGAGGCGGTCCCGGTCCAGGCCAAAGGACGGGTCCGCCGCCACGCGGTCCAGGAAGTCGTTGTCGGACGCGCCCTCGTCCAGGCGGCGCCGCGCCTCCATGGCGTGGCGGCGGACCCGCTCGTGCAGCTCCTGGCGGTCGCCCCCCGCCTCCACGCCGGCGAGAAGCACCTCCTCGACGACCAGGAAGGGGAGCGCCCGCGCCAGCCGCTCGCCGATGACCGCCGGGTGCACGACGAGACCCGCGCCCACGTTGGCCACGAGCTGGAGGACGGCGTCTGCGCACAGGTAGGCCTCGGGGAGGGCGATGCGCCGGTTGGCGGAGTCGTCCAGGGTCCGCTCCATCCACTGGACCGACGCGGTCCACGAGGCGTCCAGCTCGAGGACGCACAGGTGACGCGCCAGGGCGCAGATGCGCTCGGAGCGCATCGGATTCCGCTTGTAGGGCATGGCCGAGGAGCCGACCTGGCGATCCCCGAAGGGCTCCTCGACCTCCCCGAACGCCTGCAGCAGGCGGACGTCGTGTCCGAAGCGGGCCGTGCTCGCCCCGATCCCCGCCAGGGCGGCCAGGCAGCGCTGGTCGACCTTGCGGGGATAGGTCTGCCCGACGACATCGTACACGCCCGGGAACTCGAAGCGCTCGGCCAGGATCTCGTTGAGCCGGTCCACCTTCTCGCCATCGCCCAGGAGGCGGAGAAAGCTGGCCTCGGTGCCGGTGGTGCCGCGCGCGCCCCGCAGCCTGAGATCCGCCAGGGCCCGGTCGACGGCCTCGACGTCGGAGACGAGATCCTGCATCCACAGGCAGGCCCGCTTGCCCACCGTGGTGGGCTGGGCGGGCTGCAGGTGCGTGTAGCCGAGGGTGGGCTCGGCGGCGTGCTCGCGGGCGAAGCGGGCCAGCGCTCCCACCGCGGCGAGCAGGCGGCGGCGCACGAGCCGGAGCGCCTCGCGGTGCTGGAGGAGCCCCGCGTTGTCGGCCACGAAGCAGCTGGTGGCGCCGAGGTGGATGTGGCCGCGGGCCTCGGGGGCCACCTCGCCGAAGTGGTGCACGTGGGCCATGACGTCGTGGCGAAGCTCGGCCTCGATCTCGGCGACCCGCGCCAGGTCCACCCGGTCGCGCGCCGCCCGCATGGCGGCGATCGCCTCACCGGAGACGGACACGCCGAGCTCGCGCTCGGCCTCGGCCAGGGCGATCCACAGGTCCCGCCACTGGAGGGCCTGGCGACGCGGCGAGAACACCGCGGCCATCTCGGGCGAGGCGTACCGATCGAGCAACGGGTGCGGGTAGGCCTCTGGTCGATCGCTCACGTTCTCAATCCTCCGTGCCGCGCGCCGCGGCCGATCAACGGAGTCCGAAGGAGGTCACGAGGGACTCCCCGTTCCGATACAGCCACACGCGCACGAAGCCGCGCTGCGTGGCGGTCTTGAACAGCTGGGCGGCGTCATCGGCCGTCTTCACCTCGCGGCGGTCGATGGCCACGATCACGTCACCCTCCTGCATGAGCGTGGCACCGGCCACGTCGGAGCTCACGTCCACGATGAGGGCGCCCTGGTCCACGCTGAGGTGCCGTTCCACGGCGATCTGGGGCGTGACCGTGACCAGCTGCAGGCCGCGCAGCACCTCGACCCGCTGCGCCTCCTCCGAGGGCCGCTCGCCCACCCGGAGATCGACCTCGCTCTCCTTTCCGTCGCGCAGGTAGCGGAGCTTCGCCGTCGAGCCGACGCCCACGTCCAGGAGCGCCACCTCCCAGTCGAGCGGTCCCCGCACCCGGTCGCCCTCCAGGGTGAGGATCACGTCGCCCTTCCGGATCCCCGCGCTGGCGGCCGGGGAGCCGGGCGCCACGCGCCGGACGACCGTGCGGGCCACCAGGCTGTCGGAGGTCACGGTGGCCACGTCGAGGCCGACGTACGGCCGGCGAATGCGCCCGAACCTCCGCAGCTCGTCGGCGATGTGGAGGGCCCGGTCGATCGGGATCGCGAAGCCCAGCCCCTCGGAGCCCCCGGACCTGGAGATGATGAAGGAGTTCACTCCCACCACCCGCCCGTCCGCGTTGACCAGGGGCCCGCCGCTGTTGCCCGGGTTGATGGCCGCGTCGGTCTGGATCATGTCCGCGTACAGGACCTCCCGGTCCCCGTTCCCCCGGTAGTCCCGGTTGACCCCGGACACCACGCCGGTGGTCACGGTGGCCTCCGTGTTGGAGAGGTAGAAGCCGAACGGGTTCCCGATCGCGATGGCCGGCTCGCCGACCATGAGGTCGGAGGAGGCGCCCAGCGGGGCGGGGGGCACCCGGCCCGCCGGGACCTTGAGGAGGGCCACGTCGGTGAGGCCGTCCGCGCCCACGAGCTGGGCCGTGTATCGGTGACCGGAGGCGTCGACCACCACGATGCGGCTGGCGTTCTCCACCACGTGCGCGTTGGTGAGGATGTAGCCCCGGTCGTCGATGGCGAAGCCGGAGCCGAGGCCGCGCACCTGGCGCTGCGTCCCGAACGGGAAGAAGCCGAAAGGCCCCTGGCTCTGGGTCGTCTCGGTGGAGACGACGTTGACGCTGACGACGGAGGGCATGACCCGCCGTACCGCGGTCACGGTCGGGGTGTGGCGCGGGTCGGACGAGGGCACCGTGTCGGAGGGCTCGGCGGTGCGGGCGCGCCGGGCGAAGGAGCTCCCGAACGAGGGGGCGTCGCCGGCGTCCGCCTCCGCGCCATCGGTGCCGGCGTCCCGGGCCGCGGCGGGCTCGGCCGAAGCCGTCTGCCCGGCGTCCGCGGGCACGGCCGGAGCCCGCTCCCCTCCCGCGCTCCGCAGCAGCGTACCGAGGCCGAGGCCGCCCGCGAACAGCAGGGCCGCCGCGCCGGCCAGCGCCAGGATCCGGTTCGCTGCCTTCAACCCGTCCCCCTCACGTGGGCTCTCCGGTCACGCTGGATCTCCGGGCTCGTCGACGGCGGTGAGGCCGGGGACGCCCGGGCGCCGGTTCCAGGCCGTACCGTACCGCACGCCGGTCAGGTAGAGTCCCTGCGGGGGCGCCGGGGCCGGCGGTCGCCAGGCGCCCGATCCGCCCAGGAGCCCCGCCATCTCGTCCGGGCCGCGCCGCCCGGTCGCGATCTCCACCTGCGTGCGCACGAGGTATCGTACCATGTGGTGGAGGAAGCGGTTCGCCACGATGAGGAACCGGAGGTCGCCGAGGGTCGTCCTCGACCATCCTGCGGCCTCGACGATGCAGGTCGTGCCTCGCTCCTCCTGGCCGGACTTGGCGAACGCCTCGAAGGAATGGCGTCCGAGCAGAGTCGCCGCCGCGGCGGCGAGACGATCCGGCCCCGGGGCCGGATACACGCGCCACACACGTCCGGCGCGCAGGGGGGAGGCCGATCCCGGCCCGGTGGCCAGGAAGTACTCGTAACGGCGGGCGGTCGCGTCGTAACGCGGATGAAATTCTCGCGACGTCTCGGTAAGTTTCTCGATCCAGATTTCGTCGGGCACGACCGCGTTGAGCGCTCGCCGCATCTCCGCGGCTCGCCACCGCCGCGGCGCGGAGAACGAGATCTCCTGGCCCGCGGCGTGCACCCCGCGGTCGGTGCGGCCGGCCGCCAGCGTGCGCGCGGGCGCGTCGAGCAGCCGGGACAGGGCGGCCTCGAGCTCGCCCTGCACGGTGCGTCTCCGCGGCTGCACCTGCCAGCCGTGGAAGGCAGCGCCGTCGAAGTGCACGGTGGCGCGGAACCAGGTGCGGGTCCGTTCCTGCACGGCGCCAAGCTACCCGGCGCCGTCGCGGGGTGTCAAGCTGGAACCGGCGGCGGCGGAACGGGTTTCCAGCAGAGTCGAGGGTGGAGGAGCCGGTCGCTCGGGCGGAGGTGCGTGGAGGCGTGACGGACAGCATGCGGGAACGGGCGGCGGGAGGGGCCCTGTCGGCCGCCGAGGCCGAGCGGGCCTTCGGCCGCATCGTGCGGGGCGAGGAAGACCCGGAGGACACGGCGGCGCTCTTGCTGGCCATGCGCGAGCGGGGCGAGACCCCGGCCGAGGTGGCGGGGGGCGTGCGCGCCCTGCGCAGCGCGATGGTGGAGGTGGCGCTCCCGGCGGATGGCCTGGTGGACACGTGTGGTACCGGCGGAGGGCGGTTCACGACCTTCAACATCTCCACCGTGGCCGCCCTGGTGGCGGCGGGCGGCGGCGTGCCGGTGGCCAAGCACGGCAACCGGTCCTTCACCTCGCGGTGCGGGAGCGCGGACGTGCTGGAGATCCTGGGCGTGGCCATCGACCTCCCGGCGGAAGCGCTGGCCGAGGTGTTCGAGGCCACCGGCTTCTGCTTCATGTTCGCGCCTCGCTTCCATCCCGCCATGCGTCACGTGGCGCCGGTCCGCAGGAAGCTCGGGGTGACGACGATCATGAACCTCCTGGGCCCCCTGACCAGTCCGGCCCGCGTGCGTCGGCAGGTGGTGGGCGTTTCGGACCCCGACCGGCTCGAGCTCATCGCCGGAGCCCTGCTGGAGCTGGGGCACGAGCGGGCGCTCGTCGTCCACGGCGACCCGGGCATGGACGAGCTCAGCCCGATCGGGATCACGCGGGGGATGCGGCTGGACCGCGGGCGCCTGGAGCCGTTCGAGCTGGACCCACGGGCGCTCGGCTGGGAGGCCCTGTCGCGCGACGACCTGGGGGGCGGCTCGCCCGAGCGCAACGCCGCGCTCGCGGTCGGCATCCTGGACGGCTCGATCCGGGGTGCGGCCAGGGCGGCGGTCGTGCTCAACGCGGCGGCCGCCTTCTGGGCGGCGGGGCGCGCGGACAACCTGGAGGAGGGCGTGGACGGGGCGAGGGCCTCGCTGGAAGGGGGACGGGCCTTCGGGGTCCTCGAGCGCCTGCGCTCGCTCACCGCCGAGCGGGCCGGCTGATCGACGGCGCACGCCGCACCGGACCACCCCGCTCGCCAGGGTCAGTACTTCCGGATCACCCCGACGACGACGCCACGGATCCGGACCCGGTCCGCGTCGAACAGGAGGGCGTCGAGGGCCGGATTGGCGGGCTGGAGGCGCACCCGGCCGTCCATCTCGTGGTAGAACTTCTTCATGGTGGCGTTCTCCCCGTCCACCAGCGCGATCACCATCTCACCCTCGTGCGCCGTCTCGCGGGACTGGACGATCACGTAATCCCCGCTGCGGATCTGCTCGTCGATCATCGAGTCTCCCCGCACGCGCAGCACGAAGTGCTCGCGGCGGGAGCCCGCCACCATGTCCTCGGGGACGGTCAGCGTCTCGGTGTCCTCGATGGCCTCGATCGGCTCGCCGGCGGCCACCAGCCCGAGCAGCGGGAGGTCGGTCGTTCCCGATCCGTTCGCGCGGCGGGCGAGCTCGATGGAGCGGCTCTCGTTGTAGCTCTTCCGGATGTAGCCCTTGTCCTGGAGGTTGCAGAGGTGCTCGTGGACCGTGGCCAGGGACCGGTAGCCGAAATGGTCGGCGATCTCCTCGAAGCTGGGAGAATAGCCGTTGCTGTCGAGGAACGTCTCGACGAAGTCGAGGATTTCCTTCTGTCGCCTGGTGAGGGCCATCGGCTCCGTCCCCGTGGTGTGCCGGTCGCGTCTCGACGCCCCCGGGCCGCGGCGCTGCTCGCCGGGCACCGAAGGGAAACCGAAAGCAAGGTACCCGAACAGGCCCCGAAACGCAAGCACGCGCGTGACGGCGCGGGGCTTGCGCGTCCCGTGAGCCGAGGAGGGCACACCGAGAGGGCGCGCTCGCGGCTCTGCCGCGGCGGTCCACGGACCGCGGCCGCGCGCCGGCACCCTGGACACCACACGGGAGGAGATCGCGTTGCTTCTGGATGAGATCGTCGCCACGAAGGCGGAGGAGGCCTCGGCACTGCGTCGCTGGGAGGATCACCTCGAGGACCGGGCGGAGTCGGCCTCCGCGCCCCGGGACCTGGAGGCCAGCCTGCGGATGGGAGCCGACGCCGATGCGGTCGCCGTGATCGCCGAGTTCAAGCGGCGCTCGCCCTCCGCCGAGGACCTCGCCCCGGAGGCCGATCCCGGGGTGGTGGCTCGGAGCTACGAGGAAGGGGGGGCGGCGGCGATCTCGGTCCTGACCGATGGTCCCCACTTCGGGGGGTCCCTGTCCGACATCGAGAAGGTGCGGGCCGCCTGCTCGCTGCCCGTGCTGCGCAAGGACTTTCTCCTCGATCCCGTCCAGGTCCTCGAGGCCAGGGCGGCCGGAGCGGACGCGGTCCTGCTCATCACCCGCATCCTCGACGACGCCCGCCTGCGGGACCTCCTGTCGACCGTCCAGGCGCACGGCATGACGCCCCTGGTCGAGGTCCACGACGACGAGGAGCTGCAGCGTGCCCTCAGGGCCGATGCCCGGGTCATCGGGGTCAACGCCCGCGACCTGGCCACCCTGGAGGTCGACATCGGTGGAGCCCGGGAGCTCCTGTCCCGCGTGCCCCCGGACCGGATCGCGGTGGCCGAGAGCGGGGTCACGGGAGCCGAAGACGTGGCCGACCTCGGCGCCGCCGGAGCGGACGCCGTCCTCGTCGGCACCTGGCTCATGCGGTCGGGGGCGTCGCGCGTGTCCGAGCTGACCGGCCAGCCACGCTCGCCGAGGGGCCGCGCGCGCGGATCCGGCCTCGCCGCCGAGCCGAGCGGCGGCTGAGCGGCGTCCGCGGCGGGCGGGTGGACGGGCCCAAGGGGGCTCCCCGGGTCAAGATCTGCGGTCTCACGCGGCCCGAAGACGTCCGTGCCGCGGCGGCGGCCGGATCGGACTACGCGGGCTTCGTGCTGGCCGGAGGGCCGCGTCACGTGGAGGCGGTCCGGGCCCGGGAGCTCCTCGAGGCGGGTCGGGAGGCCGCCCGCCTCGGTGGCGGACCGGAGCCCGTCGCGGTCCTGGTGGACGCCGCCGTGGCGCAGGCGCGCGAGGCCGCCGCGGCGGCCGGTGCGCGAATCGTCCAGCTCCACGGGTCCGAGACGCCCGAAGCCTGCGCCGCCCTCCGGGAGGCGGGGCTGGTGGTGTGGAAGGCCCTCCGTCCACGCTCCCTCGAGCGGCTTCGCGACCTGGTCATCCGGTACCGCGGCTGCGTCGATGCGCTCCACGTGGAGGGCTGGTCGCCGCGCGCGGCCGGCGGCACGGGCACGGGGTTCCCGTGGACGTGGATCGGAGCCCTGCGCGAGGAGGGGATCCTGGCCGCCGCCGGGGGACCCGGCCGTGGGCAGCGGGGCGCGTCGCCGGCAGTGAGCCCCGCCGCCGTGCCCCAGCTTCCGCGCCTCGTTCTCGCGGGAGGACTCACCCCCGACAACGTGGCCGAGGCCATCCGGCGGGTACGGCCGGACGCGGTGGACGTGTCGAGCGGCGTGGAGGTCCGTCCCGGCGTCAAGGACCCCGCCCGGGTCCGGGCGTTCGTCGAGCGTGCGCGAAACGCGCTAGGTTGAGGCCGGATCCCCGCACCAGGAGAGAGCCGACGTGACGACGACAGGCGGCGCCCCCGCGTCCGGGACCGGGGCGGGGCGCTTCGGCCGCTTCGGCGGCCGCTACGTGCCCGAGACGCTCATCCCCGCGCTCGAGGAGCTGGAGGCCGCCTACGCGGAGGCGGCGACGGACCCGGAGTTCCTCGGGCGGCTCGCGGAGCTGCTGGCCGACTACGTCGGCCGGCCGAGCCCGGTCTACCGGGCCGACCGGCTGGGCGAGGCGCTGGGCGGCGTGCGCGTGTGGCTCAAGCGCGAGGACCTGAACCACACGGGCGCCCACAAGATCAACAACACGCTGGGCCAGGCGCTCGTGGCGCTCCGCATGGCCAAACGGCGCATCATCGCCGAGACGGGAGCGGGGCAGCACGGCGTGGCCACGGCGACGGCGTGCGCCCTGTTCGGCCTCGAGTGTGTGGTCTACATGGGCCGGGAGGACATGCGCCGGCAGGCGCTCAACGTGGAGCGCATGCGGCTCCTCGGGGCCGAGATCCGGCCGGTGGACTCGGGCCGCGGGACGCTGAAGGACGCCACCAACGAGGCGATCCGCGACTGGGTCGAGAACGTCCGTGACACGCACTACATCATCGGCTCGGTGGTGGGACCCGACCCCTATCCCCGCATGGTGCGCGATTTCCAGCGCGTCATCGGGGACGAGGCTCGCCGGCAGCTGGCCGACCGGGACGTCCGTCCCGCCGCGGCTTTCGCGTGCGTGGGTGGCGGCTCCAACGCCATCGGCCTGTTCACGGCCTTCCTCGACGACGGGGAGGTGGAGCTGGTGGGCGTCGAGGCGGCCGGAGAGGGACTGGAGAGCGGCCGCCACGCCGCGTCGCTGGCCGCCGGCTCGCCAGGCGTCCTGCACGGGTCGCTGAGCTACCTGCTCCAGGACGAGGGGGGCCAGGTGGTGCCCGCGCACTCGGTCTCCGCCGGCCTGGACTATCCGGGGGTCGGGCCGGAGCACGCCTGGCTGCGGGACACGGGACGGGTGCGCTACGAATCGGCCACGGACGGCGAGGCCCTGGCGGCGTTCCGCCGGCTCACCCGACTGGAGGGCATCATCCCCGCGCTGGAGAGCGCGCACGCGCTCGCGGGCCTGACGGCCGAGGCGGACCGCTGGCGGGACCGGGACGTGCTCGTGTGCCTGTCGGGCCGGGGGGACAAGGACGTCGTCGAAGCGGCGCGGCTCCTGGCCGGCCAGGATTCGGAGTGAGCGCCGCCGTGGGCTCGGGCCGCCTGGCCGCGGCGTTCGAGGCCCGCCGGGAGGCCGGGGGCGCCGCCTTCATCCCGTATCTCACCTTCGGGTACCCGTCGCCGGAGGACACGCCGCGCCTGCTCGGGCGCCTGGCCGACGCCGGGGCGGACGTCATCGAGCTCGGGGTGCCGTTCAGCGACCCGCTCGCCGACGGACCCACCATCCAGCGGGCCGGCTGGCGGGCCCTGGAGCGCGGCGCCACGCTGGCGGCGGCGCTGGAGCTGGTGGAGCGGGTGGCCGCCGGCCTGCCGCCCCTGGTCCTGTTCAGCTACCTGAACCCGATCCTCCATGCCGGCGTGGACGCCTTCCGCGAGCGGGCCGCGGCGGCCGGCGTGGCGGGGGTCCTGGTGACGGACCTGCCGGTGGGGTCGGACCCGGACCTCGAGGCCCGGCTGGCCGGCGCCGGCCCGGACCTCATCCGGCTGGTGGCGCCGACCACCAGCGAGGCGCGGGTCCGGGGCATCGCCGGCACGGCCTCCGGCTTCCTGTACTACGTGTCGCGCACGGGCGTCACGGGCGCGCGCGCCAGCCTCACCGACACGCTGGCGGAGGAGGTGGGTCGGCTGCGCGGGCTGGTGGATCTGCCGGTCGCGGTCGGGTTCGGGATCTCCCGGCCCGAGCAGGCCGCGCAGGTCGGCCGGCTCGCGGACGGGGTCGTGGTGGGCAGCGCGCTCATCGACGCCCTGGGCCGCGACGAGGAGGCGTTCGCCGAGCTCGCCGCGGCGCTGGCGGAGGCCGCGCACGGAGCCCGGTCCACCTGACGGCCGGGGCGGCGACCTAGCGGGCGGGCCTCAGCTTCTCGAGGAGGGCCTCGCTGGGCTCGACGAACACCGTCTGCACCCGCTCGGGCACCACCACGCCCGGCGGCGCCTTGCGGGGGCTGCGCACGTACTTCCTCCGCGTCCAGTCGACCCCGACCGTGCCGCTGTGGCGCGCCTCGCTGTGCACCGCGGCGGCGACGGCCGCCTCGAGGAGGTCCCGCCGGGGCGGATTCGCATCCCTTCGGCCCCAGCGCAGGATGACGTGGGCCCCCGGCACCTGCCGGGCGTGGAGCCAGATGTCCTCGGTGTGGGAATGGTGGAAGGTGAGCTCGTCGTTGTGCCGCGCCCCCCGGCCCACCCGGATCTCGAGTCCGCCCGAGGAGAGGTAGCGGCGGTAGGGCAGGCGGGAGGCGTCGGCCGCCCCGCGGCGCCCCGGCCGGCCGGGGCGGCCGCCGGCCAGCTCCCACAGCGCCTCCGACGGACTCGACCCGGCCAGGGTCTCCAGGCCGGCGCGCAGCTCCGCGAGACGCCCGCGGACCCGATCCAGGACGCCGGGAAGCCGCTCGGCCGCGCGCTCCCGCCGCGCGGCGAGCTCGTACAGCCGGTCCGCGTTCTCGGCGGCCGACAGCGCCGGGTCGAGCTCGATCTCGCGGGGGTCCCCAGCGAAGCCCTCCAGCGTGACCCGTGCCGCTCCGCGGGGAATCTCCGTCAGGCGCGCCAGGACGAGGTTGGCGTCCTCTCGGAGGAGGGCGGGATCGGGACCCTCCTCCAGCTCACGCTCTAAGGCGGCGGCCCGGCGCTCGGTGCGCTCCGCCGCGGCCCGAAGCGCGGCCTCGAGCTGCAGGGCCTCCCGGTCGGTCGTGGGGCCCGCCTCGTCCCGGGCTTCCGTCCCGTCTCCCTCCGCGGCGGGTCCGGGCCCGGAGGCGGCCGGGGGGGACCAGGGACCAGCGGCCGCGGCCCGGGCGAAGGCCGCGAGCAGCGAGTCGACCGGGACCGCGTCGGAGCGGCCCAGTCGGTCGGGGTAGGGCTGGGCGCCGGCCTCGCCCGGCAGGAGCCACGCGGCGGGCTTCCCGCGCGGGGCGGCCGCGCCCGCGACGGCGGCCAGGCCGAGGAGGCCGAGGTACCGCTCCCGGGCCGCCTCCAGCTCGCCTCGGGCCGCGTCGGGTTCACCTCCGGCCGCCTCCCCGAGGATCCAGACGGCGGTCAGGCCGCTCGTCCACGCGGCCTCGCGCAGAAGCGCGGCCGTGCGTCGCCCCGGCTCCTCCTCCGCGAGGAGGGCTCGCCACGCCTCCGGGTCGGGAGGCGCATCGCGCCACCGCCGGGGACCGCCGGGGAAGGACGGCGGTCGGTAGGGACGGGCGCCGCGCAGGTCCCGGTCGCCGGCCTCGCGCGGCCACAGTGCCGCCCTGATCCGCCAGCGGCCCGACTCGTCCGTGCCGTTGGCCGCGGCTCTCCCGGCGGCTCTCGGAGCTCCCGGAGGGGGGGCGCCGGGGCCGGCCTCCTCCACCAGCAGGAGGTTCCACTGGTTGGTGAGAAGCTCGGCCACCAGGCGGCCACGGCGTCCGCCGCCCTCCAGGTCGAGGACGAGGACGCGCTCGTCGGGCGGAGACCACGCCCCCGTCAGTCGGCTCCCGTGCAGCTCCACCGCGGTCACCTCCGAGAGGGCCTCCCGGGGGTCCGCGCCCGACGAGCCCCTCCCGGCGAGCACGAGGGCCTCCAGCGCGCCCGGGTCGGCCTCCAGCAGGAACCCGGCCTCGGGATGGAGCAGGAAGAGCAGAGAGGGCCCCTGGTCGAGCCGCAGCTCGGCCGCGCGCATCCCGCGGTGCAGGCGCAGCTCGCGCGCCCGACGGCCTGTCGTCCACTCGCCCAGCTCGCGGGCCAGGCAGCGGACGAGGACGGGGTCGTACTGCAGTGGCACGGAACGCGCCTCCTCTCTCGGTTGGTACGCCGCCAGGGCGGGAATATATTCAGGCCGCCCGGTCGTGCGCGCACGCCGGGGGTCCGGGTGGAGTCGGTCGCCCGCGACCGTTCTGCCCGAACGGATAGCGGGGGAGGTCGAAGGTGACGAGCCCACACAGCCAGGAGAGCCGGCGCCGCGTCACCACACGCGAGCTGGTCGCCATGAAGGAGCGCGGGGAGCGCATCGCGATCCTCACCTGCTATGACCACCTGTTCGCCCGCCTGCTGGACGCCTCCGGTGTCGACGTCGTCCTGGTGGGGGACTCGCTGGGCCAGGTGATCCTCGGCTACGACTCGACGCTGCCGGTCACGCTGGAGGCGATGATCCACCACGCCTCGGCCGTGCGGCGCGGCGTCACCCACGCGCTCGTGGTGGTGGACCTGCCCTTCCTCTCCTACCAGGTGAGCGACGAGGAGGCCCTGCGCAGCGCCGGCCGGATCATGAAGGAGACGGGAGCCGAGGCCGTCAAGCTCGAGGGGGGCGACGAGGCCGCGGTCTCCCGGGTGCAGGCCCTCGTGCGGGCCGGCATCCCGGTCATGGGCCACCTGGGCCTCACGCCCCAGTCCGTGCACAGCTTCGGTGGGTACGGGGTACGTGGACGGGAGCCGGAGGAGGCGACGCGCTTGCGCCGACAGGCGGCGGCGCTCGAGGAGGCCGGCTGCTTCGCCATCGTCCTCGAGCTCATGCCGACCGGGCTGGCGCGCGACGTGAGCCAGTCGCTGCGCATCCCGACGATCGGCATCGGAGCGGGACCGGACTGCGACGGCCAGGTGCTGGTGCTCCCGGACATGCTGGGGCTCAACGAGGGCTTCGAGCCCCGGTTCCTCCGCCGGTTCGGGGCGCTGGGCCCGGCCGTCCACGAAGCGGTGGACGCCTACGTGGAAGCGGTGCGCGAGCGGACGTATCCGGATGCTTCGGAGAGTTATGACGGATGAGGCGGCGCGGCCGATCGCCGTGGACAGGCCGGAACCCGGCCCGGAGCGGCCGGCGGCCGCTCCTCCCTCGCGCCCTCGCGTGATCCGGGACCCCGACGAAGCCAGAGACGCGGCCAGAACCCTGCGACGCGAGCGCGGCAGCCTGGCCCTCGTGCCCACGATGGGCTTCCTGCACGAGGGGCACCTGAGCCTGCTGGACCGGGCCCGCGAGCAGGCGAGCGCCGTGGCGATCTCGATCTTCGTCAATCCGACCCAGTTCGGCCCGGACGAGGACTACGAGGCGTACCCGCGCGACCTGGAGCGTGACGCCCGCCTGGCCGCCGAGCGCGGGGCCGACTTCGTGTTCGCGCCCACCGCGGCGGCCATGTACCCGGGCTCTCCCACGATCACGGTGGATCCCGGGCGCCTGGCCGACCGCCTGTGCGGCCTGGGCCGCCCCGGTCACTTCCGCGGCGTGCTCACGGTCGTGCTCAAGCTGCTCCACGTGCTGGAGCCGGACGTGGCCGTGTTCGGCCGCAAGGACTTCCAGCAGTCGGTCCTCGTCCGCCGCATGATCCGGGAGCTGGACGTCCCGACGCGGATCGAGACGGCCCCGATCGTCCGGGAGCCGGGCGGTCTGGCCATGAGCTCGCGCAACACGTATCTGTCGCCCTCCGAGCGACGGGTGGCGCTGTCCCTGTCGCGGGGGCTGCGGCTCGTGCGCGAGCGCTTCGCCGCCGGCGAGCGGGACCCGTCCGCCCTCGTGTCGCTGGCCCGAGCCACCATGGAGACGGCCGGCGCCGTGGTCGAGTACGCCGAGGTGGTGGATCCGCGCGAGCTCGCGGGGGTGGAGGAAGCGTCCGCGGAGGCGGTGTGCGCGGTCGCCGCGCGGGTCGGATCGACCCGCCTCATCGACAACACGCCGCTCGGCGGGAACAGCAGCCTGGACGCCCCCGGGCGTCCGGGGGCACCCGAGTGACACGACGATCCGATCGGAGAGCCGATAGAGACCATGCGACGTACCCTGTTCAAGTCGAAGATCCATCGGGCCACGCTGACCGGGACGCCCGCCTCGTGACCGTTCCCCGCGCCGCCGTCCCGCATCCGCTGGTCGCGGCCGCCGGGCGTGACGGCCGCCTCCCGGAGTGGGCGCGCTGCGGAGAGGCGAGGCGGGCCCACATCGAGCGCGTGGCCGGCCTCCTGGCGGCATGGGCCGAGAGGCTGGACCTCCCGGAAGCGGAGCGCGTGCGCTGGGCGGCGGCCGCGCGGCTGCACGACGCCCTGCGCGACGCGTCGCCCGCCGAGCTCCGCCAGGAAGCGGCGCCCGACTGGCCCGCCGCCCTCCTGCACGGCCCCGCCTGCGCGGCGCGCCTGCGGGCGGAGGGCGTCGAGGACGAGGATCTCTTGCGGGCCGTGGCTTACCACACGGTCGGGCACCCGGAGTTCGGACGGCTCGGCGAGTATCTCTACCTGGCCGACTTCCTGGAGCCGGGACGCTCCTACCTACCGGACGTGCGCGAGCGGCTCCGGGCCATCCTGCCCACGGAGCGACTGGAGGCCCTCCTGTCGGTCGCCGGCCTCAGGCTGGCCCACCGGCTCGAGGTCCGCGGCGCGATCCGCCCCGAGACGGTGGCCCTGTGGAACCGGCTGGTGGAGGAGGCCGCGTGAAGGGGCGCCTGGGGACGGTCGTCACGGTGGTCGTGCTCCTCGGCGTGGGCTTCCTGCTCGGCTCCTTCTGGCTCCAGTGGCGAGGAACCCGGCTCCGGCAGCCCGGCTCGGAGGTGGAGGGCACGCCGGTCACCGTTCCGGAGGGCTTCGCTTCCCGGGCCCGGGTCGAGGTCCTCAACGGCTCGGGGGAGCCGGGCGCGGCCGGGCGCGCCGCGAGCCGCCTCCGCGCCATGGGGTTCGATGTCGTCTACTTCGGCAACGCGTCCAGCTTCGGACACGCTCACACGCGGGTCCTGGCGCGATCGACCGACCGCGGCGCGGCTCGCCGGGTGGCGGACTCGATCGGCCTGGACAGCGCCATCTCCCGCCCGGACACCAGCCTCTACCTGGACGCCACCGTCATCCTGGGGGACGACTGGCACGACCTGCTCGAGGTGCGCTCCCGGAGCCAGAAGCCATCGGAGCGACCGGCGAGCCTGCTCGACCGCATCCTGCACGCCGTCCATCGGTGAGGCCGGCTCGCGCGCCCGGAGCCGCCGCGCGTCGACGGCCCCCGCCAGGGTCGTCAGGACGCCGGGTCGCCGTGCTCCAGTCGGAGCTGGCCGCAGGCGGCCGCGATGTCCCGGCCCCGGGGCTCACGCACCGCGGCGCTCACCCCGCGGCGGTGCAGGGCCCGGGCGAAGGCCTCCACGCGCTCCGGGGGGCTGGATCGCCAGGGCCGGTCGGGGATCGGGTTCCACGGAATCAAGTTGATGAAGCACATGAGGTCGGATGTGATATCAGCAAGAGAATCAGCGAGTTCTGTGCTGTCGTTGATCCCCTCGATGAGGGTGTACTCGAAGGTCACGCGACGGCCCTTCCGGTCCAGGTACTCCCGCACGGCGGCCAGGAGCTCGGGCAGGGGGTAGCGTCGCTCGATCGGCATGAGCGCGGCCCGGAGCTCGGAGAGGGGCGCGTGCAGCGAGACGGCCAGGCCGAAGGGCTCCGGCCGACGGGCCAGCTCGAGGATCCCGGGCACGAGGCCCACCGTCGACACGGTGATGCGGCGAGCCCCCACGCCGAAGCCCTCGTGCAGGACCTCGAGCGCCGCGAACAGGGGCTCGGGGTTGGCCAGGGGCTCGCCCATGCCCATGAAGACCAGGTTGGTGATGGGCCGGCCCATCTCCTCGCGCGCGAAGCGGAGCGAGTCGCGGTACTGGGCCACGATCTCCGCCGCCGTGAGGTGGCGCCGGAAGCCGAAGGACCCGGTGGCGCAGAACCGGCAACCGAGCGCGCAGCCGACCTGCGACGACAGGCACAGCGTGAGTCGGTCCCCGGCGGGGATGAGGACGGACTCGACCTGCTCGCCGTCCTCGAGTCGCCACAGGTGCTTGACCGTGCCGTCGGACGAGCGCGCGGTCCACGCCGCTTCGAGCGGCGTGAGCCGGAACGCCGCGCCGAGCTCGGCGCGCAGCTCCGTGGGAAGCGTCGTCGCTTCGTCGAACGAGCGCGCCGCCTGCCCGTACACCCAGTGCTCGACCTGGTCGGTGCGGTAGGCGGGCTCTCCCCGCGCCTCGAGCCAGCTGGTCACGGAGCGGCGGAGCTCCTGCGGCGCGAGGCCGAGCAGGGCCGCGGGTCCGGTCGTTTCCGGGAGGGTCTTCTGGCTCATGGCCCGTCGATGAAGGTAAGCTGCGCTCGCTTGCTGCGGCCGATGGCCGCCGGTATACTCCGGAGCCGTAGTACGCGGAACCGGCCGGCTCCGTTCCTCGTTCCCCGCCCCCGCTTCCGGAGCTCCCCGGGAGGCCACCCTTCGTGAGTCCTTGATGCGCAACGTGCGTCCGTGGCGTCTGGTCGCCGCCTGGGTGATCGTCATCCTGATGGCCACGACGGTTCCGTTTCCGTCGGGACTCATCGAGACGGGCCCGTTCCCCTTCGACAAGGTGGTCCACTTCGGGCTCTACGCGGTCCTGGGCTGGACGGTGCACCGCGCCGTGAGGGCGGGGGGCGGACGGCGACCGCTCTCGATCCTGGCGGCGTGGGCCGTGGGGATCGCCTTCGGCGCGCTGGACGAGCTGCACCAGCACCTGGTGCCGGGCCGGGACCCGTCGGTGGCGGACTGGGCCGCGGACGCGGCGGGCTACACGGCCGCCTTCCTGGCCTCGTCCGTGCTCGCCAGGAAGAGCTCGAGGAAGGAGCAGCGCTGACGGTGGAGTCAGGAGGGCAGGTGGAGAGACCGAGCGAGGGCAGGGAAGCGACATCGTACCGGGATGCGCGCTGCGCGACGGCCGGCCGATCCTGGGTCGGCCGGCCGGTGCGGCTGGCCGGCTGGGTGCACCGGCGGCGCGACCTGGGCGGGCTGCTGTTCGTGGACCTGCGGGACCGGAGCGGCCTCGTGCAGCTGGTGTTCGGCGAGGACTGGACCGAGCCGGACGCGCTCGAGCTGGCGCACGGTCTGGGGCCCGAGGACGTGGTGCGCGTCGAGGGAGAGGTGGAGCTGCGCCCCGAGGAGGCGCTGAACCCCGACATGGCCACCGGGGAGATCGAGGTGCACGTCCGCCGTTTGGAACGCCTGTCGGCGGCCGACTCGCTCCCGATCCTGGTGGCCGTGCCTCCCGAGGAGAGCCTGCCCTCCGAGGAGCTCCGGCTCCGGCATCGGTACCTGGACCTGCGCCGCCCCGGGATGGTGCGGCACTTCGAGGTTCGCCACCGGGCGGTGGCCGGTGCCCGCGCCGCGCTGGACGCTGAGGGCTTCCTGGAGGTGGAGACGCCGCTCCTCACGCGGCGCACGCCCGAGGGGGCGCGCGACTACGTGGTCCCCAGCCGGCTGCACCACGGGGAGTTCTACGCCCTTCCGCAGTCCCCGCAGCTCTACAAGCAGCTGCTCATGGTGTCGGGCTTCGACCGCTACTACCAGGTGGCGCGCTGTCTCAGGGACGAAGACCTCCGGGCCGACCGGCAGCCGGAGTTCAGCCAGATCGACGTCGAGATGTCCTTCGTCGGGGTGGACGACGTGCTCGGCGTCGGCGAGCGCATGCTGGCGGGCATGTGGCGCCAGGGCGTGGGCCTGGAGCTCGAGCTCCCCTTCCCGCGCATGACCCACGATGAGGCCATGGAGTCGTACGGGACCGACAAGCCGGACCTGAGGATCCCTTGGCGCCTGGAGGACTTCACGGAGGCGCTCGTCGGCACCGGCTTCCGCGTCGTCGATGGCGCGGTCGAGGCCGGCGGACGCGTGCGTGGCCTGGTCGCGAAGGGCGGGGCGCGACTCTCCCGCAGCGAGGTCGACCGGCTGGCGGCGCGCGCCACCGAGCACGGAGCCGGCGGGCTCCTGTGGCTCAAGTCGAGCGAGGACGGCTGGTCGGGGCCCATGGCCCGCTTCATCGACGACGAGCGAGGCGGGCGGCTGGCCGCGGAGCACGGCGTGGAGGTCGGCGACGTCGTCCTTCTCGTGGTCGGCGGCGACGCCGAGACATCCCGCCCCCTGGACGCGGTGCGGCGCGCCGCCGGGGAGGCGCTGGACGCGGTGGACCGGAACGCGCATCGATGGCTGTGGGTCACGGACTTTCCCCTGTTCGAGCGCGACCCGGAGACGGGCCGGCCCGCGGCGGCGCATCACCCCTTCACCCTCCCCGCGACCGACGATCCGGCGCGGATCCGCGAGGACCCCTTCAGCGTGAAGGCCAGCGCCTACGACGTGGTGTACAACGGGGCGGAGTTGTGCAGCGGAAGCATCCGTTGTCATGATCCGGTGCTCCAGAGAGCGATCCTGGCTACCCTGGGCCTCGGTTCCGAGGAGATCGAGGAACGCTTCGGCTTCCTCCTCGAGGCCTTCCGCTACGGCGTTCCGCCGCACGGGGGGTACGCGCTGGGGGTGGATCGCACCGTGATGCTCATGCTGGGAGCCGACTCGATCCGGGAAGTCATCGCTTTTCCCAAGACCACCGCGGCACGCGGGCTCATGGAGGGCGCGCCCTCCCCGCTGGCCCCCGGGGAGCTCGAGGAGTTCGGGCTGCGCTTCGCGGAGGGGCCGGGCGCTCCGCGAGGAGCGTCGCCGTCGTGAGCGGCTCCTCGTCCGAGGCTCCCGTGGTTCGCACGCGGCTGTCCGCCGAGGGAGCCGACCAGCTCCTTCTGGCCGGGATCAACGACGTCCACCTCTCGGCCCTCGCGGACCTGTTCGACTGCCAGGTCGTCCTCCGCAACGACGAGCTCATCCTCTCCGGTCCGGCGGAGGGCGTGGAGGCGTGCCGTTCCGTGGCCGAGCGCATGCTCGAGATGGCCCGCCTGCGCCGCTCGTTCGGGACCGAGGACATCCGGCGCATGGCCGCGATGCCCGCGCCCGGCTCCGAGAACGGCGGGGGTGCGCCGCGCGAGGACGCGCTCGTCCTGCCCGGCGTCCAGAAGGTGATCCGCCCCAAGTCGGAGGGGCAGGGCGAGTACCTCCAGGCCATCCGCGACAATGACATCGCGGTCGGCATCGGTCCCGCCGGGACCGGGAAGACCTACCTGGCCGTGGCCATGGGGGTGGCCACGCTGTACCGGAAGCGGGTGCGGCGCATCATCCTCACCCGCCCGGCGGTGGAGGCCGGCGAGGCCCTGGGCTTCCTGCCCGGGGACATCCGCGAGAAGGTGGATCCGTACCTGCGGCCGCTGTACGACGCGCTGGAGGACATGATGCCGCCGGAGCGCGTGCGGCGGGCCATCGAGGAGCACACCATCGAGATCGCGCCGCTCGCCTACATGCGCGGCCGGACCCTCTCGGACGCCTTCATCATCCTGGACGAGGCCCAGAACGCCACCACCTCCCAGATGAAGATGTTCCTGACCCGCCTGGGCCTGAACTCGCGGACCGTCATCACGGGTGACAAGACGCAGATCGACCTGGCCCGTCCCGAGGACTCGGGCCTGCTCGAGATCGAGGAGATCCTCACCGGGATCGAGGGCATCGAGTTCGTCTACCTCACGGACCGGGACGTCGTCCGTCACCGGCTCGTGAAGGACATCATCCGGGCCTACGCGGAGAGGGGCGGCGAGACGGGCCGCCGGGACGGATGAGGCGGTGAGCCTCGGCTCGGCGGCCATCCGCTGGCGTCGCGCGCTGCGATCCCTCAGCGGCTCGCCCGGGAGCGACTGGCGCTCCCTGCTGGTGCACCACGGCGTTCGCGCCGGCTTCGTGGTGGGCGCGGCGGTGCTGCTGCCTTTCCTCTTCCCGCGCACGTCGCTGCCCAGCTTCGCCCACCTCGAGGAGGGCATGGTCGCCCCCGAGGACGTCATCGCGCGGGTGCCGTTCCAGGTCATGAAGGACCCATCCGAGCTGGCGGTCGAGCGCGAGGAGGCCGCCAGCAGCGTGGCCCCCATCCTGACCCTCGACCCCGCGGCCGCGGACTCGGCGGCCACCGACGCGATCCGGCTGTTCACGCAGGTGGACAGCGCCGCCCGGACGCCCGGCGCCGATACCTCCTCCATCCGGGGCGTGCTCGCGCAGGCCGGGGTGACGCCCACCCCCGAGCAGCTCCAGTACCTGGCCTCCTCGGGACGGCGGTCCCGGCTCCGGGACGCCCTCGTGTCGGCGTACCGAACCCTGTTGCCACGGGGGGTGGTGAGCCGGGGTGAGCTCGGAGACGTGAGCGCCGGACAGGTGGTCGTGCGCAGCCAGAAGGGGGACCGCCTGGTGGCCCGGGACTCCCTGCTGACGACCGGCGGTTTCTACGAGCGTGCCGCGGCCCGCGAGTCGGAGGAGCTCGGCCCCACGGGGCAGCAGCTCTTCCAGACGCTCCTCGTCCGCTACGTGCAGCCCACCCTGCGGCTGGACAACGCCGCCACCCGGGCCGCCCGCCAGCAGAACCGGGACGCCGTGCGGGCGGTGGAGGGGTCGGTGCTGCAGGGCGAGCGCATCGTGGCCGCCCACGAACGCGTGAGCCGGGACCAGGTGCGAAAGCTCCGCGCCTACGAGGCGGAGCTGCGGCGCCAGGGCCAGGTGACCGGCGGCTATACGCCGCTGCGCACGGCGGGCTCGGTGCTGTACGGCGTGCTGATCCTGGGCCTCCTGGCCGCCGTCCTCCTGTCGCTGCGGCCGCGCATCTACCGGGACCTGCGCGGCTTCGTCCTCGTCGTCGGCCTCGCCTTCACCGTGGTCGTGGCGGGCGGGTATGCGGCGAGCGCCGCCATGCCGGCGGTCGCGGTTCCGGTGGCCTTCGCCGCGCTCGTGGTGGGCGCCCTGTACGACGGCCTCCTCGGCGTGATCGTGGCGGCGGTGGTGGCGGCGCTGGCCGCCGGGCAGCCGCCCCTGGCCGGGTCGACGACGCCCTTCCTCACCTTCGTGGCCGGGGCGGCGGCGGCGATGGGGGTGCGCGGGGTGCGGCGGCGATCGGACAGCTGGATTCTCCTGGCCGTGGTGACGGCCGCGTACGTGGTCGGCGCGTCCAGCCTCGCGCTGACGCGCTCGCTGCCGCTCCACTCCCTGCTGGTCACGGCGGGGTGGGGAGGACTCAACGCCGCCCTGTCGACAGTGGTGGCCATGGGGCTGGCCGTGCCGGCGCTCGAGAGCTTCACGGGCATCATCACGGACCAGACCCTGCTCGAGCTCTCCGACCTGGACCGGCCGCTGCTGCGCAGGCTGTCGCGGGAGGCGCCCGGCACCTACGCCCACTCGATCGGAGCGGCCAACCTGGCCGAGGCGGCCTGCTCGGCCATCGGCGCCAACGCGCTGCTGGCCCGCGTGGGCGTGTACTATCACGACATCGGCAAGATGGCCCGGCCGCAGTTCTTCATCGAGAACCAGCCCCCGGGCCGCAACCCGCACGACCGGCTTCCGCCGGAGAAGAGCGTGGAGGTGCTGCGCGAGCACGTGCGCGAGGGGCTGCGCCTGGCAGAGGAGGCCCGGCTGCCGGGGGCGATCCGCGACTTCATCGCACAGCACCACGGCTCGCAGCGGATCAGCTTCTTCTTCGAGAAGGCGCGTCAGCAGGGCAGGGACCCGGACCCCGAGGCTTACCGGTACGAGGGTCCGAGGCCGCGCGGAAAGGAGACCACGGTCGTGATGCTGGCCGACGCCGTCGAGTCGGCCACCCGTACGCTTTCCGACCCGACGCCGTCCGGCATCCGGACCCTGATCGAGCGACTGACGCGGGGCCGGCTCGAAGAGGGCCAGTTTGACGAGAGCCCGATCACGCTGGGGGAGCTGGTCCAGGTCAAGGAGGAGTTCGCCCGGGTGCTGATCGGCATGTACCACCGCAGGATCGACTATCCCGGCTCCGACACGGCCCCGCCCGCCGCCGAGGAAGCCGGGCCAAAGGAAGCCGGGGACGCCGAGCAGCCCGAGGAGGCCGGCGAGCCCGTGCGGGCCGCGGAGGCCCGGAGGCCCGGGGAGACCGCGAAGCCCGGGCCCGACGGCGACCGGCCCGCGGAGCGCCCCCCGCACGTGGGGACGTGACGGTAGGGGTCCGGATCGAGCTGTCCGGGCTCGAGGCCTGGCCCTCGCTGGCGGAGACCGGCCCCCCCGTGCTGCGCGGGATCCGCCTGGCCCTCGAGGCCGCCGGCGCGCCGCTCCGGGGCGAGGTCTCCCTGGCTTTCGTCGACGCACGCGCCATGGCGGAGCTCAACCGGCGGTGGCTGGACCGGGAGGGGCCGACCGACGTGATCGCCTTCGACCTGGGCGAGCCCGGCGCCGACGGCGTCCGCGAGCTGGTCGGCGACGTGTACGTGTGCCCCGACGTGGCCGTGGCCGCCTCGGCCGAGCCCGGAGGACCCGGGCCCGCGGAGGAGTTGGTCCGCCTGGCGATCCACGGTGTCCTCCACGTCCTCGGGCACGACCACCCGGAGGACGGGACGCGCTGGGAGTGCGACATGTACCGGCTCCAGGAGAGCCTCCTGGCGCGGGCGCTGGAGGCCGGCGACCGAGAGACCTGAGAGGGGAGGCGCCCGATGCTGAGCCGACTGCGACGCTACCTGGTCACGGGTCTCATCGTGGTGGCCCCGATCGGGATGACGGTGTGGGTGCTGGTGTGGCTGTTCGAGCACCTGGACGCCATCCTCGGGCAGTGGCTGCCCGTCCCGGTCCGCTTCCCCGGCGTGGGCCTCCTGGCGCTCCTGGTCATTCTCCTGTTCGTGGGCTGGATGCTGCGCTGGGCCGTGGGGCGCCGGCTGGTGAGCTGGTGGAACCGCCTCCTGTCCCGGCTGCCGCTCACCCGCCGGGTGTACAACGCCTCCTCCCAGATCGTCCAGTCGCTCCTGGACCGGGACGAGAACGTCTTCCAGAGCGTGGCGCTGATCGAGTACCCCTCCCCGGGGTCGTACGCGATCGTGTTGGTGACGGCTCCGGCGCCGAGCTCGGTGGGCAGGCTGCATCCCGGAGAGGATCTGGTGAGCGCGTTCCTGCCGACCACGCCCAACCCCACGACCGGCTACCTGCTCCTGGTGCCGGCCGAGCGGCTCAAGATCGTGGACATGACCGTCGAGGACGCCATGAAGTTCATCATCTCCGCCGGTGTGGTGGCGCCCGAGCCCGACCAGCCCCGGATGCGAGGCCTCAACGTCGAGCGGCTCATCCGTGACGCCGGGAAGCGCCGCCCGTGAGCGAACGTCCGTCGGCCGAGGAGACGCGCTCCACCGTCGTGCGCATGCTGACCTCCGGAGACGACGAAAGTCTCCGCGCGTACGCGGCCTCCCTGCATCCCAGCGACCTGGCCGACGTCCTCGAGCACCTGGAGGAGTCCGACCGGGTGCGGCTGCTGTCCCTCCTCCCCGCCGGGCCCGCCTCGGACGCCCTGGCCGAAATGGAGGACGTCGAGCAGCCCGGCGCCCTGCTCGCCCAGCTCGAACCCGCGCGCATCGCGGAGCTGGTCTCCGAGCTGGCGGACGACGACGCCGCGGACCTGATCGGCGAGCTCGAGCCGGAGGACCAGGCGCGCGTCCTGGCCTCCGTGCACGACCCGGTCGAGATCGAGGAGCTCCTCCACTATCCGCCGGAGACGGCCGGCGGGATCATGACGCGGGAGCTCGTGGCCGTGTCCTCGGAGCTCACGGCCGGGGCTGCCCTGGCATCCATCCGGCGCCAGGCGGCCCAGGTGGACGAGTTCTTCACGATCTTCGTCGTGGACCCCGACGGGCGGCTGCGGGGCGTGGCCAGCCTGCAGGGCCTGGTGCTCAGCGACCCGGACCGGCCCATCACGGAGCTCGTGGAGGAGCCTCCCGCCGTGGTGCCGGTCCACATGGACCAGGAGGAGGTGGGCCGGATCCTGTCACGCTACAACCTGGTCTCCATCGGCGTGCTGGACCCGCTGGGTCGCCTGGTGGGCCGCGTCACCTTCGACGACGTCATCGACGTCATCGAGGCCGAGACGACCGAGGACATCCTGCGCTTCGCCTCGGTGTCCGAGGAGGAGGAGCTGCGGGGCTCCACGCGCGACGCGGTCCGCAGCCGGCTGCCGTGGCTGCTCATCAACCTGCTCACCGCGGTGATGGCGGCGGCCGTCGTGTACCTGTTCCAGGGCACGATCCGCCAGCTGGTCCTCCTGGCGGTGGCCATGCCGATCATCGCGGGCATGGGGGGAAACGCCGGCACCCAGGCTCTGGCGGTGACGGTGCGGCGCATCGCGCTCTCGGACGAGACGACCCGGGAGCTATGGAGCGTGGTGGGGAAGGAGCTGCTGGTCGGGCTCATCAACGGGCTGGTGCTGGGGCTGATCGGGGCGCTGGCGGGCGTCCTCCTGGCGGGGAGGCCCCTGTTCGGGCTCGTCGTGCTCCTGGCCATGTGGGGGAACCTGGTCGTGGCCGGGTTCGCCGGCGCCTTCATCCCCATCTTCCTGGAGAGCGTGGGGGTGGACCCGGCCGTGGCCTCCTCGATCTTCGTCACCACCTTCACGGATCTGTGCGGCTTCTTCCTGCTCCTGGGGCTGGCCACGGTCGTGCTGCTGTGAGCGGGGTGCCCGCGGCCCGTGGGCGGCCGCCGCGGCGATTGCCGCGTCCGGAGCGGGGCGCCAACTTGGAGCCGCGATGAGCACGAGGACGGAGGACGGGACGGAGGACGGGACGGAGGCGCCGGAGACGCGGCGCGAGAGGGCCGCGAAGGTCCCGACGCCGGGCGGCTCGGGCGGCGAGGAGCTGCCCGAGCGCTTCGTCGTCGTCGCACGCCGCTTCCGGGCCGGGGACCCGCGCGGGCTCGCCCGGGCCATCACCCTGGTCGAGAACGAGGTGCCGGGCTTCGAGCGGCTCCTGGACGAGCTCCACGAGGGAGTGGGCCGCGCCCGCCGCATCGGCATCACGGGCCCTCCGGGGGCGGGCAAGTCGACCCTGACCGCCGCTCTGACGCGCCTGTTCCGCGCCCGCGGACTCACGGTTGGGATCGTGGCCGTGGACCCGACCAGCCCGTTCACGGGCGGGGCCCTGCTCGGGGACCGGGTGCGGATGACCGACCTGGCCACCGAGGAGGGGATCTTCATCCGCTCGATGGCCAGCCGCGGCTCCCTGGGCGGCATGGCCACCGCCAGCCGCGAGGCGGCCGACCTCATGGACGCGTTCGGATTCGACCGGATCCTCCTGGAGACGGTGGGTGTCGGCCAGTCGGAGCTCGAGGTGGCCCAGGCGTGCGACACGGCCGTGGTCGTGCTGGTGCCCGAGTCGGGCGACGGCATCCAGGCCATGAAGGCCGGCCTCATGGAGGTGGCCGACCTGTTCGTGATCAACAAGGCGGACCGCCCCGGGGCCGACCGGCTGGCGGCCGAGATCGCCATCATGCAGCGCATCCGGGCCGGCCGGACGCCGGGCGGCGGGACGGGCCACCACGGGGCGGGGTCGGCCGCGGCCGGCGACGGTGGTGACGCCCGGGCCGGCGAGGTGGAGACCGGCCGCCGCGAGGCGCCCGTGCTGCAGACGGCCGCCTCGAAGGGGGAGGGGATCGAGGCGCTGGCCGGCGCGCTGGATGAGCACTTCGGGTTCCTGGAAGACACGGGAGCCCTGGAGCTGCGCCGCCGCGAGCACCTGGTCGAGCACGCGCGCTCCGTGCTGCGCCGCCGGTTCGAGCGTCGGGCGGACCGGCTGTGGAGGGAGCGCGGGTCGGAGATGGAGGAGGCGCTCGGGGCGGGCCGGCTGAGCCCGTACGCGGCGGCCGATGCCGTCGAGCGGGCGGCCGCCGATGCCGTGGAACCGGCGACCGACGAGGACTGACCGCCCGCCCGCGCCGGGAACGCGGCGCTGCGGGGACCGTATAGCTAGTGGGCCGCCGCCGGGTCTCTTCCCGGTACCGGGCGGCCGGGTGCACACCAGGCTGGGAGCCACCCCATGGGAAGCGTGATGGACGATACCCGGTCCCGGGAGGCGCTCGAGCGCGAGCTCGAGGCCCGGGAGAGCGAGGTCGAGGCGCTGCGCGCGGAGCTCGCGAGCTGGCGCGAGGCCTACGAGGCCGTCCCCAAGCGGGGCGACGCGGCTGGCTTCACGACCGTGTCGGGCCGGAAGGTGGCGCCCCTGTATACGCCGCTGGACCGGGACGGGTTCGACTACGCGCGGGACCTGGGCTTCCCGGGCGAGTTCCCGTTCACGCGGGGCCCCTACCACAGCATGTACCGCACCCGGCTGTGGACCATGCGGCAGTTCTCCGGCTTCGCCACCGCCGAGGAGACGAACGAGCGCTACAAGTTCCTGCTCGAGCGCGGCCAGACCGGGCTCTCCGTCGCCTTCGACTTCCCGACCCTCATGGGCTACGACTCCGACGACCGCCTGTCGGAGGGCGAGGTGGGGAAGTGCGGCGTGGCGATCACGAGCCTGGCCGACATGGAGACGCTGTTCGACGGCATCCCGCTGAGCGACGTGTCGGTGTCGATGACCATCAACGGGCCGGCCATCATGCTGTACTGCTTCCTGCTGGTGGCGGCCGAGAAGCAGGGGGTGCCGTTCGAGGAGGTCCAGGGCACGATCCAGAACGACATCCTCAAGGAGTACATGGCGCAGCACGCCTGGATCTACCCGCCCGAGCCGGCCCTCAAGCTCATCGTCGACACGTTCGAGTGGTCGGCCGAGCACGCGCCCAAGTTCAACACGATCTCGATCTCCGGCTACCACATCCGGGAGGCCGGCGCCACGGCCGCCCAGGAGCTGGCCTACACCCTGAAGAACGGCTTCACCTACGTGGAGCGGGGGATGGAGCGCGGGCTGGACGTGGACGCCTTCGCCCCGCGGCTGTCCTTCTTCTGGGACGTCCACAACGACTTCTTCGAGGAGATCGCCAAGTTCCGGGCGGCGCGCCGCATCTGGGCCCGTCACCTGCGCGAGGTCTACGGGGCGCGTGAGCCCGAGAGCTGGCGGCTCAGGACGCACGCGCAGACGGCCGGCGTGACGCTCACCGCCCAGCAGCCCGTGAACAACGTGGCCCGGGTGGCCTACCAGGCCATGGCCGCGGTCCTGGGCGGCACGCAGTCGCTGCACACCAACGCCCTCGACGAGACGCTCGCCCTCCCCACCGAGCAGGCGGTGCGCGTGGCGCTCCGCACCCAGCAGATTCTCGCCTACGAGACCGGGGTCGCCCACTCGATCGACCCCCTGGCGGGATCCTACTACGTGGAACGGCTCACGGACGAGCTCGAGGAGGAGGCCGAGGAGATCTTCCGGGAGATCGACTCCCTGGGCGGCGTCGTCTCCGGGATCGAGAACGGTTACTTCCAGTCCCAGATCGCCGCCTCCTCGCGCCGCTTCCAGGCGGAGGCCGAGTCCGGCGAGCGGGTGGTCGTGGGCGTGAACGAGTTCGTGGAGGACGAGGAGACCCCGATCGAGATCCTCAAGATCGGCGAGGAGGCGGCCGAGAAGCAGGAGGCGCGCCTGGCCGCCCTGCGAGAGCGCCGCGACGGGGCGGAGGTCGAGCGCCTGCTGGACCGCCTGGGCGAGGCGGCCCGGGCCGACGAGAACCTCATGCCCCCCATGCTGGACGCCGTCCGCGCCTACGCCACCCTGGGCGAGATCCGGGCCACCCTGGAGGAGGTGTACGGCAGGTTCCAGGAGCCGGTGAGCTTCTGACCAGTCGGCTGCCCGAGCCCGAAGGCCTCAGCCCATTCCGTCGCTACCCCGAGGTTCGCCGTGCGCAGAAGTAGCCGTTGGGTGTCGGTGGCCTCCAGAAGCCGACAGCCCATGTGCCCTTGAGGCCCATGGAATCGGCTGCCCATACGACCCAATCGGGAGCTCGCCGCGGCCGAACGCTTCCGCTCCGTTCGATCTCTCCTTGTTCCAAGAAGACGGTGCTGTCCCTTCCCCGCGAACCTACCACCTGCTTGGGCAAGTCCACAGATTGAACAATGCGGGCCGTTGCTGGCTGTAGCGAATCTGCCTCACCTTTGTCCAGGGCGAGATCAGTGTGTCCTTCGACGATCCAGGAGAGACCCTTGAGTATTTCAGGGCCTTCGCGTGACCATCGCTCGAGGGTCAAATGGCCAGACACATCGGAGCCTTTCTGCTCACCAGCCGCGATGTACATAGTCAGTTCATATGTTCCGGGCAGCCACCCAATCTCGACGACCGAGCCCGCGAGCGTATCCGGTGGACCACAACCTCGGATATCCGCCGCTGCCTCCTGTCGTGACTTCTCTTGCCTTGATGGGCTACAGGCGATCACCGACGCTGCCATCACGACGCTGACGATGCCGACTAGGTTCCGCCTTACGCACCGCTTGCTGCCGCCCTCGCATTCGTCCTTCAGCCTCATGATCTTCTGAGCGCCTCATTGTGGCCAGGAACAAGTCGTCCAACTGGAATCGATAGGGGTATAAACGTAGAGCAAACCGGAGATGATTATGTGAGTCGTGTGCCGAGTCTTTGTCGTGCATGTATCTCGAAGGCTTGGAGCGCCGCCGCCCCAATGCGTATGAAAGTCTCCAGAGGCGCCTGCGTAGAAGGGCACGTGCACAGTGTCTCCTCCCGGTCTGCCGGAAACGGTTACGTGCAATGGATCGCTCCACGGAGCCCCGTACCAGCCGCCAAATTCCTGCCTGTTTAGCCACGACCGCCTGTAGAGATTACCTGCCTGCTCGAGGAAGCTCGCGTTGAATTGACAATTGAACGTGTCGGCCCGAGCAGCCGCGGCTGCTCCACCCCCCGGAGGTCCAAACGCGGCAAAGCCGGAATTGGGGCCCGCACCGTCACCGTCGCCCCCGAGGCCGGGCGCTGAGGAGGCGCCATAGCCACCGGCGGCACCCGCACCGCCGCCACCGCCCTGGACGAGGACCTTGAGCTCCGTCGCGTCGTCGCACCACGGATCGGGAGTCCAGGTGAAGTAACAGTCGAGGCCAGAGGGATCCGTCCCGTTCGTGGGACTGTTCCCCACGTAGGCGTAAGGGTTGATCCCGGCCGAGAGCCCCAGCGGATCCTCGCTGAGGAAGCGTCCGAGCTCGGGGTCGTAGGAGCGGGCGCCCATGGCGTAGAGGCCCTCGTGCCAGTCGAGCATCGAGCCGGCCCAGCGCAGCCAGTTGGACACGGTGGTCGAGCCGTGCTGGGCATTCCCCCAGGGATCGTAGCGGTAGTCGTTGGCCACGCCCGAGTCGCCGAACAGCCCGAGGACGGAGCCGAGGTCGTCGGTGGCCAGGTAGTAGGTCTCCTCGTCGGCACGCAGGCTGTGGGGCAGGGCGCCGCCGGGGAAGTAGGCGTAGGTGGCCTTGAGCGCGGTGGCCCCGGCGTAGACGGCGAACAGGGAGCTTCCGTCCCACAGGAAGTGGAGGACGTAGCCGGTCTTGCCGCGCTCGACGCGGCGGCCGAAGCCGTCGTACTCGTAGCGCCACACGGTGTCGCCGTCGGCGATACTGTCGAGCCGGCCCATGGGGCTCCAGTAGAAGCTCTCGTCCACCCCGTTCCCGGACTTGGAGGTGAGCCGGCCCGCGTCGTCCCAGGTGAGGCTGTAGCCGGCGAAGGAGCTCGGCCGGTCGGCCGTGTCGTAGACGGCGCCGTGGTCGGTGCGGCGCGAGTTCGTCGAGGGGGAGACTCCGATCGCGGTCCTAAACGCCGGCGGGGAGGCGGCCCGCAAGCAGGAGGAGCGCCTGGCCTGCCTCCGCGCCGCGATGGCGCCGAGGTGAAGCCTGCTGGGCCGCCTCGGCGAGCTGGCCTGAGCCGACGGGACCCTCGTGCCCCCCATGCTGGACACCGTGCGCGCCTTCGCCACCCTGGGTGAGATTCGCGCCACGCTGCAGGCGGTGTACGCCAGCTTCCCGGAGCCGCTCACCTTCTGAAATCTCCGGCTTGAGGCTCTGTCTCTGGTCCATTGCGTGACAGGTACCTGGGTAACGGAAGCGGCGCTTCAGGCGGCATTGGAAGACAACGCCGCTCACTCCTGCCCGGAGCGCTCAGACGAGTTGCCGTTTGCTTCTCGGTCCTCCCGTACGAGCCCGCGGTGACGCTTCCACCCGTACCTGAACGCCAGGCCATAGAAGGCACCGACCATTGCCCAGGCACCGAGAATGACCGCTGCGTGTGGGCGCAACCACCAGGAACCAAACCAGCTTATAGAAGTTAGCGCGAATACGAGGACAGTAGCCACGGAGCCGACTAGAGCCGACCCAAGCCACGACGCAGTCGCGATGGGCCGTAACAGTCCCACGCACATGCCGGCAGTCACGCCACCGAGCAGGTAGAACCCGAGCATCCATCCCCAAGAGATGCGTCGTAGGCCTCCGAGTTGCTGCACCTCGGTCGTCAGTTCCGCCAACGGATCAGCTCCGATGGCCTTGCCCACGGCTACGACCAGACTCGCGATCGTTCCTAGGACAACCGCCCATACTATGCCCCACTTCAGGCCCCAGCGGAGGTCCTCTGTCCAGGACCTAGCCATTATCCTCGACCGTCCCGTCCCAAAGTGCACGAGAAGGATGAGCTTCGGCTTTCGCCACTAGCCGCCCGTGCACGCTTGAAATGCGTCCCAGATCCTTGCGACGGTTCCAACGACCGGTAGAAGGCGAAGGAGCGTGCCTCCCGTTCCGTGGCCGCTCGTCACCGTAAGCCCAGTCTTCGCTGACGCCACTTCGGCGATTGCGGGGTCAGCCGTCACTACCGTGACACCAGTACTGACTGCTGAGGAAATGGTAGTCTGCAGGCCAGCCGCTTTGATCAAGGCAGCCGGAGGAGCTACCGCATCGGCCACGGACCAGCCCCGCGCCAGATTGGTGGTCACATCGCCGACGAATGCCGTACCTACTTCACCTCCCAAGGCGGCACCACGGAGTGCAATGCCCGTTCCTGCACTCGCGATCACCAGCCCATCCAAAGCAGCCGACAACAGAGCGTCTCCAATGGCATGACCGCAATTGGTGCTAGCCGCGCGGAACGCACCGGCTGTAGATAGCGCAGCGTCCCCACCGACGCCTCCGGCAGCAGCGGCACCCTGCAGAGCCCCGAGGAACCAATCGGACCCCCGCGTGCCGACGGAGCCCATGAAGTTGCGACCGCCATACGACGAGCCCGACGCGACGGCCTTCAGGCCCTGCATCACGCAGACGATCTGGGTCCCCACCACATGGCCGTTCTGATCGACGAAGACGTACTTGACCCACTCGCACATCCCGCTCGGATCCGTCCCGTTGACCGGGCTGTTCCCCACGTAGGCGTAGGGGTTGATCCCGGCCGAGAGCCCCAGCGGATCCTCGCTGATGAAGCGTCCGAGCTCGGGGTCGTAGGAGCGGGCGCCCA
>Ga0209919_1000035_pt1 | contig 80200 bp, 69 predicted proteins | sample SalPon2A_C_D2_MG_FD_185721 | JGI IMG/M metagenome (GOLD analysis project Ga0209919, IMG submission 185721) | Soil microbial communities from South San Francisco under conditions of wetland restoration - Salt Pond MetaG R2A_C_D2_MG (SPAdes)... | ecosystem: Environmental > Terrestrial > Soil >... | reverse complement strand
CACCGAAACTTCTTCGATGCGGTGGTTGACTTCAAGGAGATCGGGGCAGTGGTCATGCGGGTCCGGACAACCCGGCCGAAATGACCGTACGCGCAGCTACCGCCGGCAACCGGTGAAGCGCAGCCTGGTCCCTAGATCACACCTTCTTCGGCCTCCACGACGGACAGTGCGGTCATGTTGACCACGTCCTGTACCAGGGATTCCTGGGAGAGCACGCACACGGGTCGGCGCATGCCGGTCAGGATGGGCCCGATGATCTCGCCCTCGCTCAGTTCGGAGAGCAGGCGGTAGGCGATGTTGGCCGCGTGCAGGTTGGGGAACACCAGCACGTTGGCCGCTCCCTGCAGGTCGGAGAACGGGTAGTGCTGCTTGCGCAGGGCCGCGTTGACCGCATAGTGCGCCTGCATCTCGCCGTCCACCATCAGCCCGGGCTCGCGCTTGCGCACGATGGCCAGGGCCTCCAGCAGGCGGTCGATGTCCGGATTGCGCACCGAGCCGAAGTTGGAATAGCTGAGGAAAGCCACTTTGGGCGTCTGGCCGAAGAAACGGGCGGCCTTGGCGGTGTTGATGGCGATGTCCGCCAGCACGGCCGGGGAGGGGTTCAGGTTTACCGTGGTGTCTGACAGGAACAGCATGCGGTCGCGGTACAGGATTAGGTAGAAGCCGGCCACGGCCTGCGCCTCGTCGCGGATGCCCACGATTTCCAGGGCCGGGCGGATGATCTCCGGATAGGTGCGCGTGATGCCACCCACAAAGCTGTCCGCGTGCCCCGTCTGCACCATCATCAGGGCGAACTCCACCGGGCGCTCCATGATCATGCGGGCCTGGTTCTGCAGGATGCCCTTGCGCTTGCGCGCCTCGTAGAGCGCGTCGCCGAACTCCCTGCGCAGCGGAGTGAGGCGGTTGTCCAGAATCTCCACGCCCTCCAGTGACACGCGGAATTCCTCGGCCCGCTCGCGGATGCGCTCGTCGTCGCCGATCAGGATCGGCTTGGCGATGCGCTCCTGCACGATCACTTGGCAGGCCCGCAGAATCGTCTCGTTGCGCGCTTCGGGAAACACCACGCGGGCTTTCTCCGAGCGCCGTGCCCGCCGGATGATGCGCCGGGCCGTCTCCTGCGTCACGCTCTGGCTGGAGGCGAGGCGGTCCCGGTAGGCGTCCATGTCCAGATCCGTGATCCGCGCCACACCAGTGTCGATGGCCGCCTGCGCCACCGCGGGCGCCACGTACAGGAGCACGCGCGGGTCGAAGGGCGTGGGGATCAGGTAGTCCCGCCCATAGCGCAGGGATTTGAGGCCGTAGGCGATCAGCACCTCGTCCGGTGTATCCTCTTTGGCCAATTGGGCCAGGGCGCGGATGGCCGCCAGTTTCATTTCCTCGTTGATCTCCCGCGCCTGCACGTCCAGCGCACCGCGGAAGATGAACGGGAAACACAGCACGTTGTTGACCTGATTGGGAAAATCGGAGCGACCGGTGGCGATGATGGCGTCGGGCCGGGCTTCCTTGGCAGCCGGATACGAGATTTCGGGCACCGGATTGGCCAGCGCGAAGATGATCGGGTTCGGTGCCATGCTGGCCACCATCTCCGGCGAGACGATGTTCGGCGCGGATACGCCCACGAACACGTCCGCATTGCGCAGGGCATCGGCCAGCGTGCGCGCCTGGGTATCGGCCGCCAGGGCTTCCAGGTGCTCGTTCATATTCTTCGTGCGGCCCTTGTAGACGACCCCGTCGATGTCCACCATCGTCAGGTTTTCGCGCCGCACCCCCAGCGCCAGGTACAGCCGGGCACAGCCGATGCCGGCGGCCCCAGCCCCGGAGAAGACCACGCGTACGTCCTCAATGCGCTTCTCGGCAAATTCCAGGGCGTTGAGCAGGGCCGCGCCGGTGATGATGGCGGTGCCGTGCTGGTCGTCATGGAAGACGGGGATGTTCATCCGCTTGCGCAGGGTGGACTCGATGTAGAAGCACTCGGGCGCCTTGATGTCCTCCAGATTGATCCCCCCGAAGCTGGGCTCCAGGCTGGCCACGATCTCGATGAAGGCATCGGGGTCGTTCTGGGCGACCTCCAGATCGAACACGTCGATATCGGCCATCTTCTTGAAGAGCACCCCCTTGCCCTCCATCACGGGCTTGGCCGCCTCCGGCCCGATGTTGCCCAGGCCCAGCACCGCCGTGCCGTTGGTGATCACGGCCACCAGGTTATGCTTGGCGGTGTACTGGTAGACCAGTTCGCGATCGCGCGCGATCTCCTTGCAGGGCTCGGCCACGCCGGGCGTATAGGCCAGGGTTAGGTCGTGTTGCGTGGCGGTGGGCTTGGTGGGCCGCACCTCGATCTTTCCCTTGCGCGCGCGGGAATGGTAATCCAGCGCCTCCTGATGCAGCGTGCTTCGACTTTCCACGGGGTGCCGATAGGCTAGGGGAGGTTCAGGCGAACCTGCCTGGAGCGCGTGGAAACAGCCTGCCGTGGGCGCGAAAGCGCGCCACTCGCAGAGTTGGCTGGATCCATGTGCGGTGAAGGGTCAGGGGAGCAGGATGGCGCCTGCTTGCTCCATTTCTTGCCAGGCGTTGCGCTCGTCATCCGGTTGCACGTTCACGGCGCGGCAGCCGCCCTTGTAAACGTATGTCTTGAAGCCATACTTCAGCGCATCGAGCACGGTAAACTTGACGCAGACGTCCGTGGCCAGCCCGGCCACGTACACCTCCGTAATGCCCTTGTCCTGCAGAAACCGGCGCAGCCCCGTCTCGTGCTTGCGATCGTTGTCCAGGAAGCCGCTGTAGCTGTCCACCTCCGTCAGCTCGCCCTTGCGGAACACCGGGTCCTGCGGCCGCACGTCCAGATCGGGATGGAACGCCGCGCCCTGGCTGCCCTGCACGCAATGATCGGGCCACAACACCTGATCCTGCCCGCCGAGCCGGATCACGTCGAAGGGCTTGGTGCCTGGATGGTTGGAGGCGAAACTCATGTGGTCGGGGAGGTGCCAGTCTTGCGTGAACACCGTCAGCTCAAACTCCTTGCGGTGGTCGTTGACCACCGGCACCACACGGTCTCCTTCCGTTACCGCCAGCGATCCCCCCGGGCAGAAGTCGTTCTGCACATCCACGACGATGAACGCTTTCACGGCAGGTGCCTCCCGCTGAATCGTTGCCGGATGGCGCTTGGGCCTGCACCTGCCCTCATTTAACTCCCATCCCCGGGGCCTTATCAAGGCCGGCGGCCAACCGGGCGGCAAGCAATGTGTTGCGCATCAGCATCAGCACGGTGAGGAGCCCCACGCCCCCGGGTACGGGCGTCATGGCCGAGACCAGCGGCATCACGGCATCGTAGGCCACGTCGCCGCAGATGCGGTAGCCGCGGGGCCGGCTGGCGTCCGTCACGCGGTGCACGCCCACGTCGATCACCACGGCGCCTTCGCGCACGTGGTCCGGCCCCACCCACTCGGGCCGGCCGATGGCGGCGATCAGCACGTCCGCCTGACGCGTATAGCGCGCCAAGTCACCCGTCAGCGAGTGGCAGACCGTCACGGTGGCGTCCCAGCCCTTCTGGCTCAGCAGCAGGCTCATCGGGCGGCCCACGATGTTGCTGCGCCCCAGCATCACGACGTGGCGGCCGGCCACGACGATGCGATAGTGGCGCAGCATGGCCAGGATGCCTGCCGGTGTGCAGGGCGTGAAACGCGGTGTGCCCTCGGCCAGCAGCCCGAAGTTGAACGGGTGGAAGCAGTCCACGTCCTTCAGCGGATTGATGAGCCCTGCGATGCGCGTGGCGTCCAGGTGCCCCGGCAGGGGCAGCTGGCACAGCACGCCATGTACGGCGGGATCGGCATTGAGCCGCTGCAACTGGCCCTCCAACTCCGCCTGGCTCGTCTCCGCCGGCAAATGGAAGTCCTCCGACTCGATGCCCAGGCGGCGTGCCGTGCGCACCTTGGTGCCCACATAGGTTTGCGACTCAGGATTGTCGCCCACCAGCACCACGGCCAGGCGGGGCTCCACCCCCGCGGCCTTGAGGGCGGCCACCTCTTCCGTAAGATCCGCTTCCAGAGCGGTTCCCACTTCCTTACCGGACATCACGATCATGAGCAGGGTCTTGCGCAGGGCGGGTAAAGGCAATGGCGCGCCGCGGGCCCCGGGGTTACCGGGCGGGCACACCCACCGTCCGCACGGCGGAGCGCCTCGGCGCAGGGGCCGCACGGCACAGGCACGGGACCACGGGCAACGGCGCGCCGGGCAGATGCCCGGCGCCGCTGCGCATGGCCACGCTAGTCGGGCAGCCCCAGCACGCGCTTGGCGATGATGTTGCGCTGAATCTCGTTGGAGCCGGAGTAGATGGACATGGCCCGGGTGATGGTCATCTGCATGGGGATGTCGAACGCCTCTTCGCTCAGGGTCTCGTCATACCAGCGGGCGGCATCCGGGCCCATCGCCTCCAGGGCCAGGTCGTAGAGCGCCTGGCACAGTTCGGACTGGTACATCTTGAAGATCGAGGCCTCCGGGCCGGGTGCGCGCCCTTGCATCAGCGCGGTGAGCATCCGGTAGCGGGTATAGCGCAGACCGTCCGCATCCATCTCCAGCTTGGTCAAGCGCTGCCGGAACGACTCGTCCTCCAGCACGGGCCGCCCGTCTCGCTCGTAGTCGCGCGCCAGGTGCTTGATGGTGCGGATAAGCTTGCCCAGGTCCACGTGCTCCCCGGTAGAGGAACGCTCGTGGCCCAGCAGGGCCTTGGCCATCGTCCAGCCCTCGTTCAGCTTGCCCACCATGTTCTCGACCGGCACCTTCACGTTGTCGAAGAACGTCTCGTAGAAGCCCTGTTTGCCGTCGATCTGCTTGATGGGCCGGATGGAGACGCCGGGCGTCTTCATGTCGATCAGCAGGAAGCTGATGCCCTTCTGCGGCGCGCCCTCGCTGCTGGTGCGCACCAGCGCGAAGATCCAGTCCGCCAGGTTTGCGCGCGAGGTCCACGTCTTCTGGCCGTTGACGATGAAGTGATCGCCCTGCAACTCGGCTTTGGTCTGCAGCGAGGCCAAGTCCGATCCCGAGTTGGGCTCCGAATAGCCCTGGCACCACTGCTCGCGGTACTCCGCGATGGGCAGCAGGAAGCGTTCCTTCTGCGCATCCGTGCCGAACTCGAAGATCAGCGGGCCCACCATGGAGATGCCGAAGCCGCGAGGCACCGGTGCCCCGCAGGCCCGCAGCTCGTCCGCGTAGACGATCTGCTGTGTGGGCGTGAAGCCCGGCCCGCCCCAGCGCTCCGGCCAGCGATAGGCCAGCCAGTGGTTGCTCGCCAGGATCTGGTGCCACCGGCCCACGGCTTCGCTGTCCTCCAGTCCCCCGAAGGTATAGGGGCGGTGCAGATCGTTGGGCAAGTTGGCCATCACCCACTCGCGCACTTGGCTGCGGAATGCGCTCAGCTCGGCGCTCTCGTGCATGTCCATGGGGATACGGCACCTCTGCAGAAAGGGCGGATCAGCGCCGCCGCCGGGCGGCAGCGCGCTTGGTCCAACCTTGGCAATCCGCGGGTGAAATTGCAAGCCGGATCCGCCCGCGACGGCGCGTCACAGGCGGGGCGATGCCCAACTGAGGGGGGCGTGACCCGACCTACTTCGCCTTGGCCGGGACGCGCACCTTGTTGTCGATGGCCGGGCGGGAGCGCACATAGTCGGCGATCGCCTGGCGGTCCGCATCGCTGATCTTGGCGTAGCCGTGCTCGACGACCTCGCCCATCAGCCCCTGGGCATCGTCGCCATCCGGCTTCATGCCCGTGTCCAGGAACCACGTGAGGTCCGCCAGGCTCCAGCGCCCGATTCCGGTGGCGTCGTCGGGGGTGATGTTGGGAGCGAGCTGGCCCTCGGGACCGTCCACGGAGCCGGCGTACTGGTGCCCCGGCTTGAGCGCGCCCATCAGGTTGCGCGGGGTGTGGCACTCGTCGCAATGGGCCACGGCCCTGGCCAGGTAGGCACCCCGGTTCCAGGCCGCTGAGCGCGACGGGTCGGGCACGAAGCGCTGCGGCCGGAAGAAGAGCCACTTCCACACCGGGATGCCGATGCGCCAGCCGAAGGGCGGCCACACGTCGTTGGGCTTGTTGCGCTGGTGCACCGCCGGCCGGGTGGAGAGGTACGCCCACAGGTCGTGCAGGTCCGCGTCGCTCATGCGGGTGAAGGAGGTGTATGGGAACACCGGGAAGTACTGGCGGCCGTCCGGCCCCACGCCCTCACGCATGGCCCGCACGAAGTCCGCTTCGCTCCAGCGGCCGATGCCCGTCTCCGGATCGGGCGTGATGTTCGTGCTGTAGAACGTGCCGAAGGGCGTCTTGAGGCCCCGCCCGCCCGCCCGCGGCTGTCCGTCGTGCTTGTAGTCCGTGTGGCAGCCGCAGCCGCCCGCGGCATGCAGGATGTACTCACCGCGCTGGATGGCCGCTGCATCGGGGCCCGGGCCCCCCGCAGCGGCGCCGGCATTGCCCGGGGCCCCCTGGGCCTGCGCCCATCCCGCGCCCAGCCCGAGCCCGAGGTACAGCGCCAAGCCACAGGCCATCGCGGTGGCGCAGCGCGACACACGGTGCGGGGATGCCGGCAGGCGTTCCCTCGGTGTGCGCTCGGTTGGCAAGGCCAGGGCGGCGGCACCGGGGCTTGGCACGCGGTGGCTGGCGGTGGATCTGGGGGCGCTATCGGGCACGGCAGACTTTCGGCGGATCGATCGGGAAGATCGCCAGGGGCCGCGGCGGGACGGCCCCTGGCGAGGAGGACGGGGCGTAAGCCCCGCCTGCTACATCTTGTTCTTGTACGACTCCTCCTTGGGCTTGCGGAACTCCTTGTGGCAGCCGCCGCAGGTCTTGCCGACGCCCTTCACCGCTTCCGCGATGGCCGCCATGTCGCCGGTCTTGGCCACGCTGATCAGATGGGCGCTGGCCTTCTCGGCATCCTTGGCCTTCTTGGCGAAGTCCATCGAGTCTTCCCAGATCTTGGCCTTGGCGTCCGTCATGCCCTCTGCCGCCTTGTGCTTGAAGGCGCTGGCGATCAGCGTGGTCGCCGCATGCACGGCGACCGCGTGCTCCTCGATGTTGGCCTTCAGGGGCAGCTTCTCTTTCAGGATGGTGCCGATGGCGCCCATGTTTGCGCCCATCGAATCCATCACGTGCTGGCGGTATTTGATGAAGGCGCTGTCGCTTTGGGCAAAGGCGGCGTTGAACGGCAGCAGGCAGAAGGCCCCAAGCACGGTCAGGGCGATGGTCAGGCGAATCGAGGTCATGTCGGATTGCTCTCCTTTGCAGCAGGTTGTGGAGTTTGTGTCGTCCTGGCCCGGTTAACACACGGAGCGCCCATCCTATTCCCGCACCCACGCCGAATGCTGTGGGATCCCCCGCAAGGCCGGGCCCGCGGGCGTTCAGTGGACTGGATGGGACGATCAGGCGCCGGGGATGAGGCGGGCGAGGGCGCTGCCGAGAGAGCCGCCCAGAGAACGGACGCCGGTGCTGCCGAGCGGAAAGCCGGCGCCGGACCCCTGCCAGAGCAGGTAGGAGCGGCTGCCGACCAAGCCGTTGCGGTCACGCGCCACCACCCGCACCAGGTTGCGGCCCGGCTGCAAGGGCACCTGCAGGTGCAGCGGAAACTGGCGGGCGGTGTCGGGCGTCGTCTGGTAGATCACCTTGCGGCCGTTGCGGAAGACCGTCACGTCGCGCAGAGCCGTTTCGTCGCGCAGGGTGCCGCTCAGGGTCACCTGACTGTCCGCCACGGCGGCATCGGGCACGGAAAGCTCCACCCGCGGTGCCTCCAGCCGCAGGCTCGGCAGTGGCCGGGCCAGACGCAGGTGGAAGGGCCAGCTCAGCTCCTGGGCCGTCAGTCCGTCGCTGAGCAGGTTGAGCTGGAATGCCAGCGGCCCCGGCACCGCGCTCACACTGAACAGCAGGAAGTCCTCCTCCGTGCCGCCCGGACGCACGGAAAGGAACGGCCGCCACGGCCGCACTAGCCGGATCGTGTCGCTCGCATTCGCGCTGAGCCAGAAGCGCCCCGTGCCCGAGGCGCCGTGGCCACCGTTGTGTAGCCGTACGCGCAGGGCCAGCAGTTCCCCGGGCTGCGCGCGGCCGTCGCCGTTGCCGCGCGAGCCGCCCGTGCCGTCGTCGAACACGGCCAGGGCCAGCTTCAGCCGCGCCTGGGGCGAGTTGGCAAAGGGGATCAGCAGCGTTGCGCGATACTGCAACTGTCGTTGCCCGTCGTAGATGCGGAACTGCATCGGCTCCAGCCCCTGGGGTAGAACCGTGGGCAGTGCGACGGTGGCGTCCACCTGCACCGTCTGTCCCGGGTCGATCCGGCCCACCGGCAGCTCCAGTCCGTTCAGGCACGGCGCCGCGCTGCGGGAGATGCCCAGCACGCGGTGCAGCGGCAGCGCGCCCGCGTTGCGCAGGGTGAAGCGCAGCCGCAGGGCGGTTCCGGTGGGCACCGGGATACCCGGGGGCAGAGGTTTCCAGGCGGCGGGCTTGCGGCCCTTGCTGCCGCTGGCGGGCCCGGTCTGCAGCTCCACGTGGAGCAGCTCCACCTGTCCGCCATCCTCCCCATTGCCCGGCGTCCAGTCCACACCCCGGGCGGCCAAGCTGCGGGCAATGGCCTGATCCTGGCGCCGCCGCTCCTGCTGTGCCCAGCCCAGACCCTGATCCAACAGCACTGCCTGGCCCTGCGGTGCGTTGAGCAGCAGCAGGCGCCGAGCCAGTGCCAGCGCATAGTCGTCGCCGGGACTGGCCTCCGGCGGCGCATGACGGCGATCCGGGCCCTTGCGCATCATCGGCCGTCCGGCTGGCGGCGCCTGCAGATAGGGCACCTCGCGCAGGGGCTGGGCGTCACCGGCGTCGGCTTCCGCCAGTCGATCGGGGTCCGTGCCCAGGGCGGTGGCCAGCAGGCCGCGGTCACTGCCGGGCTGCTGCCCGATGTGCACGGGCCGCAGCCAGATGTGCGGCGGAATGCCCCTGCCCTCGATGGAGTGGCCGGCCACGGGGAAGAAGCGCGCCACGGTGACCTTCAGCGCGGTGCCGCCGGAGAGCGGGAACACGGACTGGATGGAGTTCTTGCCGAAGGTCGGGGCCCCCAGCAGCAGGGCGCGGTGGTTGTACTTCAGCGCGCCCGCCACCACCTCCGCCGCAGATGCTGTTCCGCCGTCTACCAGCACGATCATGGGCGCGGAGGTAACGCTGCGGTACCAGCGCGCCGGGACGACGTCCCGCGTCCCCTGCGGGCCGCGCAGCGTGACGATGGTGCCGCGCTCCAGGAACAGGTCCGCGACGCGGATGGCCTGCTCCAGCACGCCGCCCGGGTCATCGCGCAGGTCCAGCACGATGCCGAGCAACCCCGGGCGGCCGGCTCCCAGGCGCTCCAGGTGCTCGATCAGCTCAGCCGTGGTGGTGTCCTGGAACGAGCGCACGCGCAGGTAACCGATCCGTTCGTGTCCGCCTTCGCGAAACACCCGGCTCGTCACGCTGGCAAACTGCAGGTCGCTGCGGCGCAGCGTAAGCTGGCGGGGGGAAACCTCGTGCGGGCGCAGGATCAGCAGGTCCACGCGCGTGCCCACACGCCCACGGATCAGGCCCAGGGCGTCCTCCACCGGCAGGTGCAGGGCCGCCTGCTCTCCGATCTGCAGGATGCGGTCGCCAGCTTGCACCCCGGCGCGCTCGGCGGGGGAATCGGGCAGCACGGCCTCCACGGTCAGGTGACCCGCTGGCTGTTCCAGCAGCATGCCGAGCCCCCCCACCCGGCCGGAGGCCTTGCTCTGGAAGTCGCCATAGGCCGCCGCGCTGAGCAGCGCCGAGTGGGGATCAAGCGCGCGCAGCATGCCTTCCACCAGCAGGGTGTTCAACCGCGCTGGGCGGTCCGCCGGCGGCAGGCTGGCCACGATGAAGTCGCGGACGGCATCCAGCAGTTCGGCAAGCGCCGCCGGCCCGTTGACCTTGCGCAGGTCCCATTGCGCCGCGCGGGTGCCCACCCGCACGCGCAGCGTGTGGCCTCCGTCGGCATCCGGAAGGCTATACAGCAGGGGGGGGATGGCGGCGCTGGCGGCGCTCAGGGCACCATCCAGCAGGGAGAGGGGCCGCAGCCGGTCATGGGCCACGTACTCCGTGTCCAGCACTCGCAGCACTTCGCGCAGGCTGACGTGGCTGCCGGGATTGTCGGCCGCGCGCGCGGGAGTGGCGCAGCCTGCCGCCAGAGCCAGCACGGTCAGCAGCAGCACCAGCGCGAGCCGCCGTGCGCGGTGCAGCCCCTGCGGCACGAGGCCGTGGGCGCCACTCGCCCCAGCGCGCACGAGGCACGGTGGGCGATCAGTCGGCACGCTAGGCACTCTGGGCGGCGCCATGTGGCAGCGGGCGCTTGCCCAGCAGCCAGGAGAAAAACTCATGGACCGACTCCCGGTGGGGCTCTCCGACATAATAGAACGAAACGCCCCGGTCTTCAATTTCCCGGAACTGCCGGGACTGGGTGGTGAACGACCCGATGTGGATGCCGGGGTGGAACCCGCGGCTTTCGCCCGACCTGCCATCATGGATGCAGAGCGCCAGCTCCAGCCGCTTGGCACGGGTGAAGAAGCCGGCCAGCATGGCTTGGCTCTTTCGTACGCCGCGCGTGAACAGCGGCAACACGCAGGCGAAGAAGATCAGGATTTTGATCGGATTGGCCAGGAACAGGTCCATCACCTGCGGCGTGCAGCGCGTGGCCGAGATCTGTACGATAATGGCGATAACGGTGATCATGATGGCGACGATGCCCGCCACCACCTGCGGCACATTGAGAATCCCGTCCCGCGCCACTAGCGGTTCACGTGGGAATACCCACAGGTCGCCCGCGTGCCCGAGCAGCAACCTGATGGTCACGACGACCGTGACCACGATGGGCATCCGCCACAACCATAACAGGAGCGTCTTGCACCAGGTTCCCATGACGATCGCGAATTGCAGGCGGCCCCCCGGTGAACGTCCGCCCAGGAGCGGCGGACAGCCGGTACAGTGGCGGATTCCCAGCTCAGGGGCGAACGGTCCTTATAGGCGAATCCGCGCGTGAACTCAACGCACTATCGCCTGCAGAGGCAGAAGAGCGGCGCACTGGCCGTGCACAATGCGGCCTACGCTGAGACCATGCACCCAGGGGCCGGCCCCTGGGTGGAGGCGACGTCCCTCTATGTGCAGGGCAGTGGACTGGCGGCTCAGCTTTGCACGCCGGGTGACGACCCGCTGGTGCTCTTCGACGTGGGCCTGGGAGCCGCCGCAAACGCCCTGGCGGCCGTCACCTGTCACGACGAGTTGCGGCGGCGGGGCAAACGGCCCCGGCCCCTGCACATTGTCAGCTTCGAGGCCGATCCGGCCGCGGTGCACTTCGCCATCGAGGAGGCCGAGGCGCTGGGCTATCCACGCGGGCACGAGGCGCTGTTGGGCGAGTTGCTGGCCGCGGGCTGCGTGGAGCGCGAGGATGGGCTGCTGTGGGAGCTGCGGCTGGGCGACTTCACCCGGCTGATCCGCGAGGAGCCGGCGCGGGCGGACGTGATCTTCTTCGATCCCTTCTCGCCCCGGGCCAACCCGGATATGTGGAGCCTGTCCACGCTGGAGACGCTCTACCAGTGCCGCCGCCGCGCCGGGCGGCTGCGCCTGGTCACCTACAGCACGGCCTACGGCACGCGGGCCGGGCTCCTGCTGGCGGGCTTCTTCGTGGGCGAAGGGCCGCAGAGCATTCCGGGTGGGGGCACGCGCCGTGCCGGCACCATTGCCGCCACTTGGCTGGCCGACCTGGAGCGGCCGCTTACGCCAGCGTGGCTGGCCCGCTGGCGGCACGACCGCGAGCCCTGGCCGCCCAAGACGTCCGCGGCCGCCCATCGCGAGCTGCGCGAGCGGCTGGCGGAGCACCCTCAGTGGGCCCAGTTCCCGGAGCCGCCCGAGCCGTCGCCACGCCAGGCGCGCCATCCGCGTTTCCAGACCGGAGGCGGTGCCGGCGCGCAGAGACCGCGCCGTCCGCGGCGGCGCTGAGCCCATCGGAGCCGCGGCACCGCCGCGTCGGTTTGCCGAGGCCGGGACGAGTTGCTACACCGAAACGATCAACCCAGGGGCGCTCGCGAGGCGTCCTGGAACCGCCATTGCCTACCGGGAGAGGTCTGAGACGATGCTGGACATGCGGGTCATCCGCGAACGCAAGGACGAAGTGCTCGCCAACGTGCGCAACCGCAACCTCACCGTGGACGTGGCCGCGTTGCTGGAGGCCGACCAGGAGGCCCGCGCGGCCCGCACCGAGCTGGATGCCGTGCGGCAGCGGCGCAATGAGATCAGCAACCGCATGAAAGGCCAGCTCCCGCCGGAGGAGCGCGCGCCGCTGATCGAAGAGGGGCGTACCCTGAAGGATCGCGAGGCCGAGCTGGACGAGCGCTACCGCGCCGCCGAGGAGCGCCGGCGCGAGCTGCAGGTGCAGGTGCCCAACTTCACCCACCCGGATGTGCCTGTGGGCAAGGACGACACGGAGAACCGGGAGATTCGCCGTTCCAGCGAACCCCCGACCTTCGACTTCGAGCCCAAGGATCACGTGGTGCTGATGGAGGGGCTGGATCTGGTGGACTTCGAGGGCGGCGCCAAGGTGGCCGGGCAGAAGTTCTACTACCTGAAGAACGAGGCGGTGCTGCTGGAACTGGCGCTGGTGAGCTTCGCGGTGCGCCTGCTGCGGGAGGAGGGCTTCACGGTCTTCACCACGCCCGATCTGGCGCGGCGGGATATCCTGGATGGCATCGGCTTCAACCCGCGCGGGGAATCCACGCAGATCTACAGCATCGAAAACTCCGACCTGAGCCTGATCGCCACGGCGGAGATCACCCTGGGCGGCCTGCTGGCGGACGAGGTGCTGGACGCCGAGCGCCTGCCGCTGCTCTATGCGGGCGTCTCGCACTGCTTCCGCACGGAGGCCGGCTCGGCCGGGCGGGAGTCGCGCGGGCTCTACCGGGTGCACCAGTTCACCAAGGTGGAGATGTTCGCCTACACCCGCCCGGAGGATTCCGAGGCCGTGCACGAGCGCTTCGTGGGCATCGAGGAGCGCATCTACCACGAGCTGGGCATTCCCTATCGCGTGGTGGACATCTGCACGGGCGACCTGGGTGCGCCTGCCTACCGCAAGTACGACCTGGAGGCCTGGATGCCCGGCCGCGGCCAGTGGGGCGAGATCACCTCTACCTCCAACTGCACGGACTACCAGGCGCGCCGCCTCAACATCCGCTTCAAGGACAAGCGCAGCAAGGGCACGCAGCTCGTGCACATGCTCAACGGCACCGCGATCGCGGTCTCCCGCGCCATCATCGCCCTGCTGGAAAACGGCCAGCAGGCGGACGGCTCGATCCGCCTGCCGCCCTGCCTCGGACTTGCCGACATACCGGCCCGGTGATAGCATCAATGCAGGCTGTGCGGCGGTTTGCGGGGCATGGGCGGGGTACCGGATGCGGTCGGGGGAACCGCGCTCCCGTCGCGACCCAGTCACTGGCGCGATACCACTCCTCCAACATTCCTGTTGCGGCACGGCGTGCGCGACGGATCGTCATTCGGCGGGGAGCTTGAAGCGTAGCAGCGGGATACCCACCATGGTCGAACCAGCGACCCCTATGATCGAGGCCAAGCAGAAGCCCCAGATTCTGGTGGCCATGCCCTCGCTCAAGGACGGCTACTTCGACAAGAGCGTCATTCTGCTGTGCGAGTACAACGAATCCGGCGCGATGGGGTTCGTCATCAACTCGCCCTCCACCACCTCGGTGGATGACTTGCTGCGGGAACTGGGCCTGAACGGCCATCCAGCGCAGAACCGGCCCATCATGATCGGCGGACCCGTGCAGCCCGAGCTATGCTGGGTGGTGCACACCGCGGAATATGCGGGCCGTTCCACCACTGCGCTGGGCGGCACCCTGGCCCTGAGCGCCGCGCAGGAGGTGCTTACCAGCATCACCGAAGGCATGGCGCCCGCGGACTACCTGCTGGGCGTGGGCTATGCGGGCTGGGGGGCTGGGCAGCTGGACCGGGAGATCGAGCAGGAGGCATGGTGGCTGGCCGATCTGGACCCGCTGGACCTGTTGCGCTACACGTGTGATGACCGTTGGGACCGCGTGATGGAGCAGTTGGGCATGCACAAGACGCCCTACTTTTGCTACTCCTCCTGCAAGGCCTGACGCCCCCCCTTTCGCAACACCCCCACTTACCGGGCAGATCGGTCGCAACGGCCAGCCGGCGCCTTGGTGTGCCGGCATGGGCCCGTTTTCATGCAAGGGCGGGCCCGGCTGCGTGACAGGTGCGTCAGTTCAGCAGCGGGGGCGGGGCCGCATCGGGCAGCTCACTGAGCGGTTTGCGGCCCATGAACCCCTCTTCGTAGTTGTGATAGTGGGTCAGGCGCATCTCGTTGAGCGTCCAGCAAAAGTAGTAGCCCTTGCCGGAGTCGAAATCGACCGTCCACAGGCCTTTGGGCAGTGCACCCAAGGACATGATGTCCTCGGCCCACTGGTGGATCACCGTGTTGATCCATTCCGTGAGCTTGCGGGAGCGCACGGAGCCGGGTGCGGCCCCTTCCACCTGGGCGCGCAGCGCCTGCAGGCGCTCGTGCGCTGCCTGGGTCAATTCGCGCACCTCACCCAACAGGGCGCTCGCCTCGTCATAGCTGAAGATCTTGCTATCCATGCCTCCGCTCCATGGGCACTGCACCCAGGCCCAGATGCCAAATCCTGATGCCAAGTGTCGCCGCGCCTAGTCGCCCCGCAGGTGCGCCATATGCTCGCGCAAATCGGCCATCTCCGGTTCCCAGGCACCGCTGTGCACCTTTTCCGCCAGGGTCGAGACGTCGTTGCCCTTGAGGTATCCCATGAACAGGCTGGGGGCAACGTCGTCGCGGTCCTCCTCCAGGATCTGCAGGATGCGCTTGCGAATGGGGGCGTCGCTGAGGTGCTTGTCAAGCACGTTGCGCAGAATGATCCTCTGAATCTGCGCGTCGGACTCCACCAACTCCAGCAGGGTGCCCAGGTTGCGGTATTCGAAGTATTTGCGGAACAGCGCGGGGTACAGTCGGTCCGCCGGCTGTCGGGTGGGGGAGGGGTACTTCTGCGCCGGCTCGGGGTTCCCCTCCTTGCGGATGATGCGCCGAGCGATTTGTACAACCAGATTCGGCTGGAACTCGATGGTCGAGCGGAAAAGGGCAAAGAACTCGTCGCTGAAGATGCCCAGCAGCACTGTCACGATGCGCTGGCGCAGCACGGGGTCCTGGATGTCGTACTCGCGGCAGATGCGGTCCGCCAAGTACTCCAGCATGCGGCCCTGCACCAGGTTGATCAGCGCCTGCACGATCGGGCGGGTCGGCGAAAGCTCGGCGCCTGGCCGCAGGCTGACCAGACACTTGGCCATGGCCACGGTATAGCGGCTCGTGCCCCGCGGAAACTGATCGCTGGTGATCGTCTGGACGGCCATCGGGTGTGGTCCAGCGCCAACGGCTAGATGGACGGGATGCGTGCCCCGGGCCGGCTGCGCCTGCACGGCCGCCGGCGGTTCCCCCTCGGTCCCCCTTCTCCGCGGACCGCCCTGCCGGCCCGCCTGCCCCTGCGTGCAGTTGTTCCGCAGCGCGGATGGAACGTCAACCCCTGTCTGCCGCGACACTGCTGCCTCGGCGGCCGGCCGAAGGCCCTGGGGCCGCGGCCGGCGCGGTGCGCACGCTTGCCTCACCCCTCAGATGGTGCGCCCGGGATGACGCTCGCGACGACGGGCGCTGCCGGCTGGCCCGCCATTCTGTCGCGGCTAGCGCGGCTCGGGATTGCGGTAGTGGCCGCTCTTACCGCCGGTCTTTTCCACCAGATGGATGCGATCGATCACCATGCCCTTGTCCACCGCCTTGCACATGTCGTAGAAGGCCAGCGCCGCCACGGAGACGGCCGTGAGCGCCTCCATCTCCACACCGGTCTTGGCCTCGGTCTTGGCCGTGGCCTCCACGTCCACGGTGAGGGTGTCTTCGTCCAGCGTCAGCTCCAGCTCCACCACATTGAGCGGCAGGGGGTGGCACATGGGGATCAGCGTGCCGGTCTGCTTGGCGGCCAGGATGCCGGCCGTCTTGGCAACCGTGAAGGCATCGCCCTTCTCCAGCGTGCCGGCCTTGAGCACTTCGGCCAGCTCTGCGCTGATCTTGATGCGCCCGCGGGCGCGGGCGATGCGTTCCGTCACCGCCTTGCCGCCCACGTCCACCATGCGGGCGCGGCCGGTGACGCGGTCGAAGTGACTCAACGCCTTGGGCATAGGGGGATCAGGATCCTGCGGTCGCGACGACGGTATCCTGCTGGCGGGTGCCAACCATCATCTCGTCGTCCTCGGGGTGCTCTTCCCACGTGTCGTTGTCTTCCTGCAGGCCCACGAGCTTTTCGATCAACTCCTGCACCGACTGGATGCGGTTCACCCGGTAGCCGTTGCTGCCCGTGAAGAACAGGCCCGACTCCAGATGGCCCAGCCAGGAATCCCCCAGCGAGTCGGCGATGCAGTAGCCGACCTTGTTGGATTCCTTGCCGTGGTCGCACGGCGTCACGCAGTTGGAGATGCAGGGGATCTTGGGCCGCACGCCGGCCATCACGCGCTGCACGAGCGGCGTGGTGACGACGCCCCGGGCCGGGTAGCCCACGGGGGACTTGAGCAGCCGGATGTCCTTCTGCCGTGAGTTGAGGATGACGCGCTTGAATACCTCGGAGGCATCGCACTCATGGGTGCCGATGAAGCGCGTGGCGATCTGTACGCCGGATGCGCCCATGTCCATGAACATGTCGATGTCCTTCTTGTCCCACACGCCACCGGCCACGATCAGCGGGATGTTGCCCCAGGCCTTGCAGGCCTTGAGCACCTCCGGTGTCATCGTCTCCAGCTGGTACTCAGGCTGGAAGCACTGCTCGTAGGTATAGCCCTGGTGCCCGCCGGATTTGGGCCCTTCCAGGACGATCGCATCGGGCAGGCGTCCGGAGCGCTTCCAGCGCTTGCAAATCAGGTCTACCACGCGGGGCGAGGAGACGATCGGGATCAGTGCGATATCCGCGTTGCCGGCGTATTCCGGCAGGCGCAGGGGCAGCCCGGCCCCACTGATGATGTACTGGGCGCCGGCTTCCACCGAGTCCTTCACCTGTCGCTCGTAGTCCGTCAGGGCGCACAGGATGTTCACGCCCACGGCCCCATTGCCCTCCGAGCGCTCAAGGGCGCTGCGGATGATGGCCTTGTAATTTTCCGAGTGGTGGAAGTTCAGTGGCTTCAGCGGCCGGCCGTTGATGACGCGCACCTGCTTGGTATTCCAATAGCCCGTTCCCGCCGAGGAGACGGTGCCACCGCCGCCCGCATGCGCCACCGCACCGGCCAGGCGATCCCACGACACCCCGACGCCCATGCCCCCCTGAATGATGGGGTACTTGAGCGTGAAATTGCGGATATTGAGGGGTGGCAGTTGAACGCTCATGCGCCTCATGCAGAGTGCCAAAGCAACCAATGCGGACGCCGTTGCTGCCGTCCGTTGAACGTGCCGGTTCCTGCCGGCAAGGTCGCGTGTGGTCCGGCGTGAGTCTGTTGCGGAGTGTGCCTCCCCTGGGGCGCCGATCCCGGCACCAGCGCAGGAGACAGGATGCCGGACGTGCGGGCGGATCGCGTTCCCCCTCTCACTCACCTACCGCGATAACGCCGTGCCCCAAACATGTCACGGACCTCGCGTCAAGTCTCACTCGTCTCACCCGCAAAGTCAAACCCGCGCGAGGCTTGCGGTGCCCTGCCGCGATAGGGCGCCAGGGGCCGGGGGCGCTGTTTTGGCACCCTTGGGTGCTTGGGCGCAAGTCCGCTCGGGGAGCGGCTTTCGCCCTAAACCGGGCTGTCCGCGTTAGGGCGCCGATGGCTTCCCGCGCGGCTTGGCGTCCGTTTCTGCTGGCGGGGGCCGGAGGACGGCCGGCCGCGGCCGCGGCCGTGACGGCACAAAGAAGCGGCGTAGGGAGCCGTAGGGCGTATACGGCCCGTCCCGACGGGCTCAGCGGCCCTGGAAGTCCGGCGGGCGCTTCTCGACGAAGGCGCGGATGCCCTCGCCGGCGTCCTCGCTGGCCCACACGACCTGCTGCGCGAAGGACTCGTATTCCAGCGCCGAGGCCAGATCCGCGCCCTGGTTGCGATACACGCCGCGTTTGGCCAGCCGCATGGCGATGGGCGGGCCGGCGGCAAAGCGTTCGGCCCAATCCTGCACCTCCTCGGCGAACTCGTCCGCCGGCACCACGCGGTTGACCAACCCCAGCCGCAGGGCCTCCTCCGCCGGTACCATGTCGCCAGTCCAGATCAGCTCCAGCGCCTTGGCCATGCCCACCAGGCGGGGCAGGAAGTACGTGCCGCCCCAATCCGGGTGCAGCCCCCGCCGCACGAAGGCCTGCCCGAACGAGGCTTTGTCCGAGGCGATGCGCAGGTCGCAGCCCAGCGCCAGATTCATCCCCGCGCCGGCGGCCACACCGTTCACGGCGGCGATGACGGGCTTGGGCAGGGTTTGCATTCGGGCCAGGATGCGGTCGCGCATGGGCACGGGCTCGCTTTCCCGCCGCGGGCTGCCGCCCTTGGCGCGCCGCTCGCTCATCTCTTTCACGTCGCCGCCGGAGCAGAAGGCCCGCCCCGCGCCGGTGATCACGACCACGCGTGCGGCATCGTCCGCCTCCACGCGTTCCAGGGCTGCGAGCAATTGCTCACGCATGTCCTGACCCAGCGCGTTGAGGCGCTCGGGCCGGTTCAGCGTGATCGTGGCCACGCGGCGCTGGATGTCCACCTGAATCAGCTCGTGTCCCATGACTGTCGGGTTCCTTGAAGGGGTATGCAGCCGACCGCGCGGCGGCTGGAGGGGTGGCCGGGTGTGAAGTGCCTGGCGCTCAGGCCGGCTCGACCCGGATGCCGGCGCCGGAGCGTACGGCTTTGAGCTGCTTTACGTCGCCCAGGGCCCGCCCCCACACGTTGCAGGGCGAGGCTAGGCGGATCTCGTCGCCCCGCGAGGCGGGCGTGCGGCCGTAGCCGATGGCGATGGCGTGCCCGGGCCCCCAATAGGCCAAGTCGCCGGGCTGCATCACGTCGCGTGCGTCCGGTTCCTCCGCCACGTCCACAGGCGTGGAGAAGTATACCTCGTCCCCCCAAGTGTTGGCGTTGGACTCAAAGGGGGCCGCGGCGTACAGGGCATCCGCCGTGGGCGTCTCGAACAGCTCGGCCTCCAGCACCACCGAGCCGATGGTCATCTTCAGCTTGCGCATGCGCACTCCCCTGATGCAGGTACGCCTGCCGCAGAGGGCGGCCGGCCGCGACACCCGGCGGCTGCCCGGCATCGTTCTCCCCGATACCCCGCGGGACGGCCCCGGCGCAAGCGGGCGCAACCCCATACCCCAGCCGCAGGCCCATCGGCACGCGTTGTGCCCGCCCGCGCTCTTCTGCCATACTGGGCGATCTTATCGCGGCGCCGGGGCGGGGCCGTGAGCGGTTTCCACGCATTCCATTCGGAAAGGACGCAGCAGCGCATGAAAGTGGGCATCGTCGGGCTGGCAGGCGCGGGAAAGACCACCATCTTCAACGCCCTCACGGGTCTGCGGGCCGAGACGGGCCCCGGTGGCAAGCGCACCGAGCACATGGGCGTGATCAAGGTGCCCGATGAGCGTGTGGAGTTGCTGGGCCGGATGCACGCGTCCAAGAAGCTCGTCTTCGCGGAGGTGACCTTCGTGGACGTGGCGGCCGGGCCGGACATGTCCGCCGGCAAGGGCGCGCTCCCGCCCAAGGTGATCCAGGCCATGCAGGGCTGCGAGGCCCTGGTGCTGGTGCTGCGCGCCTTCGACAATCCCGCCCTGGCCGAGCCGCCGGACGCGCTGCGCGACCTGCGCACGCTGCAGGCCGAGCTGATCCTGAGCGACCTGGGGCCGCTGGAGAACCGGCGCGAACGGCTCAAGAAGGAGCCGGGGCGCCCCGGCGAAAAGGAGCTGCTGGAGCGCTGCATCGCGCACCTGGAATCGGAGCAGCCCCTCGGCACGCTGGAGCTGACACCCGAGCAGAGCACTACGCTGTCCGGCTTCGGGCTGCTCAGCGCCAAGCCCGTGCTGTACCTGCTGAACCAGGACGAGGCGGACTTCACGGGGGAGATTCCCGCCGCGCTCGCCTCGGAAACCGCGGGGCTGCCGCTGCTGGCCCTGAGCGGCAAGATCGAGCAGGACATTGCCGAACTGAGCCCGGAGGAGCAGCCGGAGTTCCTGGCCGCCCTGGGCCTCGAACGACCGGCCCGCGACCGCTTCGTGCAGGCCGCCTACGGGCTGCTGGAGCTCATCAGCTTCCTCACCACCGGGCCGGACGAGTCCCGCGCCTGGCCCATCAAGCGTGGCACCACGGCCGTGAAGGCGGCCGGGCGCATCCACTCGGACATCGAGCGTGGCTTCATCCGCGCCGAGGTGATCGCCTACGAGGAGCTGGTGGCCCTGGGCGGCGAGAAGCAGGCCCGCGACGCCGGCAAGCTGCGTCTGGAGGGCAAGGACTACGTGGTGCAGGACGGCGACGTGATCGAGTTCCGCTTCAACGTGTAGCCTCGCCGCTCCGCAAGCCGTTGATCCGTTGCCGTGCACCCACTGCATCCAATGTCCGCGTGCCGGAGATGCCCCGCAGCCGCAGGGCGTCTCGAAGACCTCCGGTTGTCGCCCTACCGAGGCGTGGGGCGGTCAGGGGCGGCGCCGGACATCGTCTGCGAGGCCGGCTCGGCCGGCACGCTACTTCGCTTGACCACCAAGGTGCCGGCGATCATGTCGTGCAGGCCCTGCTTGCGCTCGGTGAAGGCCACCATCAGGTAGCCGATCATCAGGATCAGCCCCGAGAGGATCTTCGCCAGCGTGCGGCCCAGGGCGCGTCCGAAGCTGATGCGTTGCCCCTGTAGGTCCGTCACGCGGATGCCCACCGCCAGCTTGCCCAGCGTGGCCTGCCACGGGGAGCTTTCCAGCACGGCCCAGTAGAGCAGGCCGATGACCGCACCAATCAGGCTACTGGCTGCCAGGGCAGCCGGGTCGTCGGGCGTGGCGGTGTGCACCACGAGGGTCAGCACCGCGCCGAGCAGGAATCCGATGATGTCCACGACCACGGTATCGATGATGACGGCGATGAGGCGCAACCAGAAGCCAGCGTAGGCGACCATGGGTTCCTCCTTTGTGCGATGTGGGGTGGGGTGCTGCGGTGCGCTGCGGCCGGGACGTCTGTCCCGCACCCAGCGTCTGCTCCCCTCCGCGTCATTGTATGGTTGCCCCGCGCCGGAAATGCAATCGGCAGAGCGGGTTGGCCCACCGTGCGTCCCGCGGACCATCGATTTCGCGCTGCACTCGAAATGACACCGATCGGGCGTCACCCCGGGCGGAACGAGGGATCTGCCGTTGAAACGCAGTGGGGAGGCTCCCGGCACCGTTCGTGGCCGGCACCGTTTCTGGCGGGGTGCCGCGTCTGGCGGCGCCACCGCCCGTTGAACTCCGCCGCGAATCGTGGGAAGCTCCACGATTGCAGGGGGGCCTGCGCCACGGGCCGCCACCCGGGTTTGGAGCGGCCACCGCCGCACGGGGACGAGCCAATGCCATCAGGGAGCCGACCATGAGAGAAGCCTGGATCATCGACGCCGTTCGCACGCCGCGCGGCAAGGGCAAGCGCGGCACGCCGGAAAAGCCCGGAGGGTCCCTTGCCGAGACGCACCCCACCAATCTGCTGGCCACCTGCTTGACGGCGTTGGCCGATCGCAACCCGGTGGACGTGCGGGAGGTGGACGATGTGGTGGCCGGCTGCGTCTCCCAGGCGGGCGAGCAGGGCGCCAACATCGCGCGCAACGCGGTGTTGCTGGCGCAATGGCCGCAGGAAGTGGGCGGCGTGGCCCTGAACCGCTTCTGCGGCTCCGGCCTGCAGGGCATGAACTTCGCCGTGATGGGCGTGCTCTCCGGCCAGCAGGATCTGGTGGTGGGCGGCGGCGTGGAATCCATGAGCCACCAGCCCATTGGCTCGGACGGTGGCGGGCTGGACGGCGGCAACCTGGAGCTGCGCGCCCTGCACCCCATGGTGCCCCAGGGCATCTCGGCGGACCTCATCGCCACGCTGGAGGGCTTCACCCGCGAGGACGTGGATGGCTTTGCCGTGGAGAGTCAGCGCAAGGCGGGCGCGGCCCTGGCGGAACGGCGCTTCGACAAGAGCCTGGTGCCCGTGCTGGACCGTGACGGCAAGGTGCTGCTGGACCAGGACGAGTTTGCGCGGCCCGATACGACGCTGGAGAGCCTGGGGCAGCTCAAGGCCTCCTTCGAGGTCATGGGAGCGCACGATCCCTACGGCAAGGGTGAGACCTTCGACCAGATGGCGCTGCGGGTCTATCCGCATGCCAAGCAGATCCGCCACGTGCACCACGCCGGCAACTCCAGCGGCATCGTGGACGGGGCCGCGGCGGTGCTGGTCGCCTCCAGCGACTATGCCCAGGCCCACGGCCTGAAGCCCCGCGCCCGCATCAAGGCTCTGGCCACGGTGGGCTCCGAGCCGGTGATCATGCTCACGGCTCCCGGGCCGGCCAGCCGCAAGGCGCTGGCCAAGGCGGGCATGGGCGTCGAGGACATCGACCTGTGGGAGATCAACGAGGCCTTCGCCTGCGTGCCCATGAAGACCATCCGCGACCTGGAGCTGGATCCGGAGAAGGTCAACGTGAACGGTGGCGCCATTGCGCTGGGCCATCCCATCGGGGCTACGGGCGCCATCCTGATCGGCACGGCGCTGGACGAGCTGGAGCGCCGGGACCTTTCCACCGCCCTGGTCACGCTGTGCATCGGCGGCGGAATGGGCATCGCCACCATCATCGAGCGCGTCTAGCCGCGCTTGCGGCTCAGCGCGGTGCGCAGCGCCATCGCCCGCGTCCGGCGCCCCGCGGTGCCGGCGTGGGCGGGCCGGTCCTGCGCCGTCCGCGCCGGAGCATCTCCAACTGCGCCATTGAGGCGTCCAGGAGTACCCCCTGATGCTGAACGACCTGTACAGCGATCTGCTGCATAACCTGCGCGGCGAAGTCCGCTTCGACAAGCTCTCCCGCCAGCTCTACAGCACAGACGCCAGCATGTACCAGATCGAGCCGCTGGGTGTGGTGCACCCCGCTGATGCGGACGACCTGCACGCCGTGGTGGAGGTGGCCGGCAAGCACGCCATGCCCGTGCTGCCCCGCGGCGGCGGCACCTCCCTGGCCGGTCAGTGCGTGGGCCGCGCCGTGATGATGGACCTGGCCACGCACATGAACAAGGTGTTGGAGCTGAACACGGAGGAGGGCTGGGTGCGCGTGCAACCCGGCGTGGTGCAGGATCAGCTCAACAGCTACCTGGCGCCTCACGGCTTCGGCTTCGGCCCCGATACCTCCACCAGCAACCGTGCCACCATCGGTGGCATGACGGGCAACAACTCCTGCGGCGCCCGCTCGATCCTCTACGGCAAGACGGTGGATCACGTGATCGAGGCGGACGTGATCCTCAGCGACGGCTCACGCGTCACGTTCGGGGCGCTGGATCCCTCTGCCCTGGAGGCCAAGCTGCGTGCCGAGACGCTGGAGGGGCACATCTACCGCGAGGTGCTGCGCATCGCGGAGGATAACCGGGACGAGGTGGGGCGGCGCTTCCCCAAGATTCTGCGCCGCGTCTCCGGCTACAACCTGGACGAGGTGCTCAAGCGCGATGTGCCGCTGAACTTCGCCAAGTTGCTAGTGGGCTCGGAGGGCACCCTGGCGGTGTGGAACGCCCTCAAGGTGCGCATCGTGCCGCTGCCCAGGATGAAGGCGTTGCTGGTGGCGCAGTTCGAGGACATGATCCGCGCGGTGGAGGCCGATACGCTGATCCTGGAGCACAAGCCCTCGGCCATGGAGCTGGTGGACGACACGATCATCAAGGAGGCCATCGGCTCGCCCGTCTTCGCGGGCAAGACGGGCTTCCTGGAGGGCCAGCCCGGCGCCATCGTGATTGTGGAGTTTTACGGCGAGACCCGCGCCGAACTGGAGGACAAGCTGGACAAGCTGGAGGCGGACCTCAAGCGCAACCACATGGGTTATGCCCACGTGCGCGCCCTGGAGCCGGAGCTGCAGGCGCAGGTATGGAACCTGCGCAAGGGTGGCCTGGGCCTGCTGATGGGCCATCGCATCGACGCCAAGCCTTTGCCGTTCGTGGAAGACACCGCCGTGGACCCCAGTCGGCTGGCCGATTACCTGAAGGCCTTCGACAAGATCGTCAAGAAGCACGGCACACACGCCGGGTACTATGGCCACTCCTCCGTGGGCTGCCTGCACATCCGCCCGTTCATCGACCTCAAGAAGGCCGGCGAGAAGGACCGCCTGATGGCCATCTTCAGCGAGGTGGCGGACCTGGTGGAGCAGTACGGTGGCAGCGTCTCCGGGGAGCACGGGGACGGTCTGGCGCGTTCGTGGCTGCTCGAGCGGCTGTTCGGGTCGCAGCTCACCCAGGCTTTCCGTGACGTGAAGGCGGCGTTCGACCCCACCAACCTGATGAACCCGGGCAAAATCGTCGACGCCCAGCCCCCGATGGAGAACCTCCGCTGGGGCAAGCCCATCGTGAACCGGCTGGATACGGTGCTGGACTTCAGCAAGGAGGGCGGCTTCTCCTTCGCCGTGGAGATGTGCAACGGCAACGGCCAGTGCCGCAAGCTGGACGTGGGCACAATGTGCCCTTCGTACCAGGCGACGCTCCAGGACCGGCACTCCACCCGCGGGCGCTCCAATGCCCTTCGAGGGCTGCTGCAGGGCGATCTGCCGCTCACCGAGCTGGCCAGCCCGGAAATGTACGAATCCATGGACCTCTGCCTGGAGTGCAAGGCCTGCAAGACCGAGTGCCCTTCACAGGTGGACATGGCCAAGATGAAGTACGAGTTCCTCTACCACTACCAGCAGGTCAATGGCGTACCGCTGCGCAGCCGGCTATTCAGCAACATCGAGCTGCTGAGCCGCGCGGGCAGTGCGCTGGCGCCGATCTCCAACTGGATCGCGGCTAGCGCAGCCAACCGCTGGCTGTTGAGCCAGTTGGGGCTGGCACCCCAGCGGAAGCTGCCGCCCTTCCGGCGCCGGCGCTTCTCGCACTGGTATCGGCGTCACCTGCGGGGCAACGGCAGGAACGGTACGGCCGCAGCGCCGAGTGGCAACGGCATGGCGCGGCCCACCGTGGTGCTGTTCCAGGACACGTTCATGGAATACAACGTGCCCAGTCTGGGCAAGGACGCCGTGGAGGTGCTGGAGCGCGCCGGCTATCAGGTGATCGTACCGGCGCGCAAGTGCTGCGGCCGGCCGACCATCTCCAAGGGTCTGCTGCCCCAGGCCCGCGAGATGGCCGCCTTCAACGTGCGCGCGCTGACGCCCTACGCGGAGCAGGGCATCCCCATCGTGGGCGTGGAGCCCTCGTGCATCCTCACCCTGCGCGAGGACTATCCCTCGCTGCTGCCGGGGGCGGCTACCGAGCGCGTGGCGGCGCAGGTGCAGACCATCGACGAGTTCCTGTTCCAGCTCACCAAGGAGGGCCGCCTGCCCTACCCGGCCAATGGCGAGGCCAAGCGCGACTATCTGCTGCACGGCCACTGCCACCAGAAGTCGCTGGTGGGCACGGGGCCCACGCTGGGCGTGCTGCGCGCCATTCCGGGCGCCACGGTGCGGGAGATTCCCTCCGGCTGCTGCGGCATGGCCGGCTCCTTCGGCTACGAGAAGGAGCACTACGAGATTTCCATGGCCATCGGTGGCCAGCGGCTGTTCCCCGCCGTGCAGCGGGCGGCGCCGGAGACGGTGATCGTGGCGGACGGCATCTCCTGCCGCCAGCAGATCGCGCACGGCACCCAGCGCGCCGCGCGGCACTTGGTGGAGGTGGTGGCCGAGGCCCTGCGTGGCTAGCCTGCTGGCTTCTGGATGGGCCGCAAAGCCGCGTGCGCGTTGACATTGCACGGTCACCCTGTGATAGCCTGCTCGTTGGACGCGTGGAGCTGCCAGACCGCGGGCCGGGCCCGCCCGGCAGGCCGCCGCACATCTTCCCCCGCGGGCAGGATGCCAGAAGCGAGATCGCATGCTGAGTGAACAATATCTGCCGGTGCTGTTCCTGATCGTGGTGGCGTTGGGGATCGGGGCCCTTTTCACGGGCCTGAGCATCCTCTTCGGGCCCAGCAAGCCCTCGGCCACCAAGTCGATGCCCTTCGAATCGGGCATGCCCACGCAGGGCTCGCAGTTCCGCCGCTACAGCGTGCGCTTCTACATGGTGGCGCTCACGTTCCTCATCTTCGACGTGGAGATCGTGTTCTTCTACCCCTGGGCCGTGAAGTTCCGCGAGCTGGGCTTCTACGGCTTCTGGGTGATGATGATCTTCTTCGTGATCCTCCTGATCGGCCTCGTCTACGATTGGAGGAAAGGAGCCCTGGAATGGGAATGAAATTTCCGTTCGCCGACGCGTACGTCACCACCAAGCTGGATCAGGTCCTCAACTGGGCGCGCAAGTTCTCGCTGTTCCAGTATCCGTTCGTGACGGCCTGCTGCGGCATGGAGTACATGGCCGTCAGCGCCTCGCACTATGACCAGTCCCGCTTCGGCGCGGAGATTCCGCGCTTCTCCCCGCGGCAGTCCGACGTGCTGTGGGTGGTGGGCACGGTGAACCAGAAAATGGCCCCGGTGCTGAAGCGGGTGTACGAGCAGATGGCCGATCCCAAGTGGGTCATCGCCTTCGGCGCTTGCGCCTCCTCGGGGGGCTTCTACCAGAACTATACGGCGGTGCCGGGCATCGACCGCATCATTCCCGTGGACATCTACATCGCCGGCTGCCCGCCGCGCCCGGAAGCGGTGCTGGACGGCATCATCGAGCTGCAGCGCCTGATCCAGGAGCGTGGACCCCATGGCATGAGCGGGATCAATCCGCGCCAGACCAAGGAACCGCTCGTGCTGAGCCGCGACTAGCGCTGCGGCCGCCCTGCGATCTGCGTCCAACCACCGCCGACCTTACTTGCCGGAAGCACCGATGAGCGAAGACAGCGCCAAACCCTCCGCCCCCGAAACGGCGCCGGACGCGCCCGCAGCGCCCCCCGCACCCGAGCCGCCGCCCCTTACGCGCCTGCTCCAGGAGCAGTTCGGCGAGCGGGTGCTGGGCCACCACGCCCAGCACGGCGATGAGACGGTGAGCATCCGCCGCGAGGGCATGCGGGACGTATTCGCCTTCCTCAAGCGCGATCCGCGCTGCGCTTTCGATCTGATGATCGACCTGACAGCGGTGGACTACCTGCCGCGGACGCCGCGCTTCGAGGTGGTTTACCACCTCAAGTCGCTCACCGTGCCGCACCGGCTGCGGGTGAAGGTGCCGGTGGAGGCACAGGCGCCCGAGGTGGACAGCATACGGGAGCTGTGGATCGCCGCGGACTGGTACGAACGCGAGTGCCACGAGATGTACGGCATCAGCTTCAAGGGCCACCCGAACCTAAAGCCCCTGCTGCTCTATGACGGATTCGAGGGCCACCCCCTGCGCAAGGACTATCCAAAGGGCCGCCAGCAGCCGCTGGTGCCCATGCGGCCGGTAAAGGAGCGCTACGACTACGGCGAGCGCTTCCAGCCCGTGGAGCACCCGCATACCCCCGCCGTTACCTTGGAACGCCAGGAGAGCTGAGTCGCCATGGAGTCCCAACGCCACCTCAAGCCGCTGGACTTCGGCTCCGAACCGATGACCATAGAGCTGGGTCCGCAGCACCCGGCCATGCACGGCATCACGCGCTTCCGGTGCCAGCTGGACGGTGAGGTGATCGAGAAGATGGAAGCGGACATCGGCTACCTGCACCGTGGGTTCGAGAAGGAGGCCGAGAACACCACCTACATCAATGTGATTCCCTACACCGACCGCCTGAACTACGTCAGCCCGCTCATCAACAACGTGGGTTACGTGCTGGCGGTGGAGAAGCTGTTCCAGGTAGAGGTGCCGCGGCGCGCCCAGTATGCCCGCGTGATCATGTCCGAGATATCCCGCATTACCGACCACCTCACCTGCAACGGCGCCTCGGCCATGGAAGTCGGCGCCATGACGGTGTTCCTGTGGTTCATCAAGGCCCGCGAACACCTCTGGGAACTCGTGGAGGAGGTGACCGGCGCGCGCCTGACCACCAACTGGACCCGCATCGGCGGCAACGCCAACGATCTGCCCTACGGCTTTCTCACCATGCTGGACGAGCGCTTGGTCAAGGTGGAGGAGGCGCTTAACGAGGGCGAGGCGCTGATTCTGCGCAACAAGATCTTCATCGACCGCCTCAAGGACATCGGCATCCTGTCCCGCGAGCGCGCCATCGAGCACGGGTTCACTGGCCCCATGCTGCGGGCTACGGGTGTGCCGTACGACCTGCGTCGGGCCGACCCGTACCTGGTCTACGACGAGCTGGACTTCGAGATTCCCGTGGGCACCGTGGGCGACTGCTTCGACCGCTTCCTGGTGCGCCAGGAGGAGATTCGCCAGTCCATTCGCATCATCCGCCACGCGGTGGAAAAGCTGCCCCCGGGCGACTTCCACTGTCGCGACCGGCGCGTGTGGATGCCGGACAAGTACGAGGTCTTCAACAGCATCGAGGGCCTGATCGACCACTTCAAGATTGTCATGGAGGGCCCCAAGCCCCCGCCCGGGGAAGCCTACCATGCCGTGGAGGGTGGCAACGGCGAGCTAGGCTTTTACGTGGTCTCGGACGGCAGCGGGCACCCGGTCAAGTGCCGCGTGCGCCCGCCGTGCTTCAACTACGTGGCTGCCGTGCCCGAGATGACGGTGGGCCACTACGTGGCGGACATCGTGCCCATCTTCGGTTCCATCAACATGATCGGCGGTGAACTGGAGCGCTGAGCCCCGGCGAACCTTCGCACCTCAGGAACGCGCATGACCCTCGTGATTGATCTGCTCCTGAACCCGACCATCCAGGCCATCCTGAAGATCCTGGTGATCGTGCTGGGCTTCGTGATGCTCACGGGCACCGTGCTGACCCTGATGGAGCGCAAGTGGTCCAGCGCCGTGCAGGACCGCATCGGCCCCAACCGCGCCAACCTGGGCCGCTGGCGGGGTCGGGGGACTTTGCACCTGGCCGCCGACGCGGTCAAGTCCATCTTCAAGGAGGACACGATCCCGCAGGATGCGGACCGCCTGATCTTCGCCATCGCGCCGTTCTTCAGCCTGTTCGCGGCCATGGTGGTGTGGGCCATCATCCCGGTCGCCGCGCCCATCGGCAGCTTCCGCTTCCAGATCACCGACGTGAACATCGGCTTCCTGCTGGTGTTCGCGGTGACCTCCTTGGGCGTGTACGGGGCCGTGCTGGCCGGCTGGAGCAGCAACAACAAGTACGCCATCCTGGGCGCCACGCGCAGCACGGCGCAGATGCTCTCCTATGAGATCTTCCTGGGCCTGTCGCTGGTGGGCGTGTTCATGGTCAATGGGTCGGTCACCGTCAGCACGATCGTGGCCAATCAGGGCCAGTACTGGTTCGGCGACGTTATCCCCAAGTGGGGCGTCTTCACGCAGCCGCTGGCCTTCTTGATGTTCTTCACGGCCATGCTGGCGGAGATGAAGCGCCTGCCCTTCGATGCGCCGGAGGGCGAGTCGGAGATCATCGCGGGCTACTTCCTGGAATACTCGGGCATGCGCTGGTCGGCGTTCATGCTCGCCGAATACATCGCCATCGTCGGCTCCGCAGCGCTCACCGTGACGCTGTTCTTCGGCGGCTATCAGGTGCCCTGGCTGCACGGGGACGGCTTCGAGCTGTTCGGCTATCTGCTGCCGTTGCCCCTGTTTATCGTGACCGCGCTGCAGATTCTGGCATTCGTCGTCAAGGTGGTGTTTTTCTGCTGGCTGGTGATTCTGATCCGGTGGACGGTGCCCCGCTTCCGCTTCGACCAGATCATGGAACTGGGCTGGAAAAAGATGCTGCCGCTGGCCCTGGCCAATATGTTGATTACGGCCGTGTGGCTGCTGGCCTGGGACCACTGGCACCTGTGAGCCCGGCACTCCCGGCGCACCCGCAGCGATTCGGAGCAGCGAGCTTATGGAGCTGAAAGTGAAAGTGGTCGACCGCAAGCGCGGTCTGGCCGAAGAACTCTACCTGCCCGCGGTGTTGGCCGGACTCCGGCTCACCGTGCACCACTTCATGCGCAACATGTTCGGCAAGCGCGACGTGGTGACCATCTCCTACCCGGAGGAGCACCGCCGCGTGGCTCCGCGCTATCGGGGCCGGCACCGCCTCACCGTGCGGGAGGACGGCTTCATCAAGTGCGTTGCCTGCTACATGTGCGAGGAGATCTGTCCCGCCCACTGCATCCACATCGAGGCAGGCGAGGTGCAGGACAAGTCCGTGGAGAAGTACCCGGTCGTCTTCGATATCGACGAGCTGCGCTGCGTGTTCTGCGGCCTGTGCGTAGAGGCCTGCCCCAAGGATGCCATCCGCATGGACACCGGCATCATCGCCATGGCCTATGGAGAGCGTGATCGCTTCGACTTCACGCGGGACCTGCTGAAGGACCCCTACCACGAGAACGAGAAGACCAAGTTCCGTTCCGTGCCCCTCCCGCTATCCGAGGAGGAGGCCCTGCCCAACTCCATCGCCAAGGTGGGCGGCGGGCACTGAGGCTGCCGCATCGCCGGTGTGGCGGCCCACGGGGCCTGCGCACGGGCGATCGGACATCCGGCCGCCTTCAGGCGCCGGTCCGCTTGGCTTCGAAGTACAACTCCACTTTGTCATCCTGCCCGCCGGTGTTGCGGATCCAGCGCAGCAGGGGCGCTTTCACCGCCTCGGGATCGTTGGTGGCCCGGAAGGCGGTGGAGGCCATGTCGTACAGGAACGCCGTCCTGCCCGTGCGTGCGATCGTGCCGCCGGCCAGAGGCGTGCCGCCCAGGCCCTGCCGGGCCAACTCCCGCACCATCTCTTCGTGGGTCTTGCCGCCCGCGGTGAACAGCACGCCCCCCGGATACAAGCTGTACTTCATCCCCACTCCGCCCGCATCCAGCTCGAACAGTGCGAGGATGAACCCGCGCATCAGGGTGTGCCGTGGAGGCAGGGCGTGGCGTCCGAACTCCAGGCAGTACTGCAGCAGGCCCAGCGGCTCCTTCTGCTCGCCGCGCGCGATGGAGGCGGCCAAGTCCGCTGTGCGCAGCGAGAGCAGCCGCTCGAACTGCTCGGCCCGCTCGTTGCGGCCCTCTCGCAACAGGCCCAACGCCTCGTAGCACCGGAGCAAACGGTACAGATCACACGCAGCCAACAGGCGCCGTTGCCGTACCTCGGGTTTGTCCGCGGCCAGCAGGGCCAGGATGTGCCTCGCCTGCGCCGTGCCGGCCAGCTCGGCAAAGGGCTTCCAACCTTGCAGGAAGCGTTCGACCTCGGCATAGCTCTTGCCCATCGCAGGCTCCAGCGGTTGTGCGGAGTGTCGGAGATTGCCTTTTTCTCACCGTAACAGATAGGCTCGATATATGACAATCCTCTTGCGAGCGGGACCTACGCTTTGGCAAGCGATGTGCTAAGATCGAAACCTGCGTGATCTGAGGTACTTGTCGCGAGACGGGGCGTGCCCCCGCCTTTCATCCTGAGGAGTGTGGATCGTGGCCGATACTGTAGTAGCGAGCCGGGCGGGCGGTTGGCGCCCCTTTCTGACCCTGTGCGCCTTCGCCTTCACGTTGGCCATCGCGCTGGCGGCAGTGGCCCAGCCCCTGCGCGCCCAGAGCGACGACGCGACCCAGCGCCTGCTCGACATCAAGCGCCAGCAGGAGCAGGGCATCGCGCCCACTCCGCCGATGGGCCCGCCAGCCGCCAGCCAACCGGGCAGCGGGCAACTGGGCACCGCCCAGACTGGCCCGGCCAGCCAGGAGGGAGAGGCCACGGTGGTGGAGGCCAAGGGCGTCGCCAGCTACTACCCCAAAGACGTGGCGCGCTCGCGCGACGAGGCCATCGAGGCCGCGCAGCGAGATGCGGTGGAGCAGGCCAGCGGCGTGTTCATCTCCACCGAGACCCAGATGCGCAACTTCGACCTGGTCTCGGACGAGGTGCTCAGCAACAGCAAGGGCTTCATTCGCAACTACGAGGTCACCAAGGAGGGCCAGGACGGGCCCTTCTACAACGTGTTTATCCGCGCCACGGTGGTCAAGGCAGCTTTCATCAAGAACTTCGAGGATGCGCTGGAGAACCTCTATCGGCGCGTCGGCAAGCCCCGCATCATGCTGGTGGTGCAGGAGTTCGACTCCAATGGCGGCTCCGGTGACGACGCCGACAAGGAGAAGCCGCAACTGGACGTGGTGGAAAAGGAGATCCGCAAGATCCTGCTCAAGGAAGGCTTCACGTTTGTGGATGCGCGTGTCAGCGCCAAGGGGGGCCTGTCCGATCAGGAGCGCCTGCTCACCGCCGCCCGCACCTCCAAGGCGGAGATCGTGATGCTGGGCCGCGCGCGCATCGGCGCCAAGAGCATGCTGCAGAAGTTCAACATCGTCGAGGCCAGCGTGGGGCTGGATGTGATCCGCACGGACAATGGCCAGGTGCTCGCCTCGGATGTGGCCACGGGCAAGGGCCTGCACATCAACGAGGACACCGCGGCCGTCACGGCCCTGCAGAAGGCGGCGGACGAGATCACGCCCAAGATCATGCAGCAGGTGAGCTACCTGTGGATCAAGGAGAAGAATGAGGGCCAGCGCATCGAGATGGTCGTGAAGAACGCCTCCTTCGGCGATCTGCTCAACCTGCGGAGGGCGCTGGGCAACACGGTGAAGGGCGTGCGCAAGGTGAGCCAGAAGTCCTACCGCAACGGCGTGGGCATGCTGGAGCTGGAATCCCGCGACCCCACGGACCGCCTTGCCGAATCGCTGTACGAGACGGACTTTGGCGGCTACAAGCTGAACATCGACGACGTGACGCCCACCACCCTCACGGTGACGCTGGTCAAGACCAAGCAGCAGTAGCGCAGATCGCGCAGCGCCGGCGCTTTGCCTGCGCGGTGCGATGGCGCCGCCCCCCGGCACCGGGCCTCAGGAGACCGCGCATGACACGCCGCACAGAGATCCGCCGGCGCCGTTGGTCGGCGCTGCCGACCGGGGGAGCGTGCGCGTTGCTGGTACTGCTGCTGGCCACGCTGCCCGCCCTGCCCGCCGGGGCCCATCCAGGGCCGTTGGATGAATACGGGGGGCACTTCGACAAGCGCACGGGTCTGTACCACTACCACCGGCCCTCTAAGGAGATGGCCCATCGTAAGCCCGAGTACCTGAACTGGGTAATGCTCCCGGACAAAGGCATCCTCAAGGGCGATGTGGCGAAGGTGGAGGATGCGGATACGATCTGGGTGCACATGGTGTATCGTCCGGCCTTCCAGGACGTCGCCCAGCATATCGCCCTGGCCAACAAGAACGAGCGGGACATGCTGCTGCGGGTGGACCTCGCGCATGTATCGCCCCGGGAAACCGGTGCGCAGAATCCGCGCTTCGAGGAATGGTTTCTCAACAAGGTGCAGTACGAGCTGAAACAGAAACTGCTGGGCCACAAGGTCACGGTGAACTTCGAGATCGTAGGGGGCGGTGCCAGCCGCCTGCGCGGCATGGTATTCGAGGGCAAGGAGAACGTGAACCTGTGGATGGTGCTCAACGGGTGGAGCTACTACGTGCTCAACGATGGGTCGAATCCCTACGACAAGCTGTTCCGCAACGCCGAGGACATCGCGCGCCGCGACAAGGCCGGTATCTGGCAGCACCTGCCTTGATCGCCCCCCACGCACCGACCGCATGAGTGCTTCGATCGCCGAAAATCTGGCCGCCGTGCGCGAGCGCATTGCCGAGGCTGCGCGACGTGCCGGCCGGGCCGCGGATGCGGTGCGCCTGCTGGCGGTCTCAAAGACCAAGCCTGCCGCCGCCGTGCTGGAGGCCTTCCAGGCAGGTCAGCGCCTGTTCGGGGAGAACCGCGTGCAGGAGGCCTTGGCCAAGATGGAGGAAACCGGCCCCGGCCCCGAATGGCACCTCATCGGTCACCTGCAGAGCAACAAGGCGCGCCTGGTGCCCGGACGCTTCGCCGCCGTGCACTCGCTGGATTCCGATCGCCTGGCCGGCGCGCTGCAGCGCCATGCGGAGGCAGCCGGCACCGTGCTGCCCGTGCTGATTCAGCTCAACCTGGAGCACGAGGCCAGCAAGGCCGGCATCGCCGACGAGGCGGGCCTCCGGCGGCTGGTGGAATACGTGCGGCAGTTCTGCCCACACCTGCTACTCACCGGGCTGATGACGATTCCCCCGCCCGACCTGGGCGAGGTGGAGACCCGCCATCTCTTCGCCCACGTGCGCACTCTGCACGCCGGCCTCGCGGCGGAGTTCGGGCTGGGGTCCGCCTTCTGTGAGCTGTCCATGGGTATGTCGCACGATTTCGAGTGGGCCATCGCCGAAGGCTCCACGATGGTGCGCGTCGGCACCGCGATCTTCGGGGAGCGGCCGTGAGCACGCCCGCCGTCCCGCCCGTCGGAGCGACCCCCGCCTGCGGCTTTATCGGCTGGGGGCCGGAAAGCGCGGCCCTGCTGGATTCCCTGCGGCGGCGCTACCCGGACCTGGAGAGCAAGGCCGCCGCCCTCGCTTCCGCCGGGGAGCGGGCGCCCGTGGGGCGGGTCATCCCCACCCTGGAGGGGCTGTTCCAGGCCTGCGAGCTGGTGTTTGTGGAGGGTGGGCCGGAGGTGCTGGAGCCGCACCTGCCCATGATCCGGCTCGCCATCTCGGACCGGCACGTGCTGGTGCTGCTGGGCCGGGGCTGGTCGCTTAGCGCACTGCTGCGGCAGCTTCACGAGCGCAAGCTGGCGCGCTGCATGTTGCTGCCCAGCCCCCTAGGTGGCACGGGCAGCGTGGCCTTCTTCGCGTCGCCGTACTTTTCGCCCGAGGAGCGGGCGGACTTCCGGGGGCTCTTCGCGCACATGGATCTGTGCGTGGAACTGCGCGAGGAGCAGCACTTCGATGTGCTGCAGGGGCTGGCGGACTTCGCCCCGGCGGCCTTCTACACGGTGATGGAAGCCATGGCCGACGGTGTGGTGATGATGGGCTTCCAGCGCGCCGCGGCCATGCAGATTCTGGCCACGCTGCTGCACGGCGCCGCGCTTCGGGTGCTGGAGGGCCAGGCTTCGCCCGCGCAGCTCCGCGAGGAGGCCCTGGAGGTGGACGTGGCGGCGGCGGGGCTTATCGAGCTGGAATCCGCCGGCATTCGCGGCGCGCTGATGCGCGCCATGCAGCGTGCAGTCCGTCGCCCACGCACGGCGACGCTGCCCTCAACCGACGAGCAGGAATAGCCGCATGGCCTATACGTTGATTGACCTGGTGCAGATCGCCAGTCGTGTGTTCTCGGTGCTGATCATCGCCCGGGCCCTACTGTCCTGGGTCAGCCCGGACCCCCGCAATGCCATCGTCGGGCTGGTCTACCGGCTCACCGAGCCCGTGCTGGCCCCCGTGCGCAAATTCACGCCAGACCTGGGCGGCATCGACGTCTCGCCGATCATCGTGCTGGTGGGCATTCAGGTGCTGGAGCAGGTGCTGGTGCAGATGCTGATCGGAATGGCGTAGCGCCTGGCCGCTGGGGCCAGGGAAGCTACTTGACGGGCAGGGCGAGTTGCGGCGGCAGCATCGTATCCGCCGGCAGGCCCAGGTGCCCAAAGGCTTTGGGAGTGGCCACACGACCGCGCGGTGTCTTCTGCAGGAAGCCTTCCTGGATCAGGAACGGCTCGTAGACTTCCTCGATGGTGTCTTTGGGCTCGGAGAGAGCCGCGGTGAGTGTGCTCAGGCCGACCGGGCCACCGTGGAACTTCTTGACGACCACCTGCAGAATCTCCAGGTGGAACGGATCGAGTCCGCAGGTATCGATGCCCAGCCGCGCCAAGCCGTGCTCCACCACCGCCAGGGTGATCACGCCGTCGGCGGCCTGCTCGGCGAAGTCGCGGACGCGCCGCAGCAGGCGGTTGGCCACGCGCGGCGTGCCCCGCGATCGGCGTGCCAGCTCCAGCGCCGCCTCCGGCTCGATGCCGATCCCCAGGATGCCGGCGGAGCGCAGCACGATCTGCTGCAACTCATCCGCCGCGTAGAAGTTGAGCCGCAGCGGGATGCCAAAGCGGTCGCGCAGGGGCGAGGAGAGCAGCCCGGTGCGGGTGGTGGCCGCGACCAGCGTGAACGGGGCGACGTCCAGCTTCACCGAGCGGGCCATGGGCCCCTGTCCGATCATGATATCGAGCTTGAAGTCCTCCATGGCCGAGTACAGCACTTCCTCGACCAGGCGGTTCATGCGGTGGATCTCGTCGATGAACAACAGATCCCCTGCCTCCAGGTTGGTCAGGATCGCGGCCAGATCCCCCTGCCGCTCCAGCACGGGGCCCGACGTGCTGTGCAGGTTCACGCCCAGTTCGTGAGCGAGGATGTGCGCCAGCGTGGTTTTGCCCAGGCCCGGGGGGCCGCTGAGCAGCACGTGGTCCAGCGACTGGCGGCGCTTCTTGGCCGCCTCGATGAAAACCCGGAGGTTGTCCTTGATCTCGACCTGCCCCACGTACTGCGCTAGGGTGTGCGGGCGCAGCGGGAGCTCCTGATGATCCGCATGCTGTGGTGAGGCGTCGAACCGCGTGGTATCGTCCATGATGCACGAGGTTGCCGGGGCGGGGCGGGAAATGCGTACGGGATTGTCTTACCCTTTCCGACTGGATGTGACAAGGTGCAGCAATCACGACACTCCAGCAGGGGCCGCTCCGGGCCGAGGACGATGACGCTTGCGGACGTTCGGCAGAAGTGGAACCGGCGCTACGAAGAGAGGTTGACGGAGGCGCCCTGGCCGGAACCCAATCCGCTGGTGCTGCGGTTTCTCGATCGCGTCCACGGCGGCATCCTGCTGGATGCGGCCTGCGGGCTGGGCACGGGCATTGCCGCTGCCATCGATCGGGTGGATCTGGCCGTGGGCGTGGATCTCTCCGAGACGGCCCTGGCCGCCGCCCGGCGCCACTGGGGCCGACACCCGAAGATCCGCTGGATTCAGGCCGATGTGGCGCGCCTGCGCTGGCCGCCGGATACCTTCTCGGTGGTCTGCGCATTCGGGTTCACCGATTGGGTGTTCCTGAGCCAGGTGCCCTGCATCCTTCGCCCGGGCGGACTGTTTTTGTACCAGGGCTTCTCGCGCCGGCACCTGGAAGTAAAGCCGGAGTTCGATCCGGACTGGACCAGCACGCCGGAGTCCATCGCAGCGCTGTTCCCTGGGTGGTCCGTGCTCGCCTGCGAAGAGAGCGCGGAGCCACCGTATCGCGTCAGCTTCGCCGGGCTGCGGCCTGGTGACGATTCGCAGGAGCGTCCATGAAGTTCTGGCTGATCAACCTGCCGCTGTACGTCATCTTTCTGCTGGCCGGGCTGGGCCTGCCGGGTATCGTGCTGTGGCAGCGCGGGCCGCTCAGCTGGCCGGAGGTGGGCATCTATGTGGCCGCGGCGGTGCTGCTGGTCTTGGCGACGTTCATGCTGGCGCTGCTGATGGCGCGCCTGCTCTTCCCCCATTACTGGTGGTTGGGGCAAGTGGAAGGCAAGGACGTGTTCGAGTTCGACGGGGTGTACTTCCTCGGGTTGCGCCTCACCCGCGTGCCCACTCGCCTGCAGCGCCTGCTGTTCGGCGTGGACGAGCAAATGCGCACCTGGGACCTGATCTTCGGGGTGATGTTCCTGGTGCTGCTGGTCCCGCACACGGTGGGATTTTTCTCGGCCCACCGGGAGTTGGACCGGCTCATCCCCGATCCACCCAAGTTTCCCGAGTCGTTGCACTATCCGCTGCTTTCCTCGCTGCCCGTGATGAAGACGTGGGGGATCACCTGGCAACCGGATGGCACCCTGGGTCGGCGTGTGGATCAGGAACTCACCAAGCTGCAGCGTGACGGTTTGCCCGGCGTCCAACAGCGCTTCGAACTGGCCCAGTTGCACCTGCTCAAGGCCTTCCATGCGCGGTCGCGGTTCAGCGATCCGTATTACGATTCTCCCGGCGAGGCGCTCTACTTCAACCGTGGCCAGGGCCTGCAGGCCGTGCAGAACCTGCAATACCTGCTCGCGCTTCCTGACCTGCAGCGGGCGGGCTGGAGCGGTACGGCCCTCACGCTGATTGGCTTCTTCCACCTCAGCGACCGCAACTATGCCGAGGCGGAGAAGGTGCTGCAGCGGGCCTTGGCGGAGCCGGGCGAGGGCTCCAAGGCCCCCATCACGCGCTATCAGGTGCTGCTGCTGGCGGCCCAAAGCGCGCTCATGAACGGCCAGCGCAACCAGGCCATCGACTACCTGGAGCGCATCCTCACCGACGAGCGTCTACCCAACGAGGCCTACGCCCTGGCCATGGAGCACTATGCCGAGGCGCTGCGCCTGGAGGGCGCATACTCCAAGGTGCCCGAGTTGCTGGGCAAGGCGCTGGAGCTCTATAAGCTGGGCAAGGATCGTGCGGGCATTGCGCGGGTGCACATCCGGCTGGCCGCTCTGGCGCTGAGCGAAGGCAAGCGCGACCAAGCCGCCGAGGAACTCTCGATCGCCTCCAGCCTGGCGCAGGGCCTGGGTGACGGCTTCACGCAGGATATGGTCTCGCGCCTGACGCTGGCGTTCTCGGGATAGGGGCCAAGAGCGCTGCGATCTGCTATAGTAGCGGCGAACTGGACTGGCCGCCCCGGCTTGCTCCCGGCCCATTCCAAGGACGGAGGGGACGCATGAACGTCGCTGCCCGTGCCGCTGGGTTGCTCCTGCTGCTCGCGGTGTTGCTACCGGCCGCCATTCAGGGCGCCGAACTGGAGCAGGGGATCAATCAAGCCGCGATCATCAACTTCCCCACGGCGCTCAACCAGCCCACGACCCACATGCTCCACACCACGCTGGAGCTGACGGACATCGGCAAGCCCGAGCTGAACCTGTACAACGTTCGCTACGGCTTCCAGCACGGCGCGTTTCAGCTCATCAACGATCTGAACTTCGCGATCGAACCGCTGCACGAGTTCGACTATGCCGAGGTGAAGGCCAAGCTGCAGGTGCTCAGCCTGGACGAGTACCGCAGCTACGTGGCCCTGGGCCTGCTGGGGCGTGCCGTGCGCCATGCGGATGAGCGCCAAGCGCGCATAGACGATAAACCTGCGTCGCTGTTTGTAGTCTCCACGTTCGAGATATTCCCATTCCAGAACTGGGGGGGCTTCCTGTTTAACGTGTACCTGGACAACCGCTTCCTCACCCTGGGCACGAAGGTGCAGCTCTACCAGTCCATCCAGTTCGTGGGGGAGGTGGAGCACCTGCACTCCACCCTACGCAAGGACAAGACCAACGCCCGGGCCGGTGTTTCTTTTGAGGGGCTGCAGAACTTCTACTTCCAGCTCCTCTGGACGGACCAGGGCAAGCATCTGCTGGCGCAGGTGGGCGCGGGCTTCTGAGGCCAGGCGCCCGCATGCGGGTGGCGGAGGCCGATGGGGGCGGGGGCTAGGAGTGGCTTTCGCCTTGGAGCAGGGGCTTGCGGATCTGGGTGATCGTCTTGACGTACTCGGCGCGGCGCTTGTCACGCTCGCTCAGGTTCTGGATGCCCTGCAGGTTCAGGAAGTCGTCGATCATGCCGAAGGCGCGCGTGCAGTAGCTGAGGATGTCGTCGCGCACCTCGAGGCGCTTGTTCTGGTCGCGTGTGCGGGGCAGTTCGGTGGTGAGCAGGTTCGCCAGCCAGATGAAGGTGTGGATGTCCTCCGGATCCTGGCGCGAGATGCGCAGGAGCTGGTTGATCACGCGGCCCGGCCGCTCTTCCTGGCGCAGCCGGTTCTGCAACTGGCGCTTCTGGTAGCGCGCCTCCAGCCGCGCCACGGACTTTTCAGCGGCGCCGAGCACCTCGGCCTTCTTCATCTGGATGGTCATGTCACGGCGTTCTTCCTCGGCCGTGAGCACGATGTCCTCCCGGTCGAATACGAACACGTAATCGGCCAGGCGCTGCACATAGGGCTCGACATGATTTCGGGTTTCCAGCGATGCCAGCAGCTTGGCCAGATACGTCGCGTAGAGGTTCTGCACCAGCAGATCTTCGGGGTAGGTCTTCGCGTGGACGTAGACCTGTTTGATGCCCTCGTTAATCTTGTTGCCCAGCACGAGATAGGCCTGTTTCGCCTCATGGAACTCTTGCTTGGCCTGATCGACGTCCTTCGGCGCCACGTTCGGGTCGCGCGCGTGAAACTTGCGCAGTACGTCATTGGCCTTGCGCAGGGCCTTGATGTGCTCCTGCACGGACTGGTAGTTCTGCTCGGCCAGCGTGCAGATCGGGCGCAGCTTCTCCAGTTCCAGGTCAGGGCAGTTGCCTTGCTTGACCTGGATCTCCTGCGGCAGTTCGGTGACATCCTCGGAGGTTTCGTCCCCCGTGTCGCCGAATTCCGCGGTGAAGGCGTCGGCGTCCCCCGCCTCGGCGGGGTCCAGCGCCTCTTCCTGGAGTTGCTTGTCTTCGGACATAGCCAACGGAGCTTTGTAAAAGCGCGATTAACTGTGTAACGATCCTAATCGCTTAGGGACCACAACGTCCACCCCGACCTGCCGAGATGCTGGTTAAAATCGTCGCCCTGGGGCTGAGTCCGGCGGTCTGGAAGAACGTCTTCCATCATCTCCGCAACAGCCTGCCCGATCATCCTTTCGCGGCGGGGATCTTCTCCAGTCCCGGCGAGCAGGCCTTTCTCGTCCGCGAGATGTTTCCGCATCAGTGGCGGAGCGAGGAAGTGGACTTCGTCTTCTGCGAGCCGGCCAGCGGGGAGGATTGGAGCCGGCGGCTGGTGTTCCTGCGCAAGCTCAATGGCGATTCGCTGCCCCCCGTGGCGCTGGTCCTGACCCTATCCGCCCTCGAACAGGGAATCAAGCAACTGGTACAGGCCTCTGCGCCGGTTGAGCTGCACCTGGACAATCGTTCGCGCTTCACCGTGTCGGACCCGGCGCTGATCATTCGCAGCTTCCCCGCGGAGTTCCCGCGCATTCGGGTCAACGAGCACCTCACGACGCTGCGACTGCACCACGCCGATCCGTCTGGGCGCGACCTGACGCCTAGTGCCCTGCGGCCAGGCACGGTGCTGGGCTTCGCGGAGATCGAATCCATCCTGCACAACGGCGAGGCGCAGAGCCCTCAGGAGTGGCTGAAGACCGTCCTGCGCGCGGAAAAGGCCAAGCTGCCCCGCTCGGGCAGTCCGGGGCTGCTGCGCGAGCCCAAGGGGCTCTATCTGTGTCCGGGCCTGCCGGTCACGCGCGTCACCGGGGCCACGGTGGGGGGCGTGACCTTTCCGTTTCTGCTGGACCTGGGGCAACTGGCGGATAGTTCGCCGCAGTTCCGCTCGGTGCGTGATGCCCTGCGCAAGGCGGGTAACCGCCACAAGCGGCGCTGGCGCGACGTCACCGCGCGCCTCCACATTGCCGAATCGAAGACCGACATGCCCGTGGTGTGTGCCGGCGGGCTGGCACTGGTGCGCGAGACCCTGGCTGACCGCTTGCGGGCCCGCGGCTTCCAGCGCTGCTCCACGTTGGCCGAGCCCGGCGAGGGCACCTTCCGCGAACCCGCCCTGCTCCTGCAGATCGGCCCCTGGGAGCGCGACGGCTTCGGCGCGCAAGTGGAAGAGCCGCACTTGGTGCCTCTGGAGGAGGAGTTGCTGGAGCCTCTGGCACCCCTGGACGGCCTGCTGGACTGGCGGGCCCTGCCCTGGCGCCCCGTGCCGGCCGGCGGGCCGTCGCTGACCGAGGAGGCCTTTCGCCAGCAGGCGGAGGACCTGGCCCTGCGCGACCGCAAGGCGGCGGAGGGTGTCGCCATCGCGGAGAACCGCGGGCGCATGCTGGAACAGGAACTGGGCGTGCTGGGCGGCGCGCAGGATCGCTTGGCTGAGCTGCTGGAGGCCCGCGAGGCGTTACAGGTGTGGACGGGCTCCCTGCCCGCGGGCGTGAAGCAGGTGCTCGTGTTCAGTCACGACCAGGAGGAGGCCGGGGCCGTGCTGCAGGCGCTGCGGGGAGTGGCCAAGAAGCGCTGGTTCGATCTCTCCCCCTTCACCGATGCCGATTCGCTCCGCACGCTCTCCCTGGAGCCCGTGCAGCACTATCTAAAGGGCGGCATGATGGTGATCACGGCGGCCTCGCGGGAAAAACTGCGCAAGCTGCAGGCCGGGATCGGCGAGCAGGCCGCGGAGGTAACGCGCAACCTGGCCGAGTGCCACGCCGCCCAGCGCTTCTACCGCGACGAGCACGAGAAGAGTGCCGCGGCCAAGGAGGCGCTGGCACGCCAATGGGTGCGCGATGCCCAGGATGCATGGCTGGATGAGCAGATGCCGGCCCTGCTGGAGCGCCTGGAGGTATTGCGGCGGCGCCACGAGCGGCGCTGGTTCTCCCGCGCGCTGGTAAACCGGGTGGCGGTCGTTCCCTCCGTGGCGGAGAACCGCCCGGCGCTGCTGGCCGCCTGCCGCGAGCTGTATCCGGGCTTCAACGAAGAGCACTCGCGTGTCGTGCACTACGACTATGAGCGAATGGACGAGCTGCCCGCGGAGGACAAGAAGGCGGTGCGCGATGCCGCCGGCCCCACGCCCCCATCGCCGGAGGCATTCGCGGAGCGGCTGGCAGCCCGGTTGCAGGAGCGCAATCGCGAGCAATTGGAGGCCTACCTGGGTGTGATCACCACCGAACTGGAGAAGGTGCGGGCCGATCTGGTGATCATCGAGCAGCGTCGCGAGACGGCCTTCGCCATCCTGGAACACCTGCGGCAAGCGCTGCCCGCACTGCAGGAAACGCCGGTGATCCTGATCCTCCCCGAATATTGGGCGCCCGGGCCCGACGAGGCGCTGCCCTGGCCCCATGTGCGAGTGGTGTGCCTGCGCCGCCTGGGCCCGCTCACCGCGGAGGATTGCACGCGCCAGCTTCGCGCCCTGTATTCCGCCTGACCCGCCATGTCTGCCCCGGATCGCCTGCTGGATACCCACGCGGAAACCCTGGCCGGCCTGGAGTGGCCGCGGCTGCTGGAGGCCCTCGCCGCCCGGCTGGCCACGGCCTCGGGTCACGCCCACTTGGCGGCCCTGGCGCCGCTGCCCAAGCTGGGGGCCGTGCGCCATGCCCTGGCGCTGAACGCCGAGCTGCGCGCCCTGCGGGAGAAGCACGGGCCGCTGGGCTTCTCCGGCGTGCACGCGCTGGAGGGTCTGCTGGAACGTGCGGAGCGCCAAGGCCGCCTGGAGGCCGAGGAGCTGGCGGCCGTGCTCTCCACACAGCGTGCGGCCCTGCAGCTACGGGCCGACTTGCAGTCCGCCGGGGAGAGTCCGGGTTTGCGAGAGTTGGCGGAGGCTCTGCACCCGCTGCGGGAGCTGGTGGAACGCCTGGGCGCCTCGCTGACAGCCACCGGTGCCCTCAACGAGCGTGCGTACCCGGAGCTGGCCCGCCTGCGCGAACAGATCGCCCACCGCCGCGAGGCCCTGCATCGCAAGCTGGACGGCCTGCTGCGCAATGCCAGGCTCTCGGATGCCTTCCAGGATCAGATCTACACCCTGCGCGGGCGGCGCTACGTGCTGCCCGTGAAGGCGGACTTCAAAGGGCATCTGCCGGGCATCGTGCACGACGTCTCGGCCAGCGGGGCCACGCTGTTCATGGAGCCGCAGGCCGTGGTGGAGGATACCAACGCCGTGGCCCTCACCGAGCGCCTGCTGGAGCTGGAGCAGGACCGCATCCTGCGCCAGCTTTCCTGGGCCGTGGGCGAAGCGGCGCCACAACTGCAGGCAAACCTGGACTGGATCGGCCGGGTGGACCTGCTGAACGCCCAGGCGGCCCTGGCCGAGGCCTACCAGGGTACCGTGCCCCAGGTGGAAGCCGAGGGCGTGCTGGACCTCAAGGGCGTGGCGCACCCGCTGATGCTGCTGGAGGAGGCCTCCGCTGCGCCTGGGGGCCGTACCGGTCCCGCGGGTGCCACCGCGGATGAGGGCCCACCCCGCGCGGTGCGCAACGACGTGCGCCTGGGTGGCGAGACGCGCTGCATGGTCATTTCCGGCGCCAACACCGGCGGCAAGACGGTGCTGCTCAAGGCCGTGGGGCTGGCCGCCCTGCTGGTGCGACACGGCATGCCCATCCCGGCGCTGGCCGGCTCGCGCTGCGACTGGTTCGCGGAGGTGTGGGCGGACATTGGCGACCTGCAGAGCCTGGACACGTCGCTCTCCACCTTCTCCGCGCAGATCCGCTTTCTCACCGAGCTGCTGCCGCGGGTGGGGCCGGGCTGCCTGGTGCTGCTGGACGAGATGCTGACCGGCACGGAACCCGCCCAGGGCGCCGCGCTGGGCTCCGCGGTGCTGGAGGCGCTGCTGGTCCAGGGCGTCACCACGCTGGTCACGACGCACTTCGGCGAGCTGAAGCAGCTTGCCGCGGAGCACGCGGGAATCGTCAACGCCTCCATGGCCTTCGACGCGGAGCGGCTGCGCCCCACCTACCGCCTGCAGATGGGCCTGCCCGGTGCGAGCTTTGCCCTGCACATCGCGCGGCGCTATGGGTTGGCAGAGACTATCGTGGCGCGCGCGGAGACCTCGCTGGCCGATCGGCCCGCGGCGCTGGACGCCCTGCTGGTGCAGGTGCACGAGCAGGGGCGCCGCCTGGAGGAGGCTGCCGAACGCCAACGCGAGCGCGACGCGCGCCTGCACCAAGCCGAGGCCCAGCTGGCCCAGGCCCGCGCCGACGTGGGGGCTCGCGAGCGGGAGGTGCACCGTCGCGAGCGTGGGGCCATCAGCGCCGAGCTGCGCGCGGCCCGGCGGCGCATCGGCGCGGTGATCCGCGAGCTGCAGCAGGCCAAGAGCCTGCCCACCGTGAGCCGCGTGCGCGACCGGCTGGCCGAGCTGGAGCGCGAGCACGAGGCGGCGGAGCCGTCTCCAGCGCCTGCCGCGGCTGAGGCGGGCACGCTGGAGCCGGGGGCTGCCGTGTGGCTGCCCTCGCTGCAGCGCGGCGGCGTGCTGGAGGCGTTGCTGGACGAAGGGCGGCGCGCCAGCGTGCGCCTGGGAGCCCTGACCATGGAGTTGGACCGCGCGGAGGTGCTCCCTGCTGCGGCTGGGCCCAAGGAAGGCCCCGGGGAAGGGCGCCGCCGCGGAGCCCGGCGGGTAGCCCCGGGGGCGCGAGAGGTCGAGCCGGGTGGGGCGGGTGCCGAGGGTGCGCCAGGCGAAGCACCGCGCGTGACGGAGACTGACATTCCGTTCGCCCTTTCCACCGAGGAGAACACGCTGGACGTGCGAGGCCTGCGCTTGGAGGAGGCGCTGGAGCAGGCGGAGGCCTTCTTCGACCGCTGCACCATGAAGCACGTCTCGCCCGTGATGGTGATCCACGGCCACGGCACGGGGCGGCTCAAGGCCGGTCTGCGCGAGGCTTGGCACGGCAGTCCCTATGTGGCGGCATTCCGTCCCGGCGGTGCGCACGAGGGCCGCGATGGCGTCACCATCGTGGCGCTCGATTTGTGATGTCCGACGCAGCCCGCAGTTGACAGCCGGGGGCGGGAATCGGTTTCATCCAAGGTTCCGAGCCTTCGTCCCCCCAATCGCCTGCCATAGGAGCTCGACTTGATTCTGCGAGTGCAACGCCACTATCCCGGCATGCCCCTGCCCGCCCGGGCGCACGCCAGCGACGCCGGCTTCGACCTCACCGCGATGGAGGTGGAGCCGCTGCGGCCGGGCGTATTCTCCTTCGATACGGGCATCGCGGTGCAAGTGGAGGCGGGGTATTATTGCGAAGTCGTGCCCCGTTCCAGTATTGTGAAAGGTGATTTTCTGCAGGCCAACAGCGTGGGGGTGATCGATCCGGACTACCGCGGCCGCATCCGCGTCGTGCTGCGCTACGTGGGCATGGCGGCGGACGGCGGGGCGGCAGAGGCCCGGGCCCTGGTCGGCAGCCGCATCGCTCAGTTGCTGGTGCGCCGCGTGGAGCCCGTGGTCATTGAGGCCGTGGAATCGCTGGAGGAAACCCCACGGGGCGCCGGCGGTTTCGGCAGCACGGGTCGCTGAGCGCCTCTCCGGGCTCTCCATGCATCGCCGGGTCACCCGTGCCGGGGGCAGGACGCCCCCGACCAGCGCGCACCGCCAGGGAGGAGCCGATGGTCATCACGGAACTCAAGCAGATCTGTTCGCGCTGCCGGGGCAGCGGCCGCCAGCCGGGCTTCGTGGCCATGGGCATCTCCCAGATCAATTACGACGGGCGCTGCCCGGCCTGCCACGGCCGCGGCTTCCAGCTCACGGAGTTGGGCCAGGATCTGCTGAACCTGCTGCGGCCCTTCGTGGAGGAGATGATCCACGGCGATGCGCCGCAGTCCGCCCCGGTGCCCAAGCAGTCGCAGCACGAGGAGCACTCCGCCTGAAACCCGCCGCGACGAGACATCGCAGGTGGCGTGCCCGTCCGATGGCGGCCACGAGTCACGTTTCGCTGCCCACCCGCTAGCCGAGCAGCCATTCCATGGACACGGTGCGTCCGCGAGAGATCGATCCGCGTGTGCGGAGCTACGAGGAGGCCTGGCAGGGCTTCCGTTGGCACGTACCGGCACGCTTCAACATTGCCCAGGACGTGTGCGACCGCCATGCGGCCGATCCGGCCGGTGCCGCGCGGCTGGCCCTGATCTACGAGGATGCCGACGGCGGATCGGTACGCTACACCTTCGGCCAGCTCAAGGAGCGCTCGGATCGCTTCGCGCAAGTGTTGGCCGCGCGGGGCATCGGGCGCGGCGACCGCTTTGCCGTGCTGCTGCCGCAGCGGCCGGAGACGGCCCTCGCGCACCTGGCGGTGTACAAGCTGGGTGCCATCGCCGTGCCGCTCACGGTGCTGTTCCGGCGCGACGCGCTGCTGTACCGGCTGAGCAACAGCGGCGCCAAGGGCATCATCACGTCTCCCGACCAACTGGAGTTGCTAGCCTCCCTGCTGCCTGATCTGCCGGAACTGCGCACGGTGGTCGTGGTGGGGGGGCTGCCGCCTGGGGGCCGCGGCGAGGGCTGGCTTGACTTCGAGGAAGCGCTGGCCGCCACCAATGGCGCCTTCGTGCCGGTCCAGACGGCGGCGGACGATCCCTGCGTGCTGATCTACACCTCCGGCACCACGGGCAATCCCAAGGGCGCCCTGCACGCCCATCGCTACCTGATCGGCCACCTGCCGGGCTACGAGCTTTCGCACAACTTCGCGCCCCAGCCGGACGACCGCTTCTACTCCCCGGCGGACTGGGCCTGGATCGGTGGGCTCACCGACGCACTGCTGCCCTCATGGCACTATGGCGTGCCCGTGGTCGCGTGGCGCGGCAAGGGCGCCTTCGAGCCGGAGCGCGTGCTGCATCTGATGGAGCAGCACCGTGTGCGCAACGCGTTCATCCCGCCCACGGCCCTCAAGATGATGGCGCAGGTCTCCGATATCCGCGGGCGTTTCCGGCTCGATCTGCGCACGATCATGAGCGGGGGCGAGGCCCTCAGCGCCAAGACCCTGGACTGGGCCGAGGAGACCCTCAGCGTGCGCATCAACGAGATCTACGGGCAGACGGAGATCAACTACCTGGTGGGCAACTGCGTGCCGCTGTGGGAGGTGCGCCCGGGCTCCATGGGCCGCCCCTACCCGGGCCACGAGGTGGCCATCGTGGATGAGCAGGGCCATCCGCTGGGGCCGGGCCGGATGGGCCAGGTGGCCGTGCGGCGTGGGGAAGACCCCGTGTTTTTCCTTGAGTATTGGCAGAACCCGGCTGCCACGCAGGAGAAGTTCATCGGCGAATGGGCGCTTACGGGCGATCTGGCGGAGCAGGACGCGGACGGCTACCTGTGGTTCAAGGGCCGCGCGGACGATGTGATCATCAGCGCCGGGCACCGCATCGGGCCCACGGAGATCGAGGAAGCCCTGCTGCGCCATCCCGCCGTGGCCCTGGCCGCGGTCGTGGCCTCGCCGGACCAATTGCGCGGCAGCATCGTCAAGGCCTTCATCAAGCCCGCCCAGGGCGTCACGCCGTCCGAGGAGCTGTCCCACCAGATCCAGGACTTCGTGAAGGACAACCTGGCCCGCCACGAGTATCCGCGCGAGATCGAGTACCTGGACGAGTTCCCGCTGACCACCACGGGCAAGATTCGTCGCCTGGAGCTGCGCCAGCGGGAGGCGCGGCGCAAGGGTGCCGCATTTTGACCACCCACTGCCGCCCCCACCCATCCGAGCCATGACCCATCCCTATCTCCAGCCCATGAGCGCCGGCGAGATCGTGCGCAACGCGCTGTCCGTCTATCGCGATCACTTCCGGTTGCTCGTGCTGGTGGCGCTGTTTCCGCACCTGGCCCTGCTGTTGTTCGAGGCCCTGGTGCTCGGCGCGGGCGAACCCGGCACGGGCGCCATGACGGCCGTCATGGTGGCGACCGTGATCGTCAACGGTGTGGCCCTCACGGCCATCACGATCGCCATCGGTCGCGCGGTGCTGGGGCCCGAGCCGTCGCTGCTGGAGGTCTATGGTCAGACGTGGCATGCGGGGCTGCTGGCCGTGGTGGTGGCCTACCTGATCACGGCCGTGCTGGTCTCCGCCGGGCTGGTGGCGTTCATTCTGCCGGGCATCGTCATCGGCGCGCTGTTCGCCCCGTCGATTCCTCTCATCGTGGTGGAGCACCTGGGGCCGGTAGATGGCTTGTCGCGCTCCGTGGCCCTGATGAAGGCCGAGTGGGGCAAGGGCGCGGTCGTCTTTTCCTTCTTTATCCTGGTTGCGGGCATCCTGCCGCTGCTCCTGCTGGTGGTGGAGACCAGCGTGGCCATGGGGCCCCTCACGCCCCTACTGGGGGCCATTCTGGGAGCGGTCACGCTCCCGATGGGATTTGCCGCCAACGTGCTGCTGTACTTCTCCCTGCGCTCGGCGGATCCTGCGGCCGCGCAGCGGCTGGAGGCAGAGCTGAAGGCGCCCCTGGCGGAATAGCCCCGCACCCCGCGCCCGGAGCGCACCCGCCATGCCCACGGCCCTGGCCAAGCTGCTTGCGAGCCGGCATGCCGCCGCGCAGCCCAATCCGTGGTACGACCCCGCCAAGCCCCACACCACGCCCCGGGGCTTCCGCAACGTTCACCCGCACGAGCAGCACACAGCGCGGGGCCTGCTGCGCTGGCGCTGGGAGCGGCTGTGGCAGCAACTTCCGGCCGACCCGCCGCCCGGGCGGCCGGTGGCGCGTGTCGAGCCCGAGGCAGCCTTCCTGCGCGCCAACCGCAGCGAGCCTACCCTCACCTGGATCGGTCACGACACGCTGCTGCTGCAGGTGTGCGGGGTAAACGTGCTGACGGACCCCCAGTTCAGCGAGCGCGCCTCGCCACTGGCGTTCCTGGGGCCGCGGCGCAAGGTGCCGCCCGCGCTGGTGCCGGCGGAGCTGCCACATATCGAGGTAGTGCTGATCTCGCACAACCACTACGACCATCTGGACCGCGACAGCGTGCGGGCGCTGCAGGCACAGCAAGGCGGGCCGCCGCGCTTCGTCGTGCCGCTGGGTATGCGCGATTGGCTGGCCGGCGAGGGCATCCCCGGCGCGGTGGAGCAGGACTGGTGGGAGCATACGGACTACCTGGGTCTGCGCATCCACGAGGTGCCCGCGCAACACTTCAGCCAACGCACCCCGTGGGACCGCAACCGCGTGCTGTGGGGCGGCTTTGTGGTGGAGCACCCGCGGCTCCGTTTCTACTTCGCGGGGGACACGGGCTACGCGCCTCACTTCGGTGAGATCGGCGAGCGGCTGGGGCCGATCGACCTGGCGGCGCTGCCCATCGGCGCCTACGAGCCGCGCTGGTTCATGCGCACCATGCACATCAACCCCGCGGAAGCCGTGCGGGCCCACCAGGACCTGCGCGCACGCCAGTCGGTGGCCATGCATTGGGGGACGTTCGAGCTGACCGACGAGCCCATGGACGAGCCGCCGCGGGCCCTCGCGGAGGCCCTGGCAGCCGACGGCGTCCCGCCCGAGCGCTTCCGCGTGATGGGCATAGGGGAGACCCTGCGGCTGGGCCCCCTGCTGCGCAGGGCCCCGAAGGATGCCCCGCGCTAGAGCTCGAGCTGCTCCAGGTTCGCTTGGGTGGTGGGGTGCAGTGCAAGCTCACGCTCGCGGGCGGCCTGGGCGGCGCGCGAGAGCAGCGCCGGGAAGTGGTCCAGCGAGGAATCCATCTTGAAGCGCGTCTTGCCGTTCCGCAGCACCAGCACCATGGTGCCCATGGTGGCCTTGCGCCCGTTGGGGTAGTAGGCGAGGCGGACGTCCTTCAGCTCGCTCCAGCGCAGCGGTGTGCGCTGGGCGCCCTTGATGCGCGTGACGCCGGTATCGTCCACGGTGTAGCGCAGCGGAACGCGCGTGGCCTGCTGGTACAGGTACGCCGCGAACAATGCCGCCGCCCCGACCAGCGGCCAGCCGATCCACGGCGTGGGCCGCAACAGCAGCACCATGCCCCCGCAAATCGCCACCCCCGCGCAGGCCTTCACGATCTCCCACGTGAGCATACGCTGCGGGTACCGGCCCGTGAACGGAACGGGGGCCACCTCCACGGGGCGGCCGAGCAGTTTGCTCAACTGGTCGGTGCGCACGGTACCTCTTGCCTGTTCGGACCGGATGGGTCGATGCCGGCGTTCGGGACGCCCGCCGGATGGCCTCTGTTACCGGCAGAGTCTATCGGCATCCCCCGCGGATGCCAAGGGGCCATGCAGGCGCGCGTCAACCCGCGTCTGGCCCCTGCCGCAGCAGGAAGCGCCGTAGCTTGCCGGTCGCCGTGCGCGGCAGGTCATCGCGAAACTCGACACGGGAAGGCACCTTGAACGCCGCCAGCCGCCCGGCCACATGGGCGCGCAGGGCCTCCGCCAGCGCCGCGGCGGGCTCGTGCCCGGGCTGCGGCACCACGCAGGCCACAGCCTGCACGAGCCCGGCGGGCATCGAGCGCCCCACCACGGCGGCCTCGGCCACAGCGGGATGGGTCAGCAGTGCCTGCTCCACCTCTGCGGGATTGACCCAGGAGCCGCCCACCTTGAGCAGGTCGTCGGCGCGGCCCTCGTACCAGTACCAGCCGTCCGCATCGCGCTGGAAGCGGTCGCCAGTGGCCAGCCAGCCATCGCGCAGGGCGTGCCGCGTGCGGCCGGGCTGCCGCCAGTAGCGCGCCATGATGGAGCCGCCGCGCACCCACAGCTCGCCCGCCTCGCCGGGCGGCGGCTCGGCACCCGCCGGCTCCGCGAGGCGCACCTCGTAGCCCGGCACCACGCGGCCTGTGCTGCCTGGACGCACCTGTCCGGGCTGGTTGGCCACGTAGAAGTGCAGCGCCTCCGTGGAGCCAATGCCGTCCAGGATCGGCACGCCGAAGGCCGCCTGCCAGCCCGCCAGCACCGCCGGCGGAAGCGGCTCCCCGCCGGACGTGCACACGCGCAGGTGCTCCAGGCGCGGCAGGTCTGGCGGTGGATCCTCGCGGCCGGCGGACCAGGCCTCGTGCAGCCGCAGCATGGCGTGATACACGCTCGGCACGGCGTGGAAAGCCGTGGGCCGGTGCCGCTGCAGCACGGCAAAGCACGTGCGCGCCGTGGCCGGCTCGGGCTGGATCACGCCGGCGCACCCGGCGGCCAACGGGAAGTACAGCGAGTTGCCCAGACCGTAGGCGAAGAACAGCTTGGCGGCCGAGAAGCTCAGGTCGTCCGGCCCCAGCCGCAGTACCTGCCGCAGGTAGGTCTCCACCACGTAGACCATGTCGCGCTGGCGGTGCACGGTGGCTTTGGGGCGCCCTGTGCTGCCGGAGGTGTACAGCCAAAAGGCCGGGTCGCCCGGGTGCGCCAGGCGCGTGGGGAAGTGCTCCGGCGCCTCGCCCAGCAGTTCCGCCAGCGTGGGCCGGCCGGGCACCGCCCCCCCTGTGATGACGACGTGCCGCAGGTCGTGCAGGCCCTCCAGCACTGGTGACACCACCGGCCACAGCGCTGCGTCGCAGATCAGCACGCGCGCCCGGCTGTCCGCCAGATAGTGCCGATAGTCCTCGGCGGTGAGCACCGTGTTCAGCGGCACGGGCACGGCCCCGGCCCGCACGGCGCCCCAGAAGCACGCAGGGAAGTCCAGCGATTCGCGCAGCAGCAGCGCGATACGCTCGCCCGGCCTTGTGCCCAGGTGCTTGAGGGCGTGCGCGGCGCGGTTGGCGCGGGCGTGCAGCCCCGCCACGCTGAGCACGTCCTCGCCACAGTAGAGATAGGGCTGCTCGCCCTGGCCCGCCTCCAACCGCGGCAGAATGAAATGATCCGCCACGTTGAAGCGGTCGGGCAGCGAGAGGGTCAACACCATCGAAGGCGATGCGAGCGGGCGAAGCGGTGAAGGGCCGTGGCGGCGGGTGGCGGTGGGTCGAATCGGTGCGTCGGGGCTAGCTGGAGCGCGGCTTGCTTGCCGCGAGCTGGCGCTGGCCCTCGCGCAGGAATTCCAGAAACTCCGTGGGCGTGGGCACGATGCCCGCGTGCCGGGCCAGCACGGCGTTGTCCGGCGAGAGCACCACGTAGTACGGCAGCGCCAGCGTGCGAAAGCGCTCCACCTGCAGGCGCTGGTTCTCCTCGCCGTGCGTACCGCCGTCCGTATACAGCCGCACCCGCACGAACGAATCGCGGAAGGCCTCAAAGACGGGCTTGGCGGGGAATATCTGCTTCTCCATCCACCGGCAGTTCACGCAGGTGTAGCCGGTGAAGTCGATGAACACCGGCTTGCCCGTGCGCTTTGCCTCGGCCAGCCCGGCGGCGAGCGTGTCGTGCCAGGGCAGGCCGTCCAGGGTCTGCGCGTCCACGTAGTCCACACCCGGCTGGCGCACAGCGGCCTTGGCGTCGCGCTCCAGGGCCGGCGGCAGATAGCTCTCCGTGAAGCTGTTCAGCTCGCGCCCGGTGACCCCACTGGCCGTGTACAGCGCCAGCAGCAGAAATGCCGCGCCCACGGCCAGCCGCAGCGGGCGCCGGCGAGGTACGCGCACGCCCGGCCAGGGCACGATGCCCAGCAGGATGCCGGCACACAGCGCGGCCAGCGCCGCCCACAGCACCAGCACCACGGAGCGGTCGAACACGCCCCAGCCCCAGATCACGTCCGCATTGCTGACAAACTTGAGAGCGGCGCCCAGCTCCAGCAGGCCCAGCACCACCTTGAGCTGCACCAGCCAGTTGCCCCCGCTGCTCCGCAGCCGCATCACGTAGCGCGGGAACAGGGCCAGCAGGAAGAACGGGAAGGCGAACACGGACGAGAAGACGACCATACCCACCAGCGGCCAGAACACTTGGCCCTGCGTGGCGGCCACCAGCAGCGTGCCCACGAAGGGCATCGTGCAGGTGAACGAGGTGGCCGCGAACGCCACACCCATCAGCAGCACGCCGGTCGCGCCGCGCACGCTGTGCGAGAGCCGGCTCACCCCCGTCACCAGGCCGCCGGGCAGGGAGACCTCCAGCAGGCCCAGCAGGCTGACGGCGAACAGCGCGAAGAACAGCGCTACCAGCAGGTTCACCCAGGGGCTGGTGGCAAACTGGCTCACCCCTGCGGCCCCCAGGAAGAACGTCAGCGCGAGCCCCAGCGCAGTGGCGGAGCCGACGATCCCCACCGCGAACAGCAGCGCCAGCCGCATTACGCCGCCCCGCCCGCGCTCACTGGCGCTCATGAAAAACGACATGGTGACGGGGATCATGGGGAACACGCAGGGCGTCAGCAGCGCCAGCAGACCGAAGCCCGCAGCCAGCAGCAGGAAGCCGCCCAGGCCCTTCGAGAGCGCCCCTTCCAGCGTGCTGGCGTCGAGGCGGAAGGTGCCGTCCGGCTCCACGTAGTCGATGGTGCGCTGCATGAAGGCGAAGGCAGGCCGCACCGGCCCGGACGCCACGCCCAGCGAGGCCGTGAGGTGCTCGGTGCGCGGCGGCGTGCAGAAGCGGTTGTTGCACACCTGGTAGCGCACGCTCACCGCGATAGGCACGGTGCCAACCGCCTGGTCCTCCGGCACACGCAGGTTCTCGTAGAAGCGTGCCGCGCCGGGATGGAAGGCCAGAGGGATATTGAAGACTTTGTCGTGCTTCACCACAGGGTTGGTCTCGTAGACCGGTCCCTCGACGGTCAGCGGCCCGGGCTGCACCTGCACCCGCGTCGGCGGGGGCGCCAGCTCGTCCTCCTGCGGCACCACCGAGTAGGTGTACCAGCCCTTGGCAATGCGCGCGGTGAGGATCAGGCGAACGTGCTCGCCCGGATGGGCCTTGGCCGGCTCCACCTTCGCGTCCCAGGTGGCCAGCACGGCCGGAAGCTGCTCACGGTCATTGAAGAACTTGCCCTGGGCCCGCGCGGTCGGCGGCAGTGCGATGGCCAGCAGCAGCATGCCGGCGAGCGCCGGCAGCAGGGCACGAAACCGCGAAATTATCGGATGCGCTGGGTACACCGTGGGGCTTCCATTAACGATTGCGCAAGTATGCAGGGACCATCGGCCCGACTCGACCGATGGCGGCATCGGGCCGGGACGCCGCGGCGACCGGCCACGACCAGTGTGTCTGGTCGCGCCGGGCCCTTCCGTCAGTATACTTACAGTCTGCGACGATTTGAATGCCGGCGTTGGGGGCCGGTTCACCCGCCGCGCGGGCCGCTCCCTGGGCAGCGGGCTAGGCTGGGCACGGCTTGGCGGTTGGGCTCAGGTGAAGATCTTGTTGATCTTGTCGGAGAGGGTCTTGGCGTCGAAGGGTTTGATGATGTAGTTGTTCACACCCGCCTGGGCCGCCTTGATGATGTTCTCCTGCATGGCTTCGGCGGTGACCATCAGCACGGGAATGTGCTTCTTGTCCTCGCTGGCGCGGATGGCCTTCAGCAGGTCCAAGCCGGACATCTGCGGCATGTTCCAGTCCGTGATGACAAAGTCGACCTTTTCCGTCTCCAGGATCTGCAGCGCCTTGGTGCCGTCCTCCGCCTCCAGGATGTTCTCGTAACCGAGCTGGCGCAGGACATTGGTGATGATCCGCCGCATCGTGGCGAAGTCATCCACGACGAGGACGTGCATCTTGGTGTCTGCCGGCATGGTGTCTCCTCTCTCTGGGACCGACGCGGTCGGCCCGTGACATCGCTCAAAAGCTCAAAAGCCCAGTTCGGCCAGCATGGAATCCACCTTGTCCTGCGACAGGCGGTTGTGTGCGTCCGGGCCCGATTGGATGGTGCTGTCGTGCGAATTGGTCGGGACTCCGACCGTCGGTTCTCCATGGTCCTTGGAAATCACCTGAATCAACTGATATTGCAAGCCTTCAATGAAGGCAATGACCTTCTTGAGTGTCTGGCCGGTCAAGTCCTGATAGCTCTGGTTGGCGAACAGGGTCATGTATAGGTGGTAGGCTTCCTCCAGGTGTTCGGCGAAGCCGGTCAGGCGCTCCATGACCTCCTGCTCCAGCAGTCCGCGCACTTCTTCCAGTTCCGCCGCGGCTTCCGGTGCTTCCCGAGTCAGCGCACCCAGTTCCCCGTCGCACTCCGCGAGCGCGAGCTGGGCGGCCTCCAGCATCGTCCGCGCGTCACGGACGTATGCGGTGAGAATCTCGAGCAGATCCAGGTTGCGGTTGGTGCCATCCTCCAGTTCCGCGATGACGGAGCCCAGCTTGTCCACCGCATCGGGGATCTCCTCGCTCACGTTGGAGAGCGAGTCGATGGGCACGCTGCGGGAAATCTCGTTCAGCGAGTCGTAGATGCTGCGCACGAGCCGGCCGATCTGCTCGGTCAGCTCGTGGTTTTCGCGGGAGGTGCTGACCATGTTGAGATGGTTCAGCACCAGGTCCGCATCGGCCCAGTCCTGCCGCACAATGGCTTTGAACAGGGCCGCGATCGGGTACAGCAGGCGTTGCGTGCGGCCCCCACCCAGCGTCGGTGCGCCCTGGGCCAGCGTGAACACGTGGGCCGCCAGGTTCTCCAGTGGTGCCTGCAGCTCACGCAACTGCCGGGTCAGCGTGCCGATGCCGTTGCTGTCGCCGTCGTGATCGGGCAGACGCGGGGCCTCGCTGCGCAGGTGAAACACCAGCTCGCTGGTGCGAAGACGGTTCACCACATAGTCCAGCAGCGCCCCGGCCGCGCTCACGGCATCGAAGGGCCCGGTCTCATCCCGGGCCAGCTCGCGGTGGCGGGCCAGGAGGGATTGGGCCTCTGCGTCGGGCGCGTCGTCGTCCCAAATGTGCTCCTGCAGGGTGCGGTACTGCTGGCACAGCGTGCGCAGACCGGACAGAGACGCAAGCAGCTCCTCACGCGGCAGCACACGAAGCAGGTCGGCCTCCCGGGCGCTTGCCTCCGGTGTCTCGGCCTCGGGCGGCCCTGCACCGGGCTCGCCGGCGGGCCGTGACGGGTCGGCAACGCTCGGCATGTCGGTGGGCTCCACGGATCTCCTTGGTCTGGTGGCTGCCAGGCTGCAGCCAGTATATTCGCAGTTCGCTACCGAGACGCCAACCTATGCTGCGCCAAACGAGGCAGTCGTTGCGCCGGGTTCAAGGTGATAAACGCACGGACGCCTTCGGAGTTTCCGCGATCGGGAGCATCCCGTGCAACGGGGCATGGCCATGCCGGCTGCGCGGCCCGGCAGCGGACGAACAGCGCCTTCCCCGCCCCGGACGATTCATGGTAGGACAGATCAGACCTGACGTCTGCAACGCCGCCCGCGCAGGGCGCCAAACCGTCCCCCCGTACGACCGGAAGGCCCATGCTGATCGAATCGGTGCACGCCCGCGAAATTCTGGATTCCCGCGGCAATCCAACGGTGGAAGTGGAAGTTGTGCTGGAGGATGGCACGCAGGGCCGCGCCGCGGTGCCCTCGGGCGCCTCCACCGGCGTGCACGAGGCCGTGGAACTGCGCGACGGAGACAAGGCCCGCTACGGCGGCAAGGGTGTGCTCAAGGCCGTGCAGGCGGTCAACGAGACCATCGCTCCGGAGTTGGAGGGCCAGCCGGCCGTGGAGCAGCTGGAGCTGGACGGCGCGCTGGTGGCGATGGACGGCACGCCCAACAAGGCCCGCCTGGGCGCCAATGCCATTCTGGGCGTCTCCCTGGCCGTGGCGCGGGCCGCGGCCTCGTATTACGGCATGCCGCTGTTTCGCTACGTAGGCGGGGTCTATGCGCGCACGCTGCCCGTGCCGATGATGAACATCCTCAACGGCGGCAAGCACGCGGACAACAACGTGGACATCCAGGAGTTCATGGTGGTGCCGCTGGGGGCGGAGACGTTTCACGAGGCGTTGCGCATGGGGGTGGAGACCTTCCAGGCGCTGCGCAAGGTGCTCTCCGGCAAGGGCCTGAACACCAATGTGGGCGACGAAGGTGGATTTGCTCCCAGCCTGGGCTCGAACACCGAGGCGCTGGAGCTGATCATGCAGGCCATCGAGGCCACGGGCCGCCGCCCCGGCGAAGACGTGGCCATCGCGCTCGACCCGGCCGCCAGCGAGTTCTATCACGACGGGGTCTACGTGCTGGAGGCCGAGGGCGGCGCCAAGAAGAGTGCCGAGGAAATGATCGCCCTGTATGAAGGGCTGCTGGGCCGCTTCCCCATAGTGAGCCTTGAGGACGGGCTGGCCGAGGACGACTGGGACGGTTGGCAGAAGCTCACGGAAAAGCTCGGTAGCCGCCTGCAACTGGTGGGCGACGACATCTTCGTCACCAACACGGAACGCCTGCGCGATGGCATCTCGCGGGGTGTGGCCAATTCGATCCTCATCAAGGTCAACCAGATCGGTACCCTCTCGGAGACCCTGGCGGCTGTGGAACTGGCCGCGCACGCAGGCTACTCCAGCGTCATCTCGCACCGCTCCGGGGAGACCGAGGACAGCGTGATCGCGGACGTCGCTGTGGCCACCAACGCTGGGCAGATCAAGACCGGCTCGGCCAGCCGCAGCGATCGCATGGCCAAGTACAATCAGTTGCTGCGCATTGAGGAGCACCTGGGCGAGCAGGCGACCTTCCCGGGCCGGCGGGCCTTCGCCCATCTGCGCTAATCCCTCACGGAGGAGGGTATGAGCGATCCGATCACGCCGCGCCATCCCGGCGGGCCCACGCGGCCCGGCGGCCTGTGGCAGCGCTGGCAGGCTTGGCTGGCCGACCCGGAGGCGGTAGCGACCGGGCAGCTCCCGCGCTTCTTCCTGCTGTTTCTGCTGTTGTTCGGTCTGGGGATGATCCTGATTTCGCTAATCGGCGACCAGGGCCTGATCGCGTACTACAGCCTGCGACGCGACGCGGAGGCGATGCGTACCAACGTGGCCCGGCTGGAGGAGCGCCGCGTGGAGCTGACCCAGGAGATTCACGCCCTCCACAGCGACCCGGCCTACATCGCCTACCTGGCCCGCAAACGCCTGGGACTGGTGAAGTCCGGCGAGACGGTGCTGCAGTTGCCCCCCAAGAACGACTCGCCATGACGCGGTCACGGCGCACACGGTGGACGCACCTCGCCGCGTTGCCGCTCGCCCTGCTGATGGCGGCCCTGCTGGCCGCACCGGCGACTGCGCGCGAACGCGCTCAGCCCTTCCCGCCGGACGTGGGGCGGTCCAACCCCATGCGCGCGCCGGGGCTGCTTTCCGGGCCGCAGGTGCCGCTGGGCACCGGCCTGCACACGGGCTATCACGCGTTCCTGACCCTCCCGGTGCGCAGCACGCCCCAGCCGCTCTTCCTGGGGCTGCTGGAGTTCTACCGCGTAGCCGTGAGCCCGGTGAACGGCAGCGACGCCGACTTGGCACCCGTCCCATCGCTGTACGCGGTGCAGGCCATCAAGACCCACGGCGTGCTGCTGGGCAGCGTGTTGACCACAGCGCGCCTGATCGATGAGCCCAGCGTGATCCCGGTGGCCCCGCACTTTCGCGAGGACGGGCGCGAGTTCTTCTACGATCCGATGGCCTGGAACACCTACTGGCTGCCGGCTTGGCTGCGCGATCCCTGAGCGCCTCGCCGCGTCCCCCATCCTCACGCCTGCACCAGGCCGCCCGCGTATACCAAGGCCTGGCCGGTCATGCCGTCGGTCTCGGCGGAGGCCAGGAACACGGCCACGCCGGCGATCTCCTCCGGTTCCTGCATGCGGCCTATGGGCACGTTGCGCAGCATGGTCTGCCGCACACGCTCCGCGTCGACTTGGCCCGTGTGCCCGCCCACGCCGGACAGCACCCCGTCGAACATCTCCGTGTTGACGTAGCCCGGGCAGATCGCATTGACCGTGATGCCGTACTCGGCCACCTCCAGCGCTGCGGAGCGAGTGAGGCCGATTACGGCGTGCTTGGAGGCCGCGTAGGCGCTCACCTGCTTGTTGCCGCGGCGCCCGGCGATGGAACTGAGGTTCACGATCTTGCCGTAGCCGCGCGGGATCATGCGCTTCAGCGCCGCCTGGCAGCACAGCATGGTGCCCGTCACGTTCACCGCCATCACGCGCTCCCACTCCGCCAGCGGATAATCCACCAGTGGCCCGGCGTGGAAGACGCCGGCGCAGTTGACGAGAATGTCCACGTGCCCCAGCGCCTGCTCGGCCGTAGCCATGGCGGCGTCCACCTGTGCGGGGTCGGTCACGTCCACCTCGCGCGTGTGGGCCTCCCCGCCCGCGGCGCGCACGGCCTCCGCCACGGCGCCGATGCCGTCCGCGCGACGATCCCACAGGTGCAGCCGTGCGCCCTCGCGGGCGAAGGCGCGGGCGGTGGCCGCGCCGATGCCCTGGTTGGCGCCGGTAATGATGGCGGTGCGGTCGTGCAGGCGCGGCGGACGATCCATGGCGGTGCTCCTTCGGCAGGGATGAACGGGCGACCCCGGCGCGCGCCTTGACGACGCGCACTGGCCGGGCCTTGGCGGTTGCAGCCAGCCATGCCACGGGCGGGGCCTGGCCCGCAAGCAGGGAAGGCCGTTACCGAATTTGGATGGAGGACGGGGGCGGCGGTGAGTGTGGTTCAAGGCAGCTATGCCGCCCAGAACCGGTGCCGCGTACCCGTCTGCGGCCGGGCGGCGTCAGGCTGTGCTTTGAAAAGCCTTTCGGCCCTAGGGGCTTTGCCCCCCATACTCCACCAGAGAGTGGGGTTCCCTGTACCCTGCTTGCGGGCGAAAACCTTGCCGGTCTGGGTGTCGGTTCGTATCGGGGGTGCGGGGGCCCTCGGCCCCCGCATTTGAATTCTTGTCTTTCTTAAGCGGCTCCACCGCTTGAAGCCCCCCTCCCAGACAAAGCCTAGTCCTGGTAGCGGGGATCGCGCTTGGTGAGGAAGGCGGCGATACCCTCCTGTCCGTCGGGCGCGAGGGTATTGTCCACGATGGCCTGGGTTCCGATGCGGTAGGCCTCGGCCATCTCCTGCCCCTGCTGGCGATAGTACGCCGCCTTGCCCAGCCGCACGGCGTAGGGGCTGCGCGCGGCGATGCGCCCGGCCAGATCGCGCGCGGCCTCGGCCAGCGTCTCGTGGGGCACCACGTGGTTCACCAAGCCCGCGCGTTCGGCCTCCTGGGCGTCGATGAGGTCGCCGGTGAGTAGCAGCTCCAGCGCCTTCTTGTGCGGCACCACGCGGGAGAGCGGCACCATGGGCGTGGAGCAGAACAGCCCGGCCTTGATGCCCGTCGTGCCGAAGCGGGCCTGCTCGGAGGCCACGGCCAGATCGCAGCTTGCGACGAGCTGGCACCCCGCGGCGGCCGCCACGCCCTGCACCTGGGCGATCACCGGCTTGGGATGCAGGCGCACGGTCTCCATGACCTCCGTGCATAGGGCGAACAGGCTTTCCACGTCCGTCCGGGGCACCTCGGCCAACTCGCGCAGGTCGTGCCCGGCAGAAAAGGCTTTGCCCTGGCCGGCCAGCACGATCACGCGCACGGCCCGCTCCTCGCGCCAGGCGGCCAGTTGGGCGCCCAGCGCGGTGAGCATCGCGCGCGTAAGCACGTTGAGCTGGGCGGGGCGGTTGAACGTGATCGTTCCGATGCCGCCCTCGATCGCGGTCAGTAGCAGGGGCGCTTCGGCGGCCGCGGAGGCCGGCTGCGAGTGGACGTCCGTCATGGCGCGGCTCGATGGGCAGAGGGTGGAAGGTTGGTGCGCTGGGCGCCCGCGGGTCTCAGCGCCGCCAGCGCAGGTAGGCCCGGAACAGGCGCTGCAGCCGGGGAGTGAATGCAGCCTTGCGGGATTCGTCGCCCGCGCGGCGGAACACCTCGGCCAGCGTGGGATAGATATGCACCATGGCCGCCAGATCGCGCAGGCGCAGCCGGGCATGCATGGCCAACACCAGCTCGTGCAGCAGTTCCCCGGCGTGGGGCCCCACCAGGGTCGCGCCAAGAATATCATCGCGCCCAGGGGGGGTCAAAACCTTGAGAAAACCCTCGGTCTCGCCATCGCACACGGCGCGGTCCAGCTCGGCCAGGGGGAATTTGAGAGTGCGCACGGGGGTGCCCCGTGTCCGGGCGTCGTCCTCGTTCAGGCCCACGCGGGCCACCTCCGGGTCGGTGAAGGTAGCCCAGGGCACTACGCGGTAGTTTATGCGCGTCTTGATCGGCAACAGCGCGTTTTGGATCACCACGCGCGCCTGCTGATTGGCCATGTGCGTGAACTGGTAGGGCCCCACGCAATCGCCGCAAGCAAAGATGGAGCGCACGGAGGTACGCAGGCGCTCGTCGACACGGATGCGCCCGTGATCGGTGACCACGCCCACTTCTTCCAGGCCCAGGCCCTCCAGCGGCGCTCGGCGTCCGACGGCCACCAGGATCTCGTCCACCTCAATGGCCTCCTCCGGCGCCTCGGACTGGCCGCTGGGCCGGCACACGACGTGCTTGCCGGCCGCCCCGCGCTCTACGCGCACCGCCTGCATGCCCGTGCGCAGGGCCACGCCGTCGGCAGTGAGGGCCCGCGCCACCACTTCGGCCGCGTCCGCATCCTCACGCGGCAGGATGCGCGGAAGCATCTCCACCACGGTCACCTGTGAGCCCAGCCGCGCGAAGGCTTGGCTCAGCTCGATCCCAATCGGTCCGCCGCCCAGCACGCACAGGCGGCGTGGCTGCTCCGGGTGCGTAAACACCGTCTCGTTGGTCAGATAACCCACCTCCGCCAGACCCGGCACAGGCGGCACCAGGGGCCCGCTGCCCGTGGCCAGCACGAGCGCCCTGCCCTCCAGCGTTCGGGTGCCGCCCGCATTGAGCTGTACCTCCACTCGGTGGGGGGACACCAGGCGTCCGCTCCCTTGCACCACGTCCACACCCAGCTCCGTGAAGCGCTCCACGGAATCGTGGGGTGCAATGGTGGCGATTACGGATTGCACCCGCGCCACCACCTCCGGCCAGCTCACAGCGGGCGAGGCAGTCGCCACGCCAAAGCCGGGCCGGCGGGGCTGCACGGCGGCGCGAGCGCTGCGCAGCAGGGCCTTGGAGGGCACGCAGCCGAAGTTCAGGCAGTCGCCGCCCATGGGGCCGCGCTCTACCAGAGCTACGCGGGCGCCCAGGCCGGCCGCACCGGCCGCGACGACGAGGCCGGCCGAGCCGGCCCCGATGATGACCAGGTTGTAGCGTTCCATGCGGCGGCTCCGCTCCGTTGAGGGGGGATGCTACCGGCCCATGCGGGGCAGACCGGCTCCGCCATTGAAGCGCGGATGCGGCAAGTGCGACGTAATCGTGCTCACGGAGCCGGGTGGGGCGGGTCGGCATGGGCCTCACCAGGGCCCCTTCCTGCCCCGCGCTGTGTCTGGTCTCCAAAAAAAGCGCCGCTCCCGTGCGCTTTGCGCAAGAAATGCCTGAATTTTGCTTGGAGGCTCAATAGCGCCGTTGCGCGAAGCTGTACAGGCTGCAGGAAAACGCGAGGGACCGCGTTCGAAGCGAACTCCACGGCCGGCATGGACGGTTCCCGGCACGCCTTCCCTCGCCCGTACGAATCCGGCCAGTCAGGCAAGGCATATGGATATTGCGACGCTACTGGGGTTGATCCTGGCGTTTCTCCTCATGTTCATGGGGATGACGTTCGACATCAACACCTTCAGCTTCCATTTCAACAACGTCCCGTACTTCATCGACCCGCCTTCGATCATGATCGTGTTCGGGGGCACGTTCGCTTCGGTGCTGGCATCGTTCCCGCTGGGCAAGGTGCTGCGGATCGGGCGCGTCGTGATGCGGGCGTTCCGGCAAGCGCCGGAGGAGTTGATCGAGACGCTGACGCTGATCATCGACGTGTCCAAGATCGCGCGCAAGAACATCCTGGCCATCGAGGATGCTCTGCCCAGCATCGATAACCTGTACCTGCGCAACGGGCTGCGGTTGGTGGTGGACCGGGTGGACCGCGAGCTGATCATCGACATCCTGCAGTCGGAGATGCGCTACCTGGATCAGCGGCAGGATGAGGACATCGGCATGCTCAAGACGGCGGCCTCCTTCGCGCCCGCATACGGCATGCTGGGGACCCTGATGGGTCTGATCATCCTGCTGCAGAACCTGCAGGATCCGTCCGCGATCGGCCCGGCCATGGCGGTGGCCATCATCACGACGTTCTATGGTTCCACCCTGGCCAACGTCTGCTTTACGCCCTGGGCCAACAAGCTGACCGCCAAGAAGTCCGGGGACAAGGTGCTGCGGGAGATGATCCGCGACGGCGTGCTGTTCATCGAGAAAGGCGAGCGGCCCGAATTCATCGAGCAGGACCTGATGAACTACCTGCCGCCGGAAATGAAGCAGATGTACGAGGAAATGAAATTTGAATCTGCTCGTGGAGAGGCCTGATGCCTGTCTTCGAGGAAGAACATGAGTGCGAAGAGTTCACCGATTTCTGGATCTTCACTTACGGGGATTTGGTGACGCTGCTGCTTGTGTTCTTCATCATGCTCTTTTCCTTCTGCAAGACGGACGTGAGCAAGTTCAAGTCCGTGGCGGAGAGCTTCAAGCCGGTGCCGCCGGGCTCGCCGTTCTTCTTCGAGGGGCGCGAGTCCGTCCTGCAGTCGCTCGCACAGCAGATTCAGACCAGCGAGTTGGGCCAGGAGGCGTTCATCACGGTGGACCGGCGCGGTGTGGTGGTATCATTCAAAGATACGGCGCTGTTTCCTCCGGGGTCGTCGGACCTGACGCCGCAGGCACAAAAATCGTTGCACACGTTCTCAGCCTATTTGTTCGGGCTGCCCAATGACATCATTATCGAGGGTCATACAGACGACACACCCATCCGCACTCCGCGCTACCCCTCGAACTGGGAGCTTTCTGCCGCGAGGGCCAGCGCGGTGGCGCGTTTCCTGGAGAGCCAGGGTGTGAAGGGCAAGCGCATGGAGGTGGTGGGTTACGGACAGTACCGGCCACGCTTCCGCAACGACACGGCGGAGAAGCGGGCGCTCAACCGGCGCATCGACGTGGTGATCAAGCCGCAGTGAGGCGCCGGTAGACCAGCAAGAAGCCCTCCGGTTGGTCCTCCAGGCAGTAGGGGTGTACGCCGGGCGTGGGCTCGTAGGCGGCCAGCACCGCCGGCAATATCTGGGCGGCCTCGGCAGCCCAGCGGCGGCCCTTCATGGCCCATACCTCACCGGCGGGACGCAGCAGCGCCACGCCCAGCGCCAGCAGGCCGCCAAGCGGCCCGAAGGCGCGGGCCACCAGGGCATCGAACGGCACGAAGTCGGGTCGCCCGGCCAGTCGGTGCACGTCCTGGCGGAGGCAGTGAAAATTTGGGAGGTCCAGTTGGCGAGCCGCCTCCTGCAGAAAGGTGGCCTTCTTGGCCACGGTTTCGGCCGCCGTGACGTCCACGTCGGGGCGCAGGATCGCCAGCACGATCCCGGGCAGGCCTGCCCCGGAGCCCACGTCCAGCCAGCGCCGCAGGGCGGGGTTCGGAGGCACGCTCGCCAGCATGAGGCAGTCCAGCACGTGCCGCTGCCAGAGCTCGGCGGAGTCCTGAGTGCCGACGAGGTTGATGCGCCGGTTCCAGTGTTGCAGCAGCGCCGCGTATCGCACCAGGCGCTCGCGCTGCAGGGCATCCAGTTCGATGCCGCGCGCCTCCAGTTCCGGCGCGATGAGGACCAGGCCGGGATCAGTCATGGGCAGATGCCTCGTGCTGGCGAAAGGGCCTTGTGCAGTGGCCGGAAGCACCCGCGAAGCGTGGACAGATGCGGATTGCTGGCGGCTCCAGTGACGGAAAACACTTTATTGCGTAGGCCGATTGGGGCAGAATTTGGCATGAATTTACCATGGCTGGCCCTTGAGGCGGAATTCAACGTCTAACGTCAAGCGACCCTTGCCTGCCGCGCGGGCGGCCACGGACCCACGGAGTAACCCATGGCGACGGAACACCGGGCATCCGGTACCGAATCTGACGATCTGAATCTGGACGTCAACCTGGATGACTTCTCGCTGGATGACGACCAGCTCTTCGCCGATCTGGACAATGAGGTGCGCCTGGATGCGGAGCCGGATGCGGGAGGCGACCTGGATCTGGGCGGTGACCTTGGCCTCGACCTGGGGGATGAGGGCGATATCGGCGCGGGGGTGGCATCCGGCAGCGATGCGGACGACCTGGGCCTGGGCGGCCTGAGCGGTGACCTGGACCTGGATTTGGGCGGCGATCCGGTCGGTGGGGGAGGCGCGGACGAGCTGGATTTGGGCGGTGACTTGGACCTTGACCTGGGGGCTGAGGGCGATGCTGGTTCGGGCACGGCATCCGGTGGCGATACGGACGACCTGGGCCTGGGCGACCTGAGCGGCGACTTAGATTTCGACCTGGGGGATGAGGGCGACACGGGTGCAGGCGCGGCATCCGGTGGTGACACGGATGACCTGGGTTTGGGCGACTTGGGTGGTGACGTGGACCTGGATTTGGGCAGCGAGTCGGCCGGCGGGGGAGGCGCGGACGAGCTGGATTTGGGTGGTGACCTGGACCTCGACCTGGGGGACGAGGGCGATGCGGACGACCTGGGCCTAAGTGACGACTTGAACCTGGATCTGGGCGGCGAGCAGGCGAGCGCCGAAGATCTCGACTTGGGTGGCGAAATCGGGGACGACCTGGACCTCGACCTCGGTGCCGCCGCGGAAGGGGCCACGACCGAAGGGGTGAGCGACCTGGAGATGGATGACGGGGCGGCCGAAGCTGGCGCCGACGAGCTCGACCTGGGTGGCGACCTGGACTTCGACCTTGACGACGAAACGGGGGCCGAGATCGAACTGGAAGTGGGCGATACGAGCGGTCTGGAAGCGGAAAGCGATGTCTCGGCGAAGATCGCCGAAGCCGACCTGGAATTGCCGGACGACGTGGATCTCACGTTCGACGCGGATGAAGAAACGGACGCGGGTGTCGCGGACACGATCGGCCTGGAAGGTGACGAGGCCGAAGGAGAAATGCTCTCACTTGAGCCGGGGGACCTGGACCTGGACGCGGGCGACACCGACTTCGAGGCCATGCCGGACGTGGATCTGGATGCGGTGAATCTGGAGGAGGTCGGTCTGGGTGACGTGGGTACGGCGGTCACGGCGGAGGAAGCTGATGCGCTGGGGCCGTTCGAGGGTGACGTAGAGGTGGATGAAGGCGAACTGGTGGGGATGCGCGAGATGGAGCCGCCGGACCTGGGCATGCCCGATCCGTTCCGGGAGAGTGAGGTGGCTGGCGGCCTGACCGCCACCGCGCTGGGTGCGTCACGCTGGGAGGACGACTTCGAGGCCGCGCCGGACGTGCACCTGGGCGAGGAGGGGGTGGTCGAGCTGAACCTCGACGACCTGGACCGCGGTGTCTCCTCGGGAGGGAAGGCGCCGCGACGCGTGGGCGAGCCGATGGAGCTTCCGCCGGACGTGGAGGAGGACGGCGGTGCGCTGGCCGTGGCTGGGGCGATACCCAGCGACGTGCTACTCTCCATCCCGCGCAAGGTAAACGTGGAGATGGGCTCCGTGACGCTGAACGGGCGCGACCTGATGCGACTGGCCTATGGCAGCGTCGTGCAGCTTAGCCAGACGGTGGGCGACCCAGTGGAATTGGTGCTGGAGGGGCGCACGATTGCCCAGGGTGAGATCGTGCTGATCAACGGGCGCAACCTGGGGGTGCGCATCCTTTCGTTGCGCAAGTAGGCGCTCATTTCGAACGCCAGAGGTTGGCCGTGCATATCGCTCCCTACGAGTACATCAATGCCGAGCGCCTGCGGTTTGGGCGCTATCCGGTGCTGGATACGATTCTCTATCGTTGGGCGCGGCGCATCGAGGAGACGCTGTTCGAGCAGGCGGGGGTGGAGGTGTACGCGGGGGCGTCGGTCTTCGAGGAGATGAAATTCTCCACGTTCTACGCGACACTGAGGCGGCCGCGGCCCATCTATTTCGTCACGATGGAACCTCTGCCGGGGATGGGCCTGTTCGTGGCGGACAACCGCTTTTCGGCCTTCTGCCTGCGGCGTGCATCAGGGCCGGCCGACGAGGCGGGCGAGGTGAAGCTGACGCCAGCCAATCAGGCGCGTCTGCAGGGCGTGGTGCAGGCCCTGCTGGCGGACTTCGCACAGTGTTGGCAGGACGTGGAGCCGGTGAGCCCTCACCTGCGCAAGATCACGACGTACCCGTTTCGCGCGCGCATCCTCAATCCGTACGAGAACTGCCTGGTGGCGCAGATCCACCTGGCCGGGCACAACATCTCATCGCGCCTCACATGGTGCCTGCCGCGTCCCATGCTGGAGGCCCTATTGCCGCGTCTGCGGGAAAGCACGGTGATTCCGCCCGTGCTGAGCGAGGGCCAGGAACCGGAGCAGCCAAGCGAGGCCACCGTGCTGCACTGGCTGAACTACGGCGTGCAAGTGCGCGTGGGGCAGGTCAGCGTGGCCGATGCGGCCGAACAGCTGGCCGTGGGTGCGGTGGTGCCGCTGCGGGTGGAGCCGGGCAGCCGAGCCGTGGTGGAGGTGGAGGGCACTGCCGTGCTGCGGGCCTCGGTGGGCGAGGTGGAGGGGCACTACGCCTTCAAGGTGGAGGGCGTCTACGAGCCGCCCTCGCGCAGCGCCGTGGCCGATCCGGCGCGCTTCCAGCCTCTCCGCTGGCCTGCTGCCCCCGCAGAATAGATCGAGGTATCAGGCGCAGAGTCCTCTCATTTGGACATTCATCCCCGCTTTGCCCAAATTTCTCGTTCCTACCCCACATTTCCCTCTTGACGACTGCAGGCCGAGCGGCTAAAAGTATTGGTCTACCCTACGAGCAACGCGCAGTTGCCTGCAGGGCAGACGGAAGCAGTTGAGGTAGGCAAGGGAAGTGGCCCGGCCCGGGCGCGCGAGTGATGGATTTGAGACGCGCGATGGGGCGACGGAGGCGCTGGATCTTTGACAAGAGAAGTCGGCAAGCTTTGAGTTGGGCCGGCGGGCGAAAGGCGAGCCTGTCGGTTGAGCTTGGAGACCAGTCACCAAATCCGAGTGCCAAGATTCAGCTAGCTGGTATGAGCGAATTTGGCCGCCGGAGCCTTCGGGTTTTGGCGGTCATACGAGTTTAACCAGAGAGTTTGATCCTGGCTCAGAACGAACGCTGGCGGCGTGCCTAACACATGCAAGTCGAACGCGAAAGGGGGCTTCGGCCCCCCGGTAGAGTGGCGCACGGGTGAGTAACACGTAGACAACCTGCCTTGTCGGTTCGGGACAACTTCTCGAAAGAGGGGCTAATACCGGATGACACCCGGGGTCGCATGACCCTGGGTTGAAAGGAGCAATCCGCCGCAAGAGGGGTCTGCGGGACATTAGCTAGTTGGTGGGGTAACGGCCTACCAAGGCTGCGATGTCTAGCGGGTCTGAGAGGATGATCCGCCACACTGGAACTGAGACACGGTCCAGACTCCTACGGGAGGCAGCAGTGGGGAATTTTGCGCAATGGGCGAAAGCCTGACGCAGCAACGCCGCGTGGGTGAAGAAGGCCTTTGGGTCGTAAAGCCCTTTTCTGGGGGAAGAGACCAGACGGTACCCCAGGAATAAGCACCGGCTAACTCCGTGCCAGCAGCCGCGGTAATACGGAGGGTGCAAGCGTTGTTCGGATTTACTGGGCGTAAAGGGCGTGTAGGCGGACGTGCAAGCTGGGGGTGAAAGGCCAGGGCCTAACCCGGGAAGATCTCCCAGAACTGCACATCTAGAGAGAGTCAGAGGCAGGTGGAATTCCTGGTGTAGAGGTGAAATTCGTAGAGATCAGGAGGAACACCGGCGGCGAAGGCGGCCTGCTGGGACTTTTCTGACGCTGAGGCGCGAAAGCGTGGGGAGCAAACAGGATTAGATACCCTGGTAGTCCACGCTGTAAACGATGAGCACTAGATGTGCGAGGTTTACGACCCCTCGCGTGTCGCAGCTAACGCATTAAGTGCTCCGCCTGGGGACTACGGTCGCAAGACTAAAACTCAAAGGAATTGACGGGGGCCCGCACAAGCGGTGGAGGATGTGGTTTAATTCGACGCAACGCGCAGAACCTTACCTGGGCTTGACATCCCGCGCCCGCCCCAGAGATGGGGTTTTCCCTTCGGGGACGCGGAGACAGGTGCTGCATGGCTGTCGTCAGCTCGTGTCGTGAGATGTTGGGTTAAGTCCCGCAACGAGCGCAACCCTTGTCCTTAGTTGCCATCGGGTCAAGCCGGGCACTCTAGGGAGACTGCCGGTGATAAGCCGGAGGAAGGTGGGGATGACGTCAAGTCCTCATGGCCTTTATGTCCAGGGCTACACACGTCCTACAATGGCGCCTACAAAGAGCCTTGCGAGCCTGCGAGGGTGAGCGAATCTCAAAAAAGGCGTCTCAGTTCGGATTGCAGTCTGCAACTCGACTGCATGAAGGTGGAATCGCTAGTAATCGCGCAACAGCATGGCGCGGTGAATACGTTCCCGGGCCTTGTACACACCGCCCGTCACACCATGGGAGTTGACATCGGCAGAAGACGTTGCGCCAACCCTTCGGGGAAGCAGGCGTCCAAGCCGGTGTTGATGACTGGGGTGAAGTCGTAACAAGGTAGCCGTAGGAGAACCTGCGGCTGGATCACCTCCTTTCCAAGGAAGACAAGGCGATTGCCGCCATGGGTTTCGGCCCTTGCGTGGGAATCGATCCTTCCGAGGTCGTATAGTCTTGGCGCCGGATACAATTTTGCGTGACCGGGTGCCAGGCTCCGGGGCGTTGGGCGACCAGCGTTCCCGCCAACAGTCAGTAGCAAAGCTTGCCGGCTTTCTCTTGTGAACGATCCAGGCCTGCCGGGAGATCAGCGGATCGAGGCAGCAGCAGACCAGTGGCGGTGCAGGCGTGACCGCCGGCCGATCCCGGGCCTGTAGCTCAGTTGGTTAGAGCGCATCCCTGATAAGGATGAGGTCGAACGTTCAACTCGTTCCAGGCCCACCACTTCTTCCGCCGACAGCAGGGCGCCGCCAGGCCAGTGGGTGCGGCACGCGCGAACGCGGGGAATTAGCTCAGTTGGGAGAGCGCCTGCTTTGCAAGCAGGAGGTCACCGGTTCGAGCCCGGTATTCTCCACCAGGTGAGCGCGCAGCCTCCGGGGCAGGTGTCGGGGGTGCGGGAAGCGCAGGCGTGGGCGGCAGCCCGCGGGAGGACAGGGCGGCCGGAGGCCATTGTCGCCAGCCTCGTCGGATGTACGGCAGACGAGGCTGGCGAGAGCGGCCTGTAAGGCGCTGGCAGTTGCAGTCTCGCAAGTTGGCAGGACCAGACGTGTCGGCCAGAGCAGGGAGGCCCTCGAAAGGGGGTGCTCCCGATGGTTCTTTGACAAGGCGCACCAAGCGAGTTGGTGGAAACGAGGTTTCCAACCCCTCGCGAGGAGAAGCACGCAAGGGTGCCGGTGGCCCCGGCGGCGCGGGCAGGTTGCCTTCGCCGGCGGGCAGTCATGCGGCCGGACTTTTGCGCCGCTTTTTGTGCTCGTGGGGAGCTGGAAATAGAAGTCAAGCATGAAAGGGCGTAGGGCGGATGCCTTGGCTCTGGGAAGCGATGAAGGACGTGGTAAGCTGCGATAAGCCTCGGGGAGGTGCAAACAACCGTTGATCCGGGGATTTCCGAATGGGGCAACCCGGCAGGGGTCATACCCTGTCACCGCCGGCTGAATCCATAGGCCGTCGGAGCGAACGCGGGGAACTGAAACATCTAAGTACCCGTAGGAAAAGAAATCAACCGAGATTCCCTTAGTAGCGGCGAGCGAACGGGGACTAGCCCAAACCAGTCGGTGCGCCGGCTGGGGTTGTAGGACCGCCATATAGGGACGCGCCTGGCTAGACGAACGGCCTGGAATGGCCGGCCATAGAAGGTTAAAGCCCTGTAATCGAAAGCTTCGGCAAACCCTGGCGGGATCCTGAGTAGCTCGGGGCACGTGAAACCCTGAGTGAACCTGGGTGGACCATCATCCAAGGCTAAATATTCCCCAGAGACCGATAGTGAACCAGTACCGTGAGGGAAAGGTGAAAAGCACCCCGACGAGGGGAGTGAAATAGATCCTGAAACCCTGCGCCTATAAGCAGTGGGAGCGCTACGGGAGCCTTCGGGCTTCAACGCGTGACCGCGTGCCTTTTGCATAATGAGCCAACGAGTTATGGTCTGTAGCAAGGCTAAGCCCATGGCGGAGCCGCAGCGAAAGCGAGTCTGAATAAGGCGACCATAGTTGCAGGCCATAGACCCGAAACCGAGTGATCTATCCCTGTCCAGGTTGAAGCCTGGGTAAGACCAGGTGGAGGACCGAACCGGTGTGCCTTAAAAAGCGCTCGGATGAGGTGGGGATAGGAGTGAAAGGCTAATCAAACTCGGAGATAGCTGGTTCTCCCCGAAATATATTGAGGTATAGCCTTGCGCATCTGGCTGCCGGTGGTAGAGCACTGAATGGACTAGGGGGCCCACCAGCCTACCAAACCCAATCAAACTCCGAATGCCGGCAAGCTTCAAAGCGCAGGAGTCAGACTACGAGAGCTAACTTCCGTAGTCGAAAGGGAAACAACCCAGACCATCAGCTAAGGTCCCCAAGTACCGGTTAAGTGGGAAAGGATGTGGGGGTGCACAGACAACCAGGAGGTTAGCTTAGAAGCAGCTACCCTTTAAAGAAAGCGTAATAGCTCACTGGTCAAGCGCACCTGCGCCGAAAATATAACGGGGCTAAACCGGTCACCGAAGCTATGGGTGCGGGATTCTTCCCGCGCGGTAGGGGAGCGTTCGTTGCTGGGCGAAGCCGGATCGGCAAGGGCCGGTGGACGGCAACGAAGTGCTTATGTTGGCATAAGTAACGATAAAGCGGGTGAGAATCCCGCTCGCCGCAAACCCAAGGGTTCCTCAGCCATGTTCGTCAGCTGAGGGTTAGTCGGATCCTAAGGTGAGGCCGAAAGGCGTAGCCGATGGGAAACGGGTTAATATTCCCGTACTGGTCGTCCCGCGCTATGAGCGATGGGGGGACGCAGAAGGTTAGGTCGGCCGGGTGATGGACGTCCCGGTTCAAGGGTGTAGGTGGGGTCCGTAGGCAAATCCGCGGACCCGTTACCATCGAGACCCGATGACGAGAGGCCCTCGTGCCTCGCAAAGCGATCGATGCCCCGCTGCCAAGAAAAGCCCCTAAGCCAGTTGGATGGCCAACCGTACCGTAAACCGACACAGGTGGGTGAGGAGAGTATCCTCAGGCGCGTGAGAGAAACCTCGCTAAGGAACTCTGCAAACTAAGTCCGTAACTTCGGAAGAAGGACTGCCCGTAGTAGGTGAAGCCCCTCGCGGGTCATAGCCCAGGCGGGTTGCAGCGAAAAGGCCCAGGCGACTGTTTAGCAAAAACACAGCACTCTGCAAACGCGTTTTAAGCGGACGTATAGGGTGTGACGCCTGCCCGGTGCCGGAAGGTTAACAGGAGAGGTTCGGGGGCAACCCCAAAGCCTTGAATCGAAGCCCCGGTAAACGGCGGCCGTAACTATAACGGTCCTAAGGTAGCGAAATTCCTTGTCGGGTAAGTTCCGACCTGCACGAATGGCGTAACGATCTGGGCGCTGTCTCGGCGTGGTTCTCAGTGAAATTGAAATAGCCGTGAAGATACGGTTAACCCGCAGCAAGACGGAAAGACCCCGTGAACCTTTACTCCAGCTTGGCAGTGAATCTTGGAGCGATCTGTGTAGGATAGGTGGGAGGCTTTGAAGTCGGTGCGCTAGCACCGGTGGAGCCGTCCTTGAAATACCACCCTGGTTGTTTCGAGATTCTAACTCAGACCCGTTTATCCGGGTCGAGGACCCTGCCTGGTGGGGAGTTTGACTGGGGCGGTCGCCTCCTAAATCGTAACGGAGGCGCGCGATGGTTCCCTCAGGCCGATTGGAAACCGGCCGTTAGAGTGCAAAGGCAGATAGGGAGCCTGACTGCGAGAGCGACAGCTCGAGCAGGGACGAAAGTCGGCCTTAGTGATCTGGTGGCTCCGCATGGAAGGGCCATCACTCATCGGATAAAAGGTACTCCGGGGATAACAGGCTTATCGCGCCCAAGAGTTCACATCGACGGCGCGGTTTGGCACCTCGATGTCGGCCCATCGCATCCTGGGGCTGGAGCAGGTCCCAAGGGTATGGCTGTTCGCCATTTAAAGCGGTACGCGAGCTGGGTTCAGAACGTCGTGAGACAGTTCGGTCCCTATCTGCTGTGGGCGTTGGAGATTTGAGAGGCGCTGCTCTTAGTACGAGAGGACCGGAGTGGACGGACCTCTGGTGTTCCGGTTGTCCCGCCAGGGGCATCGCCGGGTAGCCATGTCCGGAAGGGATAACCGCTGAAAGCATCTAAGCGGGAAGCCCCCCTCAAGATAGATCTCCCGTGGGTTCATCCCCACCTGAAGGTCCCAGGAAGACCACCTGGTTGATAGGCGGGAGGTGCAAGCGCGGCAACGTGCTCAGCTGACCCGTACTAAGCGACCGTGCGGCTTGACTTCTATTTCCAGGTTCCCGCTAGAGCCAATCAAAGCGGAACCCCTCCATCCGACTCGCGAATAACAGCTCCAGGCCCGCACCCATCCGCGTGCCCGGGGCCGGTGCGCCGCCTGAAGAACATGCCGTAACCGCACGCCATGTGCCGCCACCGCAGCCTCATTCCGGTGACTACAGCGGGAGGGTTCCACCTGTTCCCATTCCGAACACAGCCGTTAAGCCTCCCTGCGCCTATGGTACTGCCGGGCTTCCCGGTGGGAGAGTGGGTCGTTGCCGGAATGATGCTGCGGTGGGGGTGCCGTGCCCATCACGGGGTTGCTTGACGCATCCGCGGATCCTGCATTACGGTGGCCCCGCACGGGCGCGTAGCTCAGTGGGAGAGCACTACCTTGACATGGTAGGGGTCGCTGGTTCAATCCCAGCCGCGCCCATCGCGCTCTTCCGGGGATTGACATAGCCCCCGATCTGTTGGAATTCTTGAGGAGTATCTGCTCGAAGGCTTCCGAATCGCCGGTGCGCTGTTGGAACGGCTCGATGGCCTGTCATCGGGCGTTACCGTGTGTGGGTGCACAGCCGTGCCGCTGCGCCCTGCGGGAGTCAACCAGCCGGAAAGGAGAAGGATATCGCTAGCTCTGGTCGTGGCAGGCAGCAGCCGCAAGGTCCGACAACGCGCATTAACCACCAGATTCGGTCGCAACAGGTGCGCGTGATCAGCTCGGATGGCGAACAACTGGGAATTTTGGAGATCGAGGAGGCTTTGCGTCAAGCGGGAGAAGTCGGGCTCGATCTCGTCGAAGTCTCGCCGAATTCCGATCCGCCCGTCTGCCGGATCATGGATTACGGCCAGTACAAGTATCAGCAGAGCAAGCGCCAGCACGAGGCCAAGAAACACCAGAAGATCATTCACCTCAAGGAGATCAAGCTCCGACCCAAGACGGAAGAGCATGATTTCCAGTTTAAGCTCAAGCATGCGCTGGAGTTTGTTGAGGCGGGTGACAAGGTCAAAGTGACCGTGATGTTCCGCGGCCGGGAGATGAGCCACCAGGATCTTGGTCACAAGCTGATGCAGAAATTCGTGGCTGAAGTTGGCGACGTGGCCACGATTGAATCCCCCGCCAAGATGGAAGGCCGTACACTATCCATGGTCTTGGCGCCCAAGAAAGGCCAAAAGGCGACCTAAATGGCTAAGAAGTACAAAATGAAAACCAACCGCGCCACGGCCAAGCGCTTTTCGCTGACCGCCAGCGGCAAGATCAAGCGCAAGCGGGCGGGGCTGCGGCACTTCATGCGGCGCAAGAGCGTGCAGGCCAAGCGCAAGTTGCGCAATCGTGCCTACATCTCCAAGGCCGATACGAAGCTGGTGAAATCCCTCCTGCCCTACGGGTAACGAGTAGTCATGGCGAGAGTAAAACGGGCCGTGCAGGCCCGCAAACGCAAGAATGCATACTTCAAGGCCGCAAAGGGCTACTCCGGTGGCCGGCGGCGCCTGTGGCGCACCGTCCGCAACGCGGTGGATCGCGCCCGGCAGTATGCTTATCGCGATCGCAAGGTGCGCAAGCGGGATTTCCGCCGGCTGTGGATCGTGCGGCTGAACGCGGCGTGCCGGCTTAACGACCTCAGCTATAGTCAGTTCATCCGCGGCGCCAAGCTGGCAGGGATCGAGCTTGACCGCAAGGTGTTGTCGAACCTGGCCATCGAGCAGCCGGAAACCTTCGGCAAGATCTGCGATCAGGTAAAGGCCAAGCTGGCGGCCTGACGCCGTCGCGGCAACGTCGCTGCAGGAAAGTCAGAGCGCCGTCCATTTCCCGCGTCGGGAGTGGGCGGCTTTTTTGTGCCCGCTGCGCCGGCGCTGGCAACCGGAGCCTGCCATGATGTCTTTATGGTTTGACGACCTGCGTGCGGGCGACAGCTTCACCTCCCGTGGCACCACGCTCACGGAAGGGCAGATTGTCCAGTTCGCGTTCCAGTTCGACCCCCAGCCCTTCCACATGGACGCCCATGCCGCTGCCCGCAGCCAGTACGGCGGCATCATCGCCAGCGGTCTGCACACGCTCTCCGTCGCCTGCCGCCTCGTGCAGCAGGACAAGCCATGGGGCGCCACGGCCATGGGCGCGCCGGGGATGGACGACCTGCGTTGGCTCAAGCCCGTGCGGCCCGGTGACACGCTCCACGTCGTCACGCAGATCAAGTCCCTCCGACCGTCCGCCTCCAAGCCCGATCGCGGCATCGTGCAGCTCTACCATGCCGTCTACAACCAGCACGACGAGCTGGTGATGGACTACGCCATCACCGAACTGGTGGCTCGGCGTGATGGCGATACGCCCAAGCAGTAGCCAACGGGAAATGACGGTGCGGGGGACGGAGTGTCTCCCCCGGAATGGCGGGTGTCGTGCCGCGGTGGCCGGACTATGCCAGCGACTGCAGGCCCGCCATGAGGGCTTCCGCGGCAGCCTCGGCGCGGGTCTCGGCTCCGAAGGAGAGACGCAGGGACGGTGTGCGGCGCTCCAGGTGGTCCGGGGCCAGCACAATCTGCTCGCCCGCCGGCACCTGCGGCGGCAGGTAGGGTGCGGGTCCGTGCGGATTGTGTCGGCCCACGCCCGTGAACATTCCCGCCCGGAGCGCCCGGCTGGGGTGGGTCCAGCTCCCGGGGAACACCCGCACCTGGAACGCATCCAGCAGGTGCTGCTGCACCTCCATGTCCGAGATCCCCGCCTTCGCACAGATGCCGCTGACGTCCACCGTCAGGTAGAAGGGATTGTGCGGCTCGCCCATCGACGCCACGCCTCGCACCTTGCTGGGGTCAAAACGCGTCAGGAAGCGCTGGCGCCGTTCGCGGATCTCCGAGGCGATTAACTCGGGAACCTCGGGGTGGTGCTTGAGCAGGTAGCCGGCGAAAGCCAGCTTGCCGTTGCTGGGCGAGAGCGACTCGGACGTCTTGATGAAGCGCAGGGCGTAGGTCAGTTCCTCCTCCGCGCTCACCGCGAAGCCCACGCGCAGGCCGGGCAGGCCATACTTCTTGGAGAAGCTGTCCACGTACACCGTGCGGCCCGGATCGAAGCCCGCCAGGGCGCGGCCCACTTCGCCGGTCTCCGGGTAGTTGGCGTAGACGCTGTCGATGAGCACCGCGCAGTCGTACACTTCGGCCACGCGATTGATGCGCGCCACCTGCTCAGTTGTGAAGGCGTAGCCCATGGGGTTGTGGGGCACGTTGATGAGGATCACGCTCACCGCTGGATTGCAGTATTGCTCCACGCCGCGCGTGAACTCCTCGGCCGTATAGGCCAAGAAGCTCATCAGTCCCGCGTGCGCGGCCACGATCACCGAGTAGTATGGGTACGCGGGCGTGGCCAACAGCACGTACTGCTTGCGACTCGACTGGCTGCCCAGGGGCGCCGTGAAGGCGCGAATGGCCACTTCGATCGCGTTCTGGCCCCCGTCCATGGAAACCACGCGGTTCTCGTCGAAGCGCTCGGCGTCCAGCCAGGCATTCAGGTGCGCGGCCACCAACTGGTTGGTCTCGCGCTCGCCCATCGTGCCCGTGTAGCGCGTGGCCAGCGGTGCCAGCGTGTCAGACTGCACGAAACGGCTGTACAGCGCATACATGTCCTCGGGCAGCGGGATATTGGCCACCTCACCGATGCCCAGATTGAAGATGTGCTCCGCCAGCTCGATCTTCTGGTAGCCCCCGTACCAGCGTTGCAGGCTGAGGGCCTCCATGTAGTCCCGCACGGTCGGGTTCACCAGCCGCATGGCAGAAGGCCGCCCCGGCTCCTTCGCCGTCGCGGTGGCCTTGGCATCATCGGACATGTCGGGTCTTCTTCTCCTCTCGCAGGTATTCGCTCAGGAACTGCCGCTTGAACGCACCGAAGCGCCCCTCTGCCAGGGCCGCCCGGATGTCCTCCATCAACTTCAGGTAGAAGTGCACGTTGTGCAAGGTGGCCAGCATCTGCCCCAGGATCTCGTCCGCCTGGAACAGGTGGTGCAGGTAGGCGCGCGAGTAGTGCCGGCACGTGTAGCAGGTGCAGTTGGTATCCGGCGGGAACTTGTCGCGCCGGTAGTTGCGCCGCGTGATGCGCATGCGTCCCACCTGCGTGAACAGGATGCCCGAGCGCGCATACTTGGTGGGGATCACGCAGTCGCTCATGTCCACCCCCGCCTCCACGTGGGCCAGGATGTCCTCGGGCAGTCCCACACCCATCAGGTAGCGCGGGCGGTCCGCCGGCAGATGTGGGACGGTGAAGCCCAGCACCTCGGTCATCACCTCCAGCCCCTCGCCCACGCTGAGGCCCCCGATCGCGATACCCGGCAGCTCCAGGGCGGCAATCTCCTCGGCGCACGCCTTGCGCAGGTCGGGGTACGTGCTGCCCTGCACGATGCCAAACAGCGCCTGCGTTTCCGCTTGCCCGGAGGCCTCGTGCGCAGCCTTGCAGCGCCGTGCCCAGCGCACCGTGCGCTCCATGGCCTCCTTGGCATAGCCGTGCGGGGCCGGGTAGGCCACGCACTCGTCGAAGGCCATCACGATGTCCGCGCCCAGCTGCTCCTGGATGGCCATGGAGCTTTCCGGCGTGAGTGTGACGGGGCGCCCGTCCTTCTCGTACTGAAAGCGTACGCCATCCTCGCCAATCCGGCGGTTGGGCAGCGAGAACACCTGGTAGCCGCCGCTGTCCGTGATGATGAGGTGCGGCCAGTTCATGAAGCGGTGCAGCCCACCCTGCGAAGCCACCACATCCTCCCCTGGCTGCAGGTGCAGGTGGTAGGCGTTGGCCAGGATGATGCGCCCGCCGGCCTCGGCGGCCTGCTCGGGCAGCAGCGCCTTGAGCGTGGCCTGCGTGGCCACGGGCATGAACACCGGTGTGGACACGGTGCCCCGGGGCGTTTGGAGCTCGCCCAGGCGGGCCTGGCTCTCGGAATCGGTCTTGAGAACGCGGAAGCTGAACGTCATTGGCGAGGGAGCCGTGGTGAGCCGGCACGGAGGCTCGGCGCGGGCGGGCTAGTCCTCCGTGGCGCCGGGCGGCGGCGCGTCCGGGGATCCTTCGTTGGCCAGATCGGGGAAGTGCGCCGCCGGATTGTCGAAGAACCGCGAGACCAGCAGGCCGAAGGCATCGACATCCACCACGGGGAGTTGGCTGGCGCTGTCGTCGTTGGTGGCGTAGGGCTGCAGCGGCCGGCCCGCAGCCAGGTTGAGCCGCCGCTGATACTCTTCGTAGCGCTTGCGCTGTCCATCCAGCAGTGACTCCAGGATGTTGAGACGTTCCAGGTTGATCTGGGCAATGGTTGCCTCTGCACGCAGGTCCAACTCCACGGGCGCTTCCTGCACCTGGCTGCCGCAGACGTTGTGCACGCGGCCACCGGCCACGTCCAGCTCCGTATACTCGATAGTACGGCAGGTGGGGCAATACAGCCAGATCAACCGCCCCGGCAACGGGGTTGGATCGGACGACGCGCCGGCTTGGCCTTCCATGGTAGCGCTGGCGGGCGGCTGCTCGCGGCGGGCCGGGCGTAGCCGGGGCGGATTGCGCCGCCGCTCGTCCAGGGAGATGACCTTCTTGTCTTTCGCCATGGGTATCCCGACGATGGGCTGCGGCGCGACGTCAGTGCGCTCCACGCGGGCAGTGCGGCCCGGCGGGTCACGCGCCGCGCGGTTTGGCGCTCAGCGCCCGCGAGGTTGCGGAATGTCGCGGCTGACGGGGATTTGCTTTTCGCAACGCCTTCCGCTAGTGTATTTTTCCATTAGATTCAAGGCCTTGCCGCAGGCAAGGCGCGACGGAGGGAACCGTTGCGTCCGGCAGGCCCGCCATTCGCAGGAAGTCCGCGAATGGGCCATCCGTCGAGGGACCGCGAGTCGATGGCGAATCTCGTCAGGCTCTATGGCGACCGGGTAGAGCTTCCCTTCCAGTCCTATCAGTATTCGCTTACTCCAGCGGCCTCTAAATTACAAGGCGCGCTCGAGGCTTACGAGGCGCTGCAGCTGGACGGATCGCTGCACGGGCTGCCACTTTCCGAGCGGCAGCAGGTGCTGCGCTACCTGTACCAGTTCGGCCATCTGCTGTTCCGCACGCTCTTTCCCGCCGGCCAGTTCGCCCATCTGGAGCCCCAGTCGCCGCTGCTGCTGGAGCTGACGCAGGATTGGTGCGCGTATCCCTGGGAGTTGCTCAACGACGGCAACCAGTGGCTGGCCCTGGCCCGCGGCGTGGTGCGCTATGCGTACGCGCCCGCCGGCGGCCCCACGCTGCCGCCCGTGACGCCACTGCGGGTGCTGGGCGTCTCCGCGTCCCCTCTGCCGCTCAGCGCGGAATCGCGCGTGGGCCGTGAGACCGCCGCGCTGGGCACGCGCTTCATCACCACCCTGCCGCACTTGGCCGATGGTGGCGAGGCCGAGCGCCTGCCCATCGTGCACCGCCTGCTGGAGCATGCCACCCTGCCCACGCTGGAGCAGGCCCTGGCGCGGCATCCGCACGTGCTGCTGTTCTCCGGCTTTGCCAGCGAGGAGGGCTGGTACCTGGAGTCGGAGCGGCTCACGGCCCAGTGCGTGCCGTG
>Ga0209919_1000032_pt1 | contig 88524 bp, 73 predicted proteins | sample SalPon2A_C_D2_MG_FD_185721 | JGI IMG/M metagenome (GOLD analysis project Ga0209919, IMG submission 185721) | Soil microbial communities from South San Francisco under conditions of wetland restoration - Salt Pond MetaG R2A_C_D2_MG (SPAdes)... | ecosystem: Environmental > Terrestrial > Soil >... | reverse complement strand
CGCAGCCGTGTTGTACAGGTTCTGGCGATGGATAATGGGCAGGCCCACGGCCACGGCGATTCCGCGGGTTTCCGGCAGGATGGCGGCCAGGCTGCGCAAGGACTCTTCGGCCACCCACTCGCCATGGAAGGCATCCTCGCAGCCGTAGCCGGAGATGCACAGCTCGGGCAGGCAGAGCACCTGCACGCCCTCGGCCTGTGCCGCGTGGATAGCCTCCACGATGCGGGCACGGTTGCCCTTCCAATCCAGCGGGGTCTGGTTCAGCGAGGCCCCGGCGACCTTCAGGTAGCGCATGGGGCCTCCCTCAGGCACCGCCGTTGTCCAGCCCGGCGCGGGCCTCGGCGATCATCGCGTCGCGCAGCTGGTTGAGGTACGGGCTCAGCCCCACCGGATAGATGTGGGGGTTCTCGAATCGCTTGTGACCGGGGTCCAAGTGCGTGAGCTGCTGCTGGGCGCGGGCGCGGATGTCTTCCAGCGAGGGCGAGGTGTAGACGGCCTCGCCGCCCCGGAACACGGGCACGAGCAGGGGCTCGCGCTGCACGGCCGCGCGCAGGGACTTGGTCTTGGTATTGTCGTTGGGATCGGTGATGCGCGGGACGGCCTGGGGGTCTTCGCTCTCGTCCACGATGGCGTCCGCGATGAACGTGCCGCTCGCGTCGGAGCAGCGGTAGACCTGCAGCAGCCCCGGGATGCTGATCTTGGACTTGGTCTCGGAGAGCTTGAGTTTGTAGGCCCACGCTTCCCGGCCCGGCGGGCGCACGGCGGTAAGCTTGTACACGCCGCCCAGCGCCGGGTCGTCATAGCCGGTGACCAGCCGCGTGCCCACACCCCAGGAGCCGATGCGGGCGCCCTGGTCCTTGAGGCTGCGGATGAGGTACTCGTCCAGGTCGCTGCTGGCCATCACCACGGCATTCTGTAGGCCGGCTTCGTCCAGCATGTGCCGGGCCTGGATGGAGAGGTAGGCCAGGTCGCCGCTGTCCAGGCGGATGCCCACCATCTCGTGCCCCTGCTCGCGCAGGCGCAGGCCCACCTCGATGGCGTGCTCCACACCGCGCTTGGTGTTGTACGTATCCACCAGGAACACGCAGTTGTTGGGCATGTTGCGCGCGAAGGCCTCGAAGGACTCCTTCTCGCTGTCGAAGGACATCACCCAGCTATGGGCGAAGGTGCCCAGCACGCGGATGCCCAGCACCTTGCCCGCCAGCACGTTGGACGTGCCCGCGCATCCCCCGATGTACGCCGCGCGGCTGGCGGAAAAGCCGCCGTCCAGCCCCTGGGCGCGCCGCAGGCCGAAGTCCACCACGGGGTCGCCCTGGGCCGCGTAGACGCAGCGGGCGGCCTTGGTGGCGATCAGGCTCTGGAAGTTGACGATGGTGAGCAGCAGGGTCTCCACCACCTGCGCCTGCAGGATGGGCCCCCGCACGCGGATCAGCGGCTCGTTGGGGAAGACCACCGTGCCCTCCGGCACGGCGTGCACGTCGCAGGAAAAGCGGAATTCCGCCAGGTACTCCAGGAACTTGGGATCGAAGAGCGGCTGGCCCTCCCGGTCCGGCAGCGTGCCCAGGTATTCCAGATCGCTCGGGGAGAAGCGGAAATCGCGCAGGGCCGCCACCACGTCCGCCAACCCCGCCCACACCGCGAAGCCGCCCTGGAAGGGGTTGGTGCGGTAGAACATATGAAACTCGGCCTGCGTCTCGGTGACCTCGTTCTTCCAGTAGCCCTGTGCCATGGACAGCTCGTAGAGGTCCGTGGACAGCGCCAGCGACGGGTCATCCCGTAGGGCCTGGGCGAGCATCAGGTGCGCTCCGCATGAGGGCTGGAGGTCGGCAGGGGCCATCCGGCGTGCAGGTGCGGCCCCCCGGCCCGCCGCGCTCCCGCTGTGGCGCGGACCGATGGCGCGTGACGCCCCTCTTTTGTTGGCTCCAATCTATCACGCGCCCCGCGAGCCTGCCAATTGCAGGGGCGCGGCGGCCATGTGCATGCCGGTGGCGTTGCGCCGCCTTACCCATGCCGGTGATCGGTGCTAAAATCGGCAGACCACGAGCCGGCGTTACGCTGCCGCGACCGCCGCCCCCGACCCTCTACCCAGCAAAGGTTTCCCATGGCGTCTTTTTCCACCGCCGAACGGCCGGGCCCGGAACTGTACAAGTACCTGATCGGCACGGTTGTGCCGCGGCCCATCGCATTCGTCTCCACGCGCTCGCGCGAGGGGCACGCGAACCTGTCGCCGTTCTCGTTCTTCAATGCCATCACGGGCAATCCGCCCATCCTGGCGTTTTCCGTGGGCGACCGCGGACTGGAGATGAAGGACACCTCGCGCAACATCAGCGAGCACCCGGAGTTCATCGTGCACATCGTAAGCGAGCACATCGCCGAGGAGATGAACCAGACCTGCGGGGACTTTGGGGCGGACATCAGCGAGTTCGCGGAGGCGGGCCTGACGCCCGTGCCCGGCACCGCGGTGGACGTGCCCCGCGTGGCCGAGGCGATGGTGGCCTTCGAGTGCAAGCTGCTGCATCACCTGCGGCTGGGCCGCGAGGGCGCCCACACCAGCCACATCATCGGCGAGGTGGTGCACTGGCATCTGGACGACCGCATCATCGACCCCGCCGCGCGCAGCCCGATCCTGGTGGACGTGCTGCGGCCCGTCGGGCGCATGGGGGCCGTGGAGTATTGCCGCACGGCGGACCGCTTCACCATGGAGCGCCCCGTGATCGGCGCGGACGACCCGCGCTCCATCCCCGCCCGCAAGGCCGCCCTGGCCGCCGAGAACGAACCCCTTGCCGGCAAATAGCCCGCCGGGCTACGAACCGGGGCGCTACGGCCCGGGCAGCCACGGGCTGGCCGGGCTGGGCGCGAGCAGGGCCAGGAGGCCCAGCGCCAGCAGCCCCCACAGCAGCAGGGCCGCCATCAGCGGCGCCATGCGGCGCAGCGCCCAGCCCTCGGCACCGGGCTTTTGCGTCATCACCGCCGCGAACACCAGGCGGGCGGGTGAAAAGGCCGTGAAAGCGGCGGCCAGCACGTTGAACAGGCCCAGCACCCAGGGCGCCGCCGCCCCGGGCCCGCCGCCCAGGTGCAGCACCAACTCCACGAACAGCGCATTGGCGCCGGCCACGCTGCCGGTGAGGAAGCCACCCAGGGCCGCCAACGGCGCCACGCTGCCCACGGACAGTGCGGAGGGCAGGGCCGCGCCGGCGGCCCCCAGCGCGCCGGTCAGCCCCGAATCCGCCATCACGCGGGCGATGAGCACCAGCACCGCCACGGCGCGGGCCACCGGCCACCACTGACGCAACGTTGCACCCAGAGCGGCGCGCACCCAGCCCGGCGCCGCGGCGGGGTCACGTGGCGCGGCGAGGCCCGCGGCCAGCGCCGCCAGCAGCAGGCTCGCGCCGGGATTGTAGAGCAGGGGTAGGGCGAAGGTGCTACCCGGCAGGCGCAGCACGGCGTGGGTCACCAGCCAAGCGCGCAGGGGGGCCGCGAGGCGCGTGACCAGCAGCAGCGCAACCAGCACGGCCACGGGCAGCACCGCTCGCAGCACGGCACGGCCTGCGGGGCGAGGCGCGGAGCGCGCGGCGTCCAGGCCCGCCCCGCTGAGCCAGAGCCAGCCCGCCAGCAGGCCCGCCCCCGCGATGCCGCCCAGCTCCGGGCTGCTCCAGCGGTTGGCACACCAGACGCCCGCGCCAAAGACGGCCACGGCCAGCGCGCTGCGGCCCAGCACGGCCGGCGTGGGCCGCAGCCCGGCCAGCCGCAGCGCCATCAGCCAGAAGACCGCCAGCGCGGGGAGGTTGAATAGGGCCGCTGCGCTGCCCACCTGGGCCAGCGGCAGGTGCACCATCGCTGCGCCCAGGGCCATGCCGATGGCCAGGGCGCCCCAGGGCACGGCGAGCTGGCTGATCAGGGAGAGCAGCAGGGTCTGCCCCGGCGCGTAGCCCAGGCCCAGCAGCATGGGCACCACAGCTACCACGCCCAGCCCGAAGCCCATGGTGGACTCGAACAGGGGCCCGAACACGAGCAGCACCCACAGCAGGCGCTCCAGCGGGGTGCGGCCCAGCGCCTGCAGGCCCTGCAGCAGGGGCTGCAGGGCCCCGCCCTGGGACAGCAGTTGGTAGAGCAGCAGGCCGAAGAAGAGCGTGTAGACGACCGTGGCGGTGAGCACGACGGTATCCGCCGCGGCGTGACCCCACAGCGCGGGCAGCACGGCCGGCGGGGCGCGCAGGGCCGTTACGGCGGCCAGCACGGCCAGGGCCAGCAGCGCGGCGCGGAAGGTGGGCAGCTCGAAGGCTGCCATAGCCAGCACCAGCACCGCCAGGGGTGCCAGTGCCAGCAGCGCCTCGCCCATCATGGCGCTCCCCGCACGGCTCGCTCGGTCACCTCTTGCCGATCCCCCCGCACGGGCGGTTAGTCTCCGCCCTTGGCACGGCGGATGGAGCGCGAGTCCACGCTTGCTTCCGCGGCCTCGGCCAGGGCCTCCACCGCCAGCGCGGGGGATTCGCCGGCCTCCAGGCGTCCCACCAGGGTAGCGTACGCGCCGCCCCGCGCCATCAGCTCGGCGTGCGAGCCCGCCTCCACCACGTGCCCGGCGGACATGACCAGGATTGTGTCCGCGTTGCGGATAGTGCTCAGGCGGTGGGCGATGGCAATGACGGTCTTGTCCTCGTACAGGCGCCCCACGGCCCGCTGGATCAGGTGCTCGGTCATGGAATCCACGGAACTCGTGGCCTCGTCCAGCACGATCAGCTCCGTTTGTGCCGCAACGGCCCGTGCGAAGGAGAGCAACTGTGCCTGCCCGGCGGAGAGGTTCACGCCGCCCTGGGTGATGAGCGCATCGTACCCTCCCTCCAGGCGCTGGATGAATTCGTCTGCGTGCACGTACCGCGCAGCGCGCTCCGCGTCCTCGCGCATGATGCCCGGGCGGCCCAGCGCGATATTGAAGGCCACCGTGCCGTGGAAGAGGAACACGCCCTGGTGCACCACAGAGATCATGCGCCCCAGCCGCGCCGCGGGAATCTCCCGTAGCTCCGTGCCGTTGATGCGGATGGAGCCGGTGTAGCCCCCGTAGGCGCGGGTGAGCAGGCGGATCACGGTGGACTTGCCGGAGCCGGTGGCGCCCACGAGGGCCAGGGTCTGCCCCGTGCGCACGGTGAACGAGATGCCCTTGAGGATCTCCGGCCCGTCCGCGCGGTAGCGGAAGCGCACGTCCTCGAACACCAGCTCGCGGAAGGGCTCAGCGGCAGCCTCGGCTGCCGCGGCCGCCGGCCTGCCTTGCCGGGCGGACGGTTGGACGACAACCTCGTCGGGTGGGGGCTCCTCGGCGTCGTCCAGGGGCACGGCGCACAGGTCGTTGATGTGGTCCAGGGCCGCCATGGCGCGCTGGATCACGGCCACCTGTTGGCTGAACTCGCGTACGGGCACGAACAGGCGCTGGATGTATTCCATGAAGGCCACCAGCACCCCCAGGGTCAGCGTGCCCGCCAGCAGCGAGCCGGCCGCGTACCACAGCACCAGGGCCAGGGCCAGGGTGGTCACGCCTTCGACCAGCGCGAACAGCAGTGCGTCGTACAGGTTGGAGCGGTTCTGCGCGCGGTAGAAGCGGTAGTTCTTCTCCTTGAAGTGCTGCAACGCCTGCCGCTCCGCCCCGAAGAGCTGGATGGTCTTCACGCCGGCCAGGCACTCCTGCAGGTAACCCGTGGCCTCGCTGAGGGCTTGGCGCGCCACGAAGAACGTCTTGCGCACGCGGCGCTGGAAGAATCGGATGAGCAGCGTCAGAACGGGCAGCAGGATCAGTAGTACCAGCGTGAGCCGCCAGTCCAGGTAGAACATCATGGCCAGGAAGGCCACGGTCTTCATGGCGTCCACGACCATGGAGAGCACGCCGGTGGCGATGCTCTCGCCCAGTGCCTCCACGTCGCTGGTGACGCGTGTGAGGATGGCGCCGATCGGGTGCTGGTCGAAGTAGCTGCGCGGCAGGCGCAGGGAGCGCCGGTAGACGATCTCCCGCATCTCCGCGATCAGGCGCTGGCCGGCGCGCTGCAACAGTGCCACGTAGAACGCATCGGCCACGTAGCCCACCACCACGATGGCCCCGGCCAGGGCGATGAGGTGCACCAGCGGGGTCAGGTAGGGCTCGACGTCGTGCAGCCGCGCGGCCGGCACGATGAACTCGTCGATGGCCACCTTGGTCAGGTAGGGCACCAGCATGGCCATCACGGCGGAAAGCGGCAGCAGCAGCGCCACCACCAGTGCCTGCCAGCGGTAGGCCTTCAGCCGCGGCCACATCATGCGCAGCAGGGCCGGGGTGCGCTCGGGACGGAACAGGCTCATGCGCGGCCCCCCGGTGTCTCGGCGTCACCCGTGGGCGCTCCGCTGCCCGCGGTCGTGCCCTGCTCGCTCTGCAGCAGCCACGCCTCGCGATAGGGCCCCTCGCGCTCGATCAGCTCGGCATGGGGGCCGCTGGCCACGACGCGTCCGTGCTCCAGCACCACCACGCGGCTGGCCCGCTCCAGCGCGGAGATGCGGTGCGAGACGATGAGCGTCGCGTGTGCCTGCCGGAAGCGGTAGATCTGGTCGATCAGGAATCGCTCCGTCTCGTGGTCCACCGCGGAGAGCACGTCGTCCAGGATCAGCAGGTCGCAGGGCTTGAGGATGGCACGCGCCAGGGAGATACGTTGTTTCTGGCCGCCGGAGAGCGTGATGCCCTTCTCCCCCACCAATGTATCGAGTCCGGCCGGGAAGCCCGCCAGGTCCGCCTCCAGCGCGGCGGCGTGCACGGCCTCCTGCAGCGCCCGGTCGTCCTCGGCGTCGGCGGCGAAGCGGATGTTCTCGCGCACGGAATCGGAGAACAGGAAGGGCTCCTGCGTCACGGTGACCAAGTGGCGGCGCAGGCGGGCCAGGCTGAGCGTAGTCACGTCCACCCCATCCAGCAGCACGGTGCCGGGCGGCGGCGTGAGGTAGCGGTTGAGCACGTTCACCAGCGTGGTCTTGCCGGAGCCGATGGGGCCGAACAGACCCACGATCTCTCCCGGTCGCACTGCCAATGCGACGTCCTGTAGCGCGGGGTGCGCCGGGTCGTCCGCGTAGGCGTAGGTGAGCCCCTGCACGCGCAGGCCATCGCCCAGCGATTCCGGCAGGGCCGCCTCGGCCTCGGGCAGCGCGGGCGGCAGACCGGGCTGCGTGCCGAACACCTGGCCCAGGCTGATCAGGCTGGTGAAGCCGCGCTGGAGCACGAAGATCATGAACGTCATGCCCATCAGCGGCGGCACCAGCATGGAAAGGTACAGGCTGTAGCTGAGGAACTCGCCCATCGTCATCTGCTCGCGCACCACCATGATGCCGCCCACCAGCACCAGCATCACCTTGAGGCCGTTCACGATGTGCGAGAGGATCGGCATCACGAACACGCGGATGTTGGCCATGCGGATGCCCGCATCGCGCACCGCGTCGCTGAGGCCGCGGAACTTGTCCTCGCTCCAGGGCAGCGCCCGATAGGACTTCAGCACGTCGATGCCGTTGTACGATTCGACGGTGAAGTCCGAGAGGTCCTGCAGCGCCTTCATCTGCACGAGCTGCTGGTGCCGCAGTTTGCGCACGGCCACCTGCAGTCCGGCGAAGGCGAGCAGGATCGGCAGGGCGCAATAGAGCGTGAGCCGGGGCGAGATCGTGTACATGTAGTAGGGCGCCAGGGAGAGCATGCCCACGGAATTGCCCAGCCCCAGCAGGCCGAAGCCCATCATCATGCGCACGCCGTTGATGTCGTTGTTGATGCGCGAAATGATGGCGCCGCTGGGATTTTCCAGGTAGAAGCCACGTTGCAGGGTTGCCAAGTGAGCCAACAGGCGATTCTTCAGGTCAAACTCCACACGGCGTCCGGGCACGAAGAACAGCAGACGCGAGCCGGTGCGGGTGAAGATCACGGCCAGGGCGAAGAAGAGGATCCAGCCCACGCGATCCAGAAAGGCGCTGCCGGTTGGGTCCGGGTTGCGTTCCAGGATGTCGATGGCCTGCTGCAGATACTCCGGGATGGAGAGCGTCATCCACAGCGTGGCCGCCAGCAGCAGCGCGCCGCCCAGGTAGGACAGGGCATGCTGGCGCAACAGGGACAGCAGGAACGGCAGACGCTTCATGCGGGTGGTCGACTCCGGGTGCAATGGCTGTGCGGGGGTGCGGCCGCTGGTGCGGCGCGCGAGGCAACCCTGCCAGGATACCCCAATTTCCGGCGGCGTGTAACCGTCGTTCGCTTGGTCCGCTGCGGGTTGGATGGCCCGACGGTGCGTCCAGCACCGCGTGGGCACGGCCGCACGGTCACCCTTCGCTCTTCCGGCTCCTGCCCATGAACGACACCTTCCTGCCGATTACGCTGCACGCCAGCGAATATCCCGAGGCTCGCCGCGAGGCGCTGCTGGCCTCCCTGCGTGCGCTTGAGTTGCCCGGCAAGCTGCTCTACGAGTCCCCCGCCCAGGCCCAACGCTGGCTGGACTACCACGCGGCGTGGTCGCCCTCGCGTACGGACGCGGCACTGCGCACGCTATACGGCAAGGCCTTCCGGGCGGCGGTGGAGGCGGTAGGCGACAACCCTGTGCTGCTGGTGGGCGTGGGCAGCGGCGGCGGCAGCAAGGACGCCGACCTGCTGCATCGGCTGAGCGATGCTGCGCCGGAGCGGCACCTGCACTACGCGCCGCTGGACGCGAGCGGGGCGCTGGTGGCTGAGGCGGCCCTGCTGGCGCGCCGGCGCTGCAAGGGCGTGGCGCTGCACCCGCTGGTGGCGGATATGGCGGCGTCCCCTGAACTGGAGCATTGGCTGGAGGCGATCGTGCCCAAGGCACGCCGCATCTACACAGCCTTCGGCGTGCTGCCCAACCTGGACGTGCGCACGTTCCCGGCTTGGCTGGCGGGGCTGCTGCGGCCGGGGGACGTTGTGCTGGTCTCGGCTAACCTTTCGCCGGAGGGCATGACGGCCGACGGTGCGCGTATCCTGATGCAGTACGACAACGTGCTGGCACGGGCGTGGTACGTGGGAGCCCTGGCCGAGCTGGGCGTGTCCGCGCGCACGTTCGCGCTGGATATCGCCGCGCGGCCGCTGGCGGAGGGCCCCGCGCTGGGCCTTACCAACGAGTCGGCGTGGCAGGTGGCCGTGCGTGCGGCGCTGCGGGAAACGGTGTCCATCACGCTGCACGGAGAGGCGTTGCGCTTTCCCTCCGGCCGGCGCCTGGAGGTGTTTCACTCGCACCGCTTCACAGCGGACGGCGGTGCTACGTTGCTGGAGGCGGCGGGGCTGCCCGTCGCGGAGCGCTGGGTGGGGGCGCAGGGCGAGGAGGGCATCTACCTCTGCCGCCGCGGCTGAAGGCCCGGCGAGCAAAGCTCTCCGCACGGTCGGGCAGTTGCGGCGCCCGCGGCTTGCCAGCCCGGGGGGAATCTGGTCTGCTGTGGCTTCGTCTCCCAAGCAGATCAGCGCAGTAGCTACCACCCCGGCAGCAAGCGGCGATGGCCCTGGTTAATTCCGACACGCCGATGATGAAGCAGTTCAACGCGCTCAAGGCGGCGCATCCGGACTGCATTCTGTTCTTCCGTGCCGGCGACTTCTACGAGATGTTCGGCGAGGATGCCGTCAAGGCGTCCGAGGCGCTGAACATCGCGCTCACCACCCGCAACAAGAGCTCAGAGAACCCCGTGCCCATGGCTGGGGTGCCCTACCACGCTTTCGAGCAATACCTGAACCGTCTCACCGCCGCGGGCTTCAAGGTGGCCATCGCCGAGCAGATGGAGGATCCGGCGCAGGCCAAGGGCGTGGTGCGCCGCGAGGTGGTGCGCGTGGTGACCCCCGGCACGGTGACCGCCGATGCCTCGCTGGAGAGCGACCGGCCCTCGCTGCTGATGGCCGTGGAGCCCCGCGGGCGCAGCGGAACGGTGGGCTTGGCGCTGGCGGACCTCACCACGGGGCAGTTCGAAGTGATCGAATTCGCCGCGGCCCAGCGCGACCGGCTCTACGAGTTCATCGCCGTGGAGCAGCCGCGCGAAATCCTGCTCCCCGAGCCCCGCGCCGAGGGTGACAGCACGCTGCTGGAGGCCGTGCGGAGTGAGCTGGAGCGGCGGCTGCGCGGTGAGGGCGACGTGCCGGTGCACATGGAGGCGGCGCCTGCGGCGTGGTTCGAGCTGGGACGGGCCAAGCGGCGGCTCACGGCGCAGTTCGAGACGGCCAACTTGGCCGGCTTTGGCGTGGAGCACCTGGAGGCTGCCCTGCGCGCGGCCGGGGCGCTGCTGACCTACCTCAGCGACACACAGAAGTCCGAGCTGGCGCACCTGTCGCCGCCGCGCCCGCGGCTGGCCGAGCGCATGATGTGGCTGGACGCGGCCACCCTGGAGCACCTGGAGCTGTTCGAGAACCGCTCGCCCGGGGCGCGCCGGCACACGCTGTTCGCCGTGTTGAACCAGACCCGCACGCCTATGGGTGCGCGGCTGCTGCGGCGCTGGCTGGCCTCGCCCCTGCAGGAAGCCGAGGCCATCGAGGCGCGCCTGGAGGCCGTGGAGGAGCTGGTGGGCAACCAGCCCAGCCGCGACGCCCTGCGCGGCATCCTGGAGCGCGTGCGCGACCTGGAGCGCACCATCGGCCGCGTGAGCCTGCCGCAGGCGGGCGTGGCGGATATGCTGGCGCTGCGAGAGGCGCTGGGGGGCGTGCAGATCCTCCCGCCGCTGCTGGCGGAGCTGCAGGCGCCGCTGCTGGCGCAGCTCTCACACGAGTTCGACCCGCTGGAGGACATCCACCACTACCTGCGCGAGCGCTTCCTGGAGGAGCCCTCGCTCAAGCTCACCGAGGGCGGGTACATCGGCGAGGGCGTAATCGGCGAGCTGGACGCGCTGCGCAAGCTCTCGCGCGGCAGCCGCGATGTGATCGCGGAGCTGGAGGCCCGCGAGCGCGAGGCCACGGGCATCGGCTCGCTCAAGGTGCGCTACAACAGGGTCTTCGGCTACTACGTGGAGATTCCGCGCACCCACCAGCGCAAGGTGCCCGAGCACTACACGCGCAAGCAGACCCTGGTCAACGCGGAGCGCTACACGCTGCCCGAGCTGGAGGAGCTGGAGGAGAAGATCCTGGGCGCCGAGGAGCGCATCGCCGCGCTGGAATACGAGGCCTTCCAGGAGGTGCGCACGATCCTGCGCGGCTATGCCCGCCGCATGCAGCGCACGGCGACCCGCGTGGCGGCGCTGGACGTGCTGGCGGCCCTGGCGGAGGCGGCCCACCGCAACGGCTACACCCGTCCGCACATCCTGCCGCCGGGAGCCGAGCGGCGGCTCTCCATCCAGGGCGGGCGCCACCCCGTCATCGAACGCATCGACTTCGGCGAGCGTTTCATCCCCAACGACCTGGAGATGAGCGCGGACGGCACGCAGATCGTGCTGATCACCGGCCCCAACATGGCGGGCAAGTCCACCGTGATGCGGCAGGTGGCGCTGATCCAGCTCATGGCGCAGGCGGGCAGCTTCGTCCCCGCCACGGCCGCCACGTTGCCCCTGGTGGACCGTATCTTCACGCGCGTGGGGGCCTCGGACAGCCTGGCGCGGGGGCAGAGCACGTTCATGCTGGAGATGAACGAGGCGGCCAACATCCTCAACAATGCGACCGCGGAAAGCCTGCTGGTGCTGGACGAGATCGGGCGCGGCACCAGCACCTATGACGGCATTTCCATTGCATGGGCCATGGTTGAGCACATTCACCGGCTCGGCGCCCTCACGCTCTTCGCGACGCACTACCACGAGCTGACGCAGTTGGGGCACGAGCTGTCGCGGGTCAAGAACTTCAACATGTCCATCCAGGAAGCGGGAGAGCGGCTGGTGTTCACGCGCAAGCTCACGCCGGGGGAAGCGGACCGCAGCTACGGCATCCAGGTGGCGCGGCTGGCGGGTCTGCCCGCTGCCGTGGTGGAGCGTGCGCACGAGGTGATGGCGGCTCTCGCCGAGGACGACAACGGGGCGGCGGCCCTGGCGCCCCAGACGGCGCCGGCCGTGCCCGAGCCGGCCGAGCGTGCCAGCACGGAGCGGGCGGCCCGCGCACGGCATCAGCTCTCGTTCCTGGCGGATGTGCACCCCATGCTGGAGGAGATTCGGGCGCTGGAACTGGACGGGCTGAGCCCCCGCGAGGCGCTGGAATTCCTCTACGCCGCCCAGGCCAAGCTGCAGAAGGGGGATGCGTGAAGCGCACCATGGCCATGCTGGCGGTGCTGGCCGCGCTGGCGGCCGGGGCTGTGCCCGCGCGCGCGGGGAATCCGGAGGCGCGCTACCGTGACGCGGCGGCAAGCTTTCACACCCTGGAGCAGACGCCCAAGGCCACGGCGGACCAATGGCGGGCGCTGGCCCAGCGCTTCCGCTCCATCTACGCGGACACGCCGGATAGCCGGCGCGGCGCGGATGCGCTTTACAGCGCCGGGCTTGCCTATCGTGAGGCCTGGCAGACCAGCGTGGAATGGCGCGACTTGAGCCGGGCCGTGGCGCAGTTCCGCGAGTTCACCGTGCACTTTCCGCAGGACAGTCTGGCGGACGACGCGCTGATGCACCTGGCATCGCTGCAGGTGGACGGCTTCAACGACTTGACGACCGCACGCGACACCTACAAGCAACTGCTGGCCCGGTATCCCGACGGCGACCAGCACACGGAGGCCAAGCGCCGCCTGTCCTCCCTTGAGTTGGTGATCGCCGCGGCCGCCCAGCGCCAGCGCGCCGACCAGGCGGCCCGCGCGGCTCAGACCCCGGCGTCCCCCGCACAGGTGGCGAGCGGCAATGCACAGGATGCAAGTGTTCAGACCGCCAACGCTTCCGTGAGCACTGTGAGCGCGCAGGCGGACGACGGCGAGGCGCGGCCCGAGTTGGCCTCCCTGGCCGCCGCTTCCGTGACCGGCGACGATGACGCCGGACCGGCGGGCGGCGAGGTGCGGCGCGTGCAGTTCTGGTCCGCGCTGGACCTGACCCGGGTGATTCTTACCACCGATCCGGGCGTGCGCTACACGGTGAATCGGCTGGGGGGCGACGCGGAGCACCCGGCGCGCGTGTACTTCGACCTGCAAGGCGAGCCGGACGACAGTCTGCCGGCCGTGACCGCAGTGGGCGACGCTGTGCTGCGGCAGATCCGCATCAGCCGCTACGACGGCGATACGACGCGCGTGGTGCTCGACCTGAAGCACATGGATCGCTATGAGGTGAAGGACTTCCGCCTGCCCGGCGAGCGCAAGATCGTCGTGGACCTGCACCCGACCGCGGCGGTGATCGCGGCCGCGCGGCGCCAGGCGCCTTCAGCGCAGCCGGCCACGCAGGCCGGTGCAGCCCCGCAGCCCGTGCCAGCCACCAACAAGCTGCCGCCAGAGCCCCTGGCGAGCCTGCCGGTGGGCCTGCAGATCCACTCGATCATGATCGACCCGGGGCACGGAGGGCACGACCCGGGTGCGCTGGGCTACGGCGTGGCGGAGAAAGACCTCGCCCTGCAGATCGGCAAGGACCTTCGCAACCTGATCCACAGGCACCACCCGGAGCTGCGGGTGGGCATGACGCGCGACTCCGACGTGTTCATCCCGCTGCAGGAGCGGCCCCAGATCGCGCGGCGCTTTGGGGCGGACCTGTTCGTCTCGATTCACCTCAACGCGAACCCGATCAAGCGCTTCCATGGGGTGGAGACGTACTTCCTGAACCTCACGAATGATCGCCACGCGTTGCAGGTGGCCGCCCGCGAGAACGCCACGAGCGAGCAGGGCACAAGCGCGCTTAACGACATCCTGCTGGACCTCCTGCGCGATTCTACGCTCATCGAATCCGGCCAATTGGCGAAGACCGTTCAGGCGTCCCTGGTGGGCACGTTGCGCGACGACCACAGCGGCGTACGGGACCTGGGTGTCAAACAGGCGCCGTTCCTGGTATTGATGGGAGCTGAGATGCCCAGCGTGCTGGTGGAGGTGGGCTTCATCACGAATCGCAGGGAAAACCAGCGCCTGCGGGAATCGCAATACCTGGAACAGATCGCCCAAGGCATCTATGACGGGCTGGGCCGTTACATTGAACAGCAGAACATCGTCGCCGCCCGCCGCAACACCCCTTCCGTTGCAGCCAACGATCAACCCTGACAGAGCGCCGTCCGGCATCGGAGCCCGCGCGCATGTGTTCCACGGCCCGACGCTGCGGCTGACCAGCCTGCTGGCGCTGCTGGCGCTGCTGCTGGGTGCTTGTACGCAATCCACAGTGTTCTATGGCGCGCAGGCCCATGAGCTGCACGGCAAGCGCATCCTGCTGCTGCCGCCAAGCCTGATCACGCCCACACCGCCTGCCCTGCAGCAGCACGTGACCGAGCGCCTGCAGGCGGCCATGGCTAAGCTGCCAGACCTGGGTCCGGTGCTGGATGCCCAGGCCGCGGCGCGCCAGCCGGGATTCTCCCTGGACGTGCGCGATGCTTATGTGCAGTACGCCAACACGCTTTCACTGACGGGCATCTCCGATCCCGATCTGTCCTCCCGACTGGCCAAGGGGCTGGGGGTGGACCTGCTGGCGCAGGCGCAACCGGTGTTCGTGCCCTGCGACCGCCTCACCTGCGAGGAGGGTGACGAGCTGTGGTTTGTCGGGCAGGTCATTGATGCGCACTCGGGCCGGCTGGTATTCCGCGCGCACCTGCACGCACCCGCGTCGGGCAGCGATGCGGCCGCCCTCACCCCGCTGGCTGACTCGATGACCCAGGAGTACCTGGACGATCTCGAAGTGGCCTTCCGCCAACACGCCCACCGCGAGCGCTTCGCCAACCTCAAACGCCTCGCTGCCAGGTAGTCGCTACCCCGTGAATTCTGGATACGGCGCAAGCGGAAGCTATCCCGTCACGTAGGTGCGTCCCACCCTGCGAGGGGTTTCGCTGGGGCTCCGCACCGAAAGTCCGGCGGTGCCGCGGCCCACGCAGCATCGCCGAAATGCGGAGCAAGGGATGTCCCGCCCTGTGCCGAGGCCGGCGCAACCGGCTTTCGCACACCGTTCTTCCCAGACAGGACTTCCCACACAGGTTCGCGGGCAAAAAGAAACCCGGTCGTGCACGAGGCACGGCCGGGCTGCAAGGCAGGGTCACTGCAAGCGACGATAACTAGCGATTGCGCGTCACGAAGGCGTCCTTGAGGCGCGGCTCGGCGTTCTTGAGCGCCGCCAAGGCGTTGTTGGCGGCGTCGCGATTGGGATAGCGCCCGGTCAGGATGGACTGCACCTTGTAGGGGAATGCCCGCACGCGGGTGGCGAAGGCCACCTGCCCCACGTACTGCTGGTTCAGTGCGTCCTTCACGATGTTCGCGCGGCCCAGATCGGCGAAGGCGCCCATGGAGATACGGTAGCCGCCCTGCTCGCGGAAGAGGAAGGCGTGACCCTCCATCGGCTGCTCGCGGTTGATGCGGTCCACCAGCGCCTGCGCCAGGTCGCGGTCCTGCCATGTGGACAGGGAGTAGATCTCCAACGATTCGCTCTGCGAGACCTTGTCGCGCACCAGCACGCTGCGCTTCTGCTCCTCCAGGTACGAGCGGAAGCTGTCCACGCAGGACGGGAAGAAGCACGTCGCCACCTGGATGCTCCAGGGGCCCTGCTCCCGGGGCGGCGCCGGCCGCTTGGGCATCGGCTTCGGCCGGGGCTTGGGCTTGGGCCGCGGTTGCATCGCCACCGGCGGGGGGGGCGGTGGGGGCGGCTGCACCGGCTGCGGCGGCGGCTGCTGCATCTTCTGCTGCAGCACGGAGACGAGCTTGCTCTTCTCTTGCTGCATCACCTGCCAGGGCGGCTTCAGGTCCGGGAAGAAGAACTGGTAGACGAAGTACCCCGCACCGAAGATCAGGCCCAGCAGGATCAATCGGCGGAACCAGCGGCCGAGGAAGCCGCGTTCCTGCTTTTGCTTGGGGCGCGGCGCGGCTCGGGGCCGTTCGCGCTCCGGGGCGGCAGCACGCGGCGGAGGGGCCGCTGGCGCCTCCTCTTCTTCTTCCTCAGCCTCTTCCGGCATTTCAGGCGCAGGCGCCGCTTCCGCAGGCTGCTCTTCCTGGAGCACCTCCAGGTCGTCGATGGTGGAAAGGTCCTCGAAAAACGAGTCCAGTTCGGATTCGGCTCCGGCCTCGGCCTCTTCGCCCGCGGCGGTAGCCTCCGCCGTGCCGGCCTCGGAGCCCAGCAGATCGTCGAGTTCGCCGGCGAAATCCGATTCGCCGCCGCCGCTCTCGCCCGCGGCTCCAGCCTCGCCGAGAATGTTGTCGAAGTCCTCGAATCCTTCGAGCTTGTTTTCTGCCATGGTGCCTGCTCGCTGCGGATAAATGCCCGTCCGGGACGTGGAACCACCAACGGTATCCGCGTTCATGCACAAAGAATACCGCCGCCGGTGCATGGCGCCAATCGCGGCGGCGGGCCCCGCAGCAAAGCTTCCGGGGGCATCGGGGGGGCAGCCGGGAGCCGCCAGAGAGGCCGCCCCCGCAATGGCATGGGGCGTATCTCCGGGCGGGCGATTCAGCCGGCCGGTTCGGGTCGCAGGGTGGCCCAGAGCACGGCGGCCAGGATCAGCGCGCCGCCGGCCAGCGTGCGCATGGCGGGCACCTCCCCCAGTAGCAGCCATGCCAGTGCGATGCCGTAGACGGGCTCCAGGGTGCTGACGATAGCCGCTGTGCGCGCGGCCACGACCGTCATGGCCTGGATGAACAGCGCGTGGGCCAGGGCCGTGCAGAAGACACCCAGCAGCACGAGCAGCGCCACGTCCCTCGGGCTGAGCGGCGACCACACCAGCGGCATCAGCGGCGCCAGCAGCACCATCGCCGCGGCGTCCTGGTGGAAGGCCACGCGGATGGCCGAATGCACGCGCACCAGCGCCCGGTTGCACAGGGAGAGCACGGCAAAGCTGAGGCCGGCCAGCACGCCCCACATCACCCCCTGGAAGGCCGTGGCCCCAGGTGCCCAGCGCGGTACGATCATCGCCACGCCGGCCACGGTGAGTAGCGCACAGGCCAGTGCACGTCCCGAGAATCGCTCGCGGAACCACAGCGGCTCCAGCAGCACGACGAATACGGGCGCAGTGGAGTAGGCCAGTAGCCCCAGGGCCACCGTGGACAACTGGATTGCGTGGAAGAACGTGGCCCAGTGCACCGCCAGCAGCGCGCCACAGCCCCACAGCGCCAAGCGCTGACGCCCTTGGGGCGGCGTGCCCCGCACCGGCCACAGGCGCAGCAGCACGGCGAAGGCCACCGAAGCCACCAGCACCCGCCCGAACACGATCACCAGGGCCGAGGCGGCCACCCACTTGCCGAACAGCCCGGCCACGCCGAACAGCGCCACGGCGCCGTGCAGCGCGGGCGTGCCGGTCCATCGGCCCGGGGGGTGGGAGGCGCCCGGGCCGGGCGCGGAGGCTGCGAGCCACCTTGGTTTCAACGCCGATTCCGGTATAGACTAAAAGCTTGCGATGCCTGCGCCAGTGGCGCGAAGCGAGAACCCGAGCACGGTAAACCAACTCCATGCCGACTGCCAGACCCGACAAGTCGAGGGCCAAGGCCGCCGCCGTCCCCACCGCCCATTCCGCCAAGACCGCCGCGAAGACTGCTGCCGAGATCCGGCAGGAGTTCATCGGCTTCTTCGAGGAGCACGGCCACCGCTTCGTGCGTTCATCGCCCGTGGTGCCGCAGGACGATCCGACCCTGCTGTTCACCAACGCGGGCATGAATCAGTTCAAGGACATCTTCCTGGACAAGGGCGCGCGGGACTACACCCGTGCGGTGAACTCGCAGAAGTGCATCCGGGCCAGCGGCAAGCACAACGACCTGGAGGACGTGGGGCGCGACAATTACCACCACACGTTCTTCGAGATGCTGGGCAACTGGTCCTTCGGCGACTACTTCAAGCGCGACGCGATCGCCTGGGCCTGGGAATTGCTGATCGACCGCTGGGGGCTGGATGCCGGCCGCATGTACGCCACGGTGTTCGAGGGCAGCCCCGAGGAGGGCCTGCAGCCCGACGAGGACGCCGAGCGTCTGTGGTGCGAGGTGACGCCACTGCCGCGCGAGCGGGTGCTGCGCTGCGGCAAGAAGGATAACTTCTGGGAGATGGGCGACACGGGCCCCTGCGGCCCCTGCTCCGAGATGCACTACGATCTGGGCGAGGGGACCTGCCCCCTGGGCAACGCGGGCGAGCACACCTGTGGCGTGAACGTGGACGGCTGCTGGCGCTTCATCGAGCTGTGGAATCTCGTGTTCATCCAGTTCGACCGACGCGCGGACGGCACCCTGGAGGCGCTCCCGGCCCGGCACGTGGATACCGGCATGGGGCTGGAGCGCATCGCCCGCGTGATGCAGGGCAAAGCCTCCAACTACGACACGGACCTCTTCACGCCGCTGCTGGACGCCATCGCACGGGAAACCGGCGTGGCAGACGGCCCGGGGGAGATCGGCGTGGCCTTCCGCGTGATCGCGGACCATTTGCGGTCGCTCACCTTCGCCATCACCGATGGGGCCGTGCCCTCCAACGAGGGCCGGGGCTACGTGTTGCGGCGCATGCTGCGGCGCGCGGCGCGCTTCGGCAAGGTGCTGGGGATGAACGAGCCGTTCATCCACCGGCTGGTGCCGACATTGGCGGAGACCATGGGCGATGCCTTCCCGGAGCTGCGGGCGCGGGCCGACCACGCCATGCGGGTCATTAAGGCCGAGGAGGAGAGCTTCCTGCAGACCTTGGACCGCGGCCTGGAGATTTTCGAGCGCATCGTGGAGCAGCAGCAGGGGGCCAAGCGCAAGGTAATCCCCGGCGAGGAGGTGTTCCGGCTCTACGATACCTACGGCTTTCCGGTGGACCTCACGCGCCTGATTGCGGAGGAGCGCGGCTTCGAGACGGACATGGTCGGCTTCGAGCGGCTGATGGAGGACCAGCGGGCCAAGGCCAAGGCCGCCGCTGGCGGTCTGGCGGAGGAGGGCCGCTGGGAGATCGTCACGGAAGGGGCGCACTCGGAGTTCATGGGCTACGAGGCGCTGAGCCTGGAGGCCACGGTGCGCAGCTACCGCCACGTGGGCGATGGCAAGCTGTGGATCGTGCTGGACCGCACGCCGTTCTATGCCGAGGGCGGGGGGCAGGTGGGCGACCAGGGCGCGCTGCGGAGCGAGGCGGGGGCCTGGAAGGTGATCGATACCCAGCGCGATGGCGACCGCATCGTGCACGTCTGCGAGGGTGACGCGTTGCCCAACGAGTGGCCTGTGACGGCGGAGGTGGATGCGGAGCGCCGCGTGCGCACTACCCTGAACCACACGGCCACGCACCTGCTGCAGGCGGCCCTACGCGAGGTGCTGGGTGGGCACGTGAACCAGGCCGGCTCCGTGGTGCACCCGGACTATCTGCGCTTCGACTTCACGCACTTCGAGAAGCCCAGCGAGGCCCAGCTCGAGGCCATCGAGGCGCGCGTGAACCGCGTGATCCGCCGGAACATCCCACTGCATGTGTACACCACCGGCTACACCGAGGCGGTGGACTCGGGCGTAACCGCCCTGTTTGGCGAGAAGTACGGCGATACGGTGCGCGTGGTGCAGGTGCCCGATTTCTCCAAGGAGTTGTGCGGCGGCTGCCATGTGCACGCCACCGGCGATATCGGGCTGCTCACCATCGTCTCGGAGAGCGGCATCGCCACGGGCGTGCGACGCATCGTAGCCCTCACGGGCGATGCAGCCGAGGCGCACATGCGCCAGACGCAGCACCTCGTCGAGCAGTTCCGCCAGCGCCTGAACGTGGGCCCCGAGGAGTTGGTAACGCGCCTGGATCAGTTGCTGGAGGAGCGCCGCAAGCTGGAACGCGAGCTGAAGTCCGTGCGCAAGGGCAGCCTCACCGAAGAGGCGGCAGCCCTGCTGGAGCGGGCCAGCGAGGTGCGCGGCGTGAACGTGCTGGCCGCGGAGGTGGAGGCGGATTCCATGGACGAGCTGCGCGGGATGGCCGATGAGCTGCGCCGCCGCATGAAGCGGGGTGTGGCCGTGATCGGCTCGGTCATCAACGGCAAAGCCTCCCTGCTCTGCGTGGTCTCGGACGATCTGGTGCGCGGCAACGTGAAGGCCGGCGAGATCGTGAACCAGGTGGCCGCCGTGGCGGAGGGTCGCGGCGGTGGTCCGCCGCACATGGCCACCGCCGGCGCCAAGGACGTGGCCAAGCTGCCGCTGGCCGTGCAGCAGGCCCCCACCGTGATCGACTCCTACCTGGCTCGCCTCGATACATGACCGACTCCGCGCCTTCGGGCGGGAAGCACTGGCTGGAACGCCTGTTCCAGTCGGTCTACGATCACCTCGTCATTCCGTATCTGCAGACCCACGACCGCCTGTCGCGGGTCGCGTGGGGCTCGGCCATCGGGATGTTCGTGGGCCTCACGCCCACGGTCGGCATCCAGATGTACATCGTGACGCTGATCTGGCTGCTGTGCCGCTACGGCTTCCGCGTGCGCTTCAACCTGACGATCGCCGTGTCGATGGTGTGGGTCAGCAATCCGGTCACCACGCTGCCGTTGTACTACCTGTTCCTGAAGACCGGGGACGGCTTGATGGGCTGGCTGGGCTACCACGTGACGTCGATGACCTTCCAGCTTTTTACCGCGGAGGTGCGGCAGTTGGCGGCGGGCCACCACGTGGGCTGGCTGCGGTGGCTGCTCTATGCCAGCCAAGTGTTCCTGATCGAGTTCGGCTGGCCCATCGTGGTGGGCAGTCTCGTGTATGCGATCCCGTTTGCGATTCTGTCCTATCCGTTCACGATCCTCACCATGCGGCGCTACCGGCGCTATCTGGCGCGTCAGCAAGGCATCAGCTATGAGGACTGGCGGGTGCGCTACGAGGTGATGGACTAGCCTCGCGCTCCGCCGCGCGCAGCACGGCCACCTGCGCCGCCAGGAAGCGCAGCAGCTCGGGCAGGCCGGCGCCGCTCACCGCCGAGATGGCGAAGACGCGCTCGCCCCGCTCCGTCAGGCCGGCTTGCAGGGACTCCACTTGCTCGGCGTCGGGGGCGGCATCCACCTTGGTCAGCGCCACGGCACGGGGTTTCTCCAGCAGGCCGGGCGAATACTGGCGCATCTCGTCCAGCAGCACCGTGTGCTCGCGCAGCACGGCCTCGGGCTTCTGGGTGCAATCGACGAGCAGCAGCAGCAGGGCCGTGCGCTCGATGTGGCGCAGAAAGCGCAGCCCCAGCCCTGTTCCCTCGTGGGCGCCCTCGATGATCCCTGGGATATCCGCCACCACGAAGCTCTCGAAGCCCTCGGTCTGCACCACGCCCAGATTTGGCACCAGCGTGGTGAAAGGATAGTCCGCGATCTTGGGGTGCGCCTTGGAGACGGCACTGATCAGGGTGGACTTGCCCGCGTTGGGGAAGCCCACCAGCCCCACGTCCGCGAAGAGCTTCAACTCCAGCACGATCCAGCGTTCATCGCCCGGGGTCCCCTCCTCCCATTCCTCCGGGACGCGATGGGTGGAGGTCTTGAAGCGGGCGTTGCCGCGGCCGCCACGGCCACCATCCATGCAGAGCTGCGGCTCCTCGTCCAGAACCTCCAGCAACACGCGGTCGGCCTCCGGGTCGCGCACCACCGTGCCGATGGGCACCTCGATGATCAGATCTTCCCCATTGCGCCCATGCATGTCCTTGCCGCGACCCGGCACACCGTCACCGGCCCGGTAGTGCTGGCGGAAGCGGAAGTCGAGCAGGGTGTTCTTGCCGCGCGTGCCGCGGAAGTACACGCTGCCTCCGTCCCCACCATCGCCGCCGTCCGGTCCGCCCCGGGGGATGAACTTCTCGCGCCGGAAAGACGAGCAGCCGTTGCCGCCCTTGCCGGAGCGGATGTTGATTTTGACGTAGTCTACGAATTGCATAAGTGCGGGGTGCCGGGCTGACCGGCAGGCGAAAGGGTGCTGCAGGGTGAAGGCGACGGGAGTCGGGCGGCGTTCAGTTGCGCGAGGTCGGGCGGAGTCCCTGGTCTCCGCCCACGCCGCCGGCGCCGAGCGAGGCGATGGTGTGCTGCTCCTGCACGCCTCCCAGGCGCCGCACCTGCTCCAGGCAGCGCATGGATTCGGCGCTGTTGCCCATGGCGCGGTAGAGCATCCCCAGATTGTGCCAAGCATTGGCCGCGTTGCGGCTCACCGCCAGGCAACGCACGAAGCAGCGCCGCGCCAGCGCGTGCTCGCCGGCGTTGAAGTGCAACAGGCCCAGCCAATCCCACGCCTTGCCGAAGCGCCGGTCGTGCGCCAGCGCATTCTGGAAGCTCTCTCGCGCGGGGGCCAAGCGTCCTTGCTCGGCCTGGCAGACGCCCAGGTTGTACCACCCCTTGGCCTCGTCGCCGTTGAGGATGGTGGCCTTGTGGAAGGCGTTCTCCGCCTCCTCCAGGTGGCCGATCAAATAGAACAGCGCCCCGATGCGGAACCAGGCCCGGAAGCGCGGAACGTCCAGCGACAGCGCGCGGTTCAGTGAGGCCAGCGCCTCGTCCAGCCGGCCCTGCTGAAAGTGCGCCTCCCCCTGTCCGATCCAGTACTCGGCCTCGGTGGGCTCCGGCTCGGTCGGCAGCGTGGGTGCCGCCTCTCCGCCGCCCTGCTCGGACTCTACCGGCAGCTCGGGCGCATCGCCGCGTGTCTCCAGGTAGGCGCGGGCTTCGTCCTTTGGCGCGGGGCCGGGTGGCGGGGCGGTGGCCTTGGCGCGGCAGGCGGCGGCTCGGTCGGCCTGGCCCGCGCGCTCATAGAGGTCGGCCAACTGCACCCAGTGGGCGCTGCCCACCATGCCCAGCTCCAGCCAGCGCTCCAGGCGCTCCAGCAACTCCTCGCGGCGGCCCGCCTTGGTGTAGACCTCGTCAAACTCCACCCACAGGCCGGGCAGGTACTGGGCCAGCTCCTCCAGATGGTCCAGGCAGGCGGCGGCGCGCACAGCATCGTTCTGCCCGTAGAAGTGGCGCATGAGGGGAATCCACACGTGGCGGTCGTTGCGGTTCATCTCGCCCGCGCGCTCGAACCAGTCGAAGGCGCTGTCCCACTCCTTGCGCTCCATGGCGATCTCGCCCAGATACTGCGCCAGCTCCGGCTCGTGGGGCCGGTGCTCCAGCGCCCGCTGGAAGCAGATTTCCGCCTCCTCGCGCCGGCCGCGGTGGCGCAGACGGTGGCCCAGGTGAATCCACTGGTCCACCACCTCCGGCGCGTCGGACTGCACCTCGATCAGGTGCCGGTAGGCCTCCAGCACCTGGCCCTGCTTCAGGTTCACGCGCACCAGACCCAGGTGCCCCGCCTCGTCGTTGGGCTCCAGATCGATCAACCGCTGGTAGCTCTCCAGCGCGAGGTTGAATTCGCGGTCCAGCTCCGCTGCGCGGGCCAGCTCGTGCAGCAGCTCGCGGTCGTCCGGCCGGGCGAGGGTCAGCACGCGCAGCACGGCGTGCAGGCGCTCCGGGTTGGGGTGGCCCTGGTACCAGCGGCGCAGCAGGTCCCACGCCTCCAGGTCGTCGCGGTTCAGCTCCACCACCCGCCACAGGCAGCGTTCCGCATCGTGCCTGTCGTGCTTGAAGTAGAAGTCGCCCAGGTTGAACCAGATGTCCGGGTCGCTGTCATCGCAGCGGGCCGCGGTGCGGTAGGCATCCTCGGCCCGGGCGTCGTCGCCGTTGGCGAGCAACACGTTGCCCAGGTTGCACCAAGCCTGCGCGTAGTCCTCCCGCAGGCCGATCGCCCGGCGATAGCAGCCCTCCGCGCCCGGGCGCTCGCCCTGATGGAAGTGCACCAGCCCCAGGTCGTTCCAGGCTTGCGGGGATTCCGGGTGGCTCTCCAGCACGGCTTCGCAGATGGTGCGGGCTGCCTCGAAGTCCCCACTGCCCAGGTGGATGCGCGCCATGCGCAGCCGCGCCTCGGTCTCCTCCGGCTGCAGCTCCGCGGCCTTGCCGAAGCTGTCCAGCGCTTCCTTGAGGCGCCCCTGGGCCTCCTGCACGGCGCCCAGATTGGCCCAGGCCTCCGAATCTCCGCCGTCCAGGGCGATGGCCTTGTGGTAGGCCTGCTCCGCCTCGCCGTGACGGCCCAGCGCCGTATAAGCCGCACCCATGTTGTAGTAGGCCTGCTGGAAGTCCGGAAAGCGGTCGATCGCGCGCTGATAGCTGCGCACGGCCTGCTCGTATTCCCCCATGCGCGTGTAGATCAGCCCGGCCTGGTAGGGTGCCAGGTGATTGGCAGGGTCCTGCTCCTCCTGGCGCAGAAACCCCTGCAGATCGTCCAGCAGAATTGCATCCGCAAACGATTTCGGTGTTTCGGTCTGCGCCATCGCTCCTCGTGTGCCTTCCGCGCGGGGAAAATCGGTTTGAAATCAAGCGTAAAGACATTGGCCGGGGCCGTCAAGCATGCCCTCGGCGCCGCGCGGCGCGCCCCTTGAATGGACCCCGTCGCCCAGCCGTACCGCCACGGGATTCAGATATTTTACGACACCCATAGCGATCCTCAAGGCCCAGGCAGGGTCTCGCCAGCACGCGTTGCACGGACCTTGGCGCACGGGCGGGGCAAGGCGGGCGCTGGCATGTCGCTTGCTAGTCAGAAGGGGACAGAACCGGGCGGGGCCATGGGGCCGTCGCCCACCCGCCGTCACCTGGAGCGCAGGCATGAATCCGACAGGCATTTACACGCTGGTCTCGCGGGGCAACACGTTGTCCAACGAGATGGATACGATTGCCAACAACCTCGCGAACGTCAACACGGTCGGCTACAAGGAGGACCAGCCCGCCTTCAAGGAGGTCTTCGCGACCTCCATGGGCGTGGCGCAGCAGTCCGACGAGGAGGAGTTCGCGCACAACGAGCACATCGCGCCCTACACCGGCGTGGGCACGATGTTCGTGACCATGGCCGACATGGGCGAGAACCTCTCGCCCGGTCGGTTGAAGACGACGGAGAACCCGCTCGACTTCGCCATCGTCTCCAAGGACGGCTTCTTCAGCATCGATACGCCGCAGGGCGAACGCTTCACGCGCGCCGGCAGCTTCCAGATCAATCAGAACGGGCAACTGGTCAACGCGGACGGCTACCCCGTCAATGGCAAGGATGGGCCGATCACCATCAAGGGCACGGACGTGCGCCTGGGCGATAACGGCTCGATCCTGGTGGACGGCAAGCCGGCGGGCGGCCTGAAGCTGGTCAAGTTCCCCTTCCCGCACCGCCTAATGAAGATGGGCGGGGCCATGTTTGCCACGGGCGATCCGCAGAACACGCCGCAGATCGCGGAGGACGTGCAGCTCTCCCAGGGCATGCTGGAATCCTCCAACGTGGACTCGGTGCGCGAGATGGTGCAGATGATCGCGGCCAACCGCGCCTACACGACCATGCAAAAGGCGCTGACATCCGCGGACGACATGAATCGCCAGGCTATCTCGCTGGCCCAGGTGTAACGCAGGTTCGTGAACGCCCCGCTGGGGCCTTTGAAGCGACGAGGAGCATAGACGCCCTATGATGCGATCACTGTTTGTGGCGGCCACCGGGATGGGTGCCCAGCAGCGCCAGATCGACACGGTCTCCAACAACCTGGCGAACGTCTCGACCGTCGGCTACAAGAAGAGCCGCAACAATTTCGAAGACCTGCTCTACCAGATCGAAAAGGCGGCCGGCACACCCTCCTCGGCCAACACGACGGTGCCCGTGGGCATCCACCACGGACACGGGGTCAAGCACGTGTCCACCGAGAAGGTGTTCACGCAGGGCGACATGAAGAACACGGGTCAGCAACTGGACATGGCCATCGAGGGCACGGGCTTTTTCCAGATTCTGCAGCCCAACGGCGCGATCGCCTACTCGCGTGCCGGCAACTTCGCCAAGGACCAGAACGGGCGGCTCGTGACCCAGGACGGCTTCCCGCTGGAGCCGGAGATCAACGTTCCCGCCGATGCCCGCCAGGTGCAGATCGGGCTGGACGGCCAAGTCTCTGTGCTGGTGGGCCAGGATCCGCTGCCCACGACCATCGGCACGATCCAGCTGGCGCGCTTCGCCAACCCGGCGGGCCTGACGCCGCTGGGCAAGAACCTGTACGCGCCCACGGCTGCCTCGGGCAATCCCGTGGTGGATAACCCAGGCGTGAACGGCATGGGCACGCTGATCCAGTCGTTCCTGGAACTGTCCAACGTGAGCGTGGTGGACGAGATGATCAACATGATCATCGCCCAGCGCGCCTACGAGGTGAACTCCAAGGCCATCCAGACCTCGGACGAAATGCTGCAGACGGCCAATCAGATCATCCGTTAACCCTGCGCCGGGTACCGTTTGATGCTGCGCTCAATGAAGATGGCCCTGCTCTCGCTGCTGGCCCTGACAGCCGCCACGGTGGTTTGGGCCGCACCCGCTGCCGTGACGTCGGCGCCGGCTGCGCCCGCCGCCACCCACCCGGCCAAGGTTACGGACCTTTCGCCGCTGGTTACGGTGCGGGTGCTTCCACGGGCGGACGTGCCGGGCGACGAGTTCACGCTGGCCGAGGTGGCCGAGGTGGACGGGGCGGACACGGACACCGTGCGTCGTGTGGCCGGCATTTCCCTGGGCCGCTCGCCGCAGCCGGGCCGTTCGATGCGGCTGACCGAAGGCTTCCTGCGTTCGCGGCTGAACGTTGTCATTGCGGACGATCAGGTGAAAGTCACCGTGCCTCCCGATGCGGAAGTGACGCGGGCCTCACAGGTCATCTCCGGGGACGATATCGGCGCCAAGGTGTTGGCATTGGCGGCGCAGCAGGCCGGCGTGCCGGAGGGCGACCTGGAGCAGAAGCTGCTCTCGCCGATCCAGGATGCCGTGCTGCCCACCGGCGACGTGACTTGGCAGATCGAACCGCTGGGCCATTACCTCGCGGCTGGCGGTTCGCGCACCTATCGCGTGGTCGCGCAGATCCAGGGCAACGAGGTGTGGCGCGCCATCGCACGCATCAACCAGCAGGTGTTCCGCAAGGTGGTGGTGGCGCTGCGCTCCGTGCGGCGCGATCGGATCATCCGGACCCAGGATGTGGCGCTGCAACGCAAGCCGGTTTCCGGGAAGCAGGACGACTCGTACCTCACTCACCTCTCCGAAGCGGTGGGTTCGAAGAGCAAGCGCGACATCTCCCGCGGGGAGTGGCTGAACCAGGACATGCTGACGCCGGTGGCCGACGTGGCGGAAGGCGGCCCCGTGATGCTCGTCTACCAGACCGAGCACGTGCGCTTCACCTCGCCCGGAGTGGCGCTGGTGCCGGCCAAGGTGGGCCAGTTCATCCCGGTGCGCAACCTGGAATCGGGCAAGATTGTCTACGGAGTGGTGGCGTCGGACGACATCGTGAAGGTGAACTGAGCCCCGCCGCCGCTGCTGCGGCCATGCGTGGCAAGGCAACGGACATGCCGAGCAAGATCAAATCCATGCGCGCTACCCAGGCGACTCCGCCCCTGCTGACGGGCCTGCTGCTGCTGGCCCTGGCCCTGGGCGGCTGCGCCTTTGGCCAGGCCAACCAGCCCGTGCAACTGCCCAAGCAGACCGAGGAGGCGGCACAGGCGCCGGCGGTGGCCCAGCGGCCGATTCTGCGACCGCCCATCAACACGTCGCGCAACCTGTACGAAGGCTCGCTGTGGCGCGGCGCTTCCTCGTGGGGCAACCTGCTGCGCGACCACCGCGCCCGCTACCGGGGCGACCTGCTGACGGTGATCAAGCTGCAGAACATCATCAAGGTGCCAGAGGCCAAGCCGGCCCAGACGCCGCAGCAACAGCAGCAGGCCCAGCAACAGCAGCAAGCCCAGCAGCAACAGCAGCAGGCCATCGACCCGGTGTTGGCCTTCCTGCGGGAGCAGGAAAAGCGCCGGGAGGCCATCGAGAAGGAGCAGAACGAGATTCTGCGCTCCATCGATTCGATCGAGGTGGAGGTGGTGCGCGTGCTTCCCAATGGGAACATGCAGGTGCGCGGGGTGCACCCGCCCATCTTCCGCGACCGCAACCGGGTCAAGTACATCGTCACGCTGGAGGGCATCGTGCGGCCCTCGGACGTGGACGAGAACAACGACGTAATCTCCACGCGTCTCAGCAAGGCGGAGGTCAATATCCACCGCTACGTGCGGCGCGACGAGCTTCCGCTCGGCGACGTGGCCCGGGCAGCCGGCCGCCCGAAAGAGGGCGAACTGCTGGACCGGCTCACGAGCTTTCTGACGGGGCCGGGCACCGGAAGCCGCTCGACCCAGGTTTCCCCGAAGTGACCGCATGAACATCGGCGGAGTGGTTGGCATGGATCGCAAGGCAAACGCTATCGGCACCATCCTCCGGCATCTGCTGCCGGCCGGCATGCTGCTGCTCGCCATCGTGGTGAGCGCACCGCCGGCCTGGGCGATCCGCGTGAAGGACATCGCCTTCCTGCGCGGCGCGCGGGACAACCAGCTCATCGGCTACGGGCTGGTGGTGGGCCTGGACGGTACGGGCGATTCCCCGGATAGCCTGCTGGCCCGCAAGCCGCTGCAGAATGCGCTGGAGCGCATGGCAATCAACCTGAGCCCGAAGGACATCAAGGGGCGCAGCATCGCGGGCGTGCTGGTGACGGCCACGCTGCCGCCCTTCGCCAAGGCGGGCACGCGGCTGGACGTGACAGTAGATTCGCTCGGCGATTCCCTGAGCCTGCGCGGTGGCACGTTGATGCTGACCCTGCTCAATGGCCCCAACAACGTCGTGTACGCCACGGCGCAGGGGCCCATCACGGGCATCCCCAAGGGCATCGAACGCACGGAGGGCGGTGGCGCCATCCCCGCGGCCCTGGCGGCCCAGGCCCAGACGCAGCAGGCGCAGCAGGCGCAGCAGGCCGCGGCGCTGGTGGATCCGCGCTCCAGCCTGGTGCCCACCAAGGGCTTCGTCATCCGCGGGGCGCTGGTGGAGCGGGAGATCAATCTGAACCTGAACACGCGGGCCCGGCTGTTCATCAACCTGAAGGAAAGCGACTTCACCACGGCCTTCCGCCTGGCCAAGATGATCAACCGTGAGATCGGCGACGGCTCCGCGCGGGCCAAGGACGCGGGCACAGTGGAAGTTTCCGTGCCGGACAGCTACCTGGGCCAGACCGTGGAGCTGATGTCCAAGATCGAGAACCTGGAGATCCAGCCCGACTCGGTGGCACGGGTGGTCGTGGACGAACGCACGGGCTCGATCGTGATGGGTCAGAACGTGCGAATTTCGCCCATCGCCATCTCCCACGGCAACCTGCAGATCCGTATCGGCGGATTGGGTGCGCCGCCGGCCGCGCCAGGGGCTCCAGGCGCACCGGGCCAGCAGGCCGCTGCGCAGGGCGGCCAGGCGCAGCCCGCTGGGCCGCCCCCGCCGGAACTGCCCGCGCTGGCCCTGGCCGAATCGCCCTCGTCCATCGTGCTGTTCAAGGGCGAGGTGGACCTGAAGGAGGTAGTGGACGGGCTGAACAAAATCGGCGCCTCCACGCAGGATTTGGTCCAAGTCTTGAAAATCATCAAGACAGCGGGTGCTTTGCACGCCGATCTTGAAATCCGATAGGGGGCGCACCATGCAGCTCAACGTATTGCCCGATTTTACGCTTCAGCGCGGCAAGTCGGAGCTGGATGCCCTGCGAGGCAAGGCCGTGAGCCTGCCCACGCAGCGCAAGCGCCTTGAGAAGGCCGCCAAGGAGTTCGAGGGCATCATGCTGGAGATGATGGTGCGGGAGATGCGCAAGAACGTGCCCCAGTCGCCCCTGTTCGGCAAAAGCAACGCCCACGATATCTACACGGATATGCTGGACAGCCAGTATGTGCACCTGATGACGGAACGCGGCGGGTTCGGCCTGGCCAAGCTGCTCGTGCGGCAGCTCGGCCCGGACCTGCACGGCGCCGGCAAGCAGCCGGTCTCGAACAAGCCAGCGGCGCACCTGCACCCCACGCTGCCCGTGCGGCAGGGGCTGCACGCGCTCCCAGGCCTGCGGGCGCAGGCGGCCGAGGCCGGTTTCCCCGTGCCTGTGCCGAAGCCCAGCTACAGGCCCTAAGGGGGTCGCCATGCCGCTCGCTCAAGTTTTCGGTCCGAACGCCGATGTTAGTAACACACGGGTGTACCGTGGCAGCATCGGGAACGGACCAGCCGGCTGCACCCAGCCGGATGGCGCTGACCCAACGGCGGCGCGTGAGCGGATTCTCACGGGCCGAAAGCCCGTGCACTGGAGCGCGATGGAGACCGACCGATGAAAGTGACCGGACAACAGCCGCCCCGCACCTCGGAATTGACGACCGGGAAAGCCCGGGAGGCGGAGGGCAAGGCGGAACGCATGCGAACCGCTGCCAAGGAAGGCGCCGCGCCCGCGAGCAACCGCATGTCGCTCACGCTGAGCCGAATTCGCGAGGCGATCCGCAACACCCCTGACGTCCGCGCGGATCGCGTGGAGTCGGTGCGTGAGCGGATCCGCAGCGGGGAATACAAAGTGGATGCGGAACGGCTGGCCCAGAACATCATGACCGAATCGCTGCACGAGGATCTGGAGAAGCCATAGCAGGCCGCTCCAGCCCGAGCGTAGCGCCGGCCCGCCGGGCCCCACTCCGCCGATGCACCCGCCCCAGGCGGCAGTCCCTGAGGCGCACCCGAATACCCGACATCATCGCTCCCATCCGCCAGTAACCGCGAGGACGCGAGGCCGTGGACAAGCTGCTGAACGAACTGAAGGCCCTGCTTGGCGAGGAAGTCGCCTTGCACGAGGGCTTGAAATCGGATCTGGCCTTTGAATCCGAGCAGGACGGCGAACTGCCCGCGGCCGAGTTCCTGCGCCTGCAGCAGCGCAAGTACTACTGGATCAATCAGATCGAGGGCATCGAGTCGCGGCGTATCGAGCAGGTGCGCCAGATGGCCGAGCAGTGGGAGGTGGATGCCCGCAAGCTGACCCTGAGGGAAATTATTGCCCGTTCGCCCGACCCGGTGAACGAGGAGTTTGCCGGTTACCACAAGGCGCTGACCGAACTGGTGGAGGAGATCCGCGCGCTGGCCCGCGAAACCAGCGCCAACGCGCAGACCCGGCTGAAGGCTATCGATGCCACGCTGGCGGTGATCGGTGAGGCGGTCAAGATGCACCCGACCTACTCCGAGGCTGGACGCCTGCAGAAGCGCACGCCCACGTTCAAGCACACCTCGGCCTGAGGCCCCGGCCGCGTCGCGCTGTCCCCCCATGAGCTTGCGCAGCGAGGACCTGCATGAGTACGAACAGCCTGTTCGCCCAACTGGACATGGGCAAGCGTGCCCTGATGGCCCAGCAATCCGGGATGAGCACGGCCGGCCATAACATCGCCAACGTCGACAACGAGAACTACAGCCGCCAGCGCGTCGATCTGGAGGCGCAGCACCCGTTCCGCTCCCGCTTCGGCGCTGGGGTGGACATCCAGCAGGTGCAGCGCGTCGCGGACCGCTTCCTGGACAAGCGCCTCATCGCCGAGCAAAGCCGCGGCGGCAGCGTGGAGGTGCGCGAGAAGGGCCTCAAGCGCCTGGAGGCCTTGTTTGCCGAGGTGGAAGGTTTCGGCCTGCGCAATGCGCTGAACGACTTCTGGGGGGCCTGGGGACGTCTGGCCGCGCAGCCCGAGACGGAGATCCTGCGCCAGAACCTGATCGACTCGGCCAAGCGCTTGGCCAACCGCGTCAACGGCATGCACCGGGACTTCGTGCAGATGCGGCAGGAACTGAACGGGCGCATCTCTGAACGGGTGGAGCGGGTCAATCAGCTTGCCGGGCGCGTCGCCTCACTCAACGTGCGCATCCAGCAGGTGGACCGCGGCAAGGGGGAGGCCAATGACCTGCGCGACCAGCGGGAGGCGGCCCTCAAGGAGATGTCCAAGCTGGTGCACATCGACTGGTTCGAGAACAAAGATCACCTGGTGATGGTCAGCATCGGCAATGGCTTCCCGTTGGTGAACGGCCGCCATGCCAACAAGCTGGCAGCCAGCTTTGCCAGCGACGAGGCGGGGATGTTCTCCCTGCGTGGCATCGACCCCAAGGGCATCAGCCGCGATCTGACCCCGAACATTCACTCCGGGGAACTGGGGGAATACGTGGACCTGCGCGACCACGTGGTGCCGCACTTCATCAGCAAGCTGGACGAAATGGCGTCCGAGGTCGCCTTCCGCGTGAACCGGCTGCAGAACTCGGGCACCGGACTGGATGCCACGTTCAAGCAGGTCACCAGTTCCTTCGCGCTGAAGCCCGATGCGTTGACCAAACCCCTGCCCTTCCTCAAGGACGGCAAGTTCCGCATCAACCTGGTGGGGCACGACCACCAGATCGCCGAGACCTACGAGATCGGCCTGCACGCGGGCAAGGATACCGTGCAGGACGTGGTGGACCGCATCAACAAAACGGTGGCCAATCCCAAGCTGCTGCAGGCCAAGGTCAATTCCGACGGCAGCGTGACGATCCAGTCCACCGGGCCCTACGACTTCGTGCTGGGCCAGGACGATACGGACTTCTCGGCCATCATGGGCTTCAACAACTTCTTCGAGAGTCTGGACGGCGCCAAGGACTTCCGCGTCAATCCGAAGCTGGTGGAGCGGCCGAATCTGATCTCGACGGGCAAAAACCTGTTGCCGGGCGACAACTCCACGGCGCTGGCGATGAACCAACTGCAGTTCCAGCCCACCATGGAAGGCGGCACCATCACATTCGACGATTTCTACAACGGGATGCTGTCGGAGCTGGGGCTGATGATCAACCGCTCCCACGAGGAATCGCGGAACCAGCAGTTGATCCTGGATCAGTTCCAGAAGCTTCGCAACGAGATCTCCTCGGTGAACATGGACGAGGAGGTCGCGGACATGGTGCAGCACCAGCGGGGCTTCGAGGCGTCGGCCAAGTTCGTGAAGTCCGTGGATGAAATGACCAAAACCGTCATCGATATGTAACCGGCGAGCGAACCGGCATTATGCGCGTTACCGACCTGACCAAGCAGACGGCCGTTGTCCGCAACGTCCAGAACAACGCCGATCGCCTGCAGAACCTGCAGGAGACGATGGCGTCCGGGCGGCGCATCAACAAGCTCTCCGACGATCCTGTCGGTGCCACGCAGGCGCTCGACTACCGCACGAAGCTGTCATTCTACAACATGCTCAAGGGCATCACGCAGCAGACCTTCACCTGGCTGGACCGCAGCGAGGCGGAGCTGTCGCACGTGGGTGACCTGCTGAGCCGCGTCAAGACCCTGGCGTTGGCTCAGGCGAACGACAGCTCGGATTCCAACTCGCGCCGGGTGACGGGCGAGGAGGTGCAGAACATCTACGATGCGCTCGTGCAGGCCGGCAACGCTAAGTTGGGCAAGGTCTATATCTTCAGCGGCAGCAAGACGTTGACCCAGCCGCTGGTGGAGGGCGACTCGGTGCAGCCGGCCGAGGTGGACACCAAGAACCTGGAGTCCGACCTGAAGTTCCTGGTCGATCCAGCGCAGTTTCAAGGCCGCTTCATCGGCTTTTCGGAACACCCGTACGTGGTGCGTATCGTGAAGGAAGGCGCGGTCGGCCACGCACAGTTCGAGGTGTCCGATGACGGGGGCAAGAACTGGAGCCGCCCCAAGACGCTGCTGCCGGACGTCGAGGTGTTCAACGAGGAGGGCGCCTCCAGCGACAAGGTGATGCTGAAGCTGCAGGAACACAGCGACAAGCTGGGAGAGCCGCTGGTCTACCCCAAGGGGCTGGAGTTCCGCTTCGAACCCAACCCGCCCGTGCACTACCAGGGCAACGACGACCGGCGGATGATCCCGACCAGCGAGGGCGTGCTGCAGCCCATCAACGTGACAGCCAGGGACATCTTCTTCCGCGAGCCCGACAAGCCGAAGAGCGTCAACATCTTTGACATGCTGACGAGTCTCAAGCGGGCGCTGGATGAGAACGATGGCAAGGTGGTCGAGCAGCGCCTGCAGGATCTGGACGATGCCTTCGAACAGGTGCTGAACCAGCGCGCCACCATTGGCGCGGCGCGCAAGGAGCTGAACGACCAGCTCGATAAGGTGCGCGACCGGGAATTCAACAACACCAAGCAGCTCTCCGAGTTGGAAGACATGAACTTCCCGGCCGCCGTGACGGAGATGAACATGGCGGACGTCCGCAACAAGGCCAGCCTGGATACCAGTGCGCGGATGATCCAGCCCTCACTGCTCAACTTTCTGCGATAGAGGATAACCCTCCCTGGAGCATGCGCTGAATTTTTTTGCAGCAGTTGCGCAATCCCGGCCGCTTTGGTGCGGTTTTTGATTGAATCGGAGACAAAGCCGTCGGCAAAACGCGCAAACGCGGAGGATAGGCGGCCCAAGGCCCGACGCCATCACGGATTGAGGCGGGGCGGGCTGCCACAGACGATCGCTTTGGTTTGGTTGTGGGTATCGACACTCATTTAGCGCAGCCAGGAGGCGCCAATGCTGATTCTGACAAGGAAGTCAGGAGAAAGCATCACGATTGGTGATGAGATCAAAATTCAGGTGATCGAGATCAAGGGCAAACAGGTCCGGCTTGGGATCGAAGCCCCCAAGAAGTTCGCGATCCACCGGGAAGAGGTCTACATCCGGATTCAGGAGGAGAACAAGCGGGCGGCCTCCAAGGCTCCCCTGACCCTGAAGTCCATTGGAGACCTTTGGAAGAAGAAGCAGTGAAGCCAGGAGGGATGTAGTGCCATCCGCGGTGCCAGTGCCCGGCACACGCACCGCCGGATTTAACCCTTGCGTGGAAGGTAGGAGGCGATGAAAGTTCAAACGACGCGATTCGGCACGATCGATGTGAAGGAGCCCCAGGTGCTGACCCTGGTCGAGGGTATGCTGGGCTTCTCGGAGTGTACCCGCTTTGTGCTGATGGACGACGAGATCGGGGAACCGTTCATGTGGATGCAATCCCTGGACATCCCCTCGCTGGCCTTCGTGGTCATCGATCCGGCGATCATCCTGCCCAACTATCACTTCTCGGTGAAGAAGGAGCAGATCAAGGCGCTGGAGACCCAGAACGTCGAGGATCTGCAGGTCTACGTGATCGTCACCATGGCCGCGAACATCCTGGACGTGACGGTCAATCTGCAGGGGCCGCTGGTGCTCAACAAAACGAAGCGCATCGGCCAGCAGATCGTGCTGAACGACCCCAACTTCAGCACCCGGCATCCGCTGTTCACTGACCAGCCGGAGACCGAGACCGAGGCCATCGAGGCTGTGCGCAAGGAGAACCAGGTCGCCTCGCAGCGGGTCGCCATCGCCGGCTGATGCCCGGCATCGCGCGAGCGCCGCGTCTCCGCGGTGGTCCGCGAGAGCAGTCGGCGGCCCGGCCGGTTCATCGCCCGGCCCGGCGGCCAGCCTCCTACCGATTGCGTCGCGCCCGGCCTCCACACAGGCCGGGCGCGGCGTCTGCTTTGCTCCCCACCCGTGGCAAACGACCGCGTCGCAGCGTGTACCGGCCCCCATGCGAGGGTGCGGCGGCGCCTCCCCGTGCATGCGTGAGCCTCCGGTGCATTGCCGGGCCGTTCGCGGCGCGCGACGGCGCCGGCTCCAGGATATTCCAATGACCGGCGCATGGAGCCTCGGCGCCCGCCCGGGCGGCCCGAGCCTTTGATCCGGCGGAATTTTGCTACATACTGGAAGCATTGCCGAATCACACACTCGTCAACCGTTGACGCCTTGCCGCGCCGAGCGAAGCCATGCCGCCCCGTGATCCCGGTGCCTGGATGTGGGCCGAAGCCATCGACATGCTGGACCGCGCAGAGCGGTTGCACCGTCAGTTCTTCCAGGTGCGCCAGGAGCAGGGTGGCGGAGCCTGCTGGGAGCCGCCGGTGGATATCTTCGAGACCGACGATGCCCTGTGGATTCAGGTGGCCCTGCTGGGGGTGGCCCCCGAGCAGGTGCACATCATCGTGGAGGACGGCGTGCTGAGCGTGACGGGAGAACGCCGCTGGCCCTCGGAGACCCGTGGCGCCATGCTGCACCGCCTGGAGATTCCCCACGGCCGCTTCGAGCGGCGCATCCAGCTCCCCGCGGGCGGCTACGAGTTGGAGCGGCGCGATCTGGTCAACGGCCTGCTCACCCTGAGCCTGCGCAAGTTGCGCTGAGCGCGGAGCCTCCCATGCCCCCTGAAGAGCCCACCACGGCCAGCACGGCCCCGCCGCCGGACGCGAGCCCGCCCGGCGACGCTGTGCGTCTGCCCGAGGGTGCGATCCCCATCATCCCGCTGCGCAACATCGTGCTGTTTCCGGGCATCGTGATGCCGGTGACCCTGGGTCGCGAACGCTCCATCCGTGCGGCGCAGGAGGCGGCGCGCAACGAGTGGCCGGTGGGCTTCCTGCTCCAGCGCACGCCGGAGACGCAGGATCCGGCTCCCGTCGACTTGCACCGCGTGGGCACGGTGGCCACCGTGCTGCGCTACCTGACTGCCCCCGACGGCACCCATCATGCCGTGTGCCAGGGCGAGCAGCGCTTCCGCGTGATCGAGTTTCTGGAGGGCTGGCCGTTCCTGGTGGCCCGCGTGGAACGCATTGAGGAAGCGCCGGGCAAGGGCCGGGAGATCGAGGCGCGGCTGCTGCAGCTCAAGCAGCGCGCGGTGGAAGGTTTGCAACTGCTGCCGCAGGCGCCCGAGGAACTGGCCAACGCCGTGCAGGCCATCGACGCGCCCGGCCCGCTGGCCGATCTGGTCGCGAGCTTTCTGGACATCAAGCCGGAAGAGAAGCAGGAGGTGCTGGAAACCCTCGACCTGCCGCGCCGGCTGGATCGGGTGTTGGAGCTGCTTTCCTACCGGCTGGAGGTGCTGCGGCTCTCGGAGGAGATCGGCCAGGAGACGCAGAAGTCGCTCAGCGGCCAGCAGCGCGAATACCTGCTGCGCGAGCAGCTCAAGGCCATCCAGAAGGAACTGGGCGAGAGTGACGCCAAGTCTCAGGAGGTCGAGGAGCTGTCCCACGCCATTGACGGGGCGGACATGCCGGAGGAGGTGGCGCAGCAGGCCCGGAAGGAACTGCGACGGCTCGAGCGCATGCCGGAGGCTTCCGCCGAGTATCCCATGGTGCGCACATATCTGGACTGGCTGCTTGAACTGCCCTGGCGCCTCGCCGATGAGCCTGAGATCGACCTGGCCAAGGCCCGCGAAACGCTGGACGCAGACCACTACGGGCTGCAGAAGATCAAGCGCCGCATCCTGGAATATCTCGCCGTGCGCAAGCTCAATCCGGAGGGCCATGCGCCCATCCTGTGCTTCGTGGGGCCGCCCGGCGTGGGCAAGACCTCGCTGGGGCAGAGCATCGCGCGGGCCATGGGGCGGGCCTTCGTGCGCCAGAGCCTGGGCGGCACGCACGACGAGGCGGAGATCCGCGGGCATCGCCGCACCTACATCGGAGCGCTGCCCGGCAACATTATCCAAGGCATCCGCAAGGCGGGCGCGCGCAACTGCGTGTTCATGCTGGACGAGATGGACAAGCTGGGTTCGAGCTTCCAGGGCGATCCGGCCTCGGCGCTGCTGGAGGTGCTGGATCCCGAGCAGAACTCCACGTTCCGCGATAACTATCTGGCCGTCCCCTACGACCTGAGCCGGGTCGTGTTCATCGGCACGGCCAACGTGCTTGATACGATCCCTGGGCCGCTGCGGGACCGCATGGAGATCATCGAGCTGAGCGGCTACACGGAGGACGAGAAGCTTAATATCGCGCGGCGCTACCTGGTGAAGCGCCAGCTTACGGCCAACGGCCTGAAGGCCGAGCAGTGCGAGTTGGGTGACGAGACGTTGCGTTCCATTATCCGCGACTACACGCGCGAAGCGGGCTGCCGCAACCTAGAGCGCGAGATCGGCAGTGTATGCCGCCACGTGGCCATGCGCATTGCCGAGGGCAGCGCGCAGCAGGTACGAGTGCGCCCGGAAGACCTGCACGCCATCCTGGGTCCGCCCAAGTTCGAGGCGGAGGTGGCCCTGCGCACGTCGATGCCCGGCGTGGTGACGGGGCTGGCCTGGACGCCAGTGGGCGGAGACATCCTGTTCGTGGAAGCCAACCGCACGCCCGGCCGCGGCAACCTGATCCTCACCGGGCAGTTGGGCGACGTGATGAAGGAGAGCGTCCAGGCCGCGCTGACCCTGGTCAAGGCGCGCGCGGAGCAGTTGGGGCTCAAGCCCGAGCTATTCGAGAAGATTGACATCCACATCCACGTGCCCGCCGGAGCCATTCCCAAGGATGGCCCCAGCGCGGGCGTCGCCATGTATATTGCGCTGGTCTCACTGCTCACCGAGCGCACGGTGCGCGACCTGACGGCGATGACGGGTGAGATCAGCCTGCGGGGGCAGGTACTGCCCGTGGGCGGTATTCCCGTGAGGTGAGCGCCGCGCTGCTGTGCGGGCATCCAGCGCGTGCTGCTTCCGGCGCGCAACCGCAAGGACTTCGAAGAGATCCCCGAGGAGGCGCGCAACAAACTGGAGTTCGTGTGGGTGGACCGCATTGACGACGCCGTAGCCGCCGCCTTTGCCAATGGCGTGGCTCCCGATGCTGCGGAACGGCCCGCGGACGAGCGGCCGCCCGGCGGCGTATACCCCAGCTAGCGCGGGCCGCCCCGCGGCCGCAGCGGAATGCCTCTCGTCTAGCAGCCGAGTTGATCGGCCAGATCGCCGAAGTCCTTCGCCACCAGATCGAAGCCTTCGCCGGACGGGGGTGGGTCGCTGCCCGGGCCGTGCTCGTCCGGCCGCGGCACCAGCGCGGTGCGGTAGCCCACCGAGCTTGCCGCCTCGAGGTCGCTCGGGTGTGCGGCGACCAGCATGCACTGCGACGGAGGCAGGCTGAGGTAATCCGCCGTGCCGAGATAGGCCCCGGGCTGCGGCTTGTAGTGCTGCGTGGGCTCGGCACCCAGAATGGCGTCCCAGGGCAGCCCCGCGTAGCGCGCCAGGTGAACCATCAGCGAGACGTTGCCGTTGGAGAGCGTGGCCAGCGGATAGCGGCGCTTGAGTCGAACCAGTCCCGCCACCACGTCCGGCCAGGGATCGAGCCGGTGCCAGGCGCGGTTGAAGTGGTCGATCTCGGCCTCGCTCAGCCCACGGATGCCGTGGCGCTCCAAAAGGATGTCCAGGCTCATGCGGTGCAGGTCGTCCAGCTTGGTCCACCCAAGCTTGCCCGTGCGCACCTTTTCCATCTGCGGCTGATACAGCCCGCGCCAGTCGTCCGCGAAGGCTTCCCAGTCCGCCTGCAGCCCTTTGGCAGCACCCAGCGAGCGCCCCTCGCGGATGATGCTCGAACGCCAGTCCACCACGGTGCCGAACACGTCGAAGGTGAGGGCGCGCACATCGACGACGGCGGGAGGCTGGCTCATGGGGGGGGCTCCGCGCGGTTGCGTTGGGTGGTGCCGGGACGCAAGGCGCCTCCCGGCGGACGATGCGGATCAGGCTACCGGCCCGTGCGGATGATGGCAACGCCGCGGAAAGGGGGGGAAACGCGGCGCCACACGGACCGGTGCCCGACCAAGCACCGGCGGCGGTGCGATCGTGCTGGATCGACACCGCCAATTCGGAAACAAAGCCCTCCCAAGCCCCTCATCGGGCCCGCTGTGCCCTACAGTCCACGTCCACGCGGGGGCAAGGCCGCCAACAGGGATCTCCGGATTAGCGGTGCCCGATGGCGCAGGCCGCCGCCACGGGCTGCATGGGGTGCAGCTCCAGGCGCACCTCCCGGAAGCCCGCCTCGCTAAGCTGGGCCAACATCCGCTCGCCGATGCGCTGCGCGTCCGTATCGGTGGCGCCCCGGGAGCGGGGCTGCACGGTCAGCGCGATGCGTCCGCCCGGCCGCAGCCGCTCGCGGAGTGCGCGGAACTGGGCCACGGGATCGCTCCAGAACATGGCCACGTTCACCGCCATGATGCGGTCGAACACGGTGCCCAGGTCCGGCAGATGCTCGGCATCGCCCAGTTGCAGCGCGATGCGGCCCGAGGCCAGGGCCTGTGCATTGCGGCGCGCCGCCTGGCTTAGCATCAGCTCGGAGTGGTCCATGCCCACCACGAGGCCTTGGTTGGCCCGCTCGGACAGCCAGCCCAGCGCCACGCCGGGGCCGAAGCCGATCTCCAGCACCCAATCCGTCGGCTGGACGTCCAGCAGGTCCACCGTCCAGCGGTTGCGCTCCAGGTTGGAGGGCCGGGTGGCCATGATCCAGCCCGCCACGCGGCCCCAGAAGCCATACGGCTGCCGGAACTGCCGCACCGCCCAGCCGCGCAGGCCGGTCGATCGAGAGCCTGGGGACGTGTCCTCCCGAAACACCGGGTGCGGTGTCCCATCGGGTGCCTGTGTTGTCGCCTGCATCGGCAATCTCCCTTTTCAGCGGGTGAAGTGGTGGCGGCGGCCCCGGATGGCGGTCCGGAGCCGCGCAGGGATGCCGGTTAGCCCAGCCGCCACTGCAGGCGGCGCAACATGTGCTTGCGCACCTGCTCCTGCTGTTGTGGGTCCAGCGTGCGATAGAAGGCCGCGGTGTCGTCGATCAGTTGATCGAGCTTGGCCTGGTCTACGCGCTGGTGCATCTGGTTCTTAATGGTGGTGGCCACGGTGTCGGGATCGGCCGGGTCCTTCTCCAGGGCCGCCTTTACATCCGCCGCCGTCTGGTGCCAGCGCTCCCGGCGCTCCTTGGCCAGCTCGCGCGCGCGGGCCATCAGCGCCTCGAACTGCGGCTTCTGCTGCGCGGTGAGATGGAGATCCTCGGCGATCTCTTCCTGGATGTGGTCCATGCGCTTGTCGAAGCGCGCGGGATCGTAGCCATGGTGCCAGGGGCCGCGGAAGCCCTGCAGGCCCAGCGCTGCCACGCCCAGCCCCAGCACGCCCAGCGCGCCCAGGGCACGGCGGCGCGTGAAGAATCCGGTGATTCGGCTCATCGGTTGTTCTCGATGTTGTGTCTGCGTTGTGGGAACGAAGGGACGCACCATGCGCCCCATCCGCAACCATGCTAGGCCGGGCGTGTTGCGCCGGTTTTGCGCCGGTGTAACGGTGGGGTAATTCCCATGCGCGCGATTTAACCCGCGCTTTACAAAAGGGGCCCGCCTGCGCAACAGCGCGTTAACAGGCGGCTGCTATGCTGGGTAAATGGAAATGGCGCGAAATGAGGGCGTGGCCTCGCGCACCATCCTCGTGATCGAGGACGATGCTGAGTTGTCGGCCCTGCTGGCGGATTACCTGGGGCACGAAGGCTTCGTCGTGAGGCACGCTCCCGATGGCGAGGTGGGGCTGGAACAGGCCCTCACGGGCAGCTACTGCCTTGTGCTGCTGGACATCATGCTGCCCGGGCGCGATGGCATCGAGGTGCTGCGCGAGCTGCGCCGCAGTTCCCCCGTACCCGTGATCATGCTCACCGCCAAGGGCGATGACGTGGACCGCATCGTAGGACTGGAATTGGGGGCGGACGACTACCTGCCCAAGCCATTCAATCCACGCGAGCTGGTGGCGCGCATCAAGGCCGTGCTGCGCCGTGCGGGCGCCGCTCCGGCGGAAGACGTTGCGGAGGCGCCGCGGCAACTGGAGCGGGGGGAATTGTTGATCGACCTGGAGGGCTACCGCGCCAGTCTGCAGGGCAAGGAGCTGCCGCTTACCGTGATCGAGTTCGCCCTGCTGCGCGAGCTGGCGCAGTCCCCCGGACGCGCGCTCAGCCGCGAGACCCTGCTGGACCGCGTGCGGGGGCGGGACTTCGATCTGTTCGACCGCAGCATTGACGTACACGTCTCGCATCTGCGCCAGAAGCTGGGGGACGACCCCCAGCATCCGCGCTTCATTCGCACGGTGCGCTCGATCGGCTACATGTTTATCGGTGAGGGAGCGTAGCCCAAGAGCTTCACGCCACCCCCGAGCGCCCCCCGGAACCCGCATGATCTCCCGCCATCTGATACTCAAGCTCTACCTGTGGATCCTGCTGGCGCTGACGCTAAGCGTGGCGGGGGCCGCGTTCGTGGTGGCGCTGCTGTCTCAGCACGATATCGAGCAGCGTGCCCAGGAGTGGGTGCTGGCCGAGGTGCGGCCCTCAAGGGATGTCGTGCAGAACCTGCTGCAGAGCGGGATGACGCTGCCCGAGTTGCGCGAGGTGCTGGAGCCGCTGCGCCGCACGGCGCGCGTGCGGCTGCAGGTGCTGGCCCCCGATGGCACGCCGGTGCTCTCGTTCCCGCCACCACTCGTGCGGCACGGTCCTCCCGAGATGCCCCGCGTGCAGCGGCTGCTGCCGCCGCTGGATCCTGCGTTGCTGAGCAAGGTGCTGGCCGGCCAGGAAGTGCTGGACTGGCGGCAGCGGGACCATCTGCTGGCCGCGCTGCCGATCCGCCTGCCGGATGGCCGACCGGGGGCGTTCTACCTGTCCGCACGGCGCTTCCACTGGGAGCGCGAGGGTGTGCCTTGGCGGCTGCTGGCAGGGCTGGCTGCCGTGCTACTGACGCTATGGCTGTTGAGCTGGCCCCTGGCGGGGCACCTGGCGCGTCCACTGCAGCGCATGGCGGCCGCGGCCGACGCACTGGGCCAGGGGCACCTATCGGTGCGGATCAATCCGGAGGACATCCAGCGCCGACACCAGCACTGGAAGCGGCGAGATGAGATCGCGCGGCTGGCCGAGAGCTTCAACCGCATGGCGGAGAACCTACAGCGGCTCGTGTTGCGCCACAAGCAACTGCTGGCGGACATCTCTCACGAGCTGCGCTCACCGCTGGCCCGGCTCCGCCTGGCACTGGAGCTGGCCCGCGGGGCGGAGGGTGCGGAGCAGGCCCGCTATCTGGACACGCTGGAGCGGCAGGCGGACACCATGGAGTCCCTGATCGGCGAGTTGCTGTTCCATGCCCGCCTGGATGAGGCGCCCTACGCCCTGCAGGCCGAGCCACTGGACCTGGCGGCGCTGGTGGCCGAGGCCGTGGCGGGGCAGCGACCGGAAGCGGAGGCCAAACGCCTCACGGTGCGCGTGCACGTGCCGGAACGGCTGGCCAACGTGCGGGCCGACCGCCGGCTGCTGGCGCGCGCCTTGGGCAATGCCCTGCGCAATGCGGTCACCTACAGCCCGGACGAGGGGGCGGTGGACGTTACCGTGCGGCGGGAGGAGGGACGGCACTCCATCGCCGTGCGCGACGAGGGGCCTGGCGTGCCCGCCGAGCAACTGGAGCGCATCTTCGAGCCCTTTGTGCGCACCGATGCGGCCCGGGGGCGTGCCACCGGTGGCGTGGGACTGGGCCTGTCCATCGTGCGGCGCTGCATGGAGGCCCACGGCGGGGGCGCTAGCGCTCAGGCAGCCGATGGCCGCGGCCTGGTGGTGACCCTGTGGCTGCCGGCGGAGGCGCAGGGCTAGGGAAGCTCGGGGCCCAGGCTGGGCGCCGCGATCGACTTCGATCTGATCCGTTGCAAGCAGATCGCTGTGCTCTCCTAGCGCGCGCGGCCCATCACTGGACGACGCGCAAGCGCGGTTCGCCCGGCCGCTCCGGGTCGTTGCCCGGCGGAGGGTTCGGTGCGGAGAATTCGGGCACGATGCGCCGCAGGGAGGCGATCACGCCGGCCTCATCGCCGTTGGCCACCACCTTGCTCAGTGCCGCCAGTTCTGCGACCAGCCAGTCTCCATCCACACGCCGCTGCGCGGCCAGCAGCAGCTTGGGACTGCCGGTGCCTATCAGCTCCTCTGATTCGTGGAACAGTTCCTCGGACAGCTTCTCGCCAGGCCGGAGGCCGACGAAAACGATTGGAATCTCATCGTGGGGCGTGAAGCCCGCAAGCCGGATCATCTGCTCGGCCAGTTCCTGTATCTTCACGGGCTTGCCCATGTCCAGCACGAAGATCTCGCCGCCGTGACCCATCGCAGAGGCCTGCAGGATCAGTCCCACTGCCTCGGGGATGGTCATGAAGTAGCGCTCGATATCCGGGTGCGTGACGGTCACGGGCCCACCCTGTGCAATCTGGCTTTCGAAAAGGGGCACGACCGACCCCACGGAGGCCAGCACGTTGCCGAAGCGGGTGGTTACGTAGTGCGTCCTGGAACGGGCATTGAGGTGCTGGCAGTAGATTTCCGCGATCCGTTTGGTGGCGCCCATCACGTTGGTCGGGTTCACCGCCTTGTCCGTGGAGATCAGCACGAACTGCCGGCTCCCGTGCCGGTCCGCTGCGTCCGCGACCATACAGGTGCCCAGCACGTTGTTCTGCACCGCCTGAAGCGGGTTGGCTTCCAGCAGGGGCACGTGTTTGTATGCCGCCGCATGGAACACCACCTGGGGTGAAAACCGACGGAAGAGGGTTTCCACACTGGCCTCGTGCTTCACATCGCCCAGCACCGCGTACAGCTCAAGCTGCGGGAAGCGCCTGCGAAGCTCCTGCTCGATCCGATACAGGTTGAACTCGCTGCTGTCGAAGACAACCAGGGAGCCCGGCTCCTGCGTGGCCGCCTGTAGACACAGCTCCGAGCCGATGGACCCGCCCCCACCAGTGACCAGCACGCACTGGCTCCGGATGTGGCGCGAGATCTCGCTGGCATTGAGCTGGATTGCATCGCGCTGCAGCAGGTCCTCGATGGTGATGGGACGCAGCGTCAGTTCCTCGACGAACCCGCCCTCGGTCAGCATGCGCTGAGGCACTGTGCGGCAGGGAATGCGGGCCCGGACGCACAGCGCCACAAGGTCGTTCAAGTCGGCGGGCTTGGCGTTCGGGGCCGCAAAGATGACCGTCTCGATTCCCCATGCGCGGATGATGCGGCCGGCATCGCCCAGGGTGCCCAACACTCGGATGCCGTGTATTTCCTTGCCCTCCATACGCGGATCGGGATCCACCAGCGCCGTAGGCACGTAAGCCCCATTGCGCTGCAGATGGCGGATCAGCATCTCGCCGGCATGGCCCGCGCCCACCACCAGCGCCCGCTTGCGTCCCAGCCGGTCGGCGCCCACGCCCACGTCGCGCAGCCAGCGGTAGGCCACCCGCGAGCCGGCCAGGCCCACCACGAGGATCAGTGGGAACAGCACGATGATGCTGCGCGGCACGCCCTCGGCCCGCCGCAGCACGAACAGCAGCAGTTCGCTGACAAGTAGCCCCAGCGCCACGCACTTCAGCAGCCGCGTCAGATCGGAGAACGAGACGTAGCGCCACACAGCGCGGTGTAGCCCGAACACCCAGTACGTGGCCGCCAAGACGGGAACGGCCACGCCCATGGTCCAGAGCGCGCCCACGAGTGCATCGGACGGCAGCGGGCCGGGTGCATAGCGCAGCCAGAACGAGACGTACACCGAGACCGGAATCCACGCCACGTCGTGCAGGTAGATCAGCAGGCGGGAATTTATCCGTCGCAGAACCAAGTCGATCATGAGGCGTTCACTCTCCGGCGGCGCTCGAGGTGATGGATCAGCAGCGCGATGACCAGGTAGGCCAAAGCCCAGCCCAGCACGGCTGCAAGTTCCCACCCGCGAGATGCCCCTTGGCCAAACGCTATGGCCGTCGCGGCGGTCGACAGCATGATAGCATAACCTGCGATCACGGTCTTGCGGTGCCCCCAGCCCAGCAGCACGAGCCGCTGGTAGTAATGGGAGCGATGCGCCTGCCACACCCGCTCACCGCGCAACAGACGGCGGATCAGCGTGACGGTCGCATCTACGATAAACGGGGAGAACACGAGCACCGGCACCCAAAGCGCGGACACACCCATGCGCACGCCGGCCAGCGAGAAGGCCGCCGCCAGAAAGCCCATCGGCACCGATCCGACATCGCCCATGAAGATGCGGGCCGGCGGAAAGTTTACGCCCAAAAAGCCCAGGTTGGCGCCCGCCACGAGGAAGGCCGCCAGGGCGAAGTCAGCCCGCCCGGCTTGCAGGCCCAGCGTGCCCAGGGCGGCGAAGCCGATGCCTCCCATGCCGCCGGCGAAGCCGTCCATGCCGTCCATGAAGTTGTACAGGTTGCACATCCAGATCCCGAACAGCAGCGCGATTACCTGCCCAACCGGTCCCAGCGACAACAGGCCATCGCCCGGGACGTGTACGGCGCTCAGCCCGTAGCCCCCTGCCAGCAGCAGCGCCACCGCAGCGACGTGCATGGGCAGCCGCAGAGCTGGGCCCAGGCTCCGAACATCGTCCACGAACGAGACCACGGCCAGCAGTGCGGCCCCGGCCATGACCCACGCATCGAGCCAGATCGGCAGGGGCGTCGCACGCGCGGTCCCGGCGGTCGCCACCAGCGCGGCCAGGATGGCGATGCCGCCCGTGCGCGGGGTGGGCCGGTCGTGCAGCGACCGCGCGCCGGGCCGATCCAGCACGCGCAGCCCCAGGCGCGGATGGGCCAGCACCCGGCACAGGCCGTACGACACCAGAGCAGCGGCAGCAGGGAGAATCCAGATCGTCATGGTCCGTTCGTGCGGTTGGGAAGCGTGCGCCACCTCGCGGTGGCTCCCGCATGGTCACGCAAGAATCGTGCGGCTGGCACTGCCCTGGGGATCGGGGGCGCGATGGCCCGCCGCGTGCCTTGCCTCAGGCGCCGCCCTGCTCCCGAAGGAAAGCGCGCGCCATCTCGGCGAGCCCCAGCCGGGGGTCGGGGGCTTGCGATTGGCCCAGCCAGGCGCGGCTGCGGGCTGCATCCACCACCAGCGAGCCGGTGAGTTGCTCCCAGGTGCGCAGGCGTCCCGCCAGCCACAGGGCCGCGCGCAACAGGAACTGCGGCGCCCGCCACAGTCGCACGGGCCGTCCCATCGCGCCGGCCAGCACGCGCACCAACTCCGGCGTGGAGAGGGCCTCCGCATCGGCTGCCACGAAAGTTTCGCCTGCTGCGTCGGGCCGCGTGGCGCAGGCCAGCAGCAGCTCGCACAGGGAGTCCAGCGCCAGCAGGCTGCGGGCATTGCGGATGCCGGCCAGGGGTAATGGCCACCCTCGCGCCACCCAGTGCATCAAGCGCCGCAGGTTGCCCTTTGCGCCAGGCCCGTAGATCAGCACGGGCCGAACGACGACGAGCTCCAGTCCGGAGGGTATCAGCGCCCGCAGGGCCTCCTCGGCATCCCATTTGCTGCGGGCATAGGCGTTTTGGGGGCACGGCGGAGAGCGTTCGTCGATGGGTGCTCCGTCCGTTTCGCGACCGTGCACGTGGGCGCTGCTCACATATACGATTCGACGCGTGGCACCTGCGAGCATGGCCTCGGCTAGGCGCTGTGTGCCCTCCACGTTGACGCACCGGGTCATGGCGACGGCGTTCGCGGCAGACTCCTGCAAAACGTGCGCGCGGCCCGCCAGATGGATCACGGCGTCCGCGCCGGCCAGCGCTTCCGACCAATCGGGTTTTGCGGCGAGGTCTCCGCAGGCCAGCCACGTGACGGCCTCCAGACCCGCGAGTTGTGTTGCGTCGGAGGGAAGCGCGCGCACGGCGCCTCGCACCGCAAAGCCCCGCTGCAGAGCCAGGGCGCAGAGGGGGCGGCCCACAAAGCCGTCCGCGCCGGTGATGAGCAGGGTTGTCATAGGGAGCCGGGCGGGAAGACGCGCGCCACTGGCGGCGTTGTTGCACCCCTTGGCTCAGGCTTGGCGCACCCAGGCCAGGGTTTCATCAAGTGCCCGGCCGAAGCGGGCCAGCATCTCATCGATCTGCGCGGCCTCGATGATGAGCGGTGGACAGAAGCCGATCGTATCCACCATGGGCCGCAAGATGAGCCCGTGGGCCTGCGCGCGCTCCGCACAGTAAAAGCCCACGCGCTGCGCCGGATCGAAAGGCCGGCCCGTGGCCTTGTCCGCCACCAGTTCCAGTGCGCCCAGGAGGCCCACGCCCCGTGCCTCGCCCACCAGCGGATGATCGGCGAAGGCCCGCAGACCCTCCTGCAGGCGCGGTGCAACTTGTCGCACGTGGCCGATCACGTCACGCTGCTCGATCAGCTCCAGCGTCTTGACGGCGACCGCGGCACAGGTGGGGTTGCCGGACTGCGTGAAGCCGTGCGCGAACACGCCGATCTTGCGGCTCTCCTCCAGCAGGCCCTGGTAGACCGGCTCGGAGATCATGATCGCGGCCATGGGCAGGTAGCCCGAGGTGATGGCCTTGGAGCAGGTGAGGATGTCCGGCTGGATGTCGAAGGTCTGGCAGCCCCAATAGTTGCCTGTGCGCCCGAAGCCACAGATCACCTCGTCGGCCACCAGCAGCACGTCGTACTTGCGCAGTATGGCCTGGATCTTCTCGAAGTACGTGCGCGGGGGGACGATCACGCCGCCGGCACCCATCACCGGCTCGGCGATGAACGCCGCCACGGTGTCCGGCCCCTCGTTCAGGATCATCTGCTCCAGGTTCGCCGCCAGCCGCGTGGCGAAATCCTCCTCGCTCTCGCCGGGCTGGGCGAAGCGGTAGTGGTGCGGACAATCCGTGTGCAGGATGTTCGCGATGGGCAGGTCGAAGTCGCGATGGTTGGCGGGCAGTCCCGTCAGGCTGGCGCTGGCCACCGTGACGCCATGGTAGGCCTTGATGCGGGAGATGATCTTCTTCTTCTGCGGGCGGCCCAGTGCATTGTTGTAGTACCAGACCATCTTGATGACGGTGTCGTTGGCCTCTGAGCCGGAGTTGACCAGGAACACCTTGGACATCGGCGTGGGCGCCGAGGCCTTGAGCCGATCGGTCAGCTCGATGGCCATCGGGTGCGATTTGTGCGCGAACGTGTGGTAGTAGGGCAGCTTGCGCATCTGCTCCAGCGCCGCCTGCGCAAGTTCCTCCTCACCGAAGCCCAGCGCGGTGCACCACAGGCCGGCCAGCCCCTCGATATACTCCTGTCCCTGCTCGTCGTAGACGTAGATGCCCTTGCCGTGGGTCAGCACCATCGGCCCCACCTCCTCGTGGCGCGCGAGGTTGGTATAGGGGTGCAGGTGGCTGGCGATGTCCTGCTGAGCCGCAGGAGAAAGCGAATCGGTCATGTCCGCCTCAGGTGCAGAGGAATGGGGTGCGCACGCCGCGCGTTGCGACAGACTAGCGGGGTGTCTGCGTGCCCGTCAATCGCTCATCGCACAGCCACCAGAGGGGTCGCCGGCGTCGCGGTTGCGACCAGGCGGCGGCCCTGGCAGCATGCCCACAGAGCCCGCGACGGGCCAATCTTCCATCTGGAGCCTCCATGATCCGAGTCAGCGTGATGTACCCCTACCGGGATGGCGCACGGTTCGACGTCGCCTACTATGCCAAGCAGCACATGGATATGACCCGCGAGGCCTTCGCCAATCACGGTCTGGTGGACATCCGCGTGGACAAGGGCTTCGTGGGCCCCAAGCCCAAGAGCCCGCCGATCTACGTGTGCATCGGCACGCTGACCTTTGAGACCATGGACAACTACAAGGAGGCCTTCCGCGAGCACGGAGAGCGGCTGTTCGCGGACATTCCCAACTTCACGGACATCACCCCCGTGGTGCAGGTGAACGAGGCGGTGCTTTAGGGGGCGCTGCGTGGGCCTGCCGTTCACAGCACCGTCGTCGGTGCCTGGGCCTTTACGTAGGCGGCCACCTCCGCGTGGGTGGCGAACCAGACGCCGGCATGGGAGCGCATGTAGCGGATCAGCTCCTCCAGCATGGCCACGCGCGAGCGATGGCCGATCACCTGCGGGTGCATGGTGAGCAGGAACAGCCCGCCCTCGGCCAGGGCGCCGTCGAACTCCGCCCGCCAGATCCCCAGCACGGCCTCCGGCGGCGTGTGCGGCCGCAGCCCGCTGAAGCGGTCGAAGTTGAAGTAGGGGAAGTCGTCGCGGATCCACTCCGGGGGCAGCTCCACCACGCCGGTGGGCCGGCCGTCCTCCAGCAGCTCGTAGGGATCGTCGTCGGCCATCAGGGACGAATCATAGAGCAGGCCCATCTCGCGGATGATGGCCAGCGTGTGCTGGCTGAAATCCCAGGAAGGTGTGCGCATGCCTACTGGACGCTTGCCGCAGATCTCCGTCAGCACGTCCGCGCTGCGCAGGGTCAGGTTGCGCTCCACCTCGGGCGCCAGGTTGCTGTTGCGCTCGTGGATCCAGCCGTGGATGCCGATCTCGTGACCCGCGCCCACCACGCGCCGCTGCTCCTCGGGGTAAAGCTGCGCGATCACGGCCGGCACGAAGAACGTGGCCGGCACGGCATAGCGCTCCAACAGTCGCAGCACGCGGGGGACGGCCGCCCGTGCGCCGTACTGGCCCATCGCCAGCCCGGCTGGCGAGTTGCCTCCATCGCGCAGCACCCAGCTCTCGTGATCCGAATCGAAGGACAGCGCCACGGCCACCCGCGCGCCGTCCTTCCAGCGCGCCGGCTTGAGCGAGCGCCCGGCGCGCACCTTCTGCACCACGGCGCGCCAGCGAGCCTCCTCCCAGTCCCAGGAGGGATCGCTGCCCGCGCCGGCTCCGGCGCCGGGTGTGCTGTCGGGTGCCGTCGGGCGCGGTGGCTTGGCCATGGCGGTCTCTCCCATGCGGGTGGAACGGCTGCGCCGCGGGGCGCTGGCCAAACCTAATGCAGGGCCGGGCAAGGGGTCAATTGGCGTGCACGAAGGCCCGACCGCAGAGTTCAGGCCGGGGCCTGCAATCGGGGGCGCGGATCGGTATGATCGGGCGAAGCCCGCACTTTGCCGCCACCGGCTGAACGCCCTGATTTCGCATGGAGCCCGCCATGCCTGTCCGCCCCGTCGCCACGCTGGCCTATGCCGTTCGCGGCCCGGTGGTGCTAAAGCACTTCGGCCTGCTGTCGCTTTCGCTGGTGGGGCTGACGGGCGTGGCCCTGCTGCCTGCGCTACTGGAGGGCGACTGGCCCCTGGCCGTGCGGCTGGCGGTGGTGACGGCGGTGCTGGGACTGGGGGGCTGGGCGCTGAGCCGCTTGCGCGTACCCGCGCACATCCAGGTGAACGAGGCGCTGGTGGTGGTGGTGCTGGTGTTCTGCACCGGGGCGCTGGCGCTCGTGTGGCCGTTCCAGGCCGCGGGCCTGGGCTGGCTGGATGCCCTGTTCGAGGCCGTCTCCGCCATCACCACCACGGGGCTCTCCACGCTGGCCAGCGTGCAGGGACACCCGCCCACGTTCCTGTTCCTGCGGGCCTGGGCGCAATGGTACGGGGGCTTGGTGATCGTCGTGCTGGCCCTGGCGCTGCTGCTGGAGCCGGGGCACGCAGCCAAGCGCCTCACCGAGGTGGAGGGGGCACAGGAGGACCTGGTGGGGGGCACGCGCCTGCGCGCCCAGCGCGTGCTGCGGGTGTACCTGGTGCTCACGGTGGTGGGCGGGCTGGCGCTCTGGCTGGCGGGTGCCTCGCCCTTCGACGCCCTGCTGCACGCGTTGGCGGCGGTATCCACGGGGGGCTTTTCCCGCTACGATGCCAGCTTGGCGGGACTGGGGGGCTGGCCCGTGCAGGCCGTGACCACGCTGATCTGCCTGGCCGGGGCGGTCTCGTTTGCCTTGTACTACCGGGCCTGGAACGAGGACTGGCGTCGGCTTCCGCGCGACAGGGAACTGCGGCTGCTGCTGATCTGCGCCGGTTGCGTCGCGCTGCTGCTGGCCGGCACGATGGCCTGGAGCGGCGCGTACGGCTGGCGCCGCATCGTCGCCGATGCACCGCTGCTGGCGATTTCCGCCCAGACCACCGCGGGCTTCGCTACGCTGCCGGCGGGGCGGCTGGACGCCGGTTCCAAGCTGGTGCTGATGGCCGCCATGTTCATCGGCGGGGACATGGGCTCGACAGCCGGGGGGATCAAGATCCTCCGGCTGCTCGTGCTGCTGCGGCTGGCCTGGTGGCTGGTGGTGCGCACCAGCCTGCCCCGCCACGCCGTGGTGCAACTGCGGGTGGCGGGCGAGCGCATGCCGCCGGAGGTGATGCTGGGCGTGGGCACGGTGGTGGTGCTGTACTTGGCGGTGATCGTCGGCTCCTGGCTACCCTTCCTGCTGGCCGGCGCGCCGCCGCTGGACGCGCTGTTCGATGTGATCTCGGCGCTGGGCACCGTGGGCCTCTCGACGGGCGTGACCGGACCGCACTTGGCGGCGGGGCTGAAGCTGGTGCTGTGCCTGGACATGCTGCTGGGCCGGCTGGAGGTGGTGGCCGTGCTCGTGCTGCTCTACCCGTTCACCTGGATCGGCCGAAAGGATCGGAGCTGATGCGCATTGTGTTCATCGGGGCAGGCCAGTTGACCCTGGCCACAGCGCCCATCCTCATTGCGCGTCGGCACGACGTGGTCATTATCGAAAGCGACCGCGACAAGATCGACGCGATCTCCGAAGAGCTGGACTGCGGCTTCATCCACGGAGACGGCACCAAGCCGGCGATTCTGCGCGAGGCTGGCCCCAAGGAGGCGGATCTGCTGTTCTGTCTCACGGACAACGACCAGAACAACATCCTAGCCAGTTTGGTGGGCCGCTCGCTAGGCTTCGAGCGCGTGGTAACCCGCATCAGCTCTACTGAATACCAGCAAATCTGCGCGGAACTGGGCCTGAGCGACACGATCATCCCCGACCAAACCATCGCCCGTACGCTGGCGGACATGGTGGAGGGCCGAGAGGCGCTGGAGCTATCCACCTACGTCAAGGGCGACGCGCGCTTCTTCTCCTACCGCGTGCGCGAAGGCGCCGAGGGCGCCGTGGAGGCTCTGGAACTACCGGCGCAGACCCGGGTCGTGTGCGTGTACCGCGGGGACGAGTTCATCCTGCCCCAGCCCGGCACCACCCTGCGCGCGAAGGACGAGGTGGTCCTGATTACCCACCGCACGCACCTGGGCGAGCTGGACGAACGCTACGGCGAGGCTGCCGCGAAGGAGCGCGAGGTGGCCGCGGAGAACGCGGCAGATCAGTAGCGGAACAGGCGTGGTGCCCCGTTGCGGCCAGTGGCTTCGGGCGCCTCGGCGGTGCCCGTGCCCGTGAAGCGCAGGCGCACCAGCGCCGTCTCGCCCTCGATGCCCTTCAGTGCTGCCCGGAAGCCCTGTGCCTCCACCGGCACGCCGGCCAGCACAGCCTGGATCGCCGACTCGGCCCAGAGTGCCTCGGAGAGCACGATGTCGTCTCCCTCGCTCAGCCCCTGGATCCGCGCGGCGATGTTCACCGTGCGCCCGAAGTAGTCCATCTGCCCGTTGGCATTCACGGCGATGGCGGGCCCGTGGTGCAGGCCGATCTTGATCACGATGGGCTCGGCCGGCGCCAGCTCCGCGTTGAAGGCGCCAATGCGCTGCTGCACCTCCAGCGCCGCGCGGAGGGCGTCCCCCGGCGAGGGAAAGCTGGCCATCACGGCGTCGCCGATGGTCTTCACGATGCCGCCCTCGTGGTGCTTGAAGCAGCCGATGAGAAAGTCGAAGTGCCGGTGCACGCGCCCGTAGGCCGGCGCATCACCCACGTGCTCGTAGAGGGCGGTGGAGCCCTTGAGGTCCGTGAACAGCACGCACAGGTTGCGCACGCCGATCTGCCGCCCGGGCTGCAGTACCTCCGCGCTAAACATGGCGCGGAACTCCGGAATGGCCATCACGCGGGCCGCCGTGGCTGCGTCGGGGTCCCACACCTCCTTTTCGATGACGGCGATGCAGGCCGCCGGCCCGGCGTTGCGCCAAGTCAGCCGCACCGGGCCGGGACGGAAGCGCAGCTCCGGTGCGCTCCAGGCCTCGCCATCGTATCCCAGCGCAAGCACCTCCGCTCCGTTGGGGTCGGGCACCAGCGCAAGGGCGGCGTTGCTGCGCAGGATGCGCGCTCGCAGGGGCTCTGACGGCAGTGTTGCCAGCACCTCCCGACGCTCCCCGCGGAGCAGACCCTGCTGCACGAGAATGTGCTCGCCGTTGTGCGGACCGCCGATGCAGTAGATGGCATCCTCCGCCTGCCGCACGCTGGGGTGCACGGAGAAGCGCAGCTCCGTCGTGCGGTCCAGCTCGGCCGCGTACTCCGTGCCGCACAGATCGCAGTGAAAGTGCTCGGCCACCGCGCCGAAGGTGTGGAAGCCGCTCTTGGGTACGCGGCAATTGGGGCACATCAGCTCCCAGTCCAGCTCCAGCAGCCCCACCAGGGTGGCGTGCAAGAATGCGCGCAACACCACGTCGCGGCCCAGCCCCCAGCGCCGGGCCAGCGCGAACGGCCGCATGCGCAGCACCTCCTCGTCCGAGCCTTCGGCGATCAGCGCCAGCAGGCGCTGCACCACGGCGGGATTGGCGGGCGTCGTGCGCGTCAGCCGCTCGCCCATGGCCTGCAGGGCCGGACGCTGCACATGACGGGTGGGGCGAGCGCGCGGGAAGGGCTGCTCCGGCTGCTCGGCGCGCAGCCGCACGTGCTCCAGGCAAAAGCGGTACAGCGCGTCCATGTTCTTGCGCGTGATCAGCCGTGCCGGGAGGCTGGCCAGGGGCCAGGAGCGGCGGGGCGTGACCTCCGCGAATTGCCGCATGCGGCAGCCGTCCGCTTCCTCGGTCAGCTCCAGACCCATCCGGATGCGCTCCAGGGGTCCCGTCTGGTACACGCGCAGCACCGCGTGGCTCTGGTTGCGCACCCAATCGAACGCATACTCGCGCCAGTCCAGGCGGATGCCGAGCATGCGGGTAGCTGCGGCGCGGAAGACGCCCTCGGCCGTCTCCTGAGGCGCTCCGAACGTGACCTTGGGCAGGCCGATGAGGCGATTGACGTGATCCGTGTTGCCCACCAGGTCCCACAGCACCGCCGGTGAAGCGGCGAAGTGGTCCTCCCTGCTGATGCGCAAGGGCTTGGCCATGCGGATCGTCCCCTGTTGCGGAAGCGTGCGCCGCGTGGCGGCGTGGGGGGTTCGCAACAGGTTCGCGCGGATGGACGGGCGTGTCGAGAGGGCAGCCGCAGGCCGCGAATCCGAAGGCTGCTATTTTTCGTGCTTCTCGTCCAGTTCCATTAGGGGCCTGCCGCTCAAGTGGTTCGAAAGTATGCTGTGAACGAGACGCAACTTCAATTGACTACTTCCTTCCATGTTAAGCAATTCAACAATGGTACGTATAATTTCGTCAGGCTGCGTCGTGCATTGCGGCTTAGGCTCAGTTTCGGTGCGGGCCGGTGCAGTTCCATCATGCAATTTCACTGGCGGTTTCATGTTCCCTCCAGCGCGAGTTCTCAGGGGGTGTGTGCCCACAGTCCGCTCACATGCAGCCCGCCTGCTCCCGGCACCCGTGCAGGGCGACCGGAAGCACATGCAATGGTTTCGCCGAAAAGCCAACGGTCAAGTGGACGCTTTCCGTTGGCGTGGCGATACCATCCGGCCACGACCCGTGGGTGCACAACTTAATATTGCAATTGTATTATTTTAGAGAGAAAATTTTAGATCGTCAGTCGCATTTTATGCCAATCTGTTGCCGCATTGCGCCAAAGCGACAAGGACGCTTCAATGTCATGGTGGGCAAGCGGACTGTGGTGACTTCCCTGAGCCGGGCCGTGCTTTTGGCTGCCGGGGAGGCAGGTGCGGATCGGTTGGCGCTGCTGCTGGCGGCGGGTCTGAGCGAACGCGAACTCAGCGGTGCAGAGTACCGTATCGCCTTGCAGCGCCATCGCGCATTGGTACGGGAGGCGGTGCGCCTGTCCGGAGATCCCGCCCTGGCCCTGAGGATAGGGCTGAAGGTGCGCGGCGATACCACCGACCTGGTGGGGCATACCGCGATGCACGCGGACAATCTGTGGGGCGTTCTTGACTGCTATGCACGATACTGGCACCTCATGTCCGACGGCATACGCGTGGCCGTTCGTGCGCTGCCCGGGGGGGGTGCGGTCGTGACCGTGGACGACCCCGACCCGGTGGATCCGCCCAGTCCATACGACTACGAACTGGCGATCGTGGGCCTGCTGAACGTGGCGCGGCTGTTTACCGACGCGCGCTTGCGGCCGGTGCGGGCGGGGTTTGCCTATCAGGAACCGGCGCACTCGGGCGAATATCGCAGCATCTTCGAATGCCCGCTGGAATTCGGCCGGCCGACGACCGGGATCGAGTTCACCGCAGCCCAGATGGACCACCAAACAGCAGTGCCCAGCCTACACCTGCGGCACGCGTTCGAGGTCCAGTTGCTGCGGGCCCTGCGGGACACGCGTGGGGAACCGCAGGCCGTGCGCGATGTGCGGGAACAGGTGCTCACGATGATGGGTTCCCGCCTGCCCACGCTGCCTCAGATGGCCCGTAGGCTGGGCACCAGCGCGCGCTCGCTGCAACGCAAGCTCGGCTTCGCGAGTTGCACTTACTCGCAGGTGCTCGAAACGACCGTGCGCGAATCGGCGCTATGGCACCTGCGCCATTCACCGCTCACCAACGAGGAGGTCGCGTTCCACCACGGCTATGCCTCCTCCAGCGCGTTCGTGCGGGCCGTGCGGCGCTGGACGGGCATGACGCCGCGGGCCTACCGGCGCGGAGCGCAATGAGATAGCCGTGTGCTGGGGGTGCTGCGGCGAGGACGGCTGAAGCTGGGGCGAACCGCGGCTGGGTCTGGATCAGGGCTCCGATTCCCACAACAGCCGCGAGAAGTTCTGCAGCGGCTTGCCTGCCAGATACTGTGTCAACAACTGGTGCACCACGCGCAACTTCAGTTGGGCGCTGCCATCCGATTCCAACAGGCCCTTGACCATTTCCAGCACGTCGTCGGCCGAAGGCGTCGGAGGGGTCTCACTGCCCATGGATTTCTGGCGATACGCCCGCATTGGGGAGTCTCCGGTTCACGTGGCCGCACCGATAGATACGGTACAAACCACGCCGCATGGCCGCGTATTCGCGCCACTGGATACGAAGTTGTAGATCAACGCATTGCGACACCAGACTGCCCTTGACGCCAATCAAGTGGGCGAAAGCTCGAGTGGGACAAACCTATATCCAATCTAGCGTTTCCCGCGGAAAATACGTTATCGTTAGACGCCAATTGATGGATTTTCCATGCCAATGCTGCGGTCGTGAGGCCACCCGATGTCCACCGGACTGACGATCGCCGGCAGCATTACCCGCGCGGTGGTGCAGGTCGCGGAGGAGGGGGGCGTGCCGCGGGAGGAGCTGCTGGCCGCGGCCAAGCTGCCGGTGGAAGCGCTCTACAATGGCGAACCGCGCGTGCCGCTGCGCAGTCACCGCGCTGTAATCCGCGAGGCGGTGCGTCTGACCGGGAACCCGGCGCTGGGGCTGGAGATCGGGCGCAACGTGCGCATCAGTGCGTCGAGCCTGGTCGGCTATGCGGCGATGCACGCCCGCACCCTGCGCGGCTCGATCGACTGCTTCGCGCGCTACTTCCAGTTAATGTCCGACGGGATCATCGTCTCCACGCGGGAGCACCCCGGCGGGCACCTGAGGGTGTGCGTGGAGGCCCCCAAGGCGGCCGACCACCCGTTGGTATCGGACTGGGAGATTGCTGCCGCGGGTCTGTTGACGATACTGCGCTGGATCAGTGGCGTCGATCTGGTGCCGCGGGACGCGTGTTTCGCGTATCCGGAGCCGAGCCATGTTGAGGCATACGCCCCCATCTTCCGCTGCCGGTTGCGCTTCGACGCGCCGGTGACAGGCTTTTTGCTGACGCGCAGCCAACTCGAATCGCCCACCCTGGCGCCCGACGCACAGATGCGGGCCACATTCGAGGCGATGCTGGAAGCGCTGCGCGGGTCCGCGCCGCAGGGGCCGGAGATCGTACGACGACTGTACACGCAGGTGCAGGCGATGCTGGGCCAGGAGGCACCACGGTTGGCTGACGTCGCGCGAGCCATGCACCTCAGCGTGCGCACGCTGCAGCGCGAGTTGAGCCGCGCGGGGGTCACCTTCTCAAGCGTACTGGATGCGGCCGTGCGCGATTCGGCGCTGCGGCAACTTCGTGACTCGCGCCTGAATGTGGAGGAAGTGGCGTTCTTCCATGGGTACGCGGCCTCCAGCGCATTCGTGCGGGCCGTGCGGCGCTGGACGGGCAAGACCCCTCTGGCCTACCGGCGCGCGGCCGGCTGAAGCGGCCCAGGCCTGCAGTCTGGCGGCGTCGCTCCTCGAGCAGGACGCGTCGCGAACTTCCCATGGGTGCTCAGTGGCGCCCGCATCCAAGATAGTGCAAGAGTGGGGGCGGCGATCCGGGGCTGAACCGAAGGATCGCAAGGAAGGTCTGTGTCAAAAGGGGAGACGGGGGCAATCCCATCGCACAGCGCCAGCACCGAGCAACCACGGCGAGCGTGATCCCGTTGCGGCAATGCCCGGACGTGTCCGCGGACCCATACCGCGGAATCCGCTCCCATCACCCGGAGACCGTATGACTTCGCGACGGCAGTCGCTCCCATTTGAGATTGTGGACCTCGCCCGGCAGGACCGCGCCGTGCTGCGGCAGGCAGCCCAACTGCTGGTGGATGGATTCCGCGACCTGGCCCCGCGCGCATGGCCCAACCTGACCCAGGCCGAGGGGGAGGTGCACTCGTTGCTGGAGGCCCCCAATGTGGCCCGCGGCGCGCTAGGGCCGGAGGGACGCCTGCTGGGCTGGGTGGGCGGGGTGCCCCAGTACTATGGCGAGACGTGGGAGGTGGAGCCGTTGGTGGTGGATCCGACCCTGCGCACCCACGGGGTGGGTCGTGCGCTGGTGGATGATCTGGCCACCGTGGCCTATGTGGAGGGCGCACGCACGCTGTGGGTGGGCGCGGACGACGAGAGCGGCTTGACCTCGCTGGCCGGCGTCGACCTGTTCACCGATCCCCTGGGCAAGCTGCAAGGGATCACGGCCAAGCCGCCGCACCCACTGGGCTTCTACCAGCGACTCGGCTTCGTGGTGGTAGGGGTGCTGCCCGATGCCAATGGCCCGGGCTGCCCGGACATCCTGTTGGCAAAGCACCTGGAGCCGCCCGAGGCTTAGGGGCACTGGGCGCGGGGGCGCCCGCCCCGGCCTTTCCCCACGCGCCCCTAGTAGAGCGTCAGCCCTGAACTTCAGGATGGATGCCTCCAAGGGGGCTCCCCCTCCCCTTGGAACCCCCGCAAGGGAGCAAGCCCCCTTGTGTCTTGAAAGTGCAGTAAGGTGAAGTTGGGATCCCATGTGGAGGGGGTGCAGGGGCCGTCGGCCCCTGTCGGAGAGTGGAGGTGCGGACGCGGCCGAGCGCTTGCGCGAGGCCGCCGATAGCACCGGAGGCAGCGCCTTCCTCCTCCGCAAACCCCAAAATTAAGCCTTGGCGCACCACTAGGGCTCGTCGAAGGGATCGCGCGTGATGCGATCGCCCGGGCGATAAGTGAGAACGATGTACAGCACCGATGCGGTGCTCAGCAGCAGGATCAGCCCGAGAAACCAGCTGAACCAGCGCACGTGCATGTGCACGTCGCCCGCGGCGTAGAGCACCACGCAGATGATGACCCACAACGCCCAGTGCGAGGGCTTTCCCAGAAAGAGTTCTCGCATGTCTCAGCCTCCCGCCGGCAGCAGCGCCGAGCGGGCGCGCCCGCGCAGCACATAGACGACCACCGCGGCGGCCGCTCCGGCCACCGTGATTACGTAGCCCGAGATGCCCAGCACGCTCAACTGCGGCGGATAGAGCAGCGCCCACGACACCAGGAACAGCACTCCGCGCATCCACAGCGAGAGGCGCCCATGCAGCCAGCCCTCGATGGCGGCCGAGAGTGCCCACACCCCACCCAGCGCCGTCAGCACCGAAAAGGCCGTGAGCCAGAGCGGGCCCACGAACAGCAGCGAGGGGTTGTAGACGAATATGAAAGGTACCAGATACTTGGCGATGCCCACCTTGGCCGCCTCGAACGCGGTGCTCATGGGTGGTGTGCCCGCCAGGGCCGCTGCGGCAAAGGCCGCCAACGCCACGGGCGGCGTGATGGTGGAGACCAGGCCGAAGTAGAACGCGAACATGTGCGCGGCCATCGGCACCACGTGCATCTTCACCAGCGAGGGGATGATCAGCGCGGCCAGGGTGATGTACACGGCCGTGGTGGTGATGCCCATGCCCAGCAGGATGGAGGCGACCGCCGTGAGACACAGCAGCAGGATCAGATGGCCGCCGGACATCTGGATCACCGAGTCGGTGAACTTGAGCCCCAGCCCGGAGACGAACACCGAGCCGATGATGATGCCCGCGCAGGCACAGGCGATGGTCACCGGCATGGTGCTGCGCACGCCCGATTCCAGCGCCGCGAAGATATCCACCGCGCTCATGCGCGTGGAGCGGTTCACGAAGCTCAGTGCCACGATGGCGATGATGCTCCAGAAGGCCGCCATCATGGCCGAGAAGCCGATGGCCATCAGGGCCACCAGCAGCGCCAGGGAGAGCAGCAGGTGCCAACCCTCCTTCAGCACCTCCCAGAACGGCGGCAACTGTTCCTTGGGCACGCGAGCCACGCCGTGCTTCTCCGCCTCCAGGTGCACCATGAAGTACACGGTGGCGAAGTACAGGAACGCCGGGATGGCCGCCGCCACGATCACCACGAGGTAGCTCACCTGCAGGAACTCGGCGATGATGAAGGCCGCCGCGCCCATCACCGGCGGCGTGATCTGTCCGCCCGAAGAGGCACAGGCCTCCACCGCCGCGGCGAAGCGGGGCCGGTAGCCCAGCTTCTTCATCAGCGGAATGGTGAACGAGCCGGTGGTGACCACGTTGGCCACGGCCGAGCCGGAGACGGTACCCATCATGGCGCTGGCCACCACGGAGGCCTTGGCCGGCCCGCCGGTGCGATGGCCCGTCAGCGATATGGCGAGATCGATGAAGAACCGTCCGGCCCCGGATCGAATCAGCAGGGCCCCAAAGATGATGAACAGCAGGATGTACGTGGCGACGACCATCAGGGGGATGCCGAAGATGCCGTCCGCCCGCATGAAGATGGTGTCTACGTACTTATAGAACGAGGTGGGCGGGCCGTACATGAAGCCCACGAAGTACTGCGAATACAGGCTCTGCACGATGAAGAACGCGGTCACGAGCACCATCGGCATCCCCACGGCCCGGCGCGTTGCTTCCAGCACCAGCAGGATGAACAGCGGCCCTACGATTAGGTCGGCGCGCGTGAGATCGCCCCCGCGCATGTTGAAGTCCGTGACGTCCCACAAGGTGTACGCCTGCACGAACAGGCCGAAGCCCACCAGCACCAGGTCGACCGCGAAGCCCCCCAGCCGCAGGCCATTGGTGGCCGAACCGGGCAGGATCAGCGGGTCGGTCCAGCTCTTGCGGAACAGCGGCTTGGTGAGAAACGCCAGCACAAGCATCACGGTGAGGTGTGTGGCGCGGAACGAGCGTGTCTCGGGCGTGCCGAACAGCGCCACATACAGGTGAAACAGCGCCAGGGCGATGGCAACAATGGACATCGCGAGCGCGATCACCTTGGTCAACGTCAGACCTTGCTCGCGCAGCGCCACCTCCAGCAGCGTCGGCTCCTTGATCTCTTCGTACTGCAGGCGTTGCAGTGCCTCGGCCATGTTCGCAATCCGTCAGCAATGGGCGGGAGCGCCCCCCAGGGAGTGGCCCAGAGCGGGGTGTGCGGAGCCATGGTGGCCCCGGCACGCCCAACTCCGGGAACCGGTTACATCTTCTTCTTGACGCCCAGCTCGTCGTAGCAGCGTTGCGCGCCCGGGTGCACCGGAATGGCCGCGCCGATCAATGCATCCTCCAGCTTCACCTTGTTCCAGATCTTCTTCACGTCGGCGAAGGTGCCGTGGTTTTTCCAGAACACCTTGCACATGTTGTAGACGAGGTCGTCCGGGAGGTCCTTGTTGACGACCATCACGGTGACGGCGCCCAGGATCGGGACGTCCGCGGTCAGACCGTCATAGGCCGTTTTCGGGATCACGGTCTGGATGAAGCCCGGATTGTCCGCAAGTATCTTCTTCATCATAGGCGGCTCGATGCCGATGAAGCGGATGCCCGGCTTGTAGTTCAGATCGATGAACGAGGCCTGGGGAATGGAGGTCACGGCCATGAACACGTCGATGTGCCCGTCCTTCATGAGCGCCACCGAGTCGTTATAGTCCACGTAGTGCACCGTGCCGCCGTTCTCCTGGATCTTGTCGAAGCTCAGGCCGTAGGCCCCCAGCACCGAGTTGGCGAAGGCGGTGCCGGTCCAGCCGGCCTTGCCCGGGCTGATGTTCTTGTTCTTCATGTCCGCGAAGGAGTGGATCGGGGAATCCTTGGGCACCGCCACCTGGAATCCGGCCGGATAGAGCGTGGCGAAGAAGCGGATGTTCTTCTGCGGGCTCTTGAACACACCGCGGCCAACATAGCCGTTGTAGACCGTGTGGCCGTAGGACCAGCCGATCTCCGCATTGCCTTGCGAGACGTCCTTGATGTTGCCGACGCCACCACCGGGGCCATTGGAGGTGGCGATGCCTTTGATCTCCTCGCCCATCACCTGCATGATCTTGGCGCCGAGGGGGTACCAACTGCCGCCCGATGGCCCGGAAACCATGCGCACAAACGTGTCTGCCGCGCTCGCCATGGAGGCGGCCAGGGTGAGCGCTCCGCAGAGGAGCGCAATGCTGATGAAACGTTTCATGACTGCACCGCTTGGGGTTCTGGTGTCGCGGACGGCTCCCTTTTTCAGCGGGGAATTGGGGAAAACCCGCCCGCCCTCCCGATGCCACACAGGAACCGGGTGTGTCGGATTAACTGCCGCACGGCCGCCGTCCCTCCGAGGTGGCGGTCGATCTGTCGCGGCCTGCGCGCCCTGGCAGGCCGATTGGTGAAGCGTAGCGACGACCCTGCGGCGAGGTCACCGCGAGACGTGAACGGATATGCGAACTATAGCCTCGCGTCAGCATCCGGCCCTTGATCCAGATCAAGGGCCGGGGCGGCTCCGCCGCCCACCGATCCCCAGAGTTTCGGGCTGCCTTGCATCGTCTTTCCCGCGTGCGCTAAGGGTGGGCCCAACGTCTGGATCGAGGCCAGCGAGGAGAGGTGTCCGCCACCGTCGTGCGCATCCGATCACGCCGTGGCGGCACATGCGATGGGAGACCATGGAACCTTTGCGCCTGATGGCCCACTTCAATGCCTGGGCCAATGCCCGACTCTACGGCGCGGTGGCCGGGCTTTCGGATGCCGACTACCGCCGCGAGCGGGGGCTGTTCTTCGGCTCCATTCATGGGACGCTGAACCACCTGCTGGTGGTGGATCGCCTGTGGTGTGGGCGTCTGGAGGGCCAGGACCACGGCGACCTCACGCTTGATTGCGTGCTCCATGACAACCTCGCGGCCCTGCGTGCGGCGCGTGAGGCGGAAGACGCACGGTTGATCCGGATCGTGGAGGGCCTGGACGCCGCCGCGCTGACCGGCACCGTCACCTACCGCGTGATCCTGGGCGAGGGGACGGAGACCGTGCGGCGCGATCACCTGCTGTTGGGCCAGTTCAATCACCAGACTTACCATCGTGGACAGGTGGTGGCGGCCATGAATCAGGACGGCATCGAACCGCCCCCGCTGGATGTGATCTTCTACCTGGAAGCGCAGGGCCTGAACCGCTAGGCCTTGCGCTGCCGGCAGGGACCAATCGCTCGCTGCGCCACGACGGCAGCGGGCCAACGCAGGACTGTTTGGCCACCATTGGAGCACCGCTATGCCGGAGTATACCGACCAGTTCGTCACCCTCAACGGCTGCCGCTTGCACTACCAGGACTGGGGCGATGCCGCGGCGCCACCCTTGCTGTGCGTGCATGGCCTCACGCAGCAGAGCCACTCCTTCGACGGCATGGCGCGGCACTTGGCCACACGCTTCCGCTGCGTGGCCATGGACCTGCGGGGGCGTGGGGACAGCGACTGGGCGCCACCGGAGACCTACAACGTGGTGCAGTACGCCAAGGATGCGCTGGCGCTGCTGGATCACCTCGGCATCGAGGCCACGGACTACGTGGGTACCTCCCTGGGCGGCCTGACGGCGATGTCCATCGCGCGCATGGCGGCCCCGCGCCTGCGCCGCGTGGTGCTGAACGACATCGGTCCCGAGATCGCGGCCGAGGGCTTGGCGCGCATAGCCCAGGCCGTGGGCGATCGCTCGGACGCACGCTTCACCTCTGTGGACGACTACATCGAGCGCGGCGTGCTGACCTACTTCTACTGGTTGAAGGATCGGCCCCGCGATGCCGTGCGCGAGCTGGCGCGCTGGAACCTGCACCGGGAGGCGGACGGCACCTTCCGCGTCAAGTATGACCCGGCCGTGCGCGGGGCATCCACGCCCACCCCGCAGGAGGTGCAGGCCCGCGACAAGTTCCTCTGGGAGGGTTTTCGGGCCTTCACGGGGTCGCTTCTGCTCATTCGCGGAGGCGAGTCGGATCTGCTCGCGCCCCCCACGGTGCAGGCCATGCAGGCCGCCCAGCCGCAGCTGCGCGTGGCGGAGGTGCCCGGCGTGAGCCACGCCCCCACCCTGGACGAGGCGGAAGCCCAGGCCGCGCTGGACGCCTTCCTCACCTGAGCGGGGCCATCCGGGCGGCGCCGCGTGGCGCGATCAGGGTTGCTCGGGCAGCGGCAGGGTGGGCCTGCCGGTCACGTGGGCGGTGCCCATGAAATGGGAGACGAGCGCGCCGGCGTCGTTGCGCACTTCGATGCGGTAGGTGCCCGTGCGGCGCGTGCGCGTCAGCTCGGTAGCCGTGGCGGTGAGGGTCTCTCCCACGCGCACGGCGGTGGAAAAGGTCAGGTGGACGTCCAGCGCCACGGCGACCTCGCCGTGGGCATTGCAGGCCAGCCCGAAGGCCGAGTCGGCCAGCGTGAAGATCACGCCCCCATGGCAGTAGCCGTAAAAGTTTAGGTGTGCCTCGGTCACGCGCAGGCGCAGCATCACACGCTCCGGATCGGCCGAGGCCAGCTCCGCGCCCAGGCCCACCGCTACGCGATCGCGCACGGCCAGCAGCCGCACCAGGGCCTCGCCACTCGGCTGCTCCGCCGGATCGCTCACGTTTCGTCCCCGAAGTCCGGGTGCAGCGCCTGCTGCGCGGCGGTCTCGAAGTCCACCTCGCCCTTGAGCACGGCATCGCAGAGCGCATCGAAGGCGCCGCCCTGCAGCCCCTCGATGCGGCGGCGGGCTTGGCGCGCGGCCGCCGCGGCGATGAGGCGCCGCATGCGCAGGCGTGGGGCGCCCTCGCGTGCGGAGGGATCGAGCTGCGCGGCGTGCGCCACGATCGCGTCCGTCAGCTCGGCGATGCCCTCGCCCGTGGTGGCCACGGTGCGCAGCACGGGCACCTGCCAGCCGGGGCGCTTGGTGAGGTGCAGCGCATCGCGGAGCTGGCGCACGGTCTGGTCGGCCAGGGGGCTGTCCGCCTTGTTCACCACCAGCACGTCCGCGATCTCCAGGATGCCCGCCTTGACGGCCTGAATCTCATCGCCCAGGCCCGGGGCGCTCACGACCACCTTGGTGTGGGCGATGCCGGCGATCTCCACCTCGGATTGCCCGGTTCCCACCGTCTCCAGGATCACCACGTCGCGCGCGGCGGCGTCCATCACGTCCACCACGCGCACGGTCATGCGGGTCAGTCCGCCCAGGTGCCCCCGCGAGGCCAGCGAGCGCACGAATACGCCGGGGTCCGCACCGTGCTCGGACATGCGGATGCGATCGCCCAGGATGGCCCCGCCGCTGACGGGGCTGGAGGGGTCCACCGCGATCACCCCCACGCGCTTGCCGCGCCGGCGCAGCTCGCCGATGTAGGCATTGACCAGGGTGGACTTGCCCACGCCGGGCGCCCCGGTAAAGCCCACCACCTGGGCGTGGCCCACGTGCGGGAAGATCGCGCGCAGCACGGCCTGGGCCGAGGCCGCCTCGTTCTCGATCAGCGTGATGGCGCGGGCCAGCGTGGCGCGGTCGCCGCTGCACAGGCGCTCGATCCACTGCGGATCGTCGGGGCTCAGCCGAGCTTTGGGGGTGGTCATCGAGCGGTCACGGATCGGTCGGCGGTGCGTCAGCAGCGGCCGCCGGGGGCAGCCGCCCGAATCGGGTCAGCAAGGCGAACGCCAAGCGGCGGTCGTCGCTGGATTGCCCCGGGCCGGCACCGCCGCCCGGCCCGGTGGTGTCGGCCTAGCCCTCCAGTTGCCGGGCAATGAGGTCGCCCATCTCGCTGCAGCCCACCTGTTGCTTTCCGGGGGCCATGATATCCGCAGTGCGATGGGTGGACAGCACCGTATCCACGGCCGACTGGATGGCGTCATCCGCGTCCGGCTTGCCGAAGGTGTAGCGGAACATCATCCCCACGGACAGGATGGAGGCGATGGGATTGGCGACGTCGCGCCCGGCGATGTCCGGTGCGGAGCCGTGGCAGGGCTCGTAGAGCGCGTAGCGGTCGCCCAGGCTGGCCGAGGGCAGCATGCCCAGGGAGCCGGAAAGGTTGGCCGCGGCATCGCTGAGGATGTCGCCGAACATGTTGCCCATCACCATCGTATCGAACTGCCTCGGATCGCGGATGATCTGCATGGCCGCGTTATCCACGTACATGGACCCGAACTCCACGTCCGTGAAGTCCTTGGCCACGCGGATGGCGATCTCGCGCCAGAACGCACTCACCTCCAGCACGTTGCCCTTATCCACCGAGGTCAGCTTGTGGCGGCGCTGGCGGGCCAGCCCGAAGGCGAAGCGCACGATGCGCTCGATCTCCGGCTCGGAGTAAATCATGGTGTTGATGGCCACCTTTTGCCCCGCCTCCTCGCGGCGCCCGCGCGGCTCACCGAAGTAGATGTCGCCCGTCAACTCGCGCACGATCATCAGGTCCACCCCCTCGATGCGCTCGCGCTTCAGGGGCGAGGCATCGATGGTGGCGGAGAGCACCTTGGCCGGCCGCAAGTTGGCGTAGAGCTGCAATTGCTTGCGCAGGGTCAGCAGGCCGCGGCCCGGGCGCTCGGTGGAGCCCGCCTTGTCGTAACGGGGGTCGCCCACGGCGCCGAACAGGATCGCGTCGGAGCCTTTGGCCTTGGCGAAGGTCTCGTCCGGCAGCGGCTCGCCCGTCACCTCCAGCGCCGCCGCGCCGATGAGGCCGTCCTGCAGGTCCAGCTCGATGCCCGCCTTGGGGGCCATCAGGCGCAGCACCTTGGCACCCTGCGTCGTCACTTCGGGGCCGATGCCGTCTCCGTTGAGGATCAATACCGTCTTCTTCATCGTCGTCCATTCCAGGGGTCGGGGGGAGCGAGCCGGCCACGATCGCACCGGCGCATCCGAAATGCCGCTACCTTGGCATAGGCCGCGACAGGCGGCAACGGCCAGCCACCACGACCCTGTGCCGCTGGCCTGAGCTTTGGCGCAACGCAAACGCGCTCGCAGTAGGGGTCTGTGGCATGTGCGGCGCTCCGTTCCGCCTGCGATGGGCATGCGGGCGTCAGGAAGCCCGCGGACAGGCTCGCGCGGCCCTTCGGCATTTGACAAGCTGCGCCCGGCCACCGATAGTGATGGGGCACAGGCCTGCGAGGGACAGGTCCGTTCCCGCTTCGGTTCTTTCGCTTACCCTTAATCGTCTCCGGCCGGCGCACCGGCCCTGGGGATTGGCACAAGAAGCCACACCGCTTCCCAGGGCGAAGCCATTCCCGACGCTGGCCGCGGGGCGAATGCACCCCCTCTCATCGGAGGCCCCATGGCACGAAGCAAGCGGTTCCCCCACCATCCGGGCGTCTATCAGGCGATGGACGACCTGCGGGCCGGCAAGCTGGGCCGCCGCGAGTTCCTGCGCCTCGCCACCTTGCTGGGTACCTCGCTGCCGGTTGCCGGCGCACTGCTGGCCAGTTGCGAGAAGAAGGGCGAGCAAGGCGCCCAGACCGCCGGCACCAGCACGGCCATGGGCACACCCAAGATGGGAGGCACGCTGCGATGCTCCATGCGCTGCCAGGAAATGACCGACCCGGCCAAGTTTGACTGGACGGAGAAGTCCAACGTTGCTCGGCAGGTGCTCGAGTACCTCACCATCACCACGCCGGACAACGTCACCCACCCCTACCTCTGCGAGAAGTGGGACGCCTCGGACGACCTCAAGACCTGGACGCTGCACCTGCGCCAGGGGGTGAAGTGGAACAACGGGGACGACTTCGGCGCGGACGATGTGGTGTACAACTTCGAGCGCTGGCTGGACCCCAAGACCGGCTCTTCGAACCAGGGCCTGTTCAGCTCCATGGTTTCGGAGAGCAACGGCAAGAAGAAGATGACGGCCGGCGCGGTGGAAAAGGTGGACGCGCATACGGTGCGCCTGCACCTGAACCGGGCCGAGTTGGCCATTCCGGAGAACCTGTACAACTATCCCACGGCTATCGTGCACCGGCGCTTCGACGAGATGGGTGCCGACTTCTCCAAGCATCCCATCGGCACAGGCCCGTTCCTGCTGAAGGATTACGCCGTGGGGCAGAAGGCGGTGCTGGCGAAGCGCGACCCCAAGGAATACTGGGGCGACGAGGTGTTCCTGGACCAGATCCACTACATCGATCACGGCGATGAGTCCTCGGCCGGGCTGGCCGCGCTGGCCTCGGACCAGGTGGACATGGTCTACGAGGCCTTCGTGGAGCAGCTCGACGTGGTCAAGAAGATCGAGGGCGCCCGGCTCTACGAGACCATCACCGCGCAGACGGGCGTGGCCCGCATGCAGGTGGACAAGAAGCCCTTCACCGACCATCGCGTGCGCACCGCCGTACGCATCTGCCAGGATCACCAGAAGCTGCTCGACATCGCCTACCGCGGCCGCGGCGCGCCGGCGGAAGACCACCACGTGGCGCCGATCCACCCTGAATACGCGCCCCTGCCCAAGCCCAAGCAGGACTACGAGCGGGCGCGGCAGTTGCTCAAGGAAGCCGGTTATCCCAACGGCATCGACCTGAAGATCGACTGCAAGAAGGAGCCGCCGTGGGAGGTGGCCGTGGCCCAGGCCTTCGCCGAGATGTGCAAGCCGGCGGGCATCCGCATCAAGATCAACGTGATGCCCAACACGCAGTACTGGGAGATCTGGGACAAGACGGACTTCGGTTTCACGGCCTGGACGCATCGCCCGCTGGGCGTGATGGTACTGAACCTGGCCTATCGCAGTGGCGTGCCCTGGAACGAGACGCACTACCACAACCCGGAGTTCGACCGCATCCTGGACCAGGCCAGCGCCACGCTGGACGTGGACGAGCGCCGCAAATACATGGCCAAGCTGGAGAAGATTCTCCAAGACGACGCCGTGATCGCCCAACCGCTGTGGCGCTCCGTGTTCGCCGCCAGCAACAGCAAGGTGCAAAACTACCACTTGCACCCGACGATCTACCATCAGCTCAACAAGGTCTGGATGGCCTAGGCCACCGGCCGCATTCCGCAGGACGGCTCTCGGCGCGGCCCGCGCCGGGGGCAGGAAGAACGCACACGCATTGAACCTGCCCGCTGGGTTGGCAAGGCCCGGCGAGCCACGCCGCAGGGCCGCGCCTTGTGGTGGTTGGGTCGCTGGGTCGTCAGCTAGCCGGCGATGGACACGCGTGCGGTTCGCGAGGAGGCAGCGCCATGTCCCGCTTCATCGTCAAGCGGCTGCTGTTCTTGTTGGCCACCATGCTGGTGGTCTCGGTGTTGCTGTTCGCGCTGCTGGAGATCTCGCCGGGCTCTGTGGCCACCAAGGTGCTGGGGCCGTACTCCTCGCAGGAGCAGCGCGACCTGTGGCTGGCCGCGCACGGCTACTTCGATCCGATCTGGCTGCGCTATGGGCGCTGGCTTGGGCACATGCTGCAGGGGGACTTTGGCGAGTCCATCCGCTTCAAGGTGCCCGTGGCCCAAGTGCTCTGGCCGCGGCTGGCCAATACGGCCGTGCTGGGCGGGCTGGTACTGGCCATCATGGTGCCGCTGGCGCTGGGGATGGGGATGCTGGCCGGCATGCGCGAGGGCTCACGGCTGGATCGCGGCATCTCGCTGGTGAGCATCGTCACCACGTCCGTGCCGGAGTTCGCCAGCTCCGTGTTCCTGGCCGCACTGTTCGTATTCTGGCTGGACTGGCTGCCGGGCACCAGCACCATGGCGGAGGGCTGGCACTGGAACGAGCTGGTGCTGCCCGTGGGCGTGCTGGTGCTCTACGACTTCGGCTACGTGGCCCGCATCACGCGCGCCTCCATGGTGGAGGTGATGCTGCGACCCTACATCCGCACGGCCGTGCTCAAGGGGCTGCCCTACCGCCGCGTGATCGTGCGCCATGCCCTGCGCAATGCGCTGATTGCGCCGTTCACGGTGATCATGCTGCAGATCAACTGGCTGCTTTCGGGCGTGATCGTGGTGGAGTTCTTCTTTGCCTACAAGGGCTTCGGCAGTCTGTTGTTGGAGGCCTCGCTGAATCAGGACCTGTTCCTCATCGAGGCCTGCACGATGGTCTCGGTGGCCGTGGCGGTGGGCACGCAGACCCTGGCCGACATCGGCTACGTGTACCTCAACCCCCGCATCCGCTTTAGCTAGGGGCGGTCGCACCATGAGCGAAACGACGATCAGCGAAGCCCGGCGCCGCCCTGTGTGGCTGCGTCTGCTGGCCGGGCTGGCGCTGCTGCGCGAGAGCCGTGTGGGCATGATCGGCGCGGGCATCGTGGTGTTCTGGGTGGCCGTGGCCGTGCTGGCGCCGTGGATCTCGCCCTACCCGCCCAATGCCACGCTGGTGCCCTTCGCCCTGCCGGGCGCGGCCGCGCCGGACGGCGGCGTGTTCTGGCTGGGCACGGACCACATCGGGCGCGACATCCTTTCCCGCGTGATCTGGGGCTCGCGCACGGTGCTGATCTACGCCCCGCTGGCCACCGGTTGCGCCTACGTGGTGGGCATCGTGCTGGGGCTGGTGGCCGGCTACCACCGTGGCTGGGTGGATGAGGTGCTCTCGCGCTTCTCCGACCTGGTGCTCTCGTTCCCCGTCCTGGTGCTCTATATCCTCATCATCGCCACCTACGGCTCATCCGGATTGAACATCGTGCTGGCGGTGACGTTTGCCTCCGCGCCCGCGGTGATGCGCATCGTGCGGGGGCTGGTGCTGGACATCCGCGACCGGGACTACATCGCCGCGGCGCAGATGCGTGGGGAGCGCACCAGCTACATCCTGTTCGTGGAGATTCTGCCCAACGTGCGCGGGCCGCTGATCGTGGATGCGTGTCTGCGGCTGGGCTACGTCATCATCACCATCGGCGTGCTGGGCTTCCTGGGGCTGGGGCTGCCGCCGCCCGACCCCGACTGGGGCGGCATGATCAACGAGACGCGCTCCATGACCATGGCCTTTCCGCACATGGCGCTGTTTCCCTGTCTGGCCATCAGCTCGCTGGTGCTGGGCCTGAACCTGCTCGCCGACGGCATCCGCGAGGTGCTGCTCAACGCCTGAGCCGCCGCGCGCAATCGCCATGTCCATGTCCATGAGCCTCCCCCCCATCGAAGCCCCCCGGGATGTCGCCCAAGAGCCCCTGCTGCGCGTGGACGACCTGTGGATCGGTTACCGCAGCCGGGCCGGCACCGTGCCCGCCGTGCGGCGGGTCAGCTTCGCCCTGGGCGAAGGCGAGAGCCTGGGGCTGGTGGGCGAGTCGGGCTGCGGCAAGTCCACCCTGGCCTACGCCGTGATGCACTACCTGGGACGCTCGGGCGTGCGCCTGCACGGGGAGGTGCGCTATCGCGGCGAGGAGCTGGCGGCGATGTCTCCTGAACGCCTGCGCGCCATCCGCGGCCAGGAGGTGGCGATGGTGTACCAGGACCCCATGAGCAGCCTCAATCCCACGCTGACCGTGGGCGAGCAGCTCATGGAGGTACCGCTGGCCCACGGCACGGCCACACGGGTACAGGCCCGCGAGCGGGCCATTGCCATGCTGGGCGAGGTGAACCTGGCCAACGCCGAGGCGCTGCTGGCTCGCTACCCGCACCAGCTCTCCGGCGGCCAGCAGCAGCGCGTGGTGATCGCCATGGCGCTGATGGGCGAGCCGCGCCTGCTGGTAATGGACGAGCCCACCACGGGCCTGGACGTCACCATCGAGGCGGCCATCCTGGACCTGATCGCCGAGTTGCAGCGGCGCCGGCGCATGGCGCTGCTGTTCATCAGCCACAACCTGGGCACCGTGATGCGCGTTTGCGAGCGCATCGGGGTGATGTACAGCGGGGAACTGGTGGAGGAGGGCGCGACGGACGCCGTGTTCCGCCGGCCCCGGCATCCCTATACGCGCGGACTGCTGGAGTGTCTGCCCACCTTCGATACGGACAAGCGCACGGTTACGCTGCGTCCCATCCCGGGGCAGGTGCCGGCCGTGCTGAAGGACGTCGAGGGCTGCGTGTTCGCTCCGCGCTGCATGCACGCCCAGGCGCCCGGGTGCACGACGGTCACGCCGCAGGCCGAGCCCGTGGTGGGTGCGCCCGGGCATACCGTGCGCTGCGCGCGTCACGCCGAGCTGCCGCCTTGGTCGCCCCCGCGCGCCATCGACGCAATGGATGCGCCGGCCGTGAACGGCGGCGAGGCCCTGCTGCGCATCGAGGGGCTACACAAGGTCTACGACAGCGCGCGCGCCTGGAGCAGTCGCGGCAATGGCGGGGTACACGCGCTGAACGGCGTCTCCATCAGTGCCCACCGCGGCCGCACGCTGGCCATCGTGGGCGAATCGGGCTGCGGCAAGTCCACCCTGGCGCGAATCCTCACCGGCCTTGAGGAGGGCAACCGCGGCACCGTGCGCTTCGGCGGGGTGGACCTGGCTGCAACGGCTGTGGAGGCGCGCACGGCGGAGATGAAGCGCGCCGTGCAGATGGTCTTCCAGCACCCGGAAGGCACGCTCAACCCCAGCCACACGGTGGGCTTCGCCATCGGCCGAACCCTGGCGCGGCTGGCCGCCACACCCCGGCGGGAGCTGCGCCGTGCCGTGGAGCGCCTGCTGCAGACGGTGCACCTGCCGCCGTCCTATGCGCGCCGGCTGCCCGGTCAGCTTTCGGGCGGGCAGAAGCAGCGCGTGGCCATCGCCCGGGCCCTCGCCGGCAGCCCGGCACTGGTGGTGGCGGACGAGCCCGTCTCCGCGCTGGACGTCTCCGTGCAGGCAGCGATCCTCAACCTGCTGCTGGAACTGCAGTCCGAGAGCGAGACGACGATGCTGTTCATCTCGCACGACCTGGCGGTGGTGCGCTTCCTGGCCGACCACGTGTGCGTGATGTACCTGGGACAGGTGATGGAGTACGGCACGGTGGAGGCGGTGTTCCAGCCGCCGTATCACCCCTACACGGAGGCTTTGCTCTCCGCGGCCCCCGTGGCCGATCCGGATGCCCATCAGCGCCGGATCGTGCTGGAGGGCAGCCTGCCCAGTGCCACCCGGGTGCCCCAGGGCTGCCCGTTCCACACCCGCTGTCCGCGCAAACTGGGCGACCTCTGCGAGACCACGCGGCCCCCGGAGCACCACCTGCCCGGTGGGCACCGCATCGCCTGCCACATTCCGCTGCCGGAGCTGCAGGCGATCGAGCCGGTGCTGGGCCCTGTCCGGGCGGAGGCGGGCGACTGAGAGCGGCCCCGCTTTGCGACGCTTGACACGCCCGGTCGCGCGGGCAATGGATGAGTGCGAGGGCGCGCGCACCGATGTGCGCCACCGCCAGCCATCCCGCCGCCGGAGCGTTCCATGGAGCCCTGCCCACCGCCGGATTTCGAGCCGCGCAAGCCGCGCGTGCCGCTTCCCGCCGGCGCGACCGATTGCCACGCGCACGTGTTCGGTCCCGCGGCCGAGTACGAATGGTCACCCAAGCGCGGCTACACGCCACCGGACTGCTCTCTGGCGGACTATCGCCGCATGCTGGCCACCATCGGCTGCGAGCGGGCCGTGCTGGTGCAACCGTCGGTGTACGGCACGGACAATACGGCACATCTGGACGCGTTGGCCGAGGCCGGCCCGGCCTTCCGCATGGTGGCCGTGGTGGATCCCGACCTGCCCCAGCGCGACCTGGAGCACATCGCAGTGGCGGGCGTGCGCGGGGTGCGCTTCAACGTGGTCAGCAAGGGTGGGCTGGCGCTGGACGGGCTGGAGCGCATGGCGCGCCGCATCGCCCCGCTGGGCTGGCACATTCAGCTCTTCGTGGATGCGGACACCATCGCCCGCATCGAAGGCAAGCTGGCGTCGCTGCCCGTGCCGGTGGTGATCGACCATATGGGCCACGTGACCACCGATCTGGGGCTGGAGCATCCGGGCTTCCAGGCCCTGCTGCGCCTGCTGCGCGGGGGCAATGCCTGGGTCAAGCTCTCCGGTGCCTACCGCACGTCGCGCCAGCCCACCGCGCCGTTCTCCGACGTCGTGCCCTACGCCCGGGCGCTGATCGAGGCCGGGTCGGAGCGCTGCGTGTGGGGCTCTGACTGGCCACACCCCATGGTCAATGACCGCCCCATGCCCAACGACGGCGACCTGGCCGATCTGGCGGCGGACTGGGCCCCCGACGAGGACACACGTCGCCGCATCCTCGTGGACAACCCCGCGCGGCTGTACGGGTTTGCCTGAGTCGGGCCGGTCTTTCCGCAGTCTCGCTTTCTGCAAATGATCGCTTGGTGGCGCGGGCGTTCCCGCCCGCGCTCCGATGATCCCACGGCGGCTGGGCGGGCCGGGACGCCCACCCGATCCGTTTCCTGGTGCCCGCTTGCATCTGCGTGCAGGTGATGACACACTTGTTCACCTTGCCAGCCAACGGCAGGATGGCCGGCGAACGCAAGCGCAGGAGACCGCCATGGACGACGGGACGCACGCCCAGCCGCGGCAGCGGGGAAGGGGCACGGCGGAGAACCCGGCCAACCGCTTCGACCGGTTGGAGCTGCCCTGGGATGCCGAGTGGCTGGAGAGCGAGCACCAGGCGGGAGAACAGGGCTGGCGGCGGCGCACTGAGTTCTTCGTGGACACGTCGAAGTCCGTGCTGTCTCGCAACGACAGTCCCGACCTTGGCTTCGAGTACAGCCTGAACGCCTACCGCGGCTGCGAGCACGGCTGCATGTACTGCTATGCGCGGCCCAGTCACGAGTACCTGGGTTTTTCCGCCGGGCTGGACTTCGAGTCGCGCATCGTGATCAAGCCGGACGCGCCCGCTCTTTTGGAGCGCGCCATCCGCGCCAAGGGCTGGCAGCCGCAGGCCGTGCTGCTCTCCGGCAATACGGACTGCTACCAGCCGGCGGAACGCCGGCTGCGGCTCACGCGGGGGTGCCTGGAGGTGTTCCTGCACCACGGGCACCCGGTGCAGCTCATCACGAAGAACGCGCTGGTGCTGCGCGACCTGGACCTGCTGCAGCGGATGGCGGCGCGCAACCTGGCACACGTAACGATCTCCATCACCTCGCTCGATGCGCACCTGGCCGCCGTGATGGAGCCGCGCGCCTCCGCGCCCCACAAGCGGCTGGAGGCGGTGGCGGCGCTGCACGCGGCGGGCGTGCCCGTGGGCGTGAACACGGCGCCGCTGATCCCGGGCCTCAACGATCACGAGGCCCCGCGCATCCTGGAGGAGGCCGCGGTGCGCGGGGCGGCCTGGGGCAACTACATCCTGGTGCGCCTGTCCCATGGCCTGGGCGAGCTGTTCGAGGCGTGGCTGGAGCGCCACTTCCCCGAGCGCAAGGAGCGCGTGCTGGGCGCCATCCGCCAAATGCGCGGCGGTGAGCTGAACGACTCGCGCTGGGGCCGGCGCATGCGGGGCGAGGGCGTGCGGGCCGATGCGCTGTCCACCCTGTACGAGGTCACCTGCCGCCGGCTGGGCCTCAACCGCCAGCGCCATGAGCTGAGCACGGCGCACTTCACTCGCGACGTGCCGCCGCTCCATGCGGCGCCCACTAAGGGGCCCCAGCAGCAGAGCCTGTTCCCGGAGGCGGGCTGAGCCGGCGTGGCGTGACTTGGCCGCCCCTTCCAGACCGCGCGGAACCCGCCTATACTGGGTTCACTGACGACCGCAGGCAGCCCCGATCCCCGGAAGACCCCCGTGCCGATTTCCGATGCAAGCCGCTCTTGACCCATCGTCCGGCGTGCCGCCCTGGCAGCGGGCGCTGCAGGAGGCCGTGCGAGACCCGGCCGAGCTGCTGCGGCTGCTGGAGCTGGATGCATCCCAGATAGCCGAGCTGCTGCCGGGCGCCCGGCAGGCAGCGCAGGCGTTTCCGCTGCGGGTGCCGCGGGCGTTCGTGGCCCGCATGCGCAAGGGCGACCCCGGCGATCCCCTGCTGCGGCAGGTGCTGCCGCTGGGTCGGGAGCTGGCGCCCGCGCCGGGCTACGGCGCAGATCCGGTGGGCGACCTGGCTGCGATGAACGTGCCGGGGCTGTTGCACAAGTACGAGGGCCGCGCCCTGCTGGTGGTCACGGGCGCATGCGCGGTGCACTGCCGCTACTGCTTCCGCCGGCACTTCCCCTATGGCGAGGCCAATCCCGCGTCGGGGCAGTGGGAGCGGGCGCTGGATTATCTGGCGGCGGAGCCCTCACTGAGCGAGGTGATCCTGAGCGGCGGCGATCCGCTGGCGCTGCCGGACGAGCGGCTGGCGTCGCTGACGGCGCGGCTGGCGGCCATCCCGCACCTGCGGCGCCTGCGCGTTCACACGCGCCTGCCCGTGGTGCTCCCGGAGCGGGTGGATGACGCCCTGCTGGACTGGCTGGCCGGCACGCGGCTGCAGCCCGTGCTGGTGCTGCACGCCAACCATGCGCAGGAGCTGGACGACTCGGTGCGCGAGGCGCTGGCCCGCCTGCGCGGGCGAGGCGTGACCCTGCTCAACCAAGCGGTGTTGCTGCGCGGGGTGAACGACTCCGCGGATGCGCAGGCGGCCCTGAGCGAGGCGCTGTTCGAAGCGGGCGTGTTGCCCTACTACCTGCACCTGCTCGACCGCGTGGCCGGCGCCGGGCACTTCGACGTGGACGAGGCGGCAGCGCGCTCCATAGTGGACGCCCTGCGCGTCCGGCTGCCGGGCTACCTGGTGCCCCGTCTTGTGCGAGAGGTCGCCGGGGCCCCCTCCAAGCTGCCCCTGTAGGGGGCCGGCGCGCCTTGTACTTTGCCGGGAAGTGCTCCAGACTGGGTCCGTGAGGGCTCAGGCCAACGCCGGTGCGGCCTGGCCGGCTTCTTGAAAGGCATCGGGAAGGGCGGTATGCCCGGGCGGGTTGGTGTTCGCCGCGGCATGCAGCGGATCGGCAAAGGAAGAGCGATGTCGGCATTGCAGGGACGGGAGATTCTGCTCGGTGTGTCGGGTGGCATCGCCTGCTACAAAGGCGTGGAGGTGCTGCGCGGGCTCAAGCGCGCCGGTGCCGAGGTGAGCGTGGTGATGACGGAGCATGCCCGCGAGTTCGTGCAGCCGCTGACCTTTCAGACGCTCTCCAACCGTCCCGTAGGCACGCACCTGTTCGACCTGGATCAGGAAAGCCGCATCGGGCACATCCGGCTCGCCGAGCAGGCGGAGCTGGCCCTGGTGGCGCCCTGCACGGCCAATCTGGTGGCCAAGTTGCGGGCGGGCATTGCGGACGATCTGCTGAGCACCGTGCTGCTGGCCACCACCGCGCCGATCTACCTGGCGCTGGCCATGAACGATCGCATGCTTGCAAATCCGGCCACGCAGGAGAACCTGCAGGTGCTGCGGGCCCGCGCCATCCACATCATCCCGCCGGAGACGGGCTTCCTGGCCGAGGGCAAGGAGGCGCCGGGCCGGCTGGCCGAGCCGGAGGATATCGTCGCGGCCGTAGAGCGTCACTTCGCCGAGGCCAGCGGCGAACGCCCCGTGGTCACGGGCACGCTTCAGGGGCGGCGCGTGCTGATCACGGCCGGGCCCACCGTCGAGCGCTTCGACCCCGTGCGCTTCATTACCAACCGCTCCAGTGGCCGCATGGGCTATGCCCTGGCCGAGGCTTGCCGCGATGCGGGCGCGGAGGTGCTGCTGGTCTCGGGGCCCGCCAATCTGGATCCGCCGCGCGGGGTGCACCTCAGCCGGGTGTCCTCGGCCGAGGAGATGCGCGCCGTTGTGCTGGAGCACCAACCGGTCCAGGATGCCCTCATCTTCGCCGCAGCCGTCAGCGACTACCGGGTGCGCAACCCGTCCGAGCACAAGATCAAGCGCGGCGAGCATCCCACCCTGGATCTGAAGCTGGAGTCCAACCCCGACATCGCCGCGGAGAGCGGCGGCCGCAAGAAGCCGGGACAAGTCACCGTGGTCTTCGCCGCGGAGAGCCAGGACCTGATGGCGAATGCCCAGCGCAAGCTGAACGCCAAGCACGCCGACCTGGTGGTGGCCAACGACATCACGGAGCCCGGCTCCGGCTTCGACAGCCGCCAGAACCGCGTCACGCTGCTGCGGCGCGCCCCCAATGGCGGGCCCCCGCCCGCGCCGGTGGCGTTGCCCCTGATGGACAAGCTCTACGTGGCCGGGCACATTGTGCTCGCCGTCAGCGAGCTGCTGGCCCAGGCACGCTGAGCCCCGTTCCCGTCCGCCCATCGTCCCGCAGGACCCCACGGTCAACTCGATTTCAAGCGTTCAGGTAGTTATTTGACATATCATTAATGATGTATCATCATAAAATCTGATGACGAATCATTTAACTAATCCAACGGCAGGAGGGCACCCCATGCAAGAGCCGACGATTGTGACCATTCCCTGCTTTTCCGGTGCCCCCTGGGAACTGGAGCAGCTCACGCCCCTGGCGCAGCGGACGCTACGCACGATGCGCCTGCCCGAGGCGCTGAACGACGTCGAGGCTTATGCGGATTTTGTGGCGGCACAGGTCGCCGACCTGAAGGACTTTGTGCTGGTGGGCGATTCCTTCGGCGCCGTGGTGGCGCTGGCGCTGGCCGTGCGCCGGCCCGCCGGACTGCGCGGGCTCGTGCTGTCGGGCGGCTTCGCGGCGGATCCGGTGGACTCGCGGCTGCTGCGCGTCGCGCTGGGCGTCACGCGTCTGCTGCGCGGGCCGCTCTATCGGCAGGGCGTGCTGCGGCTGCACGCGGCGCTGCTGGCCTCGCCCCACGATGCGACGGGCGAGGTGCCCTGGAGTCAGGCGGCAAGCCGGGCGTTCTTTCTTCCCAACACCCCTCACGCCAGCTACGTGGCGCGGACGCGGGCGGCCTTCGCGGCGGACTACCGCTCGCGGTTGGGGTGGGTCGCCGTACCAACGCTGATCCTCACGCCGGAGGATGACCGCCTGATCGGTCCGCGGGCGGCCACGGTGTTACGGGAGGGCATTCCGGACGCGAGCGAGGTGGTGCTGCCGGGCACGGGGCACATGTTCCGCTTCACGCACCCACGGGCCTATGCCGCGGCTATCGAGCGCTTCCTGCGCGAGCGGGTGGATGCGGGGGAGGCGGTCGCGTGAGTCCCCTCAACCAGTTCCGCTACCTGGTGCTGGCGGCCCAGCGCGATGGCAACCGCCTGCTGGCCGAGGCGTTGCGGCCGCTGGGCGTCACGCCGGCCCAGGCCGAGGTGCTCACCGTGCTGGCCGGAGGCCAGGAGCTCTCCCTGCAGGCCCTGGGTGAGCGTCTGGTCTGCGAGACGGGGAGCCCCAGCCGGCTTGCGGCGGCGATGGTGGCCGCGGGCTGGCTGCAGCGCCGCACCGCCCCGGAAGACGCCCGGCGCATTGTGCTCTCGCTCACGCCCGCCGGGACCGGGCAGGCGGCTCAGGTAGCGGCGGTGGAGCACGAGTTCCTGGCGGAGCTGGAGGCGCTGCTGGTCGACGCACCCCTGGCGGCGTTCAATGAGACGCTGTGGCGCCTCGTCGCGCATCTGCCCTCCGGCAAGGCCCTGCGGTTGCGCCTGCAGGAAGAGGCCGTAACCCCGTAGCCAGGGCCGGGGCCGCGTGGCTATACTGGGGACGCCGACGGTGGCCCCTTGCCCCGTCGGCAGGTTGCCATGCCCGAACGACACTTCGACCGCATCACGTTGCTGCCGGTGTTCCACGCGCGGCTGGAGTTCGCCGCCGTGGTGCGTCAGGCGCTGCTGGCCGATCCGCCGGACGTGGTGGCGGTGGAGCTGCCCGGCACGTGGCGCGAACCCGTGCTGCAGGCGGTGAACCGGCTGCCGTTCCTCTCGCTGGTGCTGGGGCAGGAGGACGACGAGGCCGGGGCCTTCCTGGCGGTGGAGCCGTTCGACGCCATCATTGAGGCTCTGCGCACGGCCCGCGAGCTGGGCCTGCGGGCCGAGCTGATCGACCTGGACAGCGAAACCTACCCGCGCGTGCGCGAGCCCCTGCCGGACAGCTTCGCGCTGCCCCGGCTGGGCTACGACGCCTTCCTGGACGCTTACTACGCGCACGCCGCGCGACCCCGTGTGCCGCAGGACGATGCCCGCGAAACCATGATGGCGCATGCGTTGCAGCAACTCGCGGCGGATGGCGCCCGTGTGACCTGTGTGCTGGGCGCGCACCACCTGCCGGGGGTGCGGGAACGCCTGCACACGCCCCAGCCACGGCCCCTGGCGCGGGCGCGACCGCGCGCGCTGCAGCTCTGCAACTGGTCGCAGCAGTCCTCGACGGAGTTCCTCTCCGAGCCGCCCTTTCTGGCCGCGGCCTATGAACACTGGCGCGGCGTAGATGCAGCACCGGGCGGGGCCCTTTCCCCGCCGCCGGACCGCGAGGCGGAGGCCGAGCAACTGTTGCGCGATGCGGCAGCGGCTTACGCGGAGCGGTATGCACAGGAGGTGACCCCGCGGCACTTGCGGCAGATCGGCGTGTTCGCGCGCAAGTACGCCATTGTGGACGGGCTGGTGGCGCCGGACCTGTTCCACCTGGTCACGGCGGCGCGGGGCATGGTGGACGACGACTATGCCTTCGAGGTGTGGGATCGCGGCAGCCACTATCCCTGGCAGGACGGCTCCGGGCTGCTGCCCACCATCGACCTGGACGAGCGCTTCGCCACCGTGGACGGGCGCCGGCTGACGCTGCGGCGCAAGCTGCGCCGACGCCGGCCGCAGTTGCGCGAATTCGCGCGCAAGAAGCGGCTGCGCGAGCAGTTCTCCGGGCGCTGGAAGTCGCAGTGGTCGGGCCGCATGATCTGCTCGCACCCGCCGGAAGACCTTGTAATCGAGGACTATGGGCGCTACCTGCGGCACAAGGCGCAAGCCCTGCTCTCCGCGGATCGCACGCGCGTGGAGCCCTTCCAGGTCTCGCTGAAGGACGGCGTGGACGTGCGCGAGACGCTGCGCAACTGGTTCGAGGGGCGGCTCTATGTGCGCGAGACGCTGCCGCTGGGCGGCCGGGTGGGTGCCGTGGTGGTGATCTTCGACTCCGACCGTCCCACCGAGGCCCCGGAGCGCTATCCGTGGTGCGTCACGTGGCTGGGCGAGCATAGCCAGGAGTCCGACATGGCCTTCTACGCCACGGATTCCGGCGAGCAACTGGTGGGGCCGGGCATCTCCCGCTGCGAGTACGGCGGGTTCGCGATGTCCTATCCCCCGCGGCGCATGATGAGCGTGTGGGACGATCCGTACTTCGCCGCCGCCCGCGACAAGCCCGAGCGCCTGCTGATGGCCGCGCTGGACTATGCGGAGGAGCGCATGGTGCTCTACGTGGCGGAGCGCCCGCCGCGTGCAGCCTTCCGCACACTCGCGGAGCGCCTGGGCAAGCAGCTCATCTATCTGCCGCTGGGCCAGCTCAATCCCGCCACGCTCAAGAAGATCCGCACCTTCCACGTGCTCGACGGGCAGCACGTCCGCGAATACGCCGACCAGTACATCCGCTAGTAGGACGACTAGGCTTGGTTTTTGGATGCGATCGTGGCTCAAGAGGGCACGGCCCCCTTGGAACCCCCGCCAGGGCGCCTGCTCCCGGGACCCTATTCGTTTAGGGTGTGCAGGGGCCTCCGGCCCCTACGGGAGGGTGGAAGGTGCGGACGCGGCCGAGTGCTTGCGCGAGGCCGCCGGCAGCAACAGAGGCCGCGCGTTCCTCCTCCGCAAAGCCAAAAATTGCCGCCTGACGGAGCCCAAGGCTGCACTCGGAACCGGCGTGCCGTGGTGCGGGGTCTGTTCTGCATTCTGGCCGGGCTTCCAGCGACTGCCGATGAGCCCGGATTGATCGGAGCCGCCCGGGCACGTTACCCTGGAGTGCGGGCGGTGGGAGCCGGGATTCCCGCTCCAGCCTATTCAAAAGGGGGTGCCGTGCCATGAGCGAGAAGACCTACAAGACGCTGGAGGAGTTCTACCCGTATTACCTGAGCGAGCACCGCAACCGCACCAGCCGCGTGCTGCACTTCATCGGCACGGGCTTGGCGCTGGTTCTGCTGGCGCTGTTCCTGCTGCGCTGGCAGTGGGTGTATCTGCTGCTGGCCGTGGTGTCCGGGTATGCGTTCGCCTGGATGGGGCACTTCTTCTTCGAGCGCAACCGTCCGGCCACGTTCACCTATCCGGTGTTGAGCCTGATCTCGGACTTCCGGCTGTTCTTCGAGATCCTCACGCGCCGGCGAGGCTTCCGCGCGGAGTCCTGAGCCGGGCGGAGGCTTCCCCCCTGGGGGCCGGCCCGCTATGCTGGCCCCATGCACGAGACATCCCCGCACATCTGGCAGCTCCGCTCCGGGGCCGACAAGCGCTTCCGGGCCGGCCATCCCTGGGTCTACAGCAACGAACTGGCGGGCAGCCCGCGCGATGTGGCGCCGGGCGATCCGGTGGAACTGCGCGACGCCGCTGGGCGCTTCCTGGCGCGTGGCTACGGCAATCCCCACACGCTGATCGCCTTCCGCGCGCTCTCCCGCGATGCGGGCGAGGCGGCGCCGGGCGGCGAGGCCGGCCTGCTGGCGCGGCTGCGTCGCGCTGCCGCGCTGCGGCATGCGCTGGGCCTGGGCGCCGTGAGCCATCGCCTGGTCTTCGGCGAGGCGGACGACCTGCCGGGGTTGGTGGTGGATCGCTACCGCTTGGCGGACGGCGCAGGCGGGGCGGACGAAGACCCTGCGCAGGTGCTGGTGGTGCAGCAGCACACGGCCGGCGCCGGGCGGCTGCACGACGCACTGCTGGCGGCCCTGGAGATGCTGGTGGGCGAGGAGCGGGCAAGCGACCCCACGGCGCCGGACTGGGCCCACACGGGCGTGGTGCTGCGCAACGACACGGGCGCGCGGCGCCTGGAGGGCTTGGTCGAGGAGCCTCCGCGCGTGTTGTGCCAGCCGCCCGGCACCGAACTGACGCGGGCCACCGTGCTGGTTCCCGCGCCGCCGGAAGTGCGGGCGGAGGCGGCACCGGGGCCCGCCGGCGCGCCGTTCATGGTGGACCTGGTGGGTGGGCAGAAGACCGGGTTCTTCCTGGATCAGGGCGCCAACGTGCGGCTGGCCGCGGGCCTGCTCGCGCCGCTGCTGCGCAGCCGGGCGGGTACCGGCGCCTCGGGCCCGCTGCGCATCCTGGACCTGTTCACTTACGTGGGCCAGTGGGGCGTGCAACTGGCGCGCGTGGCTCGGACGGTGGGCGGCACGGATGGGGTGCACGTGACCGCGCTGGATGCATCGACGTCTGCGCTGGAACTGGCCACGGCCAATGTGGCCGCTGCCGGCGCGGCGTGCGATCCCGTGCGCGCGGACGTGATGCAGGGCTTGGAGCCGCTCGCCCCGCGCAGCTTCGACGTGGTCATCGCCGATCCGCCCGCGTTCATCAAGGGGCGCAAGGCCTACCACACGGGGCGCGCCGCCTACGTGAAGCTCAACGCGGCGGCCTTGCGCTTGGTGCGGCCGGGTGGCTTGGTGGTCACCTGCTCCTGCTCGCAACTGCTGGACGAGGCGGACTTCGCCGCCGTGCTGCACAAGGCCGCCGGGCGCGCGGAGGTGCCCGTGCGCTGGGTGGCCCAGGGCGGCCAGGGCCCCGACCACCCCGTGCTGGCGGGCTTCCCCGAGGGCCGCTACCTCAAGTGCTGGGTGGGCGTGGTGGGGTGAGGGGGCGACTCCTGCCCGTCCGTTGCCGTGCATCGCTGAACAAATCGACGCTGGACCTGACGCAGCGATCGGTGTAGGCTACGCTCAGCCCTCCCCGGGGCCGCCGCGGCCCTGAACGGCCCGGCAGCGGGGCCTCCGGGCGTGGATGGAGCGAACCTTCCTCCCGATTGGCACGTCGAAATTTATGCTATCGTCGGGGAGTGGAATCCAACCAAAAGGATGAGCCGATGGGCCTGTCGCTTTCGCACTTCACCAACAAGGCACAGGAAGCGATTCTCAGCGCGCAGTCGCTTGCCGAGCAGCGTCAGCACGCCAAGATCGACCCGGAGCACCTGCTGCTGGCCCTGACGGAGCAGGAGGGCGGCATGGTGCGCTCCATCCTGGATCGCGCGGGCACGGATCTGCAGATGCTGGAGGAGCAGCTCCGCAAGCACCTGGAGCGCCAGCCCCGCACGGCCAATCCGGGTACGCAGCCCTACGTCTCCAAGAAGCTGCAGGCGGTGTTCACCCGCGCGGAGCGCGAGGCCACCAGCATGCGCGACGAGTTCACCGGCTCGGAGCACCTGCTGATCGGGCTGGCCCTGGAGCGCGGCAGCGAGGCCTGCGAGATGCTCGGCGCACGGGGCATCACGCGCTCGTCGGCGCTGGAGTTGATCCGCAAGGTGCGCGGCGGCCAGCGCCTGACCGAGGCCGGGGCGGAGGATGCCTTTGGTGCGCTGGAGCGCTACTGCGTGGACCTGATCCACCAGGCGCGCCAGGGCAAGCTGGACCCGGTGATCGGGCGGGACGACGAGGTGCGCCGCGTGATCCAGGTGCTCTCCCGCCGCCGCAAGAACAACCCGGTGCTGATCGGCGAGCCGGGCGTGGGCAAGACGGCCATCGTGGAGGGGCTGGCCCAGCGCATCGTCTCCGGCGACGTGCCGGAGAGTCTGCGCAACAAGCGCATCCTCTCGCTGGACATGGGCGCCCTGATCGCCGGGGCCAAGTTCCGCGGGGACTTCGAGGAGCGCGTCAAGTCCATCATCAACGCCATCGAGGCGGCGGCGGGCTCCATCATCCTGTTCATCGACGAGCTGCACACGCTGGTGGGCGCGGGGGCCTCCGAGGGCACCATCGATGCCTCCAACATGCTCAAGCCCGCGCTGGCGCGCGGCACGCTGCGCTGCGTGGGGGCCACGACGCTGGACGAGTACAAGAAGCACATCGAGAAGGACGCGGCGCTGGAGCGGCGCTTCCAGCAGATCTACGTGGCGCAGCCGGACGTGGCCTCGACCATCGCCATCCTGCGCGGGCTGAAGGAGAAGTACGAGGTGCACCACGGTATCCGCATCAAGGACGCCGCCATCATTGCCGCCTCGCAGCTCTCGGACCGTTACATCACCGACCGCTTCTTGCCGGACAAGGCCATCGACCTGATAGACGAGGCCTCGGCGCAGCTCTGCATCGAGATCGAATCGCTGCCCACGGAGATCGACCAGATCGACCGCAAAATCATGCAGCTCGACATCGAGGGCGCCGCCCTGCGCAAGGAGGACGACCCGGCCAGCCAGGAGCGCCTGAGCAACGTGGAGCGCCAACTGGCCGACCTGCGCGAGGTGAGCGGCGCCAAGAAGCTGACCTGGCAGCGCGAGCGCGAGACCATCCAGCGCATCCGCGAGCTGAAGGAGCAGATCGAGCGCACGCGCCAGGAGGAGCAGGAGGCCCAGCGCAACGGAAACCTGGAGCTGGCCGCACGGCTGAAGTACGGCACCCTGGACGAGCTGAACAAGCAGCTCGCCAAGGCCAACAAGCAGCTCGACAAGAACGGCAACAACCGCATGCTGCGCGAGGCCGTGGACGAGGAGGACATCGCCCGCGTCATCAGCCACTGGACCGGCATCCCCGTGGAGCGCATGCTGGAGGGCGAGCGCAAGAAGCTGCTGCGCATGGAGCAGTCCCTGCGCCAGCGCGTTGTGGGGCAGGACGAGGCGCTGGTGGCCGTCTCCAACGCCATCCGGCGCTCGCGCGCGGGCATCCAGGATCCCAACCGGCCCATCGGCACGTTCATCTTCGCGGGCTCCACCGGCGTGGGCAAGACGGAGCTGGCGCGCGCCGTGGCCGCCTTCCTGTTCGACGACGAGCGCGCCATCCTGCGCCTGGATATGTCCGAGTACATGGAGAAGCACTCCGTGGCCCGGCTCATCGGGGCCCCGCCCGGCTACGTGGGCTTCGAGGAAGGTGGGATGCTCACCGAAGCCGTGCGCCGCCGGCCCTACGCCCTGGTGCTGCTGGACGAGATCGAGAAGGCGCACCCGGACGTCTTCAACCTGTTCCTGCAGATCATGGACGATGGCCGCCTGACGGACAGCCAGGGCCGCAAGGTGGACTTCAAGAACACGGTCATCATCATGACCACCAACCTGGGGCAGGACTTCAACGGCAACGGCAAGCCGCCCGATCACGCGACCCAGGTGCGCGAGACCCAGCGGGCCCTGCGCGAGCACTTCCGCCCGGAGTTCCTCAACCGCATCGACGAGGTGGTGGTGTTCAACCGGCTGGGGATGGACCAGATCCGCAAGATCATCCGCATCCAGATGCGCGACCTGCAGCGGCGCCTCAAGCGCAACCGAATCGAGGTGTCCCTGGACGAGACGGCCGAGGAATATCTCTCCGGCACCGGCTACGATCCCACCTTCGGCGCGCGCCCCCTCAAGCGCCTGATCCAGCACGAAATCCAGGACGTGCTGGCCTACAAGATGCTGGACGAATCCCTGCACGCCGGTGACAAGGTGGAGGTGCGCCGCGGCAAGGAGGGCCTCACCTTCCATCGGGTGAGCTGAGCGGCCGCTGCCCGGCTCCGTTCGACCCCCACAGCTCCGAGTGGCCCTGTCTATGCCCGAGCAGCTCCCCAACCTGCCGACCCACGCTGCCCGTGCCGCTTGGCGCCCGTCGCGGCGGGTGCTTCTGCAAACGGGCCTGCTGGGCGCGCTGGGTCTGTGGGGCGTCAGCGTGGTGGCGCGTGGTATTCCCTCGGCTGCCGCGGCGGAAGCCGGAGCGCCGGGCGCGGCCCCTGTGGCCGATGGCAGCGATGTGGCGCTGGCGTTCTTCCGACCCAAGGATCGGCCGCTGGCGGGCGCGGTCGTGGAGGCGCTGTTGGACTGGGCCCTGCCGCCCGACCCGGCCGCGCGCAAAGAGGCGGTCGAGCGTTCCGTGCTCGGCGCGGATCGCTACTTCGCCAGCTACACGCCGGCCGTCCAGGACGAGGCGCGCCAGGCACTGGACCTGCTGGAGCTTGCCCCGGTGCGCTGGCTGGGCGGCCTGTGGTCGGACTGGAGCGTGGCCGAGCCCGCCGCGGTGAACCGGTACCTGGAGGGGCTGCGTCGTGGGCGGCTGAATCTGTCGCGGCAGGTGTACCGGCTGCTGGAGGGCATCGCCACGGTGGGCTGGTACAGCCAGACTGCGGCTTGGCCCGGCATCGGCTACCCGGGGCCGCCCGACGTGCCCCGGCCCACGGGGGAGGCACCGCTATGAGCCGCACTGTGCACGATGCCTCCGCCCTGGAGGGCGACCTGACGTTGGACGCCGATGTGGCGGTGGTGGGTACCGGGGCAGGTGGAGCCACCGCTGCCGAGGTGTTGGCCCGAGCGGGACTGCGCGTGGTGATCCTGGAGGAAGGCGCCTACCGCACCGCACGCGACTTTACGCTGCACGAGGGCACCGCCAGCGAGACCATGTATTACGATGGCGGCAGCCGCACCACCAAAGACGGCGCCATGACCATCCTGCAGGGGCGCACGGTGGGCGGCTCCACCACGGTCAACTGGACCGCCAGCTTCCGTGTCCCCGATGCCGTGCTGGAACATTGGGCCAGTGCCCACGGCGTGCAGGGGCTAAGCCCACAGGAACTGGCGCCCTGGTATGCCGCGGCAGAGCGGCGCCTGCACGTCGCGCCCTGGGCGCTGCCTCCCAACCCCAACAACGATGCTCTGGCCCGTGGCTGCAAGGCGCTGGGCTACGAACACGGCGTCATCCCGCGGAACGTGGAGGGCTGCCGGAACCTGGGTTACTGCGGGCTGGGCTGCCCTATCAACGCCAAGCGCAGCATGCTGGTGACCAGCGTGCCTGGGGCGCTGGACGCCGGGGCCGTGCTGGTGACCCGCTGCCGCGCCGAGCGCGTCACCTTGCGCGCGGGCCGTGCTGTCGGGGTGGACGCGGTGGCTCTGGATACCCGGGGCGTGCGCCCCAGCGGACGCACCGTCACCGTGCGTGCCCGGGCCGTGGTGGCCAGTGGCGGGGGCATCAATACGCCGGGGCTGCTGCTTCGCTCGCGTTTGCCCGACCCCCACCAGCGCCTGGGGCGGCGCAGCTTTACCCATGTGGTCAACAGCAGCCTGGGCCTGATGCCCGAGCCGGTGGACGGATATATGGGCGCCCCGCAATCCGTGCACTGCGCCCAGTTCCTGTTCCGGGATGGCGTGGGGGGCAAGGCCGGCTATCAGCTTGAGGTAGCCCCCACCTATCCGCTGCTTTCCATGAGCGTGCTGGGCCGTGCCGGGCGACAGGCCCTGCAGCGCTGGGGGCCCCGCTACCGGCACTTCCAGAGCCTGATCGCCCTGGTGCGCGACGGCTTCCACGAGCAGAGCCCTGGCGGGCGCGTGGTGCTCCGCGATGACGGCAGCCCCGTGCTGGACTACCCGGTGAGCGACTACCTGTGGGAGGCGCTGTTCGATGCCTACCTGCGCATGGCGGAGATCCAGTTCGCCGCCGGAGCCAGCGAGGTGCTGCCCGTACACACCGATGCCCAGCCCTACAAAAGCTGGGCCGAGGCCAAGGCCGGCATTCCCCGGCTTTCCAGGCGGCCGCTGGGCCCCAGCCTGTTTAGTGCGCACCTGATGGGCGGCTGTGCCATGGGCGAGGATGCGAGCACGGCGGTGGTGGACAGCCACGGGCGGCATCACCAGGTGGAGGGCCTTGCCGTGATCGATGGCTCCGTGTTCCCCACCAGCCTGGGCGTCAATCCGCAGATGACGATCTACGCCCTCTCGGCCCGCAACGCCACCCATCTGGCCCGCTCGCTCGGGGGCAAGGTGGCGGTGCGCCATGACCAAGATGAGTCCACATCCCACCCGATGAGCTGACGGCCTGAAGGCGCTACCAGCAATCGGTCATTCC